>JGI24739J22299_10000217_pt1 | contig 19274 bp, 8 predicted proteins | sample KBSCornC5_FD_22299 | JGI IMG/M metagenome (IMG submission 22299)
TTTTAGATGTGTGTCGCTTTCCAAATGTGGCGGGATCAATTTATACATTACGGGGGTTACTATACGCGACAGTATAGTTGAACTGATCAGCCCGCCGATCAGTACAATAGCTAACGGTGCGATCAAAGGATTGGGGTTCAAGGCAATTGGAAGCAAACCGCAGATTGCCGTAATGGAAGTAAGCACAACGGGTAGAAATCGGGTTTCGCCTGCCATCGCTATTGCTTCATCAATGCTATGGCCTTCCTCACGCAGGTGGTTGGTAAAATCGACCAGCAGCAGCGAGTTTTTAACCTGTATGCCTGACAGACCTATAAAACCGATGATAGAAACCAGTGACATCGGGTTACCCGTGAAAAGCAGGAATACCACACCGCCCAATATACCCAGGGGAATGATCGATAGTACGATAATGATCCCTTTAAATGTCTTGAACTGCAACAGCAGCACGCCAACGAAAAGAAACGTGCTCAGGATGATCACCGACAGAAAGTTGCCGCCTAAGGCATCACCTTCCGATTCCGCTTCTCCGGATAACTTGTAATAATAGCCCGGCGGCATTTTTAATTTATTCAGTTCAGGAACAACCTCTTTCAGGATATCATTGGCCAAGACGTGCTCTTTGGTTAAGGAAGTAACTTTTACAAAGCGCGATTTATTGAAATGGTTGATCGCCGTAGGCGATGTTTCAAACGAAATAGTAGCAATCTGGTTAACCAGTACGGGCGTGCCCTGGATATTATTTACGTACAGGTTCTTCAAGGCATCCAGATTCGAGAACTTATTCCTGGGCAGGGTGATCACCACATTTCGCGAATCGCCCCTGTCGTCGATATAGTCACCCACGTTTAATCCCGCCACGGCCATCCTTACCACTTTATCCACATCACTGGTTAACACGCCTAAGGTACGGGCCTTCTCTTTGTCAATTTTTATTTTGACGTCTGACTTATAGGTATTCAATTCGTTGTTGATATAAAAAGTGCCCGGATTTTTTTTCAGGACCTCCTCCACTTTAAAGGAAAGCTTCCGTAAGGTGTCCTGATCCTCACCAAAAACCCTCACCACAATATTGGCTTCAATCGGAGTACCTTGTTCAAAATCTTTAACTTCTATCCTTGCATAAGGAAAATCGTTGAATTTTTTTCGCAGTTGTTTGATCAGATCTGTTTTCGATTTTGGACTTGCCTCTTCGTCCAGTTGAACGAATACCTGGGCAAAATCAGGCTTTACATCCTGCTGGTGCACGTTGTAATAGATCTGTGGATTGCCTTTGCCCACGTTAGATGTGTAATAAACGATCTCTTTGTGTTTCTTCAGTTCACTTTCTACCAGCCTGGTCACCCGGTCACTTTCGGGAATATCAGCTTGCAGAGGCAGTTTGATATTGATCAGGAACATCGGCTTTTCAGAGGTCGGGAAAAGCTTAAACCCGGTTTGTGTAAATAAGAAAAAAGCAAGCCCGCTTAAGGCCAACGAGATCCCGATAGTAGTTTTGGGCCACTTTAAGGCAAGCGGCATTACCCGGGCATATGATCGGGTGAGGAAACGTTGCAGGTGCTTTAAAAAGAAGTTACCCTCGCCATGGGTATGTGTCTTTAACATTCTGCTGCCCAGGAAGGGAACAAGCGTTAAGGCCACGATCATAGAAGCCAGTACACTGGTCATCACGGCCATCGGCAGACTGCGGATAAACTCACCAGCCATATCGGGCAAAAAGGCAAGTGGCAGAAAGGCGATAACCAATGTAGCCGTACAGCCTATAACCGCTATCCCGATCTGTTGCGTACCTTTCAGGATAGCATCTTTCCGGGAATGCCCCTCGCGAAGCCAGCGCTCGATGTTCTCAACCACCACGATACTATCGTCTACCAGCAGCCCCAATGCCACCACAAGCCCTACGATACTAAGCTGATTTAAGGAATATCCCAATAAATTCATGGCAATGAGCCCCAGGGCCAAAGAAAGCGGGATAGAGATCATCACGATAAGCGATGCCCTAAATCCTAATGGCAGCAAGGTAATGATCACTAAAACGATGGCTAATCCAAAATCAAAACCCAGATGGCCCAAGCGCTCGGAAACCATGTTAGCCTGGTCAAAGTTTTTAACAAGCCGGACATTCCCGGGCAGGCTTTTGCCGAATTCATCCAGTACCGGTAAAAACTCTTGCTGTACGCTGGCGATATTCACATTGTCTTTCATCCCCGCTGTAACCAGCACACAACGGTGCCCGTTCAGCCGGGTGATATGATCGGCAATGCCATCCTTGTAGCTCACATCGGCCACATCTTTCAGATATATGATCTTGCCATTGGCATTATAAATAACAGTATTGGCCACATCATCAACGGTCTTGAACTTGCCGCTGGTCTTTACGTTGAATATCTTGCTGTCCAGGTTGATGCTNCCGCCAGGGATATCCGCTGCCTCGCTTTGTAAACTGCCTATGACCACATTGAGCGGTATTTTTAATTGAGCCAGTTTATCCAGCTGCATGTCGATCCGGATCTCTTGCTCGGGCATTCCAAAATACTTAACATCCTTCAGGTTGGTGATCTTCTCCAGGCGCGTTTTCAGAATATCCGCTTTATCCCTCAATAATTTCCCGGAAGCATTGTCAGAAACCAATGCCACTTGCAGTACCTTTACATCAGAGGATGAGATCTTTTCTGTTTTGATCATGTAAATATCCTTTGGAAGTTCACTGTTTTTCAAGGCATTGATCTCCGTAGATATTTCCTGGTACTTATTATCTACATCTACGCCATATTTAAATTTCGGCTGGATAACCGCAACACCGTCTTCCACAGTGGTCAGGATCTTTTCGATGTTTTCCAGTCCGTAAATTTTGTTCTCAATGGGTTTTACTACCTGCTCTTCCATATCTTTCGGACTGGTGCCCGGATAGATCACCGTGATCAGGTATTGCGGCGGATGGGTGGTCGGATCTTCCGACCGCGGCATGGTAAACAACGTTAACACGCCTACTACTGCGACAAGCAAAAATATGATCAGTGTGAACTGGTAGTTCTTAACTGCGAAATTTGTAATTTTCATAACTGTAGCCTTACTTGATGATTTTAATAATGGACTGTTCGTTGAGGTAGGCGCTGTTGGAAACTACGATCTGGTCTATACCTTCCAGTTTATCCTTGAGATAGACATTGTCGTTATCGAACTTCAGGATGGTAACCGGCACTCTTTTTACACGGGTCGCGCTAACAGTGGTAAACACAAAACCTTTATTGCCGTCAGCCTCCACCAGCGATCCATAGGGGATCACCATCACACTTTCATCCTGGTGAGTGGCTATCTCCGCCTTGCCAAACATGCCAACCGCAGGTTTGAGGCCATTTAAGTTCAGCTTAAGCTCTACCTGGAACGATCCAAGGGCCTGATCTGCAGCCTGCGACTTGCGAAATACCACCGCCTCAAATTGCCTGCCTGCGTATCCATCGAGCGCGACTTTGGCTGTCTGCCCCGGCTTAATGATGGCCCACTCGCGGTCGGTTACCCCAACTTTTAGCGAATAACTGTTGTGCTGTTCGGTGGAATTGATGAGCAGCACCGGCATGCCTTCGGCGATAACCTCACCTTCATTAGCTATTTTCTTGCTTACGAAGCCATCGGATGCAGCGTATATTTTGGAATAGCGATCATTAAAGGCTACAGCTTCCCGGGCTTTTTGCACAACGTCCAGTGCGGTTTTGGTGTTTTGCAATTGCTCCAGGGTATATACGCTGTCTTTGTAAAGATTGACAGCACGACTATAATCGCGCTGTGCCTTTTCCACACCCAGGCTGGATTGCGCCAGACCGGCTGAAATTTCGGTAGAATTGAGGGTTGCCAGTAATTGTCCTTTTTTGAAGAACTGGCCTTCCTGCACCAGGATACGGTTGATTACGCCGCCTATCTTGAAGGCATATTTAGCTTCATCTTCGGTGCTCACCAGGCCGGTTGCACTAATGTGGTCGGGAACTCCTAATATGGAAACCGATGCTGTTTTAACGGGGATGATATCCGGTTCACCCATTGCGTTTTGTTCCTGATGTTTTTGTTTGCAGGCAGTCAGCAGGAATATGGCTACTATTATTATGCTGAGTAATTGAAGTTTTTTCATTGTTGTAGTGTTTTTATTATTGAATTGTGAAACTGGCATTAGCTCGTTCGATGGCCGTATAGGCTATCCAGGTGTCGTAAAGGGCGATGTTGGCGTTGAGCTGCGCATCTATCCACTGGTTTTGGGCATCCAGCAGTTCGATGTAAATGGCCATTCCTTGCTTATATAGCTTGACCATATCGTTGTAGTACGTCTGGCTGGTCTTCAACTGGGATTGTGCCGCCTTATATTGTGCAATGGCGCTTTGCATGGCGGCCTGGCGTACTTTAAGCTCGGTAAGGAGTTGCTGCTGTACATAGTCGGTCTGTGATGCCAGGGCCTCGCGGTCTGCAATCGTTTGTTTTACCCGGTAACTATTTTTCCCGGAGGAAAACAGGTTCCATTCCAGGGAAACGCCTAATAAGTAATAGCGACTTTGGCTATTGAACTTCCAGTCGAACGCCTGCGATCCCAGGTCGATAAAGGTGCCCAGCTTGGGGATGATATAAGATTTGGCCAGCCCATTCAGGTTGCCGTTAATGTCTTTTGCTATCCGGAGTTTGGCTAATTCCTCCCGGCCAGTGATGTTGTTAGCCAAGCTTTGGCCAAGGGCCGGAAGCGTGGTAATATCATCTAAAAGGATGCTATCCGTTAGCGGCCGATTGATCAGGAAATTAAAATAATAACGGGCCGATTCCGCGGTTTTCTTTGCCCCGGTGAGTGAAGCGTTGATCCGGGAAACTTCATTTTGGCTTCTGAGTACAACCGTCCGATTTACCTTGCTGTTATCATATAGCCTGGTATTGATCCTTTGGCCTTCTTGCACCAGCCTGAGCGAGGACTCATAGATCCCGGTAGCATAAACGGCTTTGAGATAATTATAATAAGCCGTTTTGATCTCTTTGACCAGTTCGCGTTTATAAAGCTGGACTTCGGTTTTTTGCAGATCCACCTGCTGCGCCTTGATGCGCTTATTATAGATCAGTTCCGCATTCAAAATTGGAAGGGTAGTGCGAAACTTGGCGTCATAAAAATTATCCGGGTTGAGCAGAATGTGCTGGTTTTGTAACTGCGGAAAAGCATTGCTGCCGGTCAGTTTATTCAGCGTGGAATAAACCCCGTTAAACAGGTCGCCCGTCGGAAAATCTATCGTCCGTCCGCCGTCGGCTTTAGTATAAGTTGTTGAAAAGGTAACCTCGGGCCCGAACATGCTTTTTGCTTCCTTCAATGCATATACATTTTTTTCGAGTACAAAGTCTTGTTGCTTAATGCTCTGATTAGAGTTGAGCCCCTCGCGGATGTATTCATCCAGCCGGCTTTGAGCTTTTGCCGGGGTAGCGGCTATCAGGGCTCCCGCCACCAGGACAAAACCATATCGGATATGTGTTTTAGATTTCATTTTCAATCACTGTTATAATTTTAAACATTGTTCAATAAAGTGTCAAAAAAAAGCGTTAACTTTTTTCAAGGAGCGCGACAAAACACTCATAGCCGCTCTGCATCAGTTCCTCGTTCGTTCTGCCTATGAAACTTGTAGTGCGGTCTTTGCAGAAGAGGGCACAAATGCCGTGCATTGCAGAAAGGATCATAAAGGTTAGATCTTCTGTATCCAGATCCTTGAATCTTCCCTTTTTCTGGCAGTCCTTAATTACAGAAGCCAGGCGGTCGATCGCTTCCTGTGCTATCTTAAAACCACCATCATTTTCGGACATTTTTGCCGGTTCTTCCACCAGGAACATCAAATTATAATAATCCTTGTTTTCTTGTGCAAATTGGATAAAGATGCGGCCCATTGCTTTCAGGCGCTCAAAAGGATCACCCACCTTGTCTAAAACTTTGAACTGGTTGAGCAGTAACCCGAACCCTTCCTTATGCAGTTCCTGGAAGATCTCACTTTTATCTTTAAAGTAAAAATAAATAGAGCCTGGGCTGTAGTTGATCTCGTTGGCGATACTACGCATGCTGGCTTGTTCATAGCCTTTTTCAAGGAATACTTTACGTGCTCCGTTTAAAATGCGTTTATGCATTTCCTGTTTCTCTTCCAATTTTCGTTCTGCTATGCCCATTTTTATTAATAATAAGATACAAATATAATAGTGCCGGCCGGGTGGCGAAATTTCGCACCACGATTCGGCGTTTAGTTTTTCATGCCGGGGCTAATTTGTCCCATAATATTTACAGCGGATTTTCGGCTCAATAATTTGAATCCAAATAGCATGAACCTATTCTTCCAACCTTGTACCACTCTCGGCTTCCGCCTGTTTTCCAGGGCCCTTACCAGTTCTTCGGCGACATCCTCAACAGATGACATTACAAATTTTGGAAAATCACTGGTATGTCCACCTGCATGTGAATGAAAGTCTGAGGCTGCAGCACCGGGATTAAAACCCATCACAAAAATTCCTTTTTTCTTGAACTCATACCACAGTGATTCCGAGAAATTGGCGACAAAACCTTTGGTAGCTGCATAAACTGAACCGCCCGGAAGGGAAGAATGCGCAAGCAGGGAACCAATATTTACCAAAGCATCACCCTGCCTGGCATTTTGCAAAAACGCATAAGATAAGGTTACCAGGGCATTCATATTGAGCTGCATGGTTGCCAGTTGCTCATCCAATGGGATCTCAATAAACTTTCCGTAAATACCAGCACCCGCATTGTTGATCAGAACATCGTATTCCCCGGCTTTCAAATGATCCGCTACTTTTTGCAAGTCGTCTTTATCCGTCAGGTCTGCAATCAAAATGGTATGGCCGGTGCCATCCAGATCTTTTAGTGCCTTATTTAATTTTTCCTCGCTGCGGGCTACCAGTGTTAACTGGTAATTTTGAGCAGCCAGGCGTCTGGCTGTTTCCAGCCCTATGCCGCCGCTTGCGCCTGTGATCAATATTTTTTCATGATTGTTTTGATTGATATTTTAAACACATCAAAATTATTGAACCGTGTTCAAAATAAAATATTAATTTTTTCATTTGACACGAAAATGATATACACATTTAAAACGTTCAAGGCCTTAAATACGGCTGGCCTTGTAATTATCTGACAGCCGCGTCGGCAGCTACTAACAGAAAACCAGTTATTTTCCAGCGATGCAATCTCCTTTTTACATTTTACGCAAGTAGTCAATTCTATTGACAACTTTTTTACGAAATTTTCATACGTCATATTGTCGTGATCAAGGCTTATTATATGGAACGATGTGCATACAGAATGATTGGATTAGATACGCACTTTTACTTACCGGAAAGAGCTGATCAGGAAAAGAATGGATGCCGGTGATTATAGTCTGAAGCAGCTCCCAACTAAATCTGACCTGACCGGATGAAAGCCACGTCAGTAAAATCCTAAGATGATTTTTTATAGACGTTAGAAAAGGAATAATTATTTTTCGATCAATAACAGCTTTTTTAGATCGAAAGATTGATCTAAAAAATTTTATTTCAACCTAACCGCTTCGTGATGCGGCTTATCTAAGCAAAATTTGAGAGTACTTTTTGAAACGTCTCTCCCCTACCTCCTTCCAAAACCGTACGCCCATCCGTCCGCTTCCATTACACATCAAACACAAAACCAAATCATAACGATCTTAATAAAAGCAAGTTGTAAATTTGGCTCGCCAATTGAGCCAAGTTAACTAATTGAAAACCTACATATTCCATATCAACCTTTACCACCTAACATTCCTGGGAACGGTTTTCCTTGGCCTGGCCGCGGCTTTGCTTTTATGGTTCGGCAAAAAACTAAATCAAACGGCAAACCGTTTTTTGGCAGTGGCGTTGATGGTTATTGTTTTATACATAGCGCGCTTGCTTGCTGTAGATGTAGGGTTGGCGAGCTACATCCCCAATTGGGGCCGCTTGCCACTGCGGTTTTCGCTGGCCTTTGGACCGTTGGTTTATTTCTATGTACTTCAGACAACCCGGGCGGAATATAAATTCCGACTGAAGCATACGCTGCATTTTGTTCCTGTATTGTTTGAGCTTAGTATTCAGTTGTTAGAAACCAGCCAGAGTATTCAAACAGGAGTGGCAGCTTATCAAGCTTCGGTTTTTCAGCAATTTAACCTTGTATTGGAATTGCTGGCGTTCATCTCAGCCCTGAGCTACCTATATGCATCCCACCAACAAATAGAAAACTATTACCGTCTCCTTGAATTCAACAACGGCGACAGGTTCTGCTACCAAATGCGCTGGTTGCACAGCTTGCTGGCCGGTTTCTTCATTTTGTGTTGCTGCTGGTTGACGGTTGCGGGTATTGATTATACTTATTTCCACCAGGGTTTAGGCAACCAGGCTTATTATCCCTTGTATTTGGCTTTGGCTATCCTGGCCATCCGGTTCGCAGTTGTAGCTTTTTTACGGCCCGAGGCTGCTTTGGCTCCCGCGAGGATGCCTGTATTTAAACCCGCGCTGCCGGCCGAATCGAAACAAAAAGGCACCTGGCTGAAGCAGGCGTTGAAAGCCAACCGCTATTACCAGGACCCGGAACTGAATTTACGCTCGCTGGCTGAAAAGCTCGACCTGCATCCTAATGATTTATCGCGCATCGTTAATACTGTACTCAAAAAAAGCTTTAACGATTTTATTAATGAGTACCGTGTTACCGAGGTTACCCGCAAAATGCAGGACCCAGCTTTTGATCACCTCACCCTGCTGGGCATCGCCTTCGAATCGGGCTTTAATTCAAAAACTACCTTCAACCGCACTTTTAAACAACTAACCGGCAAAAGTCCGGTCGAATATAAACTTGAATTGAAAAAAGAGCGACCAAATTATAATATGGAGCGCCAGCCCCGCTATGGCACGGTAATTTTAAACCAGCAAACGGCCAAAAACTGGTCGGTAAAAAAAACAAGTCCCTACGCTATGTTTAAAAATTACTTCAAAATAGCCTGGCGCAACCTGATGCGCAATAAAAGCTATGCCACTATCAATGTTACCGGGCTGGCCATAGGCATCGCGGCCTGCCTGCTCATTTTTTTGGTTGTGCAGTACCAAATCGGTTTCGATAATTATCATACCAATAAAGACCGCATTTACCGCATCCTGAATGTAAGTAGCGGCCCCGACGGTGTGCATGCCGGTTCGGGCACGCCCCTGCCGATGGTTGAAGGCCTCAAGCTCGACTTTCCGCAAATAAAGCAGGCGGCCAACATCATGAAAAACGACGGCTCGCACTATACCATCGGCGATGTGCACAATACCGGTACCTTCAAAAAATTTAAGGAAGACCTGGCCTATTACGCCGACCCCGAATTTTTTAGGATCTTCGATTTTAAATGGCTTGCCGGCGATAAAAACACCGCCCTTGCCGAGCCTAAAACCGTGATCCTATCACGCGAAGAGGCCAACAAATTTTTCGGCGACTGGCACAATGCCATGGGCAAAACAATCCGCTATGAAAACCGCCGCGACCTGAAAGTGACCGCCATTATTGAAGATACCCCGGTAAATACCGATTTTCCGATGAAGCTGGCCATCTCCTGGATCACCCTCATTGAGAAAGGCGGCGACCTGAACGGCAATGTCCAGGATTGGGTAAGCACCTTCGGCGACCGGAATAGTTTTATCATTTTGCCCTCCGATATAAGCAAAAAACAGTTTAATACACAGCTTGCGGCTTTCGCAAAAAAGCATATTCCGCCACCTTACAATAAAAACCAGAGCTATCAATTACAGGCCCTCAAGGATATGCATTTCAATACCGAGGTAGGTGTGTACAGCGGTCATCCGTTTAGTAAGCAGCTCATCAGCGTGATTAGTTTGATTGGTTTGTTCCTGCTCATCATTGCCTGCGTTAACTTTATTAACCTGGCTACCGCGCAGGCCGTGAACCGATCAAAAGAAGTGGGCATCCGCAAAGTATTGGGCAGCAATCGATACCAGCTGGTACTGCAATTTATCAGCGAAACACTCATCATCACTTTATTTGCCGTTGTACTGGCCGCGGTAATTGCATGGATAACGCTTCCCATGCTCAATCGTCTGCTCGAGATCCAGTTGAGTGGTGGTTTTCTTGCTAATGGAATTGTGATCTTATTTTTAGTGGGCATGGTGATCGGGGTTACTCTCCTGGCCGGCTTCTATCCGGCGCTGGTATTATCGGGTTATAAGCCGATAGAGGCTTTGAGAAATAAGATCAATGCGGGCCGCGCCAACGGCATCTCACTACGCCGGATACTGGTGGTGGCGCAGTTTTGCATAGCGCAGTTTTTAGTGATAGGAACGCTGGTATTGATTTACCAGATGAACTACTTCCGGAACAAAGAACTCGGGTTTAATAAGGATGCCGTGATTACGGTTCCATTCCCGGGCGATAGCATAAGCAAATCGAGAGTGGGCGCTTTGAAANATGAGCTTTTGGGACAGCCGGGGATTAAGGATGTGAGCCTGAGTTTGTATGGGCCCTCGGATAACAGCGGCTGGTTCAGTGATTTTAAATTCAATAACGCAGCCAAACAAGTGGATTTTGCCGCCTGCCTCAAATGGGCCGATGCTGATTATTTCAGGCTTTATGATATCCGGTTTGTTGCCGGAGGTCCGTATAAAAAAACGGATACGATAGCGGGCTACGTGGTTAACGAAACCCTGATCCATAAACTCGGCATTACCGATCCGAAACAAGCCATAGGCAAATTCATTATGCTTTGGAATGATAAGAAACTGAACGCCCGCATTACCGGCGTGGTGAAGGATTATAATACAGGCTCGCTCCGCAGCGCTATCCCGCCGGTACTGATGGGAGCCTGGAAATCGCAATATGGCAAGCTCAATATCAAGATTCAGTCGCAAAATGTTAAACAGACCCTCGCCGGTATCGACAACCTTTGGAATAAAACCTTCCCGGAGGGCGTGTACGAATACCAGTTTCTCGATAAAACGATCGAAAACTTTTACCGTAATGAGGACGAGTTATCCACCCTTTATAAGTTATTCGCAGGCATAGCCATCTTTATTTCTTGTTTGGGATTGTATGGAATGGTATCCTTCATGGCCTTGCAACGCACCAAAGAGGTTGGTATCCGCAAAACTTTAGGGGCATCGGTAGGTAATATCGTTTACCTGTTTTCGAGGGAGTTTACGGTGCTTATTGTTATCGCCTTTGCCATATCGGCCCCCGTAGGTTATTACTTTATGCACAAATGGCTGCAGGACTATACTTACCGAATTACTATCGGCGCGGATATATTTATTTTGGCAATCCTGACTTCGGTGGCTATCGCCTGGATAAGTGTGGGTTATAAGGCCATAGTGGCCGCGCTGGCCAACCCGGTGAAGAGTTTGAGGAGTGAGTAGAAAGACCTAAGGCGCTTTTATTGGTACGACAACAAAAACAGATGATTGACTCAATCGGTCCTTTAACAACACTTAGGAACTATTGCTCCATTAAAGCCTATCGGGCAAAACAAGCGTTATCCTACTTAACCCTAAACTGGAAAATATCCGAAGTACTTAAATTATTTTGCTTATCGCGGGTTACAATCTTCCAGTAATATATGCCGGCAGGTTTAACTTGTATATTGCTTAATGAAGTACTCGAAATATGAGATTGCAACAACGATGGGGAAGCAGCATTGGTACCAAAGTATATATCGTAGTCCATGATATCGTTATCAGCATCTGAACCTGTCCATGATAGGCTAATGAGGCTATTCACAGCCTGTAGTTGCCCACCATCAACTGGTTGGTAAGCAGTTGCCGGGAATGGCGCGTAACTTACTACGCCTGGCCCTGAGCTATAAAATTTCCAGGTATCGCTTTGCGCCGTACCGGATGTATTTTTTAGTTTCGATATAACCTGCCACGAGTAGGGTGTATTTACCGGCAACTCTACCGAAACCTGGTTTACAGCTACAGTTTGACTAAGTGCGGTACCCGTTTGGAGGTTTTTTATAGTTATCTCGTATTCGTCGGTATTGGTGGCCGCATTCCAGCTAAAAAATATGCTGCTTTGTGATCCTGATTGCCCATTACCGCTCACACACACCGAGTTTTGGGCGGGCAATATCAAAACGGGTTTCGATGGTGACTTTGTATCTGAACCGGCATCGCCTTTTTTTCCGCAGCTACAAAAAATAAAACCGGCACATATCGTCAACAATACTAATCTCTTCATTTTTTAATTATCTTAAATACCTGTTTTGTACCATCCGTATCCAGCATTAAAGTATAGTTACCAGGAAGCTCAATTCCGCCCGTTTGTAATGTTACTGTGCTTGCAGGGTTACTTATCTGCTTACTAAGCACCAACAAGCCACTAACTGAATAAATATCAATAATTGCCTTTTTAACCTGTTTATCACCAATAAACACATTGATAGATCCGTTGAAAGGGTTTGGGTATGGTGCCGGTTGGGCAGTAATATCAATGATCTTCTCCACCACGCCCTGGCACAACTTATCCGTTGTTACGCTTAATTTATTTTTGCCCGCCGCTAATGGTAATACAATACTGCTATCCCTGGTGCTATGTAAAACCCCGTTCAACATTACGTGATACACTTCCCCCCCATTTAACGACAGACTGATGGTCTTGCTTGCCTCGTTTACGGTAGATAACAGGGCAAGGTCTGCCGGTTGCGATACTACTGCCGCATAACATTGTTGATAATTTTTATCTTCTTCTACTGTTATGCACACATTATAAGTCCCGGCTAAAAGCCCGCCAAAGTTGATGGTTTTAGTGAACGGAGCAGATTTATCCAAACCATTACCGGTTATGCGGGCGGTATATTTGTAGCTGTCATAAGTTGCATCGACTGTAATCTTTCCGTTGCCACTGCCTCTGCAGGTTAAACTTTGCGACGTTAGCAGGAAAGCATTTTGCGGCAGTATAAATTTAGATACGATAACTACAGGCAATGACACTTGGCTAAGCGAGTCGACACTTACTCGTACAGTGTATGATGCTGGCTCTTTAACTTCATAACTGGCATCTGTAGCACCGGCAATAGCCTGCCCATTTTTCATCCATTGATATTGATATCCATCTGTCGCCGCAGTGCGTAAATAAGTGCTGCCATNCTGTTGGATTACGGTAGCATCAGCATCCACTTGCGGAACAATAAATAATTGCAAGCCATCTGCGATACCGGAACCGTCTTTATTTTTAACAATAATTTGCCCCCCGGTTGTGCCTGGGGCAATAATTGCGTTGATTAACGTTGGCGATACTACTTTAAATTTAGCTGCGGCCGTGGTTCCGAACGAAACATCCGTAACATTCTTAAAATTTATACCGGTAATGGCTACTGTTGTACCTACCTGCGCCCGCGGCGGTGTGAATGAGTAAATAACCGGCGCAGTTGAGGTAACAAAAGTGTTTGATTCGGCCGTATAAGTGCCCGATGATGTAACCGCACTTATGGCATAAATATAAGTGGTGTTGGGTTTAAGATTTTTCAGTACCGCATTGTAGGTTGCCATACCCGAACCACCGCTTACCGTACTCACATTAACAGTTTTACCATCGCCAACTTTCGGTGCCTCCCAATACCTGAACAGTATCGTGGCATCATTGCCATTATCATCAGCCGAACCTGCAATTGTAGCCCCAGTAGTACTGACGTCAGCCGCATCCTTAGTTGATAGTATAGGTGTTGCAGTGTACGTTCTTACAAAACTTTGCGTACTTGCGGTATTATCGCTCCCCGCAAGCATCATGGCGCCGTTAGGGGTCATGCTTACTGAGGCACCAAGGCTCGTAGGGTTAACTTCTCTTAAATAAAGTTTATTAACCACATTCCAGGTATCGCCGGTACGTTTGTAGCACCACATCGCTCCCTCGTAATAATCTGTTAAATAGCCACCCACCATCATTGTTGCACCGTCTGCAGACAGCATCAACGCCTCTCCGAATGCAGAATTATTAGCGCCGTCTTTGGGTATTATCATATTACCCTGCTGTTTCCAGGTATTATTGCTGCGTGTAAATACCCACACTCCGCTGTTTTGTGAACCATCATACCACGATACGCTACCTATTGCCAGCACGTTACCGTCTGCGTTTAGGGAAAGCGCAACCCCTTGCGACTGCAAATGTTTGGCACCGGTGCCAATTAGTTTGGCACCCTGCTGACTCCATACGCCGTTGGCATTCCTTGTGAATACCCAGGTAGCACCGGTATAGTTGTCATCATTGTAACCGCCCAATGCTATGGTATTGCCATCGGCACTTATAGCTACTATAACACTTTGATCAATACCGCCTACGGCACCCTGGCAAACAAGTTTGGCACCCTGTGGGGTCCATACACCGCGATCACGTGTATAAACCCATGCCGCTCCGTTATTCATGTGGCTGGTAGATCCTAACACAAGGGTGTTGCCATCGGCACTCAGTGCTATATTGTACGGATAGGCGTCGTTTAAAGGATCAATTGCCTTAAAGTCGGCTTGTTTTGACCATATTTCACCATCACGTACATACACAGTTGCAACGCCGTCGTGTGTAAAAACAGCGGTGTTGCCATCTGCACTTAGTGCGGTAAAAAATAAAAGACTTCCTGTTAATAAATTATCGGTTTGCTTTTCCCATGCATCTCCATTGCGTTTGTATATCCAAACACCACTTTGCCCGTGGTCAACATATGCAGCAAAAAGGGCGGTTTTACCGTCGGCGCTGATATTTACTTTAGTATTAGAGCGTCCGTAGCTGTCTGGCTCATCAAGATACAACCTTTGCTGTTGCAGGAAATTTGGCTGCGAGGTATTGATAACTTTAAAGCTACCACTTGCATTCACGCTCCCCGCGGGTGTGTTGATAGTAAGCCCTCCTTTAGTTGTACCGGGCATAACCATAGCAATCATTTGTTTGCCGGTTGCAGATATTACCAGGGCAGGCACACCGCCTACAATAACACTTTGGGGGCTTATAAGGTTATCGCCGCTTATTGTAATCAGTGTACCAATCGCCCCTTTCGCAGGAGTAAAAGACGTAACAACAGGCAATCCCGGTATAGTTGTGAATTTTTTTGTTATGCCATTTACCGTACCTTGAGTACTTGATGCATTTATACGGTAGTAATAAGTTACGCCGGGTGCAAGGCCAGACAGTGCAACGCTGAAAGTCACCGCTCCCTGATCTGCAGCTACGCTGCTTTTGCCATCAGCCGGTATAATTTTAGCCCCGCTCATATCGGAAGATGTGCTGTATTCAAAATTAACGGCAGCTGCAATACCTTTACCATTCACGGTACCATTCAATGAGGCGCCATTAAGAACAATATTTGATGCGCTTAAAGTATTGGCTTCGGGCAATAAAATTGCCTTGTAAACAGCCACCGAACCAACTCCCCCATTATCGAAATGGTTGCCCGCCGTCGCAATGCTGCCATCAGCGCTAATTGATAAGGCATCACCATAATAAGTTGCATTACTTGCAGCTTGTGATACAGGGTTTCCCTGTTGGATATATTTATCGTCGGTACGCTTAAAAAATCTAAGCTCATCCTTGCCTGTATTTCCTGCATCAGCCGCAACAATTGTTGAAGCATCGGCGCTGGCACCTACCAGGCGGCCAAACATACGCACGTTATTAGCAGCTGCAGGCAACGCTATTCTGGTGTTTTGCGTCCAGTTAATAGTTGATGGGAACTCACGTTTAAAAGCCCATACAGCACCTTGTCCGCTGTTAAAATTTGGCGCGCCTACTATCACATATTTTCCATCAGCACTTACCGATATCGAACTGCCGAACTGCGAACCATCAGCAACGCCGTCTGGCACAAGTTCAAAGGGCGGGGATAACCATCCGCTATCGCCTAATTTAGTATAAACGCGCACCGTGCCTCTGCTGCTGCCATAAGTTGGCTGTCCAACAGCAATTACCTTCCCCTCAGCACTAATAGCCAAAGTATTACCCGGCTGAAAGCCGAACGGCAGCTGTAAATTTGTACCTGACCAAACATTGTTTGCACGGTTATACACCGTTATCATAGCATAATAATTATTCTGCGAAGATCCGCTTACTACAACGGTCGATCCATCGGCGCTTACTGCTACGAGGCTGCCCTGCGCCTGTTGCCGGGGTAATGCTGCAGTAACAATTTTTTGTCCTTGCTGTGTCCATATTTTGCTGCTTCGGGTGTATATCCAGGCTGCGCCTGTCGCATTATTATCGCCTTCGCCACCTACTACTACCATATTACCATCGGCCGTTATAGCAACCGATGCTCCTTGCTTGGCCGCTCCTATTACATCAAGACCAGACAGCCGGGCTTCCATATTCCAGCTATCTCCATTTCGAGTATAAATATAAGCCGCGCCAGTATTGTTATTATCACTATGGGCTCCCACTATTAAGGTATTACCGTCGGCACTCAAGGCGGTTGCCCATCCAAATTGTGCAAGCCCTTTCACGTCTGCCTGTGTTATCCTTGTTTGCGGAGTAAATGAACCATACGCTGGTGCCAGCTCAAAATTGCTGGACGCTGTGGCATAACCATTAGCGGTGTTAAGCGCTATTGCGCCGGTTGACGCCCCGGGCATAACCATTGCTACAATTTCGGTATTAGTGTTTGACAACACTACAGTATTTATTCCTCCTATTACCACGCCCTGCGTATTAACCAGGTTATTACCATGTATAGCAACCAAAGTACCCGCCGGGCCACTTAGTGGGTTAAACGATGAAATGGCCGGCTTACCAACATTGGCGACAGTTGCTATATTTAGAGTATAAGAACTGCTGCCGGCCGCATTAAAAGCAGTTACAACATAATCTGAAGCTGGAGTTATTTCTGTAGCAAAGCCGGTGATATTACCTGTAAGCTGATCAAATTTAAGGCCCGCAGGCAGCTGTTTATTAATAATGTAACCAGTAACTCGTATTTTCCGAACCAGGTAGTTCTGATATTCTACCAGGTAAATATTCCCTTTCGTGTCATAAGTGAGCGCATTAGGACTTCTGAACTGGGCTATGGTGCCTATTCCATCTGTGTTGCCGCCTGCCGTATAACCATCGGCGGGAGTACCGGCTACCCGGTTTATTATACCGGCAGGAGAAATAACGTTTATGATTTGATTGGCTGTATAATAAATATTGCCTGTAGCATCGGCCGCTACACTGGTTACATAATTATTTGAGGGAATACCCAACATTTCGGCGGTGGCAACAGTTGTCACAACGCCCTGCGGAGTTATTTTCCTTATCCTGTCATAATCACCCGCGATGATATTATCTTGTTTATCAACAGCTAAGCAATTGATACTGTTAAACCTGGCCGTTATTGCATTTCCATCATTTGATCCGGCATCGCCAAAGCTACCTGCAAATGTTGTAACAACACCTTGTGGTGTTACTTTACGGATGGCCTTGATATCATAGTCTGCAACATATAAATTACCCTTGCTATCCACAGCGATTGAAAGAGGATAACCAAAAGATGCATCGGCACCAATACCATTAACCGGGCCATAAGGGCCACCACCCGCTATTGTTGTCACTACAGTGTCGGGGGTTATTTTACGCACACTCCTATCTGACATAACATACAGGTTACCGGCAGCATCAACTGTAATTGCGCGGGGATCAACGAAGCCCGCAGACCGGCCAACGCCATCTTTGTAAATATCATTACCTCCAGCAAACGTAGTCATAACACCGGCCGGCGTTATTTTGCGAATAACATGATTGNCTTCATCGGCCATAAATATATTACCTTTTGCATCTACGCATTGTGAACGTACAGCACCGAAGCTTGCGGTTGCAGCACTACCATCCTGGTAGCCCGGCCGGCCACTGCCACAAAGAGTGGTAACCTGTCCATAATATCCCTGAGGTATTGCGCCTCCGGTGTTTACAGGCACTAACGTTTGGATTGGAACTCCCAAAGTAAATATTTTAGCTCCGGCGGTGTAAGTGATTTTAGGGGCCTGGGCCTTAACCGCAGTTATTATGCACAACAAGCATAAAATTGCCAGTAAAAATTTCGACTTCATTAAATCAGTTACTGGCTTTAAAAAACTTTAGCGGATAATGAGTTACTGGGAGTAAAGGGGGGTATATATTTATTCATACATTACAGCGATAAGATTAGTAGCAGTAAATATAATATTTTTTAATGGGAAATTGAGTGCCGGGTTTTTGGCGACATTTTTCATAAAACACTTTGACACAAGTGTTAGTTGATTCGTTCTTACAAAACGATCCGGTACACTATTTCTAAAATTCAACCAGGATCTTATATCTTCAATCTATTAAAATTAAACTTTTGTTCCTGGCCTTCTTTGATTTCTTTAGCGTTAACTGATCGCTTTTTACTATCCGCTACCGTGTTTAATTTAATAGTCCCGTGATGAACTTTAATGGTTAATGATCTTACTTTGCTATTTGCGCCATCGTTGCACTACCCGACCGCGTAACCGTTCGACCAGAAATAAGTTCCGGTTTGGATGTTATTGCAAACTGCCATCAACTGCTGAATACTGGAATTTGCTGATGGCAGGAATAGCTGATTTCGGCAGACATCACTTCAAGCCGGTAATCTTTGTCCACTATAAACTCGTCCGGATGCACCTTCAATGCATTCTGATGACATTCAAGACAGTTTGCTATTAGATTAAATCTATGGTATAACCTTCCGACTGAAGTTTTTGGATGACTTCAAAAGCCGTGGCCATGATATTGTTGTTTTTTTTTATAAATCTCGGTATAGTTAATGCTTAGTCCCAGTTACCTGACAGCGTAACATCCATGTCTTTATTTTTGACATCCATCTCTAACGGAAAGATGATTTTATAACTATCCATATTCATTTTTTGCGAACTAATCAAACCTGTAGAGTCGGCCCACAACTGCACTATACATGTTTGTTTATATAGCGCTTGTTTGAGGCTCGAAGTTATACCCAGCGTAACTGGCAATGGCAGGCTTGACGGATACGAAGCAGATTTACCGATAACTCGCTGATTATCTGCGGCGTCAACTACCTTGACGTAAATATGCTGTAATTCGGAGTTTTTGTTTGTGTAGGCATTTATGGTAACCGTTTTTAATTTAAAGTTTTGGTTATCTTTTTGGCATGCAGTTATACTGACGATGATAATAGCCAACAGGGTTATATATTTCATTTGTTGTTTAATATTAAGTAATTAGATTATGCAGGTACAAGCCGGCGCGAACGCAGGTAAACCGCTGTACGATTTAGATAAGGGAATAAAGCAATAAGCAG
>JGI24739J22299_10000220_pt1 | contig 19180 bp, 26 predicted proteins | sample KBSCornC5_FD_22299 | JGI IMG/M metagenome (IMG submission 22299)
GCAATCTGGGGGGAAACCGTCTGCGCACCTGCCGTTTCGCTTAATGCTTAACGAGCGTTATGGATGAGACAGGCGCGAATCCGCCGCCAGTAAAACGTCACTGTAATAACGATGAGGGTATTGATTCGTCAAAACCCGCTGCAACGTTTTCGGAGGAGCCTATGAACCGCACCGTCCAGGTCATCAGTCAGTCATCTGCCGGGCCACGTTTCACCGCAGAGCAAGACTGCCACAGCGAAAAAATGACGTTTGATGCGTTTCGACAACACTGGCGCTTGCTGCGCGATCACAACCGAAACCCATCGCTTCGCTATTTTAATCGTCAAAATGATGACTTTAAATTTTGCGTATTAACCCTGGCTAACCGCGACTGCCCGGGCATGTTCAGGCTGGAAGACATTGGCAGCCCTTTCCAGTTTTTTGACCAGGCGCGCCGTGAGCACATCATTTTAGCAATGAATAAGCTGGCCCGCTGGGGAAACATGTTGCCGCATCAGTTCTCAACGGCTGACTGCTTTCTGCCTGAATAAATAAATCACCCCTGACGTGATGACGTAAACCCGTCGGGCATGCCTTTGCCCAAAATCTGGAGAGAAATGATGAATAAAGAGACACATCCAATGAACGACGCCATGGCCTTTACCCTCAATAAACTGCTCGATAATGAGCGTAAAGCCTGCGCGCTGGCCGTGGCGAAGCGACTGAGTGCGATGGCAGCGCACATTACGCGGCAGACGCTAAACGGCATCGAAGCAGCAGAGCTGTTGCGATCTGAAGCTGAGCGTTATGAAAACGAATCAGGTGAGATGCGCTAATGGCAGATGCAATCGATATTGCGCAGCAGCGCAGCGAGGAAATCCTGGCGCAAAATATCGCGCAGGTTACGCAACGTCCTGTGGCGATCGGCGCCTCGCTCTGTGAAGAGTGCGACGCACCGATTCCTGAAGCGCGCCGTCGTGCGCTGCAGGGCGTGACCCGCTGCCTCTCCTGTCAGGAGTTGAGCGAGCTGAGAGCACGTCTTCACTACGGGAATACGCGATGATGTCGTTCGCTTTCCCGTGGAACGCCCCGCGGCTGGCGATAGCCAGCCCGTATCTGACCCATGACCAGCAGCAGCACCGTCATCGACAGATTGCGGCGTGGTTGCACGGACAGAAAATTCTTCGTGCCCAACCCGGCATTGTCCAGATGGACGTGAAGCGTCGTCTTGCCAGTCTGGAACAGCAGCAGGGAACAGCCCGGGCCAATGCCTACTTAGCAAAAACCTTTGTTGAGCGCACATTGCCACGTGTTGACGCTGTTAACCGACGTTATCAACTGCATGATATGCGCACGGGCGTTGTCGCACAGCTGACCCGCAGCATGTCCTGCCCGCAGGGGGCAGCCAGAGCCGCCGGCACGCTGTGGGAACTGATGAAACGCTTTAACCGCCTTGCGGATATGTCCCGTGCCGACACTGATGTGCTGGCAGGGGATATCGCGCATTTCATTCACGCGGAGCTGGTGCAACTGCACACTCACGCCCAAACCGATACGGACTACCGTTATACCCACAGACTGTATATGACCGCGGCGGTGATCACCCGTGAGCTGGGTCAGACGCCGCCTTTATGGGAAACCGTCAGCGCCCGCGTATTCTGCCCTGAAGCGGTGACCTCGGCCATTCTGCGTATGCAGGCGGAAAAATGGTGGAAAGGCCAGCTGCGCCGTATCAGTGCCTTCTGGCGTGAACATCTGCATATCGCCCTGGCAAACGTCAATAAAACGCATTCCCCTTATGCCAGCCTTATGGCCGTAGCGGAATGGCGTGAGCAACGCCGCCGTACCCGTGATTTCCTCCAGGGAATGGATCTGGAGGATGAAGAGGGCAACCGCATCAGCCTGATTGAAAAATACGACGGCAGCGTAGCCAATCCGGCTATTCGTCGTGCTGAACTGATGACGCGTATTCGTGGCTTCGAAACCATCTGTCAGGATATGGGCTTTCGGGCCTGCTTCTACACGTTAACCGCGCCGTCACGCTATCACGCGACCTTGCAGAGTGGTCACCGTAACGCTAAATGGACGGGGGCCAGCCCGGCCGAAACACAGCGCTATCTCTGCTCACTCTGGCAAAAAGTGCGGGCCAAACTGCACCGTGAAAAGATCAGCATTTTTGGTTTACGGGTTGCGGAGCCGCATCATGATGGCACGCCCCACTGGCATCTGCTGATGTTTATGCGCCCTGAAGACGTTAATCGCGTAGACGAGATCCTGCGCCATTACGCCTGCCAGCAGGACAGTGAGGAACTGAACAGCGCAAAGGCACGCAAAGCCCGTTTTCACGTCGAAGCGATCGATCCGGCGAAAGGCAGCGCGACCGGCTATGTTGCCAAATATGTTTCTAAAAATATTGACGGCTATGCGCTAGAGGGCGAGCGGGATAACGAGAGCGGTAAACCGCTAAGAGAGACAGCGATGGCGGTTTCGGCATGGGCAGCACGCTGGCACATCCGCCAGTTTCAGTTTATCGGAGGTGCGCCCGTAACAGTTTATCGCGAACTTCGCCGCATGGCGGACACCGAAACCGCGCATGGCCTGAGCGTGGAATTCGCCGCGGTGCACGATGCGGCCGATGCCGGTCAATGGGCCGATTACATCAATGCCCAGGGCGGCCCGTTCGTTAAACGCGACGCGCTTGCGGTGCGCACCTGGTACCAGCCCGCCGAAAGCTGTAATGCGTTTGGTGAGGAAATCCAGTCAATTAAGGGCGTTTACGCCACTGCCGTTGGTGCTGATACGCCAGTCCTGACGCGGTTAAAGCTATGGAAGCTGGTGCCCAAACGTGCTGAAGATGCGGGCGACGAAAAAAGCCAGTCCGCTTCGTTGTCTTGGAGTTCTGTTAATAACTGTACGGATCCCGTAAGCCGTTTTTATGCCGGAAGTGAGGTCTCTGACGATCTGCGCACAGATCCGTGGCGCAGAGGTCACCAAGGCGAAAGGGCTTCCAGGTTTATCTGCCGGGCTTCGCCTTTACGCATTCCTGGCCCTGTTTCAGGCGACGACAGAGGCGATGCTTCTCCTGCAGCCCAGCCAACGGTGAGGATTTCTTTTTCGCCCTGACGTGACGAAAAGGCGGAGTGAAAACCTGCTGTTTTGGATGGGTAAATGAAGAAAATCTATTGATTTTTCTTACGCTTCTGGCGTAAGTGTGCCTTCACCTGCCTGGCAGGCAGTACAACAAAAGTTGATGCCTATCAACATGATATAATTTTTTACGAACTATCTTAAAACGCTTCCACAGTTAATGAATGCTATGCTACTGTATGTATGTACAGTATTTATTTGGGGGAGGGAATTGTGGGAAATGAATTACATGAGCGAGTCATGCTTGAACGCGTCGAACTTATCGCCAGGCTTACCAGTGAAGGAGCCTGCCGGGAGCGTGACAGGGAAATCGCGTTAAATTTGATCGCTGAAATCGCTGCGAACTACACCCTTTCCGATAACCACTTTTCTGTTGTCTTTGCGGCGACGCCTTTAAAAAAATCATGATGGCGACGCGTTCACTGTGACATCAGGACGGTTGTCCGTTGCCTGAGCCATCTTAACGGATGAGAGGGTTCAGGCGCGGGCAACAGCAAAACCGNGCCAGTNCGTTTTATCGCTGACATTGCGTCATGACCGACCGAAAACGCCGGGCATCTGCTGCCTGCAGGCGTTTGCAGCAACCCCTGTTCGCCAGGCGTAGTCTTCCCCCACCTTTACTGAATAACGTTATCCCGGCCGCTTTCCTGTCAGCGTTCGCGGCAATCTTTTGGTTACTGCCCCTTTCCTGTTGCTGGCTTACGACCTCTCCCGGTCGTCGCTGTGAAAGCAAATACGCTCACGTCATCCCAGCGCTTTCGCGACCCTTCCATCGGCGCCCGCATTCAGGGTGTAACCCTCTGCCCGCCTAGCCTTGAGCGGACGACCTTGCGTTGAGCAAGCGCCTGCTGAGGCACACACTACTTCTGACAAGCGGCAGGCACAGCAATCTCTGGATCGCTCTGCGCGAAGGCCAATGCACATCGCGTATCCGGGTTATCCGGATTCGGCTTCAGGGCGGTTTGGTGGCCCGACGGTGCAATTCTCTGAACAGGTTTCTGTTGGCCAACGGGGCCTTTATTGCCTGTCACCACGACAGCGGATGTTCTCAACTTATCGCCTACTCGACCATGGCTTTTACGCTCATAAGGGGCCAATCAATGCTGATTTACGCACAACAGGAAGAAACCGTTGATGAGATCTGCTGGCGTTACTACGGACGCACGCAGCAGGCGGTTGAACAGGTTTATGCCGCCAATCCTGGCCTGGCAGAACAAGGCCCAACATTACCGCACGGATGCAGAGTGGTGTTACCGGAGCTGCCTCAGGCGGCCACGGGTGAAACCCTCAATCTGTGGGATTAGCGCCAATGGAAAAAATCAGTTCTCTGATTAATTACCTCATCGGGATCGTCCTGATGTGGTTTGGACGTCACACACCGCAGGATATCGCCTTTATGGTTGGCTCTGGCGTCGCCGTTTTGACCATGTGCACCAACGTTGCGACGTTTTTTATCAACTGGCACTACCGTCGCAAAACTTACGAGCTACAGCAGCGCAACTTACAGGGGCTTAACTTTGAGCCAGACCGCTAAACGTTGCGCCGTGGCGGCCGTACTGGCCCTGGCCGCGTTGCTACCGCAAATCAACATGCTGAAAACCTCTGAAGCCGGCCTGAAGCTGATTGCCGATGCAGAAGGCTGCCGCACCTCGCCCTATCAGTGCAGCGCCGGCGTCTGGACCAACGGCATTGGTCACACGCAAGGTGTTACCCCGACCAGCGTGGTGAACGAGCGCCAGGCCGCGGTAAACCTGGTTTACGACGTGATGCGCGTTGAACGCGGGATCGACCAGTGCATGCCACGTGAAATGCCGTTCCAGGTTTATGACGCGGTGGTGTCATTCGGTTTTAACGTTGGCGTGCACGCCGCCTGTCACTCAACGCTGGCGGGATTGATCAACAGCGGCCGCTGGCACGATGCCTGCCTGCAGCTTAAGCGCTGGGTATATGTCAAAGGCACCTACAACCCGGGCCTGGATAACCGTCGCCAGCGCGAAATGGCGTGGTGTTTAAAAGGAGCGGCATGATGCGACTGGTTGCACTGGCGATCGCCATTTTGCTTATTGCCCTGGGCTTAACCGGCTGGCGCCTTAGCGTGATGACTCATCAACGGGATGAGGCACAGCGCAGGGTGAGTACGCTGACGGCTGACGTCAGCAGCCGGGACAAGGCGCTGGCCCAACTCGATGCGGATATCCAGGCTAGCCGAAAACGNGAGGCGGCGCTGCGGNTGCTTCAGAACCAGGCCAGCGCGCAGGCGCTCCATCGTGAAACCATTATCAGAAGAGAAACCGATGCCAATCCCGCTTTACGTGCCTGGAGCGCTGCTGCTTTGCCTGCTGACGTTATCCGGCTGCACAGCCGTCCGGCCTTCAGCAATGCCCGAGATTATCTGGACTGGTTGTCCACGCGTGACAAGTTGCCCCATTCCGGAAAACAACCTGCAGACGCAGGGTGATTTGGCGGCGGATAACCGCCAGTTAGAGGCTGCGCTCGCATCGTGCGGGTTGCAGATTGAGATGATTAAAGCGTGCCAGGAGCAGCATGATGTTGAAAGCGAACCAACTACGCCAGGTGCTGATAAACAGCGTTCCGCTGCTTCAGCAAAATCCTGACAACCTGACGATAGCGATTCAGTCCGGAAACCTGGTTTCCACGCTGGCCAGCTCGCTGTCGTTTGAATACCACTTCCAGCTGGCCGTCACGATTACTGACTACGCAGAGGATATCGATCTGATCATGGTTCCCCTGCTGACATGGCTTCGGGAAAACCAGCCCGACATCATGGTTTCGGATGAGAAACGTCGCACCGGCTTTACCTTCACCCTTGAGGCAACCGGCGATGGGCGCAGTAAGGTGAATATCACTCTGCAACTGACCGAACGCGTCTGGGTTGAGCAGCAGAACGGCGCATTACACATCACGCATCTGCCAGAACCGGCTATGCCGGAAAATGTTGAGCGCCCCTGGCAGTTGTACATCAAAGGCAAGCTGGTCAGCGAATGGAAAACATAGCGATAACCCTTATCCGCTGACGCGCTGTTTAGCCATCCCTGGGTAAACGGCATTCGATTGCCGCTTTTCTCCTGCAACGAGAAACTAATGCCATGAACGAGCAAATATTAGAAATCAAGCGCTTGCTGCGCAACATGGTCCGCATTGGCACCGTTGCCGCCATCAATCTGGAGGCGGGAACCTGCCGGGTAAAAACCGGCGATAACACCACTGACTGGCTGCACTGGCTAAGTGCCCGGGCGGGAAGAACCCGTTCATGGAATGCGCCGTCGCCAGGCGAGCAGGTGCTGATCTTAAGCCTGGGCGGTGAGCTGAACAGCGGCTTCGTGTTACCCGGCGTGTTCTCTGACGCCAGCCCGGCGCCCTCGGCCTCTGCCGATGCGCTGCACTACTCTTTTCCCGATGGTGCGGTCATTGAATACGAGCCTGCAACCGGCGCGCTGAAAGCCGAAGGAATTCAGACGGCGACGATCAAGGCGGCTGTCAAAATCCTGCTGGATACGCCAGAGGTGGAGTGCACCACGTTACTGAAAACCGCCACGCTGGAAGTGACCCAGGGCGGCACCATGAAGGGCGATGTGTCGCACAGCGGCGGCAGCTTCGCCTCCAACGGCAAAGTGCTGCATACGCACCAGCATCCGGGCGACAGCGGTGGCACCACAGGAGCACCATTATGACAACAGCACGCTACACCGGCATGAGCCGCGAAACAGGCGTAAACCTTGTTGAGCTGGAGCATATCCGCCAGTCCGTCCGTGACATTCTGACGACGCCGCTGGGATCGCGGGTGATGCGCCGTAACTACGGGTCACTGTTGTCGGCGCTAATTGACCAGCCGCAGAACGACCGGTTGCGCCTGCAAATCATGTCGGCCTGTTATATGGCGATCCTGCAGTGGGAGCCGCGCATCAGCCTGACTGCCATTAATTTTGAATCTGCGTTTGACGGCGGGATGGTGGTGGAAATCACCGGCAACCGTGCGGACACCGCGCAGGATTTTTCGTTAACCGTCCCTGTGAGTTGAATCATGCCTACTATCGACCTGAGCCAGCTGCCTGCGCCAAACGTGGTGGAAACGCTGGACTATGAAACGCTGCTTGCCGAACGCAAAGCCACCTTGATTTCGCTCTATCCTGCAGATGAGCAGGCATCGGTTGCCCGGGTTCTGGCGCTGGAGTCCGACCCGCTGGTGAAACTCCTGCAGGAGAACGCCTACCGGGAAGTCATTCTGCGTCAACGCATCAACGAGGCGGCCAAGGCGGTGATGGTGGCCTGGGCCAACGGCAGCGATCTGGATCAACTGGGCGCCAACAACGGCGTGACGCGGCTGGTGCTGACGCCGGCGGATAATACCGCTACGCCGCCCGTTGAGGCGGTAATGGAGCGGGATGAAGACTTCCGCGCCCGCATTGCCGCTGCGTTTGAAGGGCTGAGTGTTGCGGGGCCGTCCGGTGCTTACGAATTTCATGCTCGCAGCGCCGATGGCCGCGTAGCCGATGCCTCGGCTATCAGTCCCTCTCCCGCCAGCGTCACGATTACCGTGCTGTCCCGCGAAGGCAACGGTGCGGCGGGCAGCGACCTGCTGGCGATCGTGAATGCCGCGCTAAATGATGAAGATGTTCGTCCAGTTGCCGATCGGGTCACCGTCCAGTCGGCACAGATTGTGGATTACCGCGTTGACGCCACGCTGTATTTGTATCCCGGTCCCGAGGCGGAGCCCATCCGTGCCGCATCCGAGGCAAAGCTCAAGGCATTTGTAAACACCCAGGCACGTTTAGGCCGCGATATTCGCAAGTCTGCGCTGTATGCCGCGCTGCATGTAGAAGGTGTACAGCGCGTCGAACTGGCCCAGCCGGTGGCCGATGTGGTGCTGGATAAAACTCAGGCCGCGTTCTGCACCGGCTACCAGATCACGGTAGGAGGTTCCGATGAGTAAACGCCTGCTGCCAACGGGTTCATCAGCCCTGGAAGTTGCCGCGGCTGAAGCCTGCGCAGCGCTGGANTCCATTCCTGTTCCTTTGCGCCAGTTATGGAATTCGCAGACCTGTCCGGTGGAGCTACTGCCCTATCTGGCCTGGGCCTGGTCGGTGGATCGTTGGGATTCGGGCTGGAGCGAAAGCACGAAACGCAGCGTGGTTGCTGCATCGGAATATATCCATAAACACAAAGGCACGATTGGCTCTCTGCGACGTGTGGTGGAGCCGATTGGCTACCTGATTCGCTTCACCGAATGGTGGCAAAACGATGGCATCCCCGGAACCTTTCGCATTGATGTCGGCGTGCAGGAAGCCGGGATTGATGAGGCAATGTACAACGAGCTGGAGCGGTTAATTGCCGATGCGAAACCGGTCAGTCGCCATTTGACTGGACTATCTATCAATCTGGATTCAAAGGGGTCTTTACCTGTGACAGTCGCCAGTTATAGCGGTGACGAGTTAACCGTCTACCCCTACAGACCTTGAATAACACCGCGGGCGGTTCGAGTTATACCGTGCAGCGATCCATCTTAATGACCTGACGGAAGTGAGAGCATGACAACGAAATATTTTGCCCTACTGACCAATCAGGGCGCGGCAAAGCTGGCCAATGCCGCGGCCCTGGGAACCCAACTGCAGATTACCCAGATGGCGGTGGGTGACGGCGGCGGTGTTTTGCCTACGCCCGATCCTGCGCAGACCAAACTGGTGGGCGAAAAGCGCCGTGCCGCGCTGAATTCGCTGAAGGTGGATGCCGCGAACAGCAGCCAGATTATCGCTGAACAGATTATCCCTGAAGGCGAAGGCGGCTTCTGGATCCGTGAGATTGGCCTGTATGACGCCGATGGCGTGCTGATTGCCGTTGCGAACTGCGCGGAAACCTATAAACCGCAACTACAGGAAGGCAGCGGCCGTACTCAGACTGTACGTATGATTTTGATCGTGAACAGCACCAGTGCTGTAACGTTAAAGATTGACCCGTCTGTCGTGCTGGCCACGCGCCAGTATGTGGATGACAAAGTCATCGAGGTAAAAGCTCACACCGACGATGTGATGAAGAAGCATATCGATGCGGCGAATCCTCACGGCCAGTATTTGCAAACGGCCAAAGCGTTGGCAGAAATCAAAGATGCGGGGCTGGTGATTCAGGCTCGAAAAAACCTCGAATTAGGTAGTGCGGCCTTAAGTGATTTGCAGACATCAAAAAACGACGTTACTGCTGGACGAGTTTTGGTCAACGGTGGCGCAGTTGCAGTTCAAACGGTTGCTGCCAGTAGTGTTGAAGGGTTCGAGTACAAGGACGCCAACGATTTACCAGCAAATGCGGTTAGTTTCGTTTATACGTCTGCAAAAAATTCACCCGGCTTTGATGGTTCATTACTAAGCTATGCCGGGCTTAATGGTGATTACCAAGTACAGCTGTCTGTGGAATATCAAACGGGTAACCGTATTGCTTTTCGCGGAATGAATGGTGACGACCAGCAATGGCAGAAATGGAATCAGTTCTACCATACTGGCAACAAACCTACGGCAAGAGACATAAATGCGGTTCAGGCGGGCGGCGGTGAGGGAATGGCCTCTGAGGGAACTAACCAAATAATTCTGGGTTGGGATAGCCACAAACTTGTTGGTCAGGTTGACAGCTATTCGCTAGGCGCCATGTTTTATGAAAAAAATCCACCGACTCCAGCACAGGTGGGGGCCATTCCGGCAACTGGCGGGTCTGTAGCGTATCTTGATGGTGCGGAACATTACGCTACACAGAATGCCAGCTGGCCTGCATCCGGTGCTTATGCTGACCAATATAAAGATCCGAGAGCGCCATTCGTTAAGCCATTTGGATATGCCGCGCCCAGAGGTAATAGCTGCTATTCCCCCATCATTAAAGGCCTCATACAAACTGAAGGGTTAGGGTATGGGACTTCAGTCAGTTTTGGTGCATTGACGTTGGGTGACGGCCATTTTGCTAATGGTTGTATTCACGTCATAGGTGATAATGGCTTCTCACAGGCATGGTTGTTTGATCCTCACACAGGTAATTTTAACTCGCCGGGTGCTGTGTATGTTGGCGGATCTGTAATTGATACAAATGGCAACATTAATGGAGCGGCNTGGGGAGGATGGCTGAGCGACTGGCTTAATACGCAATTATCTGGTCGTGATAACAATATTAGTAATCGCGCCACTTGGTCTTATGTTGACCAGAACTTTGTACGAGACATCAGGTTAGTCAGTAGGGGCCAATTGCTCACAGATGGAGTGATGGCTGAAGCTCCCGGAGGAGCAGTTATTACTGGTGGTAATGGTAACGAAGGTAGTCAATTAGGATATATGTATTTTCGCTACATGCAAAAATACGTTAATGGCAACTGGTATACGGTGGCATACGCATGAAAAAATACGGACCATTCAAAATTTATACACCTGCGCAAGATACGTCTTCGGATGAATTAGCGAAATACATTAATGCTCAATATATTAGTACTCCTGATGGGATGGATTGGTATAAACTACAGGCTACTTTTAATGAAAAAATGCTGAAAGTGGTTTATATAGATTCAGGTGTTATTACACAGGCCAGTTATGACATTAGTGCGTTATGGCCAGTAGATGCCTTTATTGCTGAAATACCGCTAGATCGAGTCCCTGAAAATTTTACCATTCCACTATCTGGACAGGAATGGCAGTTCGATGGTTTCAATATTGTCCCTAGAATTTATACGCCAGAAGAGCAACAACGGCAAGTGCAAGCTGAACTTGCCCAGAAGCTTGCGCGCGCGGCGACCGCAATAGCGCCATTACAGGATGCAGTAGATTTAAATATGGCTACAGATGAAGAAGCAGCACGTTTGCTTACCTGGAAAAAATACAGGGTGGCTCTCAATCGTGTTGATACTACTAGACCTGTCTGGCCAGAGGTGCCTGCTTAATACAAAGTCAGTGAGTGATTGCCATTTTCTTAAAATTTCAATCACTCATTTCAATCCTTCAAAATACCCATTGCTTATGATTAAAGAAATACATTGAGTGCGCTCATTTTATTTTATTTAATCGCCTTTTGATTGATTTATGTGGTTTATGGTAGGGTGTGTTATTTTTATTTTTAGTGTTTTTTGATTGGTTGGTATTATATTTTATTAATGAGCGTTCGCTTTCAATTACTTCTTCTCTTTTGCCTTCATACTCTTCAGTAATGTCAAAATCGCAGCGAAAAATATTAATTAAAAGATGTATTGTAACTTAAGGTTATATTATCGTGCAGATCGCGCTGGCATACAAAAAATTATATGGAAGCTTACCTGCAGTGGCTTGAGAGCGTGAGATCGAGCGTACTGATTGCAGTCTCGCTCAGAGAGCATGCCACGGCCCATCCGGATGGCGCTTTATGGATTGTGGAAGCTGCTTCTAAAGAAGCCGTTGAAGCCCTACTGAAACAGGATCCATTCTGGTTAGAGGGATTGCGTCAAAACGTTGAGATTCGGCTCTGGAGGAGGGCTTTTGACCGTCCCGTCACCTTATAAATAAACGCTGCTGTTTAGCCACGCGCCAGCAAACCGCAATCGCATGCATCCTTTTCATTGACCTGACACTCTGAGCACACCCACAACACGGAGTGCTACAGATGTCTGATTTTCATCACGGTGTCCGCGTCGTCGAAGTCAATGACGGTACACGCACCATTTCAACAGTTTCAACCGCCATTGTTGGCATGATCTGCACCGCAGAAGATGCTGATGCAACGGCATTTCCTCTTAACACACCTGTTCTGCTGACCAACGTGCAGGCAGCTATCGGTAAAGCCGGTACCAAAGGCACCTTAGCGGCCGCGCTGCAGGCGATTGCTGACCAGGCGAAGCCGGTAACCGTCGTGGTTCGCGTTGCAGAAGGCGCGAGCCAGGCTGAAACCACCTCTAACCTGATTGGCTCGACGGATGCGAACGGTAAATACACCGGCATGAAGGCGCTGCTCAGCGCGCAAACGCAGCTGGGTGTTAAACCGCGCATTCTTGGCGTGCCGGGTCTGGATTCGCTGGAAGTGGCGACAGCGCTGGCCAGCATTGCCCAGCAGCTGCGTGGCTTTGCCTACGTGTCCGCCTGGAACAGCAAAACCATCTCTGACGCCATGAAGTACCGCGAAAACTTCAGCCAGCGCGAGCTGATGGTGATCTGGCCAGATTTTATTGCCTGGAACACGGCAACCAATAAATCTGAAATGGCTTATGCCACCGCACGTGCGCTGGGCCTGCGCGCCAAAATTGACAACGACACCGGCTGGCATAAAACCCTGTCTAACGTGGGCGTCAATGGCGTGACGGGTATCTCTGCAGATGTTTTCTGGGATCTGCAACAGACCGGCACCGATGCCGATCTGCTGAACGAAAANTGTGTGACCACGCTGATTCGCAAGGACGGTTTCCGTTTCTGGGGNAACCGCACCTGCAGTGACGATCCACTTTTTGCCTTTGAAAACTACACCCGTTCAGCNCANGTGCTGGCCGATACCATGGCGGAAGCGCACATGTGGGCCAACGACAAACCGCTGACGCCAGTACTGGTACGCGAAATCATCGCCGGTATCAATGCCAAGTTCCGTGAGCTGGTCAGCGCCGGTTATCTGCTGGGCGCCAACTGCTGGTACGACGAAAGCGCCAACGATAAAGAGAGCCTGAAGGCGGGCAAACTGTTTATCGATTACGACTACACGCCGGTGCCGCCGCTGGAAGATCTGACCCTGCGTCAGCGCATCACCGATACCTATCTGGCGAACTTCGCCGCATCCGTAAACAGCTAAGGAGCCGGATAAATGGCACTGCCACGTAAACTCAAGGGGTTGAACCTCTTCAACGATTCAAACAGCTATCAGGGCATCGTCACCGCAGTTACGCTGCCGAAGCTGTCACGCAAGCTGGATACCTACCGCGCTGGCGGTATGAACGGTGCGGCATTCATTGATAACGGCCTGGACGATGCGGCACTCGATATGGAGTGGACGCTGGGCGGGATGGATGAGCTGGTATTAAGCCAGTGGGGCGCGATGGCGAACGTACCGTTGCGTTTCACCGGTTCTTATCAGCGTGATGACACCGGCGAAGAAATCGCCGTGGAAATCGAAGTACGCGGTAAGCACCAGTCCTTTGACTTCGGTGAAGCCAAACAGGGCGAAAACACCGAAACCAAAATCACCAGTAAAAACACCTATTTCAAACTGACCTGGAATGGCAAAGAGCTGATTGAAATCGACACCGTCAACATGGTGGAGAAGGTCAACGGCGTCGATCGTCTGGAACAGCGCCGTAAAAACCTCGGCCTGGTGTAATAACAACGGCCGGCGCGTCCTGCGCTGGCCCCTCTTGATTGGGATGGAGAAAAAATGGAACAGCTTGATAAGCCAGAACTGAAAGAAAACCTGGTGGTGCTGGAAAGCCCGATTTCACGTGGCGATGTGGTGATCGCTCAGGTTGAGCTGGTGAAACCGACCGCCGGCGCGCTGCGCGGTGTGCGGCTGGCTGACCTGGCCTCGTCCGATGTGGATGCCCTGTTGATGGTGCTGCCCCGCATTACTATGCCTTCGCTGACCAAAGCAGAGTGCAACGCACTGGACCCAGTTGACCTGATTGCCCTGGGCGGCAAGGTGATTGGTTTTTTGTCAGCGAAATCGGCCGCATAAGCTGGCCCCGCGATCTGACGGTCAATGACCTGATGGCCGATATTGCCAGCGTTTTTCACTGGCCACCCTCAGAAATGTATCCCATGTCGCTGGAAGAGTTACTCGACTGGCGGCATAGAGTGATGATCCGCAGTGGAGTAACCTCAGATGAGTAACACGCTCAAGCTGCAAGTGCTGCTGGAAGCGGTTGATCGGGCTACGCGCCCGTTCAATGCCGTACGTAAAGAAACCGAAAAGCTGTCTGCGGATATNCAGGAAACGCAGGATCGCCTGGACGAGCTCAANGCCAAATCCGCGCAGATTGAAGGGTTCCGTGAAACCCGCAAAGAACTGACGCTGACCCAACAAAATCTTAAAAATACCCGGGCAGAAGCAGCGGCACTTGCCATTCAACTTAAAAACACCCAAAACCCTACCGCGGAACAAACCCAGGCGCTGGATAAGCTGCGTCAGTCGGCTAACGCGCTGCAGCAAAAAAACCTTCAACTGCGTCAGTCGGTACAGGAGCAGCGCCAGTCCCTGAACGAGGCGGGAATTTCCACGCGCCGGTTGAGCAGCGAGCGCCAGAAGCTAAATCAACAAACAGAGCGCACGACATCCACCCTTAATGCGCAGGGTGAGTCCATGAATCTGCTAAATCAGCGTCAGGACAAGCTCAACCGCACCCGTGAACGTTACCGTGCGGGCATGGCGCTGGCAGATAACGTACAAAGCGCCAGTTCGAAAGCCAAAGACTTTGTCGAGAAGGGGCGCAAAGTTATCGATTATCTGTCACCCAGTGACGCGAAAGACGGCAAGGGACGCGTTGACGGGCAGGGCGCGGGCAATATCACAGAACTCAATAAGGCGATGGCCAGTGTCGGCCCGGTGGCAAAACAGGCGGGACTGAGTGTTGGCCAGACTGCGGCCATGATGGGCGTGCTGGCGGAAAACGGTATAACGGGCAGCCAGGCAGGCGCCGGCGCCAGTGCGATGTTAACGCACGTTCAGGCGCCTGATGCCAGCGCAGACAGCGCGCTTAAAGCGTTGAATGTGCAAACCGCTGACGACCAGGGCAACAGTCAGCCCATTTTCGCGGTGCTCAGCCAGGTGCAGGCGGCGTTTGAGAAAAACAAGCTCGACGCTGCCCAGCAGGCCACTTATCTGCAGGCCATCTTTGGTGAACAGGGCGCCGCACCTGCCGCAGCATTGATGAAGGGCGCGGCCAGTGGCCGGCTGGATCAGCTCTCTCAGGCGCCCGCTGCCCAGCCGCCTGCAGCAGATGCCTCTGTGGATACCCACCTGCAAGCTATCAGTCAGGACGGCTTATCCGTCCAGTCCGTTCTGACCGGCGTCATGAATATCAATCCTCAACTTTCTGACAGCCTGCTGACGCTGGCGGCCGGTGGGCTGACCTTGGTGGATTCCCTGGCCAGCGTCGGGAACATTGCCTGGCCGGTCATTAGCGGGCTGAGCACCATCATGGCGGGCGTGGAGCTGCTGGGCGGTGCATTTGCCATCATCGGCGGCGCGATTACGGGCACGCTGGGAGCGATCACGCTGCCGGTGGTGGTGCTTGGTGCGGCTATCGCGGCGGGGGCCATGCTGGTTTATCAGTACTGGGAACCGATCAGTGCCTTTATCAGCGGCATTGCTCAGGGCTTTAGTGCAGCGATGGGGCCGATAAGCGACGCGTTCGCGCCGCTGAAGCCGGTATTTGAGTGGTTCAGCAATAAAGTGTCCGAGCTGGGAGCCTGGTTCTCAAAGCTGCTGGAACCCGTGAAGTTTTCTCAACAGGAACTGGCCTCGGCAGGTGAGATGGGACAGCGCTTCGGCAATATGCTGGCGACGGCACTCAAATTACCCGGTGAAGCCCTGAATCAGCTGCGGGGCGGCATTGACTGGGTGCTGGGCAAGCTTGGCATCATCGATGAGAAATCTGACAAGGTGAAAGACAAGCTGCCTCCGCCCAAAATGCGTGAGCAGGATGAAGAGGATGAGGATAACGCGGATGCCCGTCCGGCCGCATCGCGCGCCAGCCTGAACAGCACGCTCAATCAGCCTTTGCCCTCGGTTAACAATTCAAACGTGGATAACCGTCAGCACACGGTCACCAACAATATCTATGCGACAGGTGAGCCTCAGGCGATTGGACAGGCCGTTGCGCAGTATTCCACTGCATCGCCATGGTCCACGTCTGACCATAGCTATAACTCCATGTTTAGTCTGGATTAATTAACCATGATGATGATATTAGGCATGATGCCGTTTGTACGGCAAACCCTTCCCTTCGACAATTTACAGCATGACATTACCTATCGCTGGGCGAAAAACAGCCGCGTGGGGCGTCGTGAGTCGACCCAGTTTTTGGGCGGCGGCGACGATAAAATCAAGCTGTCTGGCGAACTCCGGCCTGAAATCACCGGCGGCAATGTCACACTGCTGGCGCTGAAGACTATGGCCGATGAAGGGCTGGCGTGGCCGCTGATTGGCGGCAATGGCATTATTTACGGCATGTTTGTTGTGACGGATTTCTCGGCCACGCATACGGAGTTCTACAGCGACGGCAGCGCGCGCAAGATAGGCTTTACCCTCAACCTGATGCGGGTAGACGATTCACTAACCAGTATGTTCGGGGACTTAAAAAGGCAGGCGGAAGAACTGCAAAACCGGGCCAGCGACGCAGCGCAACGGGTCGGCTCTGTCATCAACAGCGCCACTTCTGCGCTGAATGGAGGGCGCTGAGATGAGCGATATCGTCCCGATTCCGGTGCCCCTGCGCGTTGCGCCTACGCCGGACTTTACTATCAAAATTGAGACGAAGGATAAAACGGAAGATATTCGCCCACGGCTGATTTCTCTGAAGTTGACAGACAACCGCGGCCTGGAGGTCGATCAGCTGGACCTGGTGCTCGACGACAGTGACGGCCAGTTGGTCATGCCGCCCTTTGGCGCGAAAATAGTCTTAGAGATAGGCTGGAAGGGGCAGCCGCTTGCAGATAAAGGCTCCTACATCATTGATCAGGTCACCTACCAGGGCGCGCCGGACACGATAACGGTTGTCGCCCGAAGCGCCGATTTTAGCGGTTCGCTCGATGTTAAAATCACTGATTCATATCCAGACATGACGGTTGGCGAGGTTGTGGACAAAATCGCGAAACGTAACGGACTTACCTCCGACGTGCGGCCGGAGATAGCCAAAAAAAAGATTAAGCATATCGATCAGACGCAGGAAACGGACGGCACGTTCATTACCCGGCTGGCTATGCTGGTTGGCGCGGTGGCGGCAATAAAAGATAAGACGCTACTGTTCTTTCCCCCCGGGCAGGGCGTGACCGTGAGCGGAAAGCCGATTCCACTCCTGAATCTGAACCGACAGGATGGCGATAAGTATGAGTACAAATTGTTTAAGCGCGACGATTACAGTGGCGTTGAAGCAAAATGGTACGATCAGAAAAAGGCGCAGCAGAAAGGGATAACCGTCAACACGATACCGCCAGCAACACCGGCGGTGAACCCTGTCCATCCGGCGGCCAAAAATATCCCCACAATCGGGCAACAAGACCCGGGAAAAACCTATGTTTTTGGCAGCAATAAGAAGCTGTTCNTACTGAATACGCANTTCAGTAGCCAGGAGGAAGCAGAGGAGGCGGCTAAAGCGAAGTGGCAGGATCTGCAACGNAACCGGGCTACGTTGAAGATCCTACTGGCACTGGGCGCTGCAAAGCTGATTCCTGAAACGCCGGTCAAAGCCCAGGGNTTTAAATCGGTCATCGATAATCAAAAATGGCTGATTACCAATATCGTGCATACCATCGATAAAAGTGGATTTACCACCTTGTTGAACCTGGAGCTGATGGTTGAAAACGTGGATTACGTCTTAGTGGAAAAACAGGCTGGTTAGATTAAGTCTAATTTAAGTTGCTTTTTGTTTAGTCTTTGGCTAATGTTGTTGTATGCCAGAGAGGAGAACCACCATGATGCATTGCCCAAAATGTCAGACCGCCGCCCATACGAAAAGCAGTCGCTACGTTTCGAAAGAGACGAAAGAACGTTATCACCAGTGCCAGAACATTAACTGCAGTTGTACCTTTAAAACCCTGGAGAGCGTGTCCGGGATTATCGTCGAACCGGCGCAGATCAATACGGTGCCGATGATGGCAAAAGGCAGCAATAATCCGTCACCGCAGCTGCTGTAAGCCCAACCCGCGAAAGCGGGTTTTTTTATGGCTGCGGCCTGGATGGGATCGCTGGGCGATGAGGCTGAAGGCCAGCGCGCCGTTGACGTTTAAGGGCGCGACAGCGGCCTCTGGGAGTGCTGTTAATAACTGTACGGCGGGGAGGGCGCGCGGACCCTTGGGGACAGTGGCAATAACTGTACGGGAATGAAAAGATTCCAGGAGTGTCAGCACGACAAAATATATGTCCAGTGAATGGAGATGAATCGTGGCGGTATTTTCGGCAGAAGAAAACTCAGGGTTATAAAGCATTTTGGCACTGAGAGTGAGTCAACAGTGATATTTTAAATTTTGCATGCGAATTCCCTTCTTCCCTGCGGAAGAAGGGAAGGGTCCAAAATCAGTGAACGATATGTGTAAATTTGCTCTCAATCATCACCAGCCCCGACTCTGTTCGCAAAAAGCGCGGCGCGGTTAAGCCATCAGCCATGATGTTAACCATCTGGAATAACAAGCCCGTGATATGTTTTTGCAAGTCTGCCGGGGCCTGCTGATTCAGCAATACTAACGTTAACGCGCTGCAATATTGCCGCATCTCTTCTGAATCAATCGAACCGCCGCTTCGACAGGCTTTATGCTCAACTTTATCCACTGTGAGGCGCTCAATCAGGTGTTCTGGCAGTGGCTGGTCCAACAGAACCCTCAGGACTTCCAGTGCAGCAAGCAGGCGACCGCATAGCGCCATGCGAGCTGCGAGCTCGTTACATTCCACCAGGGCATCGACATAGCGCACGCACGTATCCAGCACCTGAAAGAGATCGTGCGTGGTGCCGAGCGGCGTTTTCAAGAGGTTTGAGATCGCAGATTCGATAACTGGCTGAATGGCCATTGAGGTTAATCAGCTGCGCCAGCGCCAGACGGTCAATGGGCAGGCTGTAGTGGTCATAATCGTTGTCGTACCACACGTCGCGGTAATCGGTGCCTGTGGTCAGTACGGGTTCGGGTTTGCCGAAGCGCAGCACCGACATTTTGCGTTTGCCTGCTTCCTGCTGTGCGCCGGTGGCGCATTGCTTGTATCGTTTTTTCATGCTGCCTTCTGAAACTTCCATTTGGATTTCGGTTTGTGTTCGTAATTAAGCGGCTCGTTGTCCACTGCGTGCATGATTGCCCAGGCGGCTTCGGCGTGGCCGGTTTCCGCTGAGCGATCCGCTACAAAGGTCACGGCGTTGCCGCTTTGC
>JGI24739J22299_10000222_pt1 | contig 19148 bp, 19 predicted proteins | sample KBSCornC5_FD_22299 | JGI IMG/M metagenome (IMG submission 22299)
AAGCATCCGGGCAAGGATGAGATTGCGGGGCTCGCGGCTTCGTTCACGCGCATGCAGCGCAGCCTAAAGGAGGCGATCCGCATGTTGGGGCAGACAGGACCATGACCGACGCTCCCACCCAAACCCGGGAATATTTCCTGAGCTATTCACGCACGGACGAAAAGGTGGCGCTGCGGCTCGCTAATGATCTGATCGCCGCGGGCGTTTCCGTATGGGTCGACCAATTTGACATCCGCGCCAGCCAGCATTGGGACAGCGCGATCGAAGCCGCGGTACGGCGCTGCGGTGGCATGCTGGTGATCCTTTCGCCGCAATCGACGCGTTCTCCCAATGTCGCGGACGAAGTGGCTTTCGCCCTCGAAGCGGGCAAATGCGTCATCCCGTTCCTGATCGAAAAATGCACGATGCCGCTACGGATGACGCGGCTGCAATTGATAGACGCCACCACCGACTATGACCGCGCGCTCCGAAAATGCCTCGACGAAATTGCGCGCGCTTCTTGCGCCCCGCAACTGGCTCCGGACATGCGGCCGCCCGCATCTTCATCTACTCCAACGCCGGCCAGGTCATTCGAAGTCGCGGATTGGACGCTGTCGACGCATGACAGCTCACGATTGTGTGAGGATCTGGCCCGCTTCCTTGGCCCGATCGCGCCGCACGTCGTTCGCCGTGAAGCCGTCAGCGCTCGGTCGATCGATCACTTACGCGCGCGACTAGCCGAACTCATCCCAACCGAGGCAGAGCGCAAGCAATTCCTTGGATAGCTACCGCAGCCACGTAGCGGTAAGTCAGAGTAGCTTAAGTCTGGCGCCGTCGGACCGGCTGTCGCGCATCGCGATCGTCGCGATCAGCGCGACCCCGATCATCGCCGTCACGTACCAGAAGTAGAGGCTCTCATGCCCGGCCTGCTTAAGGCTGAGCGCGACCGCTTCGGCAGAGCCGCCGAACAGAGATTGGCTGATCGCATAGGGTAGGCCGACGCCGAGCACGCGGATGTGAGCCGGGAACAGCTCGGCCTTGACGATCGCGTTGGTCGCGGTGGCGCCGGAGAGGATGACCAGCGCGGTCAGTACTAGCGCGAATGCGACGAGCGGATCATGCGTGCGGCCGATCGCGGTCATCAGCGGGACGGTGCCGAACAAGCCGCCGAAAGCGAACCAGTAGAGGAGGGGCTTGCGGCCGATCCGGTCCGATAGGCCGCCGAGCAGGGGTTGGACCAGAACCGCGATGATAATGGCGGCGGCGCAGATGCGGCTTGCCGAGGCTTTAGAGAAGCCGGCGCTAACCACCAGATATTTCTGCATATAGGTGGTGTAAGTGTAGAAGGCGACATTGCTGCCGATCGCCAGCCCGAAAGCGATCAGCGTACTCCGCCGGTGGTTGGCCCAGAGTTCCGCAATCCCGCTTTTGCGGCGTTCGGGGCCGCTTTCCGCCGCGAAGTCGGGCGTTTCGTCAATGCGGCGGCGCAGCAGATAAACACTCAAGGCGAGGCCTGCACCCGCGACGAAGGCGAGCCGCCAGCCCCAGCCGGACAGTGCCGCCTCGCTCGCGCCGCTCGCCTGTAGTGCGAGCAGCAGCGCGAGCGCGAGCAGTTGGCCGCCATAGAGCGTGACATATTGGAAGCTCGACCAGAAGCCGCGCCGCCCGGCGGGTGCGATCTCCGACAGATAGGTCGCCGCCGCGCCATATTCGCCGCCAAGGCTGAGCCCCTGAATGATGCGCGCGAGCATCAGCAGCAGGGGAGCTGCGATGCCGATCGTCGCATAAGCTGGCGTCACCGCGACCAGAAGCGCGCCGCCGCCCATCATGGCGACGCTCCAGGCGAGCGCGGCGCGCCGGCCGTGGCGATCGCCGACGTGGCCAAGCAGCCAGCCGCCGATCGGTCGCATCAGAAAGCCGATCCAGAAGATGCCGCTCGTGGCGAGGAATTGCGCGGTCTCGTCCTGGCCCGGAAAGAAGGCCTTGGCGAAATAGAGTGAGAAGGCCGAATAGACATACCAGTCGAACCATTCGACCAGGTTACCGGCCGCGCCGCCCGCGATCGAGCGCAAGGCGGTGGCCTTCATGCGAGTGAGGCCTGGATCAGGCGTTGCACCTTGAGCGCGAAACCGAACAGCCGCTTAGGCAATGCCCAAGCTCCGGCTGCATCTGGATGTCGGCCGCCGTTTCCGACGTCGCACTTGGGCCATACCGGCAAGAGGAGGTTCGTGATCAAACATGGTCCCTCCTCTCGTCTTTGGCGTGGTGCAGGGGAAGCCGTCAATTGGATGGATATCGGCTTGATCCCGGCCGTTCGATTCCTTGCTTGCGAGCTGACGTTTGCGACCCCTCTCCCTAGCCCTCCCAACAACGGGATGAGGAAGCCACGCATTTTGGTTGCGGTCGAGCATGGCTCGATTAGCCGCCGCGCCTGCTGGGCGTAGCCGCCGCGTAACATCCGCACGGAAGTTATTGGCGTTGCCGCTTAATTTGCTCGCTACAAGACCGGATTGGAGATAATAGCCGTTGCCGTTGTGCTGCGACTGCGGATGGTTGGGATCTGCAATTGGGGGTTCGTGTGCATATCTTGGATGTACTAGAAGCGCAGGCTTATACATATGGTGGATGCTGGGTTGTAACGCCCAAGAGCCACCTTGCGGATCGAATGATCGCAAGAAACGAGTTCATTTACTGGCCATCCGCCGAAGTCCATGGCGGCTCNTTGAAGCTGTCTTGCCTGCGNGAAGATGGCGTCGCCCATGCAGTAATGCCGAAGTCACGTCTGCAGCGGTGGAGGATGTCTTTCCAGCGACAGGAGGAGGTGGATCTTCGAGGCCGGTTCTTCCTGGACTTGCGCCATGAGAGATTTGCCAACTGGTCGCATCAGCTCAACCGTTATCTCCTGATCGCGAACGCGATCCGCAACCGGCTGGGCGAGGATCTGACGATCGTCGTGCACGCGGCGATGAGCGGCTATGTCGTTCGGATGTATGAATATTTCGGATTTGCGGTGGTGCGATCCGATGGCCCGGTCGTCGGAAAAAGAGCCTCATTCGAAATCGACAAGCGAACGTCGATTTATAGCCTGCGCCCGCAGCTCGTCCGGGAGCTACCCGAATCCTATTTCGGCGTAGGCTCAAGCGGCCCGGGGGCAGATTGCCTGTTCTTGTCACGCAAAGACACGCGCCGGGTCACCAATGAGGCCGAGATCCTGCCGATGCTCGAAAGCTACGGCTATAAAAAGGTCTTTATGGAGGAGTTCAGCCCGGCCGAGCAGATCGCGATGATCCGGAACGCGCGCCACATCGTGTCCGTCCACGGTGCGGCGTTGGCGCCGCTCCAGTTCCATAGCGGGCAGGATCTGAACGTCATCGAATTGCTGCCGGTCGGCCACGTCACCAATTTCTATCGCGTCATGACGGATCAGGCGGGCGGCAGCTACATCGCGGTTCGCGGAGCGATGAAGGCGAACCATCTGCAGGGGCTTTATGAAGAAGCGCCCTTCAAAGCCCACACGCTCGATGATTTCGAGGTGGATCCGAGCGCGCTCGGTCTCGCTCTGCGCGCGCAGCACGAGAATGTTCCCTTGTTTGCCGAGGCCCCGATACTGACGCCGCGGAAACTCGGCTCGGCGCCTACGCTCGTCTCCGCCGCCTGAAGTTTGGGCCGGCGCGGCTGATCGCGGCTGCCTACGCCAGCGTGGCGTTAGGCAGCGGTGGTCTGAAACAGACCCAGCGCCTCCACCTCCTCGACGGTCAGATCGATTCCAAACAGGAGGCTCAGGCGCATGCGATAGACGCGGGGGTCCTCGATCTCACCCGAAACGTCCTTATCGCCATTGCGGCGGCGGTAGGCGCGGTCGGTCAGGCTCGCAAACCCATGCGGCAGCACGATGCTGGCGATACGGAACTGGCGAAAACGGCTTTCGGGTGCGGTCGATGTCCAGTGATTGGACAGGACCAGATCGGCCGCGAAGACGGGCTCGAGCGAGAAGCTAAATTGGGGCTGCCAACCGCTGCCTGTCGCGCGGCCATCCGTCGACCCGGCGTCGCCGTCGCGTTCCAGCATCCAGCCGTGCAGCGGATCACGATTCAGGCGGAACTGGGCGCCGTCGGGCGCGAGCGCGGTTTCCCCTTCTACGAGCGGCATGGGTGGGGCGTAGGAGCCACCAAAGCCCGCATCGGCGATCCAATCGTGGCCGTCGATCGTGACCAGGCTCAACGTATGCGTTCGGCCGGGCGGGGGTCCCGCGGTTCCCAGCCAGACGCGCGCCAGCAGCGGGCGGGCGACAAAACCCAGAGCATCGAGCGCGTCGCCGAACAGCCGGTTCTGTTCGAAGCAATAGCCGCCGCGCTTCGCCGTCACCAGCTTGGCAAAGACCGACTCGCTGTCGATCGCAATGCCGCGCCCGAGAATAACATCGAGGTTTTCGAACGGGATCGCCAAGCGATGCGCGCGCTGAAGCTCCGCTAGCCCCTCAGCAGTCGGCGGAGGGGCTTCCTTGAGCCCGATGCGGGCAAGATAGGCCTGGAGATCGAATTCCATCTGCGTCCCCGCGTCTCTGAACCGCGTGTTTTGGCGGCTCAGCCGGCGATACGCTTGGCCAGCTTTTGCATGCGCGGCGGCACCCAATCTTCGACCCAATGCCTGTAGCGAACGCGCCAATCGGGCTTGTCTTCGCTGCCCGGCCGCTGCTGGAAAGTGGTGGTGCGCCTCGGCACCTCTCTCTCGCCCGGAAATGCGGTATAATAATAAGTCGCAATCGAACGCCGGGAGCGATCCGGCGGGCAGCGCACCGGATCGGGCTGTCCGTGGAAACTCTGCAGATCGGTGCTGAACACGACCGCACGGCCCATCACGGGTAGCACCGATTTGGCGGCGCCGCGCATCTTCTTGTCCCACAATTCAAGCTGGCCGCCATATTCCTCCGGCCAGTCGTCATTGAGATAGACCAGCAGATTCAGCCGCCGCTGCACATTCATCTGGCGATGTATGTTGAAGTCAGCGTGGATGCTGAGATGCCCGCCAGACAATGTTTCGTGGAGCCCGCCGCCTGCGAAATAGGGATCCGCGATGAGCCCGTCGATTCCCGTCATCTTGCTGAGGAAGGCGAGGAAGGGTTCGCTGTTGAGCTCGTTGAGCAGATTGCGAACACGGAAGCTGTCGACCGTGTTCGGATCGAACTGATATTTGTACCGCTCCTGATCGCGATCGAAATATTCGCGGCCGTCCCGACTGGGGAATTCGGCGACGAGGTCGCGCAGCACATCCTTGTCGAGGAAGTCTTCCATGACGATGTGCGGGAACGGCTTTGCGGTCTGATATTCCTGAGCCCGCTTCTCCCCCTCCGCGACGCACTGGTCACGGTTGAAGTGGAGATAGCCGCCACTGCTCGTCAGGTCCAAAATCGGCATTATGCGTCGTTGCTCCCGCACGGAATCGCTGCGTCCTAGCATAGATGCTGTCGCAAGCCACGTGAAGTTGCTGCAACGCAGCGAACGCGTCTTTGATGCCAATCAAAGAATAACCGATATTGGAACAAAGCGCGATCGGCGCCATATAGGCTCCCATGGCGATCCAGATCCGCACCAGCCTCGACGAGCCCGAGACGGGGCAGACCTTCATCCCCCATCGGCCCGAGCGGCCGGAGAAAAGCCAAGGGGGCAAGGCGTTCCGGCTGGTTGCGGACTATGAGCCGGCGGGCGACCAGCCGACGGCGATCGCCGAACTGGTCGAACAGGCGCGCGAAGGGGAGCGCGATCAGGTGCTGCTCGGCGTCACCGGTTCGGGCAAGACCTTCACCATGGCGAAGGTGGTGGAAACGCTGCAGCGCCCCGCGCTCGTGCTCGCGCCCAACAAGATCTTGGCAGCGCAGCTCTATGGCGAGTTCAAGAGCTTCTTTCCCGACAATGCGGTCGAGTTCTTCGTCAGCTATTACGATTATTACCAGCCCGAAGCCTATGTGCCCCGGTCCGACACGTACATCGAGAAAGAGAGCTCGGTGAACGAGGCGATCGACCGGATGCGCCATTCGGCCACGCGGTCGTTGCTCGAGCGCGACGACGTGCTGATCGTCGCGTCGGTGTCATGTCTCTACGGTATCGGCTCGGTCGAAACCTATTCGGCGATGATCTTCGATCTGAAGAAGGGCCAGAGTGTCGACCAGCGCGAGATCATCCGCAAGCTGGTGGCGCTTCAGTACAAGCGCAACGACCAGGCCTTCCAGCGCGGCGCCTTCCGCGTGCGCGGCGACAATCTGGAGATCTTCCCGTCCCACTATGAGGACAGTGCCTGGCGGATCAGCTTCTTCGGCGACGAGATCGAGCAGATCACCGAATTCGATCCGCTGACCGGCAAGACCAGCGCCAATCTCAACGAGGTGCGGGTCTACGCCAACAGCCACTATGTGACGCCCGGCCCGACGCTGAAGCAGGCGACGGAAGCGATCCGGTTCGAGCTCGCCGAACGACTCAAGGAGCTGCACGCCGAGGGCAAGTTGCTCGAAGCGCAGAGGCTGGAGCAGCGCACCAATTTCGACCTGGAGATGATCGCGGCGACGGGCAGTTGCGCGGGTATCGAAAATTATTCCCGTTTCTTGACCGGGCGACTGCCGGGCGAGCCGCCGCCGACCTTGTTCGAATATCTGCCCGAAAATGCGTTACTGTTCGTCGACGAGAGCCATCAGACCGTGCCGCAGATCGGCGGCATGGCGCGCGGCGACCATCGGCGGAAGATCACGCTCGCCGAATATGGCTTCCGCCTGCCGTCGTGCATCGACAACCGGCCGTTGCGCTTCAACGAATGGGACGCGATGCGCCCGCAGACGGTCTATGTCTCGGCGACGCCGGGATCATGGGAGATGGAACGGACCGGCGGCGTCTTCTCCGAACAGGTCATCCGTCCGACCGGCCTGATCGACCCACCGGTCGAGGTGCGGCCGATCGAGAGCCAGGTCGACGATCTCGTCCATGAGGCGAAGCAGGTCGCCGCCAAGGGCTATCGCACGCTCGTCACCACGCTGACCAAGCGTATGGCCGAGGACCTGACCGAATATCTGCACGAAGCGGGGATGAAGGTCCGCTACATGCATTCGGACGTCGAGACGCTCGAGCGGATCGAGTTGATCCGGGACTTGAGGCTCGGGGTCTATGACGTACTGGTCGGCATCAACCTGCTGCGCGAAGGGCTGGATATTCCCGAGTGCGGGCTGGTCGCGATCCTCGATGCGGACAAGGAAGGGTTCCTCAGGTCCGAGACCTCGCTGATCCAGACGATCGGCCGCGCGGCGCGCAATGCCGAGGGTAAGGTAATCCTCTATGCCGACCGGATTACCGGATCGATGGAGCGGGCAATGGCGGAAACGTCACGGCGCCGCGAGAAGCAGGAAGCCTTCAACCGGGAACATGGCATCACGCCCGAAAGCGTGAAGCGCAACATCAGCGATATCGTCGCGCACCTTTCGTCGCGCGATCAGGTCACGGTCGATACGGGCATTGAGGATCGGCCGCACATGGTCGGCCATAATCTGCGCGCTTATATCGAGGATCTCGAAAAGAAGATGCGGGCCGCCGCCGCCGACCTGGAGTTCGAGGAGGCCGGCCGGCTGCGCGATGAGATCCGCAAATTGGAGGCGGAGGAACTTGGCCTGCCGCCGGCCGAGCATAAGGCGCCCATCCGCGGCAATTCGACGCTCGGCAAGCCGGGTACGCGCCAGACGCGTTACGGCAAGGCCAAACAGACAAGGATGGGGCGGCGGGGCGGGCGCTGAGCCGCGAGAGCTGCCTGTCGGAGAGGCCCAGTCGCAGACGTCGACCAGTCAGCTGGCGCGGATGATCTTGATTAGTCGACAGGTTGAAACGGCCCGCATTCATGACGAGACTTGGGCGGTGACGGGAACGCCGGATCACGGTGGCTATTCGACATAATCGTGCGTTCCGATCTGCCGGATGCGCTTCAGCGATCCGTCCGGTTGCCGCTTCCACAGGTGCAGGCCGCCGCCCTTGGTGACGCCCCTATTGTCGGGGAAGCGCCAATCGACGCGAAATTTGGAAAATTCGACGACATAATCGCCGAACTGCTCGAACCCGGCATTCCAAACTCGCACGTCGTCGAACCTGATACCCTTTCCCGCTTCGGTATAGGCGGTAAGATACGGGCGTATCTCAGCCATTCCGCGCTTGGGCGTCTCGGCAAACGGCATGATGATCGCATCGTTAGCAATCAAGGCGAGTTTCGCCTCAAGATCCCGAGTCCGCACGGCCGTGGCGTCCGCCTGATTCTGAAGCCGGATCTCCCTGGCCAAATCAGGATCGGCAGGCGCTGGCAGCGCAGCAGGCGAGGCTTCCTTCATCGCAACGAAGAAGCGCTTCGCATTGGGGAGATTTTCAAAATAGCCCCAGACATCCGCTTTGAGCCGGAGACTTCCGCCGGGTTCAGCGACCCAAAGGTTGGCATATTTGCCGCGGCGCTCCTCGGCATTACCCTCCGCCGTGGTCCAGGCCGCGGTGAAAGTTCCGAACTCGAGCACGGCATTGCCGAAGTCGAACAGTTCGCTTGTCACCGGATCGAAGCGCGTCATTCGGAATCGTGCTTGCATTGCCTGATGATAGGCGCCGATCTGCCCGGCCCCGTACAACGCCGGCTGATATTCAGGTAAGCTCCTGGCATCGGGGCGGTAGAGCTCCACCCGCGCTTCGACATCGTTGCTGAGGATTGCGGTACGGAGCTTCTGCTGCGCGAACGCTACCTTGGCCTGGATCGCTGCCGATAGGGCTTCGGTTGCTTGCGCGGTAGCGGTGCCGGTCGGGACGATCGGTATCGCGGCGACGGCCAACAGTAGCGGCATGTATTTTTGAAGCATGCCATTCCTCCATTTCGTCAGAATGAAGCCTATTATTGCGTGGCGAAGGCGAGATGCTTCGCGAAGAACGGAAGCACATCCGTTTCGACGCGACCGTCGGTACCCCAGTGCCTGTCACGGAAGCCGCCGTTATGCTCTTCCGCTTCGTGGGGGACGCCGAATTCGGCCAACCTGTTCGAGAGGGTCCGTGCGCCTTCAACGTGATCGGCGATCGGATCGAGCCTTCCCCAATCGAACTTGAGACCCCGAAGCTGCTTCAAATTATCCGCATATCCGGGCAGCAAAACCGTCAGTTCAAAGCGCTCATGAAAGCGCGCCATCACACGCGTATCTACGATCGTGCGGCCGTTCACGCGCCGCGCCGGCGGGTCGAAATATAACGGCGCGCGTTCGGCATTGGGCGAGAATGCCTGGTAGATCGACGTGAAGATCCGCGAAAAGCCCTCAAGTTCGTCCATCGACCTAGCGCGCGCCAGTAGATCGAAATCGGGTCGAATGTGCGTCGGCACGATGCTCGGGCCCGTTCCAAACGGCTCCATCGCGTAGACGGAACCGAACAGGGCTGGGTACAGCATGGCAAAGCGGATGGCGCCATATCCGCCGGTGCCGTCGCCCAGCAGCCCGCGGGAGTCGCGCGTGGCGAGCGTGCGGTAATTGGCGTCAATATAAGGCACCAACTCGCGCACCATGAAATCTTCCCAATTCCCGGTGGCGGGCGAGTTCACGTACCAGGAGCTGCCGACGGGCGTCGAAAAGTCTGCGGCGACAATGATTACGCCACCGATCAATTTGTCCCGAATTGCCCGATCGAATAGCGCCTTCGCATCATTGTTGGCGAACGGGGCGGTATGATCCTCGAAGAAATAGCCGAGATAGTAGATGACCGGGAAGCGCCTGCCGCCGTCTGCGTAACCCGCCGGCAGATAGACGCTGACCTTACGATCCGGCGATATGCCGATCTTGCTGCCAGTGAAGCTCGATGAGTGGATTTGCGTGGTCACCAACTGACTTTGCGCCTGGGCTGCCGGTGCGAAAGTCAGCGCCAGCAAGAGACTGACGAAACCGCCAAACGTTCGGATGCGCATGCTCCACCTCGAAAAAGAATATGCGCATCTTNGAGCAGGGGCGAACGATCGGCGAGGCTANGCCGCTGAGCGGGACTNCTGCGTCGCCGACCGGTGGTCAGCGCCGCAGATATTCGGCTATGCCACGGCGATATCTGCGGCTGAAACGAAGTTGTGTGCCGCAGGCGAGGCGAACGGTGCCATCGCCGTGGGAGCCGCCGCACACTTCCCTTATTCTGTCCAACCGAATGATTAGCGACCGATGGACGCGCGCGAACTCCGTTTGCGGCAGACGCGCCTCGAGTGACGCAATCGATTCATTGACCAGATGGGCACCACCCAATGCATGCACCTCCGCATAGTCACCCGCCGCCGCGATCCAGTCCACTTCCTCGAGCTTGATCAGCCGCGCCGTTCCATAGGAGCGCGCCACCAGCTTGGGCGAGCGCTCGAACTCTCCGAGCATCCCTCGCAAACGGGCACCTTGACCCGCGTCCTTGCCGATTGTCCTCCTTACTCGCTCCAGGACGCGGGAGAAGCGCAGATCATCGAAAGGTTTAAGCAGATAATCGAGCGCCTGCACTTCAAACGCGCGGACGGCGAAGGCGTCGAAGGCTGTAACGAATATGGTCAGCGGCATCACATCGACGCCGATTGTGTCGATGACATCGAAACCCGTATTTTCCGGCATCTGGATGTCGAGAAACACGAGGTCGGGGCGCATTTCCTCGATCGCGACGATCGCCGTACCGCCATGCTCGGCCTCTCCGACCACTTCGAAGTCGCCGTGTCCGGCCAGGAGGGCCCGGACATGACGCCGCGCGAGCGGCTCGTCATCGACAATCAGGGTGCGGATCATTGCGGCACCCTGACCGTGACCTTGAAACCCTCGCCTGGCGTGGTCGTGACCTGCAGGGACTGCCGATCTCCGTAAAGCTGTCGCAAACGTGCCCGAGCGTTCCCCAGACCCACGCCATCGACGACCTCGGCCGCGCCCTTGCCGTCGTCAGCGACGATGATGCACAGGCTGGAATCCTCTTGTTCAACCGCGATCGTAAGCGTTCCCCCCTCGACCAGCGATGCTATGCCGTGCCGGATCGCATTCTCCACCAGCGGTTGGAGCAGCAGGGTGGGGACGGTCGCGTTCAATAGCTCGGCTGGGATGTTGCGATGAATGCGGAGTCGCTTGCCAAGACGGACTTCCTCGATCGCGAGGTACACGTCGGTAAACTCCAGCTCGTCGGCCAAGCTGCTCTGTTGAGCGCGATTCGGGTCGATCGATAGACGAAGCAAGTCGCCAAGGCGCGCGATCAGCCTCTGCGCCATGACCGGATCGTCCGGCACCACCGCCGAAATTGCGTTGAGGGTATTGAACAGAAAGTGGGGCTGTAGCTGTGCGCGCAACGCGGCCGTCTCGGCTTCGGCGAGCCGAGTTTCAAGCCGAGCCGCGTCCACTTCGCGGTCGCGTAATGCACGGTAGGCGCGGGCCCCGACAACGAGCCCAACAATTACGAAATACAACAGGAGGTACGCATGTCCGTGGCTGGCAAGACGCCTGTACACCAGTTCGAAGCTGGTCGGCGAACCTGGCTCTGGGCCATAGAAAAAGACCGTCAGAGTGGCAAAGATAGCGGCATGGGCGACCGCGGTCGCGATCGCTCCCGCGAGCTGCAGGAGAATGAAGGCCGCGGGACGCCTCCCGGTCGGACCGAAACGCTGGGCCATCGTTACGGCGATGGGCGTTACCGCCACCCAGCCCCCGTACCAGAGAAGCGAATGGCCAAAGGCGGGCAGCCACGGCTGTGGATTTCCGTAGGCGACGCCCGACATATAACCCTGGAACGATGACAGCAGCGCGACCACAAACCAGATCGCTGCGATTGCGGCCAATGATCTGGCAGCCCTCACTGGCGGGAGACGCTCCGCGAACGCTGTCGGACACATGGGGATACCGATGTTTTCGGCAACGATGGCTCCTGTCGCTCGTCGATCGCTGAATAGCAGAGGACCAGCGGAACGCCCAACCAGCCGCAGTCCCTCCTACAGTTTCCGCGGTCCCGCTTGGCGACCGACGCGCGAGTTGGATATTGGCGTCAGCCGATGCCGGATTAACCGGTACCGACCTCGGCGGTTTTCCCGCGATGGGGCAGCCTCGTTCCGCTTTCCCCGGCTTCATTGCGTCGACCCGGCTTCGAGGCCGACGTGATCCGCGCNCGCCGAAGCAGATGCCGTTCGCCTATAAGGGCATGCACGGCTATCTGCCGTCCGAGCCCGCGATGCTGTCAAGCCTGTTCGTCGAAGGGCCCGCCGTTGCGCAACGGGGGTACGCTTGGCAGATCGACATGCGTGCGATCGCGCCTTCGATCGCTCGGATTCCGGAGGTTGAGCCGGGCGGCGCCGCGGCCCCGTCGGCCCTTTGAGAGCATATCCGCGGTGGAAAGCGATCACACCGTATCCCTCCTCAATCGGCTGGCCAAGCCGGCTTCGCCGCGACGCATGACCACGCCGTGGTTCCAGGCAAAGACCGGTCGAAGGAAAGGGACGAAGAGGCGCATCCAGGCTTTGGTCACGTCGACCTGCCAGTCATAGCGAACCACGGTGCCCCCGCCTTCCGGGCCCAAGGTCCAGACGCCGATGCCGTCAAGTTCCCCGAAGGCTCGGCCCTCGATGCGGTGCATCGGCTCGATCGCGATCAGCTCGACATCGAAAACGAGATCGTAGGGAAGCGCGGTTTTCCAGTGCAGGCGGCGGATGGCACCGACACCGTCCGGATCCTGGCCGGGGCGCAACAGTTCGACCCTGGTGACAGAGGGCCACCAGCAGGGCCAGCGATCGCTGTCGCACAGGCACGCTCAGACCCGCTCCAACTCGGCGTCCAGGCGCCAGTGGGTGACGAGCTCGAATCGTTTCGCGTCCATAACGTCCCTATCAGACGAAGCTCTGCGCCTCCGCTGCGATCTTGAGGTCCACGGGCAGGGTGGCGACGATGTCACCATCGGCCTGCAGCGGCGGAGCACCATCGGCCTCGATCCTCAGCGCACCGCAGCTGAAGCGGACGAGATTGGGATCACCGGATAAATCTTTTCGATGCAGCAGCAACGCCCATATGAAGCGTGCGAAATCGCGCCGGCGCGCACGGCGGAGCGCGACCACATGGAGGAAAGGGTCGTCGGCCGCGGCATGGGGCGCGAAGCTCCACGGACCGGCATAGTAGAGACCCTTGGCGATATAAACGGCCTCGCAGTCGATCGTCTGACCATTGGCCTGTAGCCGAAGGCCGGGACGAGGCCAGCGAACCACCACGTCGAGGAACGCGACGCCATAAGCAGCGCGCCCGATCAGTCGCTTGAGTCGTGGCTTGAGAGCGGCGACCGCTGCGCTGTCCGGCCCCACGCTTGCGCAGGTGAACATTGTCACGTTGCCCAGCCGCGCGTAGCGACCGAGGCGCGGCTCGCCCGCTCCAAGAATGCGGCGAGCCAAGTCTCCAGGATTGGCGCNGTAGCCATATTCGCGTGCGAGCAGGTTGACCGTTCCGCTAGGGAATATGCTCATCGGAATGGCGCGGCCGGTGCGAGCGACCGCAGCCGTCACGTGCCTAAGGGTGCCATCGCCGCCGACCGCACATACATGAGTAGCATCGTCGTCTACGATCAGCACCTCCTCGGTCGAAGGTGTCTCGATAACGCGCGCGCCGGCGGTTTCGAGCGCACGACGGAGTGCGACCATCTTGCGCCTGGACGTCGAGCCTGCTCGCGGGTTGACGAACAACTGCACCGTCGGGGGCGTGATGTCTGGGGCAGGGAGATTCACGGCCTGGCCCGAGTGCTAAAGATGCGGCCGATGTCGACGTCGATCACCCACACACCCTTGGGTGGGGCCGGGATGATGATGCCGAGAGGGGCGGGCGTTGGAGCAAGCATTGGGACCTTGTCGCCCTTTGCTTCAGGGGCAGCGGTCTTGCTGCGGTCAAAGTCGGCATGCCTTGTTTCACAACGCGCGCCTTAGCACGCTTCAGAGTATCTCGCGCACCTTCTCCGGAGGGCGGCCCAGCCGCACACCGTTTTCGGTTTCGACCAGAGGCCGCTCGATCAGGATCGGATCGACCGCCATGGTATCGAGGACCTGATCGTCCGACGCATCTTTAAGCCCCTTCGCGCCCTCCTCCGCAGTGCGGAGGCCTTGGCGCGGGGACATGCCGGCCTTGGCATAGAGCCGCGCCAACTCGGCGCGGCTGGGCGGAGTTTTCAAATATTCGATCACGGTTACATCAGCGCCGGCATCCTGCAGCAGGGCGAGCGTCTCGCGTGACTTAGAGCAACGGGGGTTATGATAGATGGTGGCCTTCACGCATGATGCTCCGAAAGAAGGGTCAGCGCTTGCATGGCTTCCTGCCGCCGCGCCCATGGTACGAACAGATGATCATGATGGTAGCCCGCGACGATGTTGGCGGGCAGGCCTTGATCGGCAAGCGTCCGTGCGATTGCGGCGCTGAGGCCTACCGCCGACAGGCTCGAGTGCACCGACAGGCTGATTCTTGCCCAAGTCCCGTCAGGGAAGGGCGCAATCAGCGTCATGCCCTCCGGCTCATGGATCAGTGCGAAAACATCGGCCGGCAATGGCGCGTCGGTGTCGAGAATCTCGATCGCATACGGCCGGTCATCGAGGACCGGCTGCATCTCGCGCAGAAGCTGCGCGAGACCGGTTATTCCCCCTGGCTCGCCAGCCACTGCTCCAGCCATTTGATTGTGTAATTGCCCTTTTGGAAATCGGGATCGTCGAGCAATGCCTGGTGCAGCGGAATCGTCGTTTTGACGCCGTCGACCACGAATTCCTCAAGCGCCCGGCGCAGGCGGCGAAGCGCGCCGTTGCGGGTCGTGCCGTAGACGATCAGCTTGGCGATCATCGAATCATAATAAGGCGGGATGCGGTAGCCGGCGTAGAGGCCACTGTCGACGCGCACGTTCATGCCGCCGGGCGCATGATATTGCTTCACCAGCCCGGGCGAGGGCGCGAAGGAGCGTGGATCCTCGGCGTTGATGCGGCATTCGATCGCGTGGCCGCGGAAGACGACATCTTCCTGCCGCAGCGTGAGCGGATGACCTTCGGCTATGCGGATCTGCTCGCGCACCAGATCGAGGCCCGTAATCGCCTCCGTCACCGGATGCTCCACCTGCAGGCGGGTGTTCATCTCGATGAAGTAGAATTCGCCATTTTCCCACAGGAACTCGATCGTGCCCGCGCCGCGATAACCCATGTCCGCCATCGCCTTGGCGACGATGCCGCCCATGCGTGCGCGCTCTTCGGGCGTGATGATGGGGGAGGGCGCTTCTTCGACGACTTTCTGGTGACGGCGCTGGAGCGAACAATCGCGCTCGCCGAGGTGGATCGCGTGGCCATTCCCGTCGCCGAACACCTGGAATTCGATGTGGCGCGGATCGCCGAGATATTTCTCCATGTAGACGGTCGCGTCGCCGAACGCGGCTGCCGCCTCGCTCCCCGCCTGCTCCATCAGCGTTTCGAGCTGATCTTCGGAGGGCACGACCTTCATGCCGCGCCCGCCGCCGCCGGACGCGGCCTTGATCAGGACCGGGTAGCCGATTTCCTTGGCGACCTTCTTCGCTTCGGCAGCGCTGGTCAGCGGACCGTCGGAGCCCGGCACCAGCGGCAAGCCCAATTCGGCCGCGGTGATCTTCGCCTGGATCTTGTCGCCCATCGTGACGATGTGCTCGGGCTTGGGCCCGATCCAGATGATGTTGTGCGCCTCGACGATCTCAGCGAACTTGGCGTTCTCCGAGAGGAAGCCATAGCCGGGGTGGATCGCATCCGCGCCCGAAATCTCGGCAGCCGAGATCAGGTTGGGGATGTTGAGATAGGATTCGGCGGCCGAGGGCGGGCCGATGCAGATTGCCTCATCCGCCAGCCGCACGTGCATTGCGTCGGCATCGGCAGTGGAATGCGCCGCGACAGTGCGGATGCCCATTTCATGGCAAGCGCGGTGGATGCGCAGCGCAATCTCGCCGCGATTGGCGATCAGGACTTTCTTGATCTCAGCCAAGGGGTGTTACTCGACGATCACGAGCGGCTGATCGAACTCGACCGGCTGCCCATTCTCGACCAGGATCTGCACCACCTTGCCGGCGCGCGGCGACGTGATCGGGTTCATGACCTTCATCGCCTCTACGATCAGCAAAGTGTCGCCAGCCGAGACCTGATCGCCGGCGCCGACGAATGGCTTAACACCGGGTGCGCTCGACAGATAGGCAGTACCGACCATCGGCGACTTAACGGTGCCGGGGTGATCGCCCGTCGAGGCAGCCGGCGGTGCGGCGGCCGGTGCAGGCGCCGCGATGGGAGCAGCCGCCACCGGTGCGGAAGAGACGGCGACCGACGCTGCCGTGGGGATTGGGATATTGCGCACGACGCGAATCCGACGGTCGCCATCCTGCACCTCGATTTCGGTGAGGCGGGTATCGTCGAGCAGCTCGGCAAGCTGGCGGACCAGCCCGGCGTCGACCTGCATCGAACCATTATTGTTATCGGTCATCCAGCGATGCCCTTTTGAAAGTGAAGCGGCGCTATTGGCAAAGCGCGGCGCGTACGTCCAGCACGGGAACGCAGCTATTGGGTTTCATCCTTGCCGTCCAATCCTTAGAGCGGATGCATGACGACTCCAATTCACAGCGACGGCACGATCACGATCACGGTCAATGGCGAGCATAAGCGCGTGGCGGCGGGCATGAGCATCGCCGACCTGGCGAACGAGCTCGGCCTAGTTCCAGAGAAGGTGGCGGTGGAACGTAATCTGGAGGTGGTGCCCCGTTCGACCATCGCGCAGGTCTGCCTCGAGGATGGCGACGAGCTCGAGATCGTTCACTTCGTCGGCGGCGGCGATCATGCTGCCGCGGTGGATGAAGATCGCTGGACGGTTGCCGGCCGCAGCTTCCGTTCGCGGCTGATCGTGGGCACGGGGAAATATAAGGATTTCGCGCAGAACGCTGCAGCCGTCGAAGCATCGGGCGCGGAAATCGTCACGGTCGCCGTGCGTCGGGTCAATGTCTCCGACCCCAAAGCGCCGATGCTGACCGACTATATCGACCCGAAAAAGATCACCTATCTGCCCAACACCGCAGGCTGCTTCAACGCGGAAGAAGCGGTCCGCACTTTGCGCCTGGCGCGCGAGGCGGGCGGCTGGGATCTGGTGAAGCTGGAGGTGCTGGGCGAGGCGCGCACCCTCTATCCGGATATGGTGGAGACGCTGCGCGCCACCGAGACGCTGGCCAAGGAAGGCTTTCTGCCGATGGTCTATTGCGTCGACGATCCCATCGCCGCCAAGCGGCTGGAGGATGCGGGCGCAGTCGCGGTGATGCCGCTGGGCGCACCGATCGGGTCGGGACTCGGCATCCAGAATCAGGTCACGATCCGCCTGATCGTGGAGGGCGCCAAGGTCCCCGTGATAGTCGATGCGGGTGTCGGTACCGCGTCGGATGCGGCGCTGGCAATGGAATTGGGCTGCGACGGCGTACTCATGAACACCGCAATTGCAGAGGCCAAGGACGCGGTGATGATGGCGGCCGCGATGAAGGCGGCGGTCGAATCGGGTCGGCTTGCCTATCGCGCCGGCCGGATGGGCAAGCGCCGCTATGCCGACCCCTCCAGCCCGCTCGCCGGGCTGATCTGACGCGGAAAAGCCACACAGAAAATTTTCGATAGGGCGACGGGAAGCCTGAAAGCCGCCGTTCAAGGACGGAATTTTAGGGGGCCGCGCATGCGCCGTTTATCGCTTCTGCTCGGTCTTCCTCTGCTGCTTACGCCCGAAACGGTGCTTGCGCAGGCGACGGCCGCCCAACCCGCCGCGCCCGCGTCGCGCGCACCCGCCACCCAGCCGGTGGTGCCGGGGGGTGCCGATGCAGACGAGGAAGACGTCGTCATCACCGGGCAGAAGCCGCGCGGATCGGTGCCCGGCGACATCCCCCCCGAAGTCACGCTGAATCCCGCCGACGTGCGGGCTTATGGCGTCAACAACATCTCCGACCTGCTCGACCAATTGTCCCCGCAGACGACGAGCGGGCGGGGCGGTCCGCCCGTGATGCTGCTGAACGGCAGGCGCATCTCCAGCTTCGCCGAGATACGCGATCTGCCGACCGAGGCGATCTCGCGCGTGGAGATATTGCCCGAGGAAGTTGCGCTCAAATTTGGCTATACGGCTGACCAGAAGGTGGTGAACATCGTGCTGCGCGAGCGCTTCCTCGCGCTGGTCGGACAGGCGGGGGCGAGTACCTCCACCGAAGGCGGCGGCGCCAGCACCAATCCGGAAGCCAATTATGTCCGCATCCGCGGTGACAATCGGCTCACGCTCAATCTGCGCTATCAGCAGAGCGCCAAGCTGCGCGAAAGCCAGCGGGACGTAACCGACGTAGGCACGGGGCGGCCGTTCGATCTGACGGGCAATGTGGCGGCGCCCTTCGGCTCGGCCACTGATGAAATCGATCCCGCGCTCAGCGCGCTTGCCGGCCAGACGGTTACGGTTGCGGCGGTTCCGGGATCGGCCGCAACGACCGCGCCTGCGCTTTCCGCGTTCNTACCCGGCGCTAATAAACCGAATACCACCGACGTTACGCACGCCCGCACACTGAAGGCNTCATCGCAGCAGTGGAGCGGCAACGCTGTCTATGCGCGGCCAATCTTCTCCCGATCGACGCTGACGCTAAATGGCAGCCTGTCCTACTCGACGGGCGACAGCCTGCGCGGGCTGCCCACCGCGGCGTTCACGCTTCCGAACGGCGATCCTTTCTCGCCATTCTCCGGGCCGGTCGCGGTCTATCGTTATCTCGACACAGANCCGCTCCACCAGCGCACCGACGACCTCACCGCGCATGCCGGCGTAACGGTGAATGGCGACAAAGGGCGCTGGCGCTGGTCGCTGACGGGCAATTACGATCATGGCGACAGTCTAACGCGTACCGAAACCGGCTATGATACGAGCGCCTTTCGTGCGCGGCTGAGCGCGCTCGATCCCACCGCCAATCCCTTTGCGGCCTTCGCGCCGGGGGCATTCGGCGCCTTGCAAACGAACCGCGCCCATTCCATCTCCAACACAGGGAACGTCCAGGCAGTCGTCGGCGGGCCTTTGCTCAGGCTGCCCGCGGGTGACCTCACTACCAACATCAAGGCCGGCTTCGACTATACCGGCTTCGACGCAAGCTCGCCGCAGGGGTCGAGCAGCCTGACCCGCCGCAATGCCAACG
>JGI24739J22299_10000226_pt1 | contig 19010 bp, 20 predicted proteins | sample KBSCornC5_FD_22299 | JGI IMG/M metagenome (IMG submission 22299)
CGAGCGGCCCCCGCTCGACGGTGGTGAATGCGCTCCGGTCGAGCAGCCAATCGCGGTTTATCTCCGCCGTCTGGCCGCGCGCCCGGAATACCAGGTCAGGCGCCAGCCCGAGCAGGCTGTACCGCCCCCGCGTCGCGCCATCCTCGACTGATTCGAGCAGGAAATCGCCTCGGCCTGGCTCGATCAGCTTGAGCGCGGCTGCGACCGGTGTTTCGGTATCCGCAAGCTGCCGCCGCCAGACGAGCGCGGGCCGCCCCGAAGCGAGGCAGCGGATCGCGCCAAGGTCCTGTTCGGCGTTCCCGCCGCTCTGATCCACCTTACTGACCGCCGCCGCGCAGCTGCTGCTCGAGCTGGGACAGCGCCGCCGTGTTGCGCTTGACCTTGACCTCTTCGCGCGCGGCGCCCGCAAATTGCTGGGCATATTCGTCGCCCAGGCTGCGCTGCAGCTCACCGCGCGTGGCTCCCATCACCATCGGCAGCGCCGCCGGATCGCCCGGGGCGATCTGGTCGAGGCGGACCAGGAACCAGCTGCCGTTCGGCCCCTGAACCAGGTCGGCCTTACCCGGTGCGAGGCGGAACAAGACGCGGACCGGCGCCGGCACGTTCGGCCCCGCGCGCGAAATGTCGAGTTGGGTGAGCGCGATCGGCTTGGGCGCTTCCTGCCCCGCGGCGGCGAAGGCCGCGCTGACCGGCTGGCCGCCATTCACCTTGGCGAGTAGCGCCTGCGCAATGCCGTGCGCGCGATCGGCGGCGCGCTTGGCGACGATGTCCTGCGTCACGCGCGGCTTGATCTGCGCAAGTGGCAGCGCCGCTGCCGGCACCACGTTCGCCACGCTCAACAGCGCGAAATGCGTGGGGTCCAACGTCTCGACCGTGGGGTCGTCGTCCGCCGTTGCGTCCGCCGCGGCCTTGAGCAGCGCCGTGACGTTAGCGTCAGGCTTGTAATTGGCGTCGCTGGGGGCAGTCCCGTTGGGCAGCAGCGGCGGCGTCGTCACAACTTGCAGTTTGTTCTTGGTCGCAACCTCATTGAAGCTTGCACCATCACCCACCGCATCTTCGACCTGCTGCACCACCTTGGACAGCGCATCCTCGGCCTTCTTCTTGGCGAGCGCTGCGCTGATTTCCGCACGCGCTTGGTCCAGCGATCGCGCGGCAATGTGGTTGACCGCCTCGACATGCGCGATCGCCCAGCCGAGCGCGGCCTTGACCGGCGCGGTGTTCTTGCCCGCGGGCAGCGCGAACGCCGCATCTGCGAGCGGCTTACCGTCGCTCGCGGCAAAGGCGTCATGCGTCACCGCACCTACGGTGATGTCCGCCGCGGCCACGCCGTTCTGCGCCGCGGCCTGCACGAACGGGGTTCCGCTCGCGAGCTTGGCGGCAAATGCCTTGGCCGCATTCTCGTCCGGCAGCACGACGCGCTGGATCGTACGCGTTTCGCTCGCCGCATATTTGGCCGCGTCGGCTTTATATTGCGCCGCGATCTCCGCCTCGGTCGGCGCAGGCGCGGTCACCGTCTCCGGCCCGATCAGCGCATAGCGCAGCGCCCGTCGCTCCGGCAGCGAGTAACGCGCGATATTGCTCTTGTAGAAAGCCGTGACCTCCTGGTCCGTCGGCGCGGGGATGCCGTCTGGCTTGGCCGCGATCATACCGATCATGCCCTGCCGCCGATCGGTGACGAGCTGGGCATAAGCGCGCAGCATGCTTTCGGGCGCGCGCACACCCGCCATGATCGGGCTCAAGAGCTGGCGGCGGAGCAGATCCTCGCGCACATCCTTCTGAAGGCTGGCGAAGCTGATCCTTTGCTGCCCCAGCACACTCTCCATCGTCGCCTGATCGAACTGCCCGGTCGTTCCATGGAAGGCGGGGATCGACGCGATCTCGCCGTCGATCAGCCGCTTGCTCGCGTTCATTCCATGCTTTTCGGCCCAGCGCGACAGCACCGTCGCGCCGATATATTGCTCGACGATCGGCCCCAGCCCGCCGATTGCGGACAGGAATTGCCCCATCGTCAACGACGGCTGCTGCTCACGCGCCTGGCGCAACGCCTGGTTGGCCTTCTGCGAAATGTCGGTGACGGGGATCGGCTTGCCCCCCACCGTCGCCACCGCGTCCGCGCCCGGCCCGCCGCCGACCAGCCCGCCCCCAGGCGTCCCCACGCCTGTGATGATGAAGGCGATCATGATCAGCGCGAGCAGGCCCACCGCCAGCCAGGAGGATAATGCGCGGCGGAAAAAGGCGAGCATGGATGTTCCGAGGTGCCGTGAAAGAAGGCGAACCCAATAGAGGCGCCCCGGTTCGGCTTCAAGCGCGGCTCGCCATCGGCTTGGCGTAACCGTTTCCGATTGCTACCGCCGCTTAGAAAAAATCGAAAAAGGGGTGGTCGCTTGCGCTTCCTGATAGCCGGCAATTGGAAGATGAACGGCTCGCGCCCGATGCTGGTCGAGCTCGACCGGATCGCAGAGGCCGCCAAAGCGCTACCGCAGGTCGACGTCGCCATCGCTCCCCCCTTCACCTTGCTCGCCGATGCCACGCCCCGCGCCGGCGCGGTCATGATCGGCGGGCAGGATTGTCACCACGTCGCGCAGGGAGCGCATACCGGCTGCATTTCGGCGGGCATGCTCGCGGAAATGGGCGCGGGCTTTGTGATTTGCGGCCACAGCGAACGCCGCGCCGAATTCGGCGAGACTGATTCGCTCGTCCGGGCCAAGGCGCTCGCCGCGCACGCCGCCGGGCTGATTGCGGTGATCTGCGTGGGCGAGGATCAGATCGAGCGTGACGCCGGCCGCGCGGTCAAGGTCGTGCGCGATGAGATCCAGGCATCGGTGCCGCCCGAATCGACCGCCGACAATCTCGTCATCTCCTATGAACCCGCATGGGCGATCGGCACCGGCCGCACGCCCACCAGCGAGGAAATCGCGATCATGCACCGCATGGTCCGCGCCAAGCTGATCCAGCTGATGGGCGAGGAGGGCGCCCGCGTGCGCATCCTCTACGGCGGCTCGGTGACTCCCGAAAACGCCGCCACGATTCTCGCCTGCGATGAAGTGAACGGCGCGCTGATCGGGGGCGCCAGCCTTACCGCCGAACGCTTCGTCCCTATCATCGAAGCCGCCGCTGCGGGAGGCTGATAGATTTTTTCGCGTGGCCCTCGGATCGTTGCGAGGCTAGGGCACGCCCGCTTACCTCAACGCCCCAAGAGGAGTGACAGATGGCTTTCCAACTCCCCCCGCTTCCGTTCGACCCGACCGCGCTCGATCCGCACATGTCGGCCGAGACGTTCGAATATCACCATGGCAAGCATCACAAGGCCTATGTCGACAAGACCAATGGCTGGATCGAAGAGAAGGGCCTCGCCGGCCTCTCGCTGCTCCAGGTGATCGAAAAGGCCAAGTCGACCAATGACAAGGGCCTGTTCAACAACAGCGCGCAGATCTGGAACCACACCTTCTTCTGGAACTGCCTCGCCCCTGCGGGCTCGACCAAGCCGTCCGAAAAGCTCGCCGGCCTGATCGATGGCTTCGGCGGTCAGGAAGCCCTGCTGAAGGCGCTCGCGACCGAAGCGGTCAACCACTTCGCGTCGGGCTGGGCCTGGCTCGTGCTGGAAGGCGACGCGCTCAAGGTCACGTCATACCACGATGCCGACACGCCCGTGGCGCACGGCGCGACCCCGCTCTTCACGCTCGATGTGTGGGAGCATGCTTATTACATCGATTATCGCAACGCCCGTCCCAAGTTCGCCGAGACCATTCTCGGCAACGTGATCAACTGGGATTTCGTGTCGCAGAACCTCGACGGCCAAGGCGCCACCCGCGCCGACCAGCAGCAGTAAGAAGGCCGGAAAACCTCCCCTGTAAGGGGAGGGGGACCGCCGCCGCAGGTGGTGGTGGAGGGGTGCTCAGGCCGTGCGGGTCAGCACCTCTCCGTCCACCAAGCCCTCACCCCGACGCAGGCCCGGGTCTCAGGCGGTGCTGCGCCAACTCACCCCTTCTTTGCAGTGAGGTGCTTCGCCAGAAACTTGTTCATCTCGAACATGCTGGCGGATTTCTTGCCGAAGATCTTGCCCAGCTTGTCGTCGGCATTGATCTGCCGCCGGTCCTTGGCGTCCTGAAGATTGTTCTTCTTGATATAATCCCAGACCTTGCTCACCACCTCGCTGCGCGGCAGATCCTTGCTGCCGACGATCTCCGCGAGCTCTGGCGAAGGCGTGACGGGCGCCGTAATGCCGCCCCGCGCGCCGCCCGCGGGCTTACCAGTTTTCTTGACCTTCTTTTCCGCAGCCGCGGTCTCTCGCTCGCCGCGCTGTTCCCTCGATTGTGCCATGCATCCCTCCATCATCCGCGTAAGGGGCATATACGATCCGGGGCCGCCTTCGTTGCTGACTAGCCGCGCGACGTACGCCGATGGGCACCAATCCCATGGCAAAGCCGCCCGCACAGGCGTAAAATGCCGCCATGCAAGCCTTCTCGAAAGGCGCCCTTCGTCCGTTGTTCGTCTGCGCGGCAAGCCTCTGCGCAGCGACCGCCCAGCCTACGGTCCTGGAAAAGCCGGCGAACCCCGCCCAAACCGCACCCAAACCCGGCCTGCTCCCGCCACTGCCCCCTGCCGTGATCGACAACACGCTACAGATCGGCGGCGCGGATATAGCCGCGCGCAAGGTCGACACGCGCATGACCGTCGCGGTCGAGGTCGAGGGCCGCGGCCCGTTCCGCTTCGTCGTCGATAGCGGCGCCGACACCTCCGCGCTCGGCTTGAGCACCCAGCGCGCGCTCGGCCTTCCCCCGGCGAGCCAGGCCATGCTCTACGGCATGACCGCCAGCGCCATGGTCGATCGCGTCACCGCCTCCGAGCTCAAGGTCGGCCAAAGCACCATCCGCTACCTCGATCTTCCCGTGCTCAGGGACGAGGATCTCGGCGCCCAAGGGTTGCTCGGCATCGATGCTTTGGTCGAGCAAAGGCTGATGATGGATTTCGACAAGCACGTCATCACGATCGAGGACGCGCATCGGCCGCCGCCCTATCACCCCGGCGAAATCGTGGTCGTCGCCAGGCGATGGCGCGGCCAACTCATCCTTACCCAAGCCAGCGTGAATGGCCATCCGGTGGATGCCGTGATCGACACCGGCTCCGAAATTACGATCGGCAATCTCGCTTTACGCAATCTCCTCTTCAAGAAGGGCATCAAGAGCCCCGTCATCGGCCAGGCGACCGGCGTCACCGGCGTCGTCGTAATGATGCAGCTCGCGCATCTCAACGAGATTGAGATCGGCCCGATCCGGATGCAGGATGTGGACATCGCCTTTGCCGACGTCCCGCCCTTCGCCGCTTTCGGCCTCACCGATCGCCCGGCTTTGTTCCTCGGCACCGACCTCATGGCCAACTTCCGCCGCGTCTCGCTCGATTTCCGCGCCCGGAAGGTCCGCTTTCAGCTCAAGAAGTGCAAACCCCAGGGCCTATATCTGACCACATCGATGAGCTGGTCCCGCCTATCGCTCGGCCAGCAACGCGTGGATGCCTGCTGATACCGTACCTGAAAGCCACGAGAACCGTTCGTCTCGAGTAGCTGTCGAGCCTGTCGAGACAGCGTATCGAGAGACTTTGAGCCGGCCTATGTCTCGATACGGGTTCTCGACGACGCTCGAACCTTACTCGACACGAACGGATACCCTCGGAAGGGACGACCCCTATTCCGCCGAAAGCCAGGCGTCGCTGCACACCAAAATCAGCTCCCGCCGCGCCGCCGGCTGCGCCAGATGCGCTTCCACGATCGCGCGGTCATCCGCGGGCAGGCGGCGGATGATTTCGGAAACGCTGCGATACAGGCCCGATTTTGCCAGCTCGAATGCCCGTTCGACCGCCTTATTGCTCTCCATCTCGCCTTCCTAGCGCAAGCAAGCCGCTGAGCAAGAAAGACCTTTCCCGCCGCGCATGCTTCAGCCCGCTTCCCCAACCGATCATGGAAGGGGCCCTCTGGACCCGCTACGATCCAGCGCCCGCTTAGGATCCGTTAACCATTCCTCCTTACACCCCCGTACAAGGGGGGTGATGTCACATGTGGATGGTCCGGCGATCCATTGCCTATCTGCACAGCAGAGTGGCCGCCAAGGTGCTGTTCGCACTCGTCGCGGTCGGGATCACCACGATCGGCCTGTCCTCTTACGTCACCTACCAGATGGCCTCGCGCTCGGCGCGTCAGGCGGCGGAGCAGGAACTTCGCTCCAACGGCGCCAATATGGCGCATCAGATCCAGAATTGGGTGCATGGCCGCGAGCTGCTCGTCCGGCTGATGAGCGAGCTGATCGTCCAAACCCAGAGCGATCAGGCGCGCGCCGCCCCGCTCCGCGAAAAGACGATCAAGGAAAGCTTTGAAGAGGCTTATTTCGGCGCTGAGAGCAACGGCGCCTTCACTGCCTCCAGCACCGACAATGATCTCCCCGCCGATTATGATCCGCGCCGCCGCCCCTGGTACATTGCCGCAGCCCAGGCGCACCGCCCGATCCTCACCGCGCCTTATTCCAGCGCCGGGACCAAAGGGCTGGTCGTCACGCTCGCAATCCCACTCTATCGCCATCGCGCGCTGATGGGCGTGACCGGCACCGACTTCAAAATCGATACGATTGCGGACCTCCTCGCCGGAGCCCACGGCGGCCGGATCAGCTCAGCCTTCCTGGTTGATGAAAAGGGCACCATCCTCGTCCATTCGGACCCGGCGCTGCTGGGCCAGAATATGTCGCGCCTCTTCGTCGGCCGAACCCCCGCCATCAACGGATCGGTCCAGTCCGTAAAGGTCGACGGCAAGGGCCAGCTCGCCAGCTTCACCCCCATCGCCGGCCTGCCCGCGGCGCATTGGTACGTCGTCGTCACCTCCGACAACGACGCCATCTATGCCGATCTCAAGGCATCGCGCACCTCCTATGCCGCCGCCGCGATTCTCACCTGCCTCTTCACTTCGATCGCGCTGTGGCTCGCTTTGTCGCGCATCATCCTTGCCCCGCTCGCCAAGATCACCGGCGGCATGCGCCACATCGCCGAAGGCCGCCTCGATACCCCGATCCAGCTCTCCGTCCGCTCGGACGAGATCGGCGCCATGGCCTCCGCCGTGGAGGTGTTCCGCGAAAACAGCCGCCAGGTGGCGGAGCTCGCGCGCGTCGAGGAACAACGCAGCGCCGCCGCCGCCCGCGCCCGCGCCGCGATGATGCAGGAATTGGCGGAAGCCTTCGGCGTCGTCGTCGAAGCCGCCATCCAGGGCGAGTTCGGCAAGCGCGTCCGTTGCGATTTCGAGGATGCGGAGCTCAACCGCCTCGCGCAATCCGTCAACGGCCTCGTCGCCACCATCGATCGCGGGCTCGCCGAAACCGGCGACGTACTATCCGCGCTCGCGCATTCGGATCTCACCCGCCGCATCAAGGGCGATTATCGCGGTGCCTTCGCCAAGCTGAAGAATGATACCAACGCCGTGGCCGATCGCTTCGCCAGCGTCGTGCGGCAGCTGCGCGATACGTCGGGTCAGTTGAAGCAGGTCACCGCAACCTTGCTGTCGAGCGCGGGCTCGCTCGCGCAACAGGCGGCCCATCAATCGGCGGCCGTGCAGGGCACCGCCGGCGAAGTGAATGAGCTCACCTGCACCGTGAAGGAAAATGCCGACTGCGCCGAAACCGCGCGCCGCCATGCGCTCGCCGCAAGCCAGCTCGCCAAAGAGGGCGGCGCGGTGATGGACGCNGCCACTGCCGCCATGGCGCGCACCAATGAGGCATCGGAACGCGTGCTGACGATCGTGCGCGTGATCGACGATATTGCCAGCCAGACCTCGCTCGTCGCGCTCAACGCCGCGATCGAGGCGGCCCGCGCTGGCGAAGTCGGCCGCGGCTTCTCGGTCGTCGCGACCGAAGTGAAGCGCCTCGCCGATCACGCGACCCAGGCCTCGACCGAGGTGAAGCAGCTCGTCGGGCGGTCCGTCGCCGAGGTTGAAGGCAGCTCGGCCCGCCTGTCAGAGGCGGCACGCGCGCTTTCCGCCATGATGCAGGCGATCGGTTATAACAGCGAAGTGCTGGAAGAAATCGCCGGCGCCAGCCGCCGCCAGGCCGTCTCGCTCGAAACGATCAATGAAGCGGTTCGGCAGATGGATGCGGCTTCGGCCGACAGCTCCAAATTGGCGCAGGATTTCAGCAGCTCGTCCATGCAAGCCAAGGCGCGTGCGGCGGAGCTCGATGCGATCGTCGACCGCTTCACCCTGGATCGGCAGCCATCCATCGCAGCCTGAGGTCCGCCTCAGCAACACCGCAAAAAGTTGGGCCGGCTAAGTCTGCGACAAAGCCGGCCCAAGGTCCCACCCGCCCAAGGATTTATGCGATTCTGGCCCGTACTGCCGTGCGTCTGCGCGCGGCTGCTCCGATCAGGCCAAAGCCGACGAGCATCATTGCCCACGAACTTGGCTCGGGAACATTGGGCGCCTTATCAAAGGACACCTGCTTCAGCGCTGTGAAGTTGACCGATGCCCCGGCATCTGTGCGCAGGTTCCAAAACGCGACGCTGGATAACGTCTCCCCCAAACCCGCAAAAATATCGAATTTGCTGTTCGAGGGCAGCAGCTGATTCAGAAAGGTCTGCGTTCCCCCACCCACGAATGTGACCAGAATGTCGAAGGTCGTGCCGGCATCTTGCCCGTTCGGGCCCTCCAGCTTGAACTGGATGACCGAAAAATTGAGCGTGGGATCGACCAGGATGCTGCCGAACCCTGCCTGGCCCATACCCGTTACCGACGCTTCGCCATTTCCCGAACCGGCGTCGAGCATGTCGCTCGAGGAGTAAGTCACCAGGCTGGCCACCTGCTTGGTGGTCAAGGCGAGGCTGTTGCCTGCGCCCGCATTATTGTTGTGAACGACGTAATCATAGGGCGCGCCATTATTCAGCACGAAGGTCGCCGCCTTGGCAGAGCCTATCGTGGCCACGGCGACGATAGTCAGAAGCGATGCTCGTAGAACATTGGCCATGATTCGGACCCCTCATTGGCAGCGATACTGCTGCTTGAGGGATGGGATACCGAAGGATGATTCCGAAATATTAACCTAGTATATACTTTTGATCGTTTTGAGACGCCGATGCAGATAGTTCTCATCGAATCCCGCAACTTGGACCAGGCCGGCCGGGTCGGTGATCCGCAGGCTGCGGCGACTTATTTCCATCACACCGGCCTCGCGGAGCCCGCGCAGAACGCGATTGATATGGACAGGCGTCATGCCAAGCGCGTCCGCGAGCAGCAATTGGGATACCGGCAACTCGACACTCGCGGAGACCATACCCGTGAGGCCCTGCAGCCTGAGGTAAAGCTCGCACATCAGGTGAGCAACGCGTTCCACACTGCTGCGCCGCCCCATGCTGACGATCCACGCCCGCAGCGTCGCTTCGTCGATCAACTGCGCTGCATACAGCGCACGGCCGATCGCGGGGGATCTGTCGAGCATGTCCTCCATAACCGCCCGCGGGATCGTCGCGATCGAAGCTTTGGTGATCGTCTGGATGCTGTGATCCATCTCATCGAGAATGCCGATGTGGAGGTCGCAACTGTCGCCCGGCAGCATGAAAGACGTGACCTGACGAGTTCCGCTCGGAAGGATCTTGTAGCGACACGCCCAACCCGAAAGGACGACGAAGACCGGGCCNGGACGGTCGCCCTCACGGATCAGNTCTCGGCGGGCGGCGAACTGGCGGACCTGGCTGGTTGAAGCGATTAGGGTCGCGACGTCATCTTCGGCCAGATCGGCCAGTCCGGAAAGCTTGCGGACGAACGCATTGATCATTGGCTATCATCCCACGGACGACGCATCCTGGTATATAAACATTTGATAATATCGCATATTGATGTGGGTTGCACTTTTTGCGCCAATCTGTGGTAACAGGAACAGTCGTCGGCCGGCCGGTCCGGCGATTGGGAGCTGTCGTGCTCTCGCCCCTGGCGGAGAGATTCGTTGCCCCTTTTGGATAATNTTCCTTCGCAAAAGCCGGACGCGCATGGCGAGGCGGCCTTGCTGCTCACGGAAAGCTTGCTGCACGGGCTNATAGCGCGCGCCATCCTGCCGGTGGCGGAGGCGATCGAAATGGTCGAAATAGCGATCGACGCGAAACTACAGATCGATGATGATGGCGCGCAGTTCGCCCGCGGGAGCCAGGATGCACTTCGGCTTTTGGCGGAGATAAAGCTCAGCCTGGAACTCGACGTTCCCTCACCGCTGAATATCGATCCGCAAACAATAGTGCCAAAAGATTAACCTTGATCAATTTTTGGCCCTAGAGGCGATCTATCCTGCCTTCGAAGGCAGGATACTCCGGTTTGCTTACGCGTGAGATCATGATTCAGCGGCAGCGCCTGCTCGGCGAGTTCGGCGAGTTCGCGTTATGCTCCAGCGATCTTGACGCCATATTGGATACGGCGTGCCGCATCGTCGCCGCCGCGATCGGGACCGGTCGTGCGAAAATACTGGAGATCGAGGCTGGCGGCGAAACCGCCATCGTGCGGTCCGGCATCGGTTGGCCGCCGGATGTGGTCGGCAAAGCCCGCGTTTCTCTGTCGGGCCGCTCTTCGGAAGCCTTCGCCCTCCGCACCCGCCTGCCTCTGATTGTCCCCGATATTTCGATCGAGACCCGTTTCGAAATGCCACGGTTCATGCAGGACGCCGGCATCCGCGCTTTCGTAAATGTGCCGATACTCCTTCCCGGCGGCGAATTTTATGGCCTCATCCAGATCGACGCCGAGGAACCTCTGGCGATCGGCGAAGACACGGTCGATTTTCTTCGTACATACGCCACTCTGGTGGGGCCGGCGGTCGACCGGATCGAGCGTACTGGCAGCTTCAGAAGCACCGAAGCTTATTATCAGACGTTGCTGCGCGAGCTGCGCCATCGAACGGGCAATGATCTAGCCATCATCCAGAGCCTCATCATACTCCGATCGAAGGGGGCCATCCCTCAGGTCGCTGAAGAATTGGCGATCCTCCAGGAACGTCTCGACGCGCTGCGGCTGCTCCATGTGCAGCTGCACGAAGGCACCGCTGGCGACCGGTTGCCGCTCGGCCCTTATCTCCTGCATCTGGCCGACAACCTGATGCAGCTGCGGGGGAGAGAGGCGAATGACGTGCGTCTCCATCTTGCGGACAAAGAGATGCAGGTGAAGCGCGAAGTTGCCGCGCCGCTCGGCCTGATCATCAACGAGTTCGTCACGAACAGTTTCAAGCACGCCTTCAACGGGCACGGCGGGATGATCGACATAGAGGTGGCCAGCCTGGCGGAGTGTCGCGCGCTTCTTCAGCTCAGCGACAATGGCGTGGGGCTGCCCATCGATCGTAAGGCGCCCGGAAACCGACAGGGCATGGGGCTTATAGGGATTTTATCCCGGCAAGTTGGCGGAGAGGCAGCGTGGCTGCCCGGCCCCGGCACGCGAATGCAAACCGAATTCTCGACCTGTTGAAGACGGGTTGGGGCAGCCCCGTCATCGTGATCTAGGACGCGGATCGCCCGCCTCGCACCCTCGGATTCTCCGCAGCGAGAAGGCCGCCTTGCCGATTGCTCGGGAGTACCGGTCAGCTCGCCGGCTTTTTCGTGGCTATCGGATAGCGCCGGTGCACAAGCGCGATCGCCTTTTCTATGATCTCATGCTCGACGGCGGTACCCTGATAATACACCAGTCTCCAACCGTCCGTGTCCAGGTCGGCCGCGGTAATTTCTGCCGGGCCGAGTAATTGCAGAAAATGATGGGCAGTTTCACCGGACAACAGCGCTGCCTCGCGAGCGATCTCCTCGCGAATATCGAGCAGGGATGGGGCTTTGGTAGGCATCTGTATCGCTCCACGGCACAATATCGTGGACAGATGCCCCTCCTGCTCGGAGTGGAACCAACTGCTCGCCAAAACCTTGGGCACGTTTGATTCCTACGACGTCTTCATTTGATCTTATTTGATCGCGAGAGTGCAACGAGTGCGACGCATATAAAGTTTCTTATGCATAATACATCTCACTGTCCGGACTTCGGCGCTCCGTCGCTGAGCGTGAACGGAAGTATGCGGCCAAACTGAGTGACGGCCGACACCAGCTCGGGGTCGTGCCGTAGCGCATCCTCATCCGCACGACGTCTGCGGCCATAGCTGGTCGGTATGACGGGCAAATGTTCCGGCTGCATAAAGCCGATCATGGAGGTTCGCTCCTCGGGCCGAGCGAACGCCTTCAATAGTGCGGTCTTGGCCTCCGCTGGTTTGCCCATGCATAGTGCGACGTCCGCCTGCCCGCGTGCGTGGCCGGCTTGGGCCGCGACCATTGCCGACACGGTCGCCTCAGCATCGCGTCCCAGTTCGTGCAGCGCGCAGGCTCGTGTGAGATGCATGCCCGCCACTGCATCGACGTTGATTTCGCCTGGCCACCGATGGCTGTCCTGAATCGCCGCGTCGATCTTTGCCAGGGCCTCCGCGGGTCGGCCTGCGTAGAGAAGCGCAGTAGCTTCGTTCGCGTACAGGTTCAGCGCATTGGCGGACGAGCCGATTGGCCAGGTTTTGGCCGCGTTCCTGTAGACGTTGAGGGCGTCGTCGATGCGTCCGCCTGCCATCAGCGCGCTCACGAGCTTTGGCGCGATGAACAGGAGCGGCCAGTTGCGGTCGCCGTCGAGGGGCTTCTGATAGAGAGGCAGGAACTCCGCGATCAGCGTGTCGAAGTGCCCGGCCGTGCGAAGTGCTGCGGCGTAATCGGCACCACGCTCAAGGTCGCTGCTGGCGAGCCAGCGCTTGCGCGCTTCGTCCAGATACATGGTCCATTGAACCGAAAGCCGGGGACCGGCCCACTTCTCGATGTCGGGCCAGATCTCCTTGAACTTCGCATCTGCGAGCAGAGCATATGTGGCTTCCGGATCAAGCAGGTCGGGAACGAGCAACCGCGCCCGTGCCACATCTTGGTCGGTCACCGCTTTCCGGATCGCCATCGCAGCCAGTTCGGACCGGCTTTTCACGCCTGAGCCGGTCCAACCGATGGCGAGAAGTCTGTCGCTCAGGATCCGCGCCCTCTTCTCGTCGCGTATCGCGTCGAGCCGCCGGAGCAGCGCGCTCGTTTCGTAATCAGGAAGCTGGCGGACGCCCTCGGGGTCGATCTCGCTCGCCCGCACGATGGCATCGCTCGCGAGCCCCGGATTGTTTGAGTAAAGGTAGATGGCGGCAGCAGTCATGAGCGGCCCGGAATAGTCCGGCAACAGGCGGATCGCCTCTTCAATGGCAGCCGTAGCCTCCGCGTCTCGCTCCAGCGCCTCGAACACACTCGCTCGGGTCATCTGCACGAACCCGCGCAGCATTGTCGGTCGCGTCAGCTTCGCGAGTATGCCGTCGAGGATCGGCAGAATGGCCTTGGGATCGCGCCCTTTTTCGCTTCCGAGCGAATGCAGCAGTTCCGCCAGCTGGGCCTGCTCGCCCGGCTGCGCAAGCTTCTCGATCGGCGGCATGCCCCTTGAAGGCTGGTGCTCGGCAGGTTCGATCGGCACCGCGACGGGAAGGCCGTTCGAAGGCAGCGCCATCTTGGTCGACCATGCCGGACAAGCGCCGCCCATGGCGAACCAGGCGGAGGCGCATAAAATTACCAAAGGCTTGGCGGCGCTCATGCGGTTCGCCCCGCGCCCGGTAGTTTCCCACACCTGCTGCGATCGGGGGGCCAAGCATCGCCGCCGTTATCGATCGGCGGAGCGACGAAGAGACAACGATCCCGATCGGCGTTGATCGCCACAAAAGCGAGTTCGACCGGGCTTTCGTGTAGCCCAGCCCCAGTTGCAACGCGCATTCGACGCCCCCTCAGGTTTGGATGCGCGCCAGCAGCTTCACAAACCAATGCCATCAGCGCGCGTCGCCTGCGAAAGCTGCGGATTTTCCAAAAAATTGGCAAGGCGCCGAATGTACCGATCTGGTATTGCCTTACGGCGAGTCAAATGGGCTTCCGATAGTCGGAGAGGCTATTCACGCCATAAGCCAGATAACGCCGCAGGGCGATCGCGCCGCCCAACCAGCGGCTATGGATGCGAGCAAATTGAACGCTTTATCGGCCTTCGATCACCGGCTCCGACACCCCCGCCTCTGTCTGCACCACCGGCTTCATCGTGCCATCTTCGTTATAATAAAGATGTTCGACGTTCACCGCGCGGCGCCCAAGCGCCCCCTTCTGGTCGCCGATTGTCAGCGCCGCATTGTGCAGGAATAGGTACCAGCTTCCCTTGAACTCGGCGATGCCGGGATGGATCGTGAAGCTGTTCTTCGCAGGGCCGGTCAGCTCGCCGCGGAAGGTCCAGGGGCCGGTAATCGCCGGCGCGGTGGCGTAGGACACATGCTCGTCGCCCGGCTTGTCTCCGGGCTTCGCGTTCGGGTTCATCGACGCGTAGGTGAGGTAATAGAGCTTGCCGCGTTTGTGCAGCCACGGCCCCTCGACATAGAAAGGCGGCGTGATCTCGGTGATCGGCCCGTCCAGCTCGATCATGTTGGGCTTCAGCTTGGCGATGTAGGCTTGGCGATTGCCCCACGCGATCCACGTCGTGCCATCGTCATCGGTCAGCACGGTCGGGTCGATATCCTCCCAACTATGCTTGCCCTTGGGTGTCATCTCGTTGGTGATCAACGCCGAACCACGCGCATCCTTGAACGGCCCGGTCGGCTTGTCTGATACGGCAACGCCGATCGCCTTGCCCGGATGCGTGTCGTCATGCTCGACGGGCACGTACAGATAATATTTGCCGTTTTTCGCGATCGCCTGCGGCGCCCAGGCGTCCTTCTTCGCCCACTTGAGATCGCTAATGCCCAGGATGGGCGGGTAGGCCTTCCAATGCTTCATGTCCTTGGTCGAATAGACGAGCCACTCGCGCATGTTGAACATCTCGCCGTCCTTCGCCTCGTCATGATCGACGTAGAGGTACAGCGTGTCGCCGACGACAAGCGGCGCGGGATCGGCGGTGAACTTATCACGGACAATCGGATTCGATCCGGGAATGTCGGCCGCAAGCGAGGGGACCGCGCCGAAGGTCGAGGTCAGCATCAGGGCCGCCGTGACAAGCCAATGTTTCACGTCATTCCCTCGTTTAAGATGCGAGGGCAAATACTCAGACAAATTGCAGGGCGTCAACATGAAATGGTAGCGCTCTCAGTCATCGGTCGCACGGTCGTTTCTGAGGCAAGAAGCCGCCCGTTCACTCCTCCGGCGGTAACACAACCTTATTATCATCCGCTGCCAACCCATGCCGCATCAGCATCGACAATCCCGACCTAATCGGTCGCATCCTTCCTTGCGAATGCAAGGGCCGGCGCAGAAAAAAGGCGCGAGCTGCGTGGTTGTCACCGGCTTTCTTGGGGAGGTATCATGAAGACGACGAAAAGAGCGACTACTTTCCGGAAAGTGAGCGCGATCATAGTGCTAGCCGTTTTGACCGGTATGCCGGCATCGGTCAGCGCGCAAACCGTGGGTGCTGGCGCTTACATCGCCGGAGACGACCTCGNAATCCGTTCGTATTATTATAACAATACAACGGTTAAATGGGAAAATGGCGTTGAGACCGTTTACAATACGGTAAGCCCCTCTCAGCAGGCGTCCCGATCGTCCATTGTCGCGTTTGCTGATGCGTCTGCTGACTTGACCACGGGCAAGACAAAAGCTCACGCACTTGCTTTCGATGGGAATTTCGCCGGGGCGATAGCTAGCTACAACGATAAGTTGACGTTCCACGTTTCTGGCGCGGATAGTTCCACGGTAACTCAGATCCACGTTATAACTACGGCCCACTCTGCGTACCCGACATTCGTGGAGGCTGGCGCATCGGTCACTTTCGGAAGTACTTACGTTGGCTATGCGTTCAATGGGACCTTTGACAACTGGTTCTGGTCACAGACCACAGGTCTCGACCAGCTCGCCGGATATTCGACTTACATGGATGGCGACTCTCGCGTTTTTGACATGGTTTATAATTTGATCGGAAGCAGCCAAACTCTCGACTATCGACAGCAAATGGATGCATACTCCACGTCTGGCCTGACAAGTGAGACCTTCGGAGATGTGCGATTCGTGCTGCCAAACAATGTCGGGTTCACTTCGGCAACCGGTCAATTTTTGACTTCAAACGTGCCCGAAGCGGGTACTTGGGCAATGATGCTCAGTGGCTTCGGATTCATCGGTGCAGCCATGCGCCGCCGACTCAAGCCATTCGTGAGTTTCGGCTAATCCCTTATGGTCGATCGCTCTGAGCGCACGTTATGCGGTTCAGGAGCAGCGCGTGAGAGCGCCAGTCGTGCATAACTGGTTGGCGCTCTCGCCTGACCGCAAAGGCCGTTTGTGCCCACACTCCTCCGGCGGCAACACCACTCTTATTATCGTCCGCCAGCCCATGGCGCATTAGCTTCGGCGTTGCACCCCGCGCTCTGCTCTGCGCACTGCTTACGAGGAGCCCTTATCGTGCCGCTGGCCGGCAGCAGTCGCCGCACCTTCCATCATGCGGTCGCTTGTCTCTGCTGCCGCTTCCGGCGTTAGAGAGACTGCCACGCCATCCGGTCTGTCGACAAGCACCTCGCCGTCCTTTGCCTTGATCTGGCTAGGCTCATCATAGGTCGGCCTGTCCGCCATCGTCAGACGCCCTTCTTGTTGTGCAAATGATTGCGCACGTCCTCAACACGGTCGCCGACTGTTTTCACGGCGTCGATAAGCGTGTTTTCGTCCACGCCAAGCGATTGGGACCAATCGCGGATTTCGTATTTCTCATTGATGTTGATGCGCGCGCGATCTTCGCCGCCCACCTTGGTCTTATCGTCGGCCATCTGGCGCTCCTCAATATCTCTGAGCGTCAACTCCTGCGGACAGGAAACGGGCGCGCCGCCACGATGGGCCGTGGCTAACTTGCCTTGAATCTTTCGGAGGGTCGGCCCGTGGCACGCTACCGCACATCATTGGCGGCAGCAGATTCGGTGATCTCCACCTTCACGACCGCCCGCAACGCGCCGCTGGCGTCGCGGACCTCTACCCTGAAGTCATCGACATCCAGCAGCGTGGGTTCACTGGAGAGGCACTCACCGCCAAATTTCACGGCGTACAGGCGCGCTTCGCGCACGTCCGCAAGCTCGACCCCATCCGTGTCGTGAAATCGAGACCCGTCCACCGTGTCGAAGAAGTAGCGGGGCATACGGCGTAAACAGCCCCGCTAGGCAGGAGTTTCACTGCTTCGTCAGATAAATAATCGTGTGAATTACGCTGCTGCGGAGCGGGTTCTGCTAAACCTCTGATCCCTCACTCCTCCGGGGGCAACACCACCTTATTGTCATCCGCGGCCAGCCCATGCCGCATCAGCATTGGCACGTTGCACGCCGCGAATAGCACCGTCGCCGGCATCGATCCCCAGATCTTGTACGATAGCCAGAACGTTGTGGTTTGGGTTCGCCATACGAGCTCGTTTGCGATCGCCAGCGTCAGGAAGAAGAACGCCCAATTGCGCGTCAGCAGCTTCCATCCCGTCTCGCTCAGCCCGGGATAGGCCTGGCCCAGCACCATCTGCAATGTCGGCCGTCCGGTGATCATGCCCCACAGCAGGATCGACGATACGGTAAGATAATAGATGGTTGGCTTGATCTTGATGATCCAATCCTTGTGCAGCCAGATCGTCAGGCCGCCCAAAATCCCCACCATGATCGCCGAAAAGATCTGGATCGGGGAGACTTTGCCATATTGGATCAGCGACACGATCATCGCGATCGCGGTCACGCCCATGAACACCGCGGTCGCCAGATAGATATTGTGGCCGCTAAGCGCGAACGTCAGGAAATAGACCAGCACCGGCCCCAGATCTAACGCCAGGCGCATGGTTACGCCGGGGTCGGCGCGTTGAGGCTTGCTGCTCATTCGTCCTTCGCTCATCGGGTTTTGTCGGATGCGATGCGCTCGATCCCCGCAATCGCGCGCGCCACCTCCTTCGGGTCGAACGGCCGGAGATCGTCGATGGTTTCGCCCACGCCGATCGCGTGGATCGGCAGACCATACTTCTCCGCCGCCGCCACCAGCACGCCACCGCGCGCGGTGCCGTCCAACTTGGTCATCACCAGGCCCGTCACGCCCGCTTCCTTCTGAAACACTTCGATCTGATTGAGCCCGTTCTGCCCCGTTGTCGCATCCAGCACGAGCACCACATTATGCGGCGCCGCCGGGTTCAGCCGGCCGAGCACGCGCCGGATCTTGGCCAGCTCATCCATCAGCCCGGATTTGTTCTGCAGCCGTCCGGCGGTGTCGACGATCAGCACGTCGGTGCCCTGCTCGGTGCCGCGCTTCACGCCCTCGAACACCAGCCCCGCCGCGTCGCCGCCTTCCTTGCCCGATATGATCGGCACGGCGATCCGTTCGGCCCACACTTTCAGCTGGCCGATCGCCGCCGCGCGAAACGTGTCGCCCGCCACCAGCATCACCGAATAATCCTGCTCGGTGAACAGATGCGCCAGCTTGGCGATCGTCGTCGTCTTGCCCGATCCGTTGACGCCGATAACCAAAATCACCTGCGGGCGGGGGAAGGCATCGATCTCCAGCGGCTTGGCCACTGGCGCCAATATCTGCGCCACTTCCTCCGCCACGATCTCGCGCAGCCGCGCCTCGGTCAGCCCCAGCGCAAACCGCTCCCCCGTCAACCGCTCCCGCACCCGCCGCGCGGTCGCCGGCCCCAGATCGGACGCAATCAGCGCCTCCTCGATCTGGTCGAGCGTATCCTCATCCAGCGCCGCCTTGCCGAACAACCCGGAGAGGTTTTCGCCGAGCTTGTCGGACGTGCGCCGGAACCCGCCGAACAGCTTTTCGGACCACGATGTGCTCATGCGGGGGTGCCCACCAGAGTGTCGCCCTCCACGCCGGTTATGCGGACCGGGAGAATGGAGTTGGGCCGAATAGCCCCTCTCCCCTTGTGGGAGAGGGGTTGGGGAGAGGGGACGCGCGTCAGCGCATCTAAATTCGCAAAGCCGGCCATCGAGGCCGCCTTCGCGACCCCCCCTCCC
>JGI24739J22299_10000232_pt1 | contig 18745 bp, 15 predicted proteins | sample KBSCornC5_FD_22299 | JGI IMG/M metagenome (IMG submission 22299)
GCAGATGACCTGCCACTCGGATTACCTGCATCGCGCGGGTAGTAGCGTCGCACGCGGTCTAATTTGATGGGTTCACCGTCTTCCTGAAAGTACCGGCAGATCAGTTTGGCCCAGGTGATGGGCATCTGCGAAAATACCAGTTCCTTATCGCCTATTTTTAGTGCTTCAATCTTCTTAAAAAGGTCAACTACAGTGAGGAAATGACCGCTGGCAATATTGATCGGGTAGTCGGTATCCAACTTCTCAGCCTCCCTGCGCTCATCCATCAGGCGTTGCACTTGTTCTTTGAGTATCTTGATCTGGCCTTCTTTCTCTGCAATGATCTCAGCCTGGGTACGGCCAAGGTTCCAGTCATCAATGTTTTTAAGATATTCTGCAAACCGATTAAGGTGAAATTTATTTCGGAAGTTAAGGGCATGGCTGGAGGTGTATCGCTCCTTATGTCTTAATTGCGCAATGGCATCCTGTATAACCTCCCATACGTATCTGAAGAACTCTTGCGCGCTTGCGTCATCGTATACAGATAAAAAGAATTGCAGATGGTATTTATATAGTTGATCAAATTCTTGTTCACTCTTGCGATAAAGCAGGTTAAGAAAGTGATTGTCCTCTACCTTCTTATTCCAAAACAATGGGCGGCCTATATCATTAGAGCTTTTGTTAAAATCAAAAGGTGCCCGGTGTTTAAAGTATTGTTCTCGCATAGGTTAGACTTTAACCTAAAGTTAACAATTTAAATAAAATTCGCATTTCGAAAACGGAGAATATCGAAGTATCTGTATCATTGTGGTAAATAAAAAAATACAATGAAAGTTGAAGTAAGAGAATATGAGCATTTGTTCATTGCCTTACTAAAAACTAAAAATTTTAGCATTTATTCATGTACTTGTTTACATTTGCCCCATGAGAAAAACAGTATTGAGCACCGCGTTAATAACTATATCGATTGCTCTCATATCATGGGGCTATAAGGGACACAGGGCCGTAGCTACCATTGCGCAAAAACACCTCACCGCCAATACAGCTTATGCTGTATCTGCCTATCTTAATGGTGAAGGCATGGCCGACGTCAGCACCTGGGCTGACGAACACAGGAACCCGACCACCGGTAAATGGCATTTCCTGAATCTTCCGTTAGGTTTGAACCACCAGCAATTTGTGGACTTCGTTAACCATCAAAGCAACGATAACGTTTATGGCGCCATCCTAAAAGAAGAGGCCATCCTGAAAGACAACGGATCAACATCTGAACAAAGAACCCTCGCGTTAAAGTATCTTATACACCTTATTGGCGATGCCCATCAACCCATGCACATCAGCCGTGCTGAAGACAAAGGCGGAAATACTATCCAGCTGCGCTTCGATAACAAAGGAACGAATCTGCACAGCCTTTGGGACAGCAAACTAATCGACCATGAAGGATTGAGCGAAGAAGAAATAGCGAAACAATACGACTGGGCGAACGAGACCCAGATCAAAAAATGGCAGGCCTCAGGCCCGATAGAATGGCTTTGGGAAAGCTACGAGATCAGCAGCGAACTATACGCGGATGTGAAACCCGGCCAGAATATAGATGAAGCATATTATAAAAAGTACATCCAGACCATTCATTTAAGGATCGACCAGGCGGGCATCAGGCTTGCCGGTGAATTGAATAAATTATTTAATGACACCAAAGTCAACCTACCCAAACCAGAAGCAGTGACGCCGCCAGCAACCGCCAATACAGTTCAACCTCAAAAGGTCAAACTGGAAAACAGCGCAGCCAGCGTCGGAAAAGAGGTCATCGTCACAGGCAAAGTATACAGCAGTAAAGACATCGGAAGCATGGTACTGGTAAATTTGGGGGCCGCTTACCCCCATCAACTACTGACCATCGCGCTCAAAGGGGAGGCTAAACAATTGGCCACCCGGTTAAGCGACAAAACCATTACCGTAAAAGGAACAGTGATTGACTTTAAAGGAAAACCGGAAATTGTAGTTAATGAGCCAAGCGCTGTCAGCATCAATAAATAAACGGAGGTGCTCAAATACAGGTAAAACCGGGCTTGCCAACAGCAGGCCCGGTTTTTTTATTAACGTATTCAATCGAGTTTACAAAGCTCAAGCTTTCTTTTCTTCGCTTCCTCAAGCGATATTTCTATGATCTTATGCGTGCAGTTGCTCAGCCCGCGGCAGTCATTTCTAAGGTGGTACTTTTTGGCCTTAGGGCTGTCGCAGATATATACCACTGACTTGTGAGTTTTCTGGACATGCAGTAATAAAGCAAACAATAAAAAAAGAGGTCTCATGATCGGTCCGGTTATTTTTTATTCAAAATTAAATGATCAAACCCATTTTCTTTAAGGTTTCCCGTAATCCATTATTACCACTCACTAATGATGATGGCTACGGCAAACATTCACCACGTAATCGGTCACTTTCTTGAGCTTTTTATCAGGGTATAAGGGATGGATCCCTCCTGCCGAAAATACCTCAATGCTATCAGCGACCCGGACATACCAAAATCTGCCTACCGCATAGGCAGTAAGCGTATCCACCCGTTTGATCCTCCGAAAACTTTTCAAGCGGGCCTCGTCAAGAAGGATGAACGAAGTATCTGGTTTAGGGATATTGCAGGAAGTAGCCACATAATGATCATCGTTCCAATACATACATTCTTTATTGCCAGGGGCGAGCATCCAAATTAGCCCAACCAGTAAAATGACCATTGCTATTCCTATATATAGGCGCCAGTCTTTACTAACCGATTTCTTTTGACTTATTATTTCTTCTTGCCCAATAATTTCTGTATTCGTCTCATTCCCTTCCGTTTTACTGCCTGTCGCATCATTATTATCAATGACGTTATCAAGCACCTCTTCTATTGGACTACTTGAGACATTTTCTTCAATTACGTCAGGATCAACTCCCCCACTTTTGATATATTCCTGGAACGGCCGGGCCGGGAAATCAATAAGCCACGCCAGCAATTCCACATTTTTTTCAGCGGTACTTATCGAAGTATTTAACAGGAATTTCTCAAACCCTCGAAAATCATCCGCATCTGTATCTTTTATTGCAGCTAAATAATCATTATCACCGGCATTCATCTCGAGATAACGAACCAACATAGGCACGTCACGCCGTCCAATCCCATCCTCCATCAGCTTTAAAAGCCGTTGCCTGATCCTGCCCCTTGTCGGCCTGATCAGCCAGTCTTCATCGGCTAACAATTGCCGCTGGTGAAAAGCATCTACAACTTCCTTCTTATAAGCAGCAAATCTATCAGTATACATCCCTCTAAAAATAAGCTATTTCCGGAAATATCAAGGAATTAACGGAAGAATTCCGGAACAAAAGGAATTAACGGAACAACCTGATGTCAAGCGAATTAGCCACTATACCTTTGCTTCATAAATCAAAACAACCCCGGTCGGCCGGTCGGGACAGTGCACGAAACTGATTTAAACAGCGAAAGGAAAGCGGGGCCATAAACTGGCTTGGGAGGCAGCTAAAAGCTCCCGTTTTCCAAACGCTCACTTCCCAAAAATTAACCTGCGAAAGCTCACGGGATAGTCCCGTGTGGCCCTGCAGAAATCTTCAACCATTTAATTTTTTGAGAAATGTTTAATTTATTCCTTGCAATATTTATGGCATTCGCATGCCCTAAGCATAACAACCAGAACCACAATACCACTGCTGTAAACGCAACAGCAACCAACGATACCGGCGGCGACAAAGGACACTTTCCTCCTCCGCCTCCGCCACCGGGGAGTTAATCTATTCCTAAAAGGCGGGCTTAGGTCCGCCTTTTTTGTTAGCTGAACTTGTTGCTTTCCAAATGCTTTTCTATTTTTAGGTTAAATATAACCTGTTGAAAAAGTTACTTTTTTTCCTTTACCTTTTATCGTTTTTTTCCTGTCGCCAAGCGCTGAAGCCAGCACCTAAAGAGGATTGGGGCACTTATAAAAAAGCCTATAGTTTATTAAGTCAACAAACGGACTCGGCGTTTTACTACTTTAACAAAGTAACCTCAAATTCTAAGGATAGCCTACCTATAGCACTCGCCTACAATAATATGGCGATGATCCAGTCAGATGCAGGTGATTATTATGGGGCACAGGAGAGCCTTACCCAATCCCTGAAGTTTTTAAATGAAAATAACCCCAAGCACTACCCTTATCTCGCCAGTGACTATAATGAACTGGGAATGAATAGTTCTAATCTCAAAAACTATGAAGCCGCTATCGGATATTACAATAAGACCCTTCATTTTACGAATGACAGTAACCTCATAGCGCTGGCCTTAAATAATCAGGCGATCGCGTTTCAGGAAACTAAAAACTATCGCCGGGCTATAGCACTTTACACAACTATAATCAGGCAGTCAGGTAACGACAGCGTCGCTTATGCCCGTGTACTGACCAACCTTGCTTTCACCCGATGGCTTCAATCTACGGCATTCAACGCAAAAACTGATTTGCTGAAAGCATTACGCATTCGGCTGGAGAAGAACGATCAATGGGGGCAAAATTCCAGTTATGCCCATCTGTCCGATTACTATGACCGTTCTCACCCGGATTCCGCTTTATTTTACGCCCGTGCGATGTACGCCGTCGCCAGACAGCTAAATAGCCCCGATGATCAGGTCCAGGCGCTCGAAAAGCTGATCAGGAATAGTCCGGTTGCCCAGACAAAAAACTATTTTGCGCGCTACCGTGCACTAAATGACAGCATACAGACGGCTCGTAATTCGGCTAAAAATCAATTCGCGCTGATCCGCTACAACGTGGAAAAAAATAAAGCTGAAAACCTCAAATTGCAAAAAGATAACTCAGAAAAACAATATCAGATCGCGAGACAAACCATCCGCTTTTACATTACGATTTCAGTTTTTATAATTCTGGGAATAGTTGCCATTCGCTGGTACAGGAATAAAAAACACAGGCAGGAGCATGAAAAAAAGGAGGCTATTCTTGAAACCCAGCGAAAAGCATCAAAGAAAGTGCATGATACCCTGGCTAACGACATATACAGCATCATGAAAAAAGTACAGCACGTTCCCGAATTGAACCAGGACTGGCTCATTGATGATATAGATGACGTTTACCAGCGCGCACGTGATATCTCACACGAAATGATCCCCGGTTCAGATATCGATTTTCATAAAACCATATCAGGCCTTTTACAATCATTCGGATCAGAAAACACCAAGGTGGTTATCGTTGGCAACAGCGCCGAGATTTGGCAAAAGATCAATACTGTTTACAAGTTTGAGCTAAAATACATCCTGCAAGAACTGATGGTTAACATGGAAAAACACAGCCGGGCTAATAATGTCGTTATCAAATTCGAAGAACGTGGCGATCTCTGCCTCATTACCTATTTTGACAATGGCATTGGCCTGTCAGACGGGCATGCCCGGCAAAATGGGCTGATAAATACGGGAAACCGTATAAATTCGATTAAGGGCACTATTACTTTTGAAAGCAGTGCAGGTAGTGGCCTTGAAATCAAGATCACCTTCCCCATCGCCTAAACGATTCATTATGTTTAATAAAGTAATTATAGCTGAAGACCATCAAAGTGTCAAGATCTCTGTCGAACACACCCTTAAAGAACTGGATATTTCCGGTACACAATACGCTTACTATTGCGATGACGCCCTGCTCAGGTTAAAAAAAGCGATCCAGGAAAACGACGCATTCGAACTGCTTATTACTGACCTTTCTTTCGCAGAAGACGGGCGGGAACAAAAGATCAGTGACGGCGCGGCACTTATTGAAGCAGCGAAAAAACTACAGCCCGATTTAAAATTAATCGTATTCTCCGCGGAATCCAGCCCCGCAGTTGTCAGCAAACTATTCCAGGAACTCGATATACATGCATATGTTTACAAAGGGCGCCGCGATACCATCGAACTAAAGGAAGCGATTGAAGCCCTGCAGAACGGTAAAAAATACCTATCCCCTGAATTCCGCATGGCCCTGAGAACCAAAAACGCACATGACTTCAGTGCCTATGACCTGATGATCGTTACGCAGCTCGCAGAAGGAACACGGCAGAAAGATATCCCCGCTTACCTCCAGCAGAACGGCGCGAAAGCTTCCAGCTTGAGCAGCGTGGAAAAACGGCTAAACCAGATTAAGGAAGCACTGGGCTTCACCAAAAACGAGCAACTTATTGCCTATTGTAAGGATAACAAGATCATTTAAATCCGGTGTACGGGAAACCGTAAAAATTAGTATATACAGAATGTCATATTTGTTCAACAGAAATTAAATATCACATTATGGAAAAAATTCAGGCAATCAAACCGGGCCCAAAGCCAAAGAAACAGGACGGCTCTGACGACAGGAGAAGAAGGGTCGACCCGGTTACCAAACCGAAGCACCCGGATCTAAAACCCCACATCCACAAACCCAAAGATTGATAATCGAAATTAAATAAAGAATCATGGCTCTTTATAATGATAGCAAATTTTTAGCTCATAACACAGACAAAGCTTTTACAGTAGAGCATAATCCGGGAGCAAAACCGCCACATTCGGGAATATACCGATGCATGGGCTGCGGCAAGGAGATCGTTGCAGAAGAAAGTCGTCAATTTCCTCCTCAGAACCATCACGAACACAGCCCAGCACAAGGAAAAATCAGATGGAGGATGATCGTCTACGCGGATCATGATCCGAAATAACAGAGTAAAAAAGGATATCATGTAAAATCCTTTAAAGGGCACGAAATTAAACGTGCCCTTTTTTATAAGAATCACCATTTACGGTTTCCCGTAAAAATCCACTCCTCAGCCTCCCTACATTTGATACAACATCATTATTAGTTTGACAACAATGAAAAAGTATTATGTAAACAATCGCCCTCAAAACAACGGCGACCACGAAGTTCACAGCGAAAGCTGCCCTTATCTATCAAGTATACAAAGCAGATCTTACCTAGGTGAGTTCTCCTCTTGTTACCCCGCTGTCGCCAAGGCAAAACAAACTTATCCAACAGCGGACGGCTGCAAGACTTGTTCGCCTGCTTGTCACAACAGCTAAAACCAATACCTGAAAAGCACTTTATTTCTTTTTCTTGTCTTTCGACATATTAATCAAATAAGTACCAAGCATCAATAAGCACATGCAAACTCCCCGCTACACAGACGTTACCAGGTCCGGCAACAAGCGCATTAGTAACGAATTCGACGATCAGCTAACGAATCCCGCAAGCATGGATAACTCCCAAGAGAAAGCCCCTGGACACGGAAGCTACGGGGCACTCTTGTTTGATCCAAAATGGAAATCCAAACGTGCGGAAATTATAAACCGGGACCAAGCTCGTTGTGTCATTTGCAAGAGCGCAGATGAACTGCTCGTCCATCATCGCCAGTACCATTTTGTTAAAGCGGAGCAGGCATTTAAAATGCCCTGGGATTATCCCGGGCATCTCCTCATCACCCTCTGCCAAAATTGCCATCAGCGGGGCCACAGTAAATTCAAAGTACCAACCTTATTTATTTAAAGATCATGTTCAACTTTTTCAAAAGCACCGCAAAAAACGGTTCTCACACCTCCTTTAACGGGTCTGGGACAGCGACTGTTCCCCTACCGGAAATCGACGAGAAGGTATTTATTGAAACGTTACCGGCATCACCCGCCCCCGCGACAAGCAATTTTACTGAAAGCCGCCAATCGCCCGTGGACCACAATATCGCATTACTATTTTCATTTTTAGACCGTAACCACGAAGCAAAAGGATATGATGACGCTTTACTTAACCCGGATAGCAGCCATTTGAATCAAAACTTGGATGCACTTAAAAATGAGCTTAGCCGGACAATAAATAAAGTAAAAACCTTTTATGAGGATTTTATAAGGGAAACGGAATATCATATCACAAGCAGGGGACGAAGCGGTATGGTCGACATGGTAGAAGAACTTGAAATGAAAAAGAATATCGCATTGGGTCATATTGAAAAAGTAAAAGCCGTTGAAGATAGTTTGATGCAGGAAAATGGTGATTGTAAAGGCATTTTGATTAGCTACACACGCGGGTTTAAAAATGGGCTGGCAGCTATTTCACATCATCATATTTTAACAAGGAGGTTTTGAAATGAAAAACTGGTGGATTAAATCCGGTTGTTTTTTGACCGGTTACAAATATGAGATCTTAGCAGGTTGCAGCGAAATTGCGCAGCGGGCCGTGAAACGCTACACTTCAGCCTTGTTGATTATATGTGTGTTATGGGCTTTTATTGGCTATTGTTTCGTAAGCAAATACCTTAAAGGCGAATGGTATATCAGTATCTTCGGTGCCATTCTGTTCATATTGATTATTCTGCAGGTCGAGCGTCAGATCATTCTCGCGGACGCAAAGGGCAAGGCCAAGTATTGGATCAGAGGATTGATCGCGGTTATTATGGCAATTATCGGCTCTATCGTGATAGACCAAATCATTTTTCAGCAAGATATTGCGCACAAGCAAAAACTCGAACTGAATACAGAAGTGGATGTAGTGCTGCCAGCTAAACAAGCGGAATTACGTAGGCAAACTACTGAAATTGACTCAAGCATATCAAAAAAAGAGGCAGAACGAGCAGTGTTACTGGACGAGCTATCAAAGCATCCGACCATTCAAATGGTGACAAAGGAAAAAAACAATGTGCCGATAACTTCGACTACTATTGATTCCAATAAATTATCCAAGACAAATACGGTATTGGTCAAAACAAGAGCTGTCACTGTGACTTCTGTACCTAATCCTAAAATGTCAATAGTACCGTCGTTAGACCAGCAGATCAAAGAACTGCGAACAATCAAAACCGACCAAGAGAACAGATTGATCAAGCTAAGGAATGAAGTAGAACAAGATGTTAAAGCTGACAAAGGCTTTCTATACGAATTACAATTGATGTACCGTATCCTTCACGACTCCGGGCCGGCATTGTTCGTTTGGGCACTTTGGTTTCTTCTGTTACTTGGCATCGAGATCTTTATTATGGTCAACAAACTATCACACCTCGAAACAGATTACGATGTCTGTATTCATCACCATATGGAACTGCAAAAAAGGAAACTTAAACTCTTGGCCATGCAGGTTCCTGAAGTTTAAGATAGTACACATACACCTAAACCTTACCACAATAATGGGCTTATCATTTCGTAAATCATTCGGTTCCGGTCCCTTCAGGGTCAATTTCTCAAAAAGTGGCGTCAGTTATTCCGTAGGTGTCAAAGGTGCCCGCGTTAACTTTGGCCCCAAAGGAACCTATGTCAGCCTGAGTTCTCATGGCATCAGCTATCGTCGTAAAATATCGGGCCCGCAAGCCTCTATCCCCCAGGTTCAACCGCAGCTTACACCCGCTTTCACAGCAGAAACACATAACATCGCTTCAGCCTCCATCGGGCAGCTAACAGACACCGATTCCAGGGACTTTATTGCTGAGCTGACCAAAAAAGCAGGCCAAATATCTTACCTGAACTGGTTTGGCATTTTCCCGCTGATCGCTTTCCTTTCAGTCATCCTGTTTACATCTTTTGGGAGCAGGACGCAGGTTACCCATCCAGCTACGGACAGTACACTCGTTAGAGTAACCAACTTTGAAGGCGTAAATATCCGGGCGACAGCTGACGCCCGGTCGGCGGTCTTAAAAGCCGCCTCTTACAGGCAAACTTTCAATTTATTGGATTCCTCGGATCCCAAATGGTTAAAGGTAGGCTTTAACGATTCTATAGGTTATATCAATCGCCGTTTTGCGGATTCTGAACACGTGCATCATGACGAAGAATCCGCCGAACAGACTTTCCTCGCCAATCCCTATGCCGCTTATGAGCTTAGTGCCGGACTGCTGATCTTTATCCCGCTGATCATCAAATTAAAAAAATCGGACAAAAAAAGATTTGAGATGGAACTACATTACGACATGGATGAACAGTTCAAGCAAATCTATCAGCAATTTAATAATCATTTCGGTACATTCTCAAGATCAGCAAGGATATGGCAGTACCTTAACGCGAGTCCGACCAATGATTATAAAAGGACCGGTGGTGCAGGTAAACTGATCAAAAGATCCCCGGTCCGAGGTATTTACGGCAACCGTTTACCTTTACCGTACTTTATCACCAATGTTGCCATCCCACACCTCAAACTCAGCAACCTTGAACTATATTTTTTACCTGAAAGAATGCTTATAAAGCAAGGGGGCACCTTTGCAGCAGTTTTCTACAAAAACCTGTATATTACAGGTTATACCACCCGTTTTATTGAAGACGAAATGGTTCCGGCTGACGCGCAGATCGTCGATCGAACCTGGCGCTTTGTCAACAGAAGCGGCGGCCCCGACCGTCGCTTCAACAACAACCGCCAAATCCCCATCTGTGCCTATTCAGAATATACCCTGAGATCTGACACCGGGATCTATGAAGTGATTACGACCTCAAAAAAAGGCGCGATGGATACATTCAGTGACTTTCTCAGACAGATCGGGGATTTACAGGCCAGAATGGCCATTAGTTAAGTTTTAATGTGATTCGTTAACCCTATAATGCAAGAGGCCACGCGGTTCCAGGTATTGACAATTAACAGTGCTTCATCAAGTATTTTTCGAAGCAACTCATTGGAGAGATCTATCGATTTGTCAGTACGTAGATGAAGTAGCGATAGTACAAGTTTATCTTTTTCCTTTTGATTACGCTTTTTCTCCGCCATATGGGCGTAAATATATCAAGCCACTGCTGAGAAAAATGATAATTTGGAAATTCCGTAGTCGTGGATCGAGACGTTCCGAAAAAGTGTACATCGAGTTCTATTACACTTTGACCACGATATCTACCTGAACCAGACGTTTAAAATTTGATCTCATAAACACAACTCACCGGTGAAATGGGCGCGGAACGGCATGGTCAAGCAAAATGGGATATCTAAGTGAAGGAAATTTGGTTGTCAATCAAGATTCCTTCAACCATCTATTATATAATCATAGTCAGTCACCTAATCAAAATAAGTATATCTTAGTTAAATCCTTAATCATACATAAACAATAATCGATAATGTCGCGCACCGGCATTAATTAGACTTAAAATGGAAGAAAGACAACTTATACTGCTCAATACATCTATATTTAAGATAGATTTAAAGGGAAACACAGTTTCCGAAACAGCATTGACAGCAGAAGACACAGATTTTTATAAATATATCAGAAGCTCAATCAATGAAGTTTCGTTGGCACCGGGAGGTCGAAAGTTCAAGCTCCGCAGTACCAATACAGAGGTAGTTAGTACCATGCTCCCGATCGCGATCAATCCAGTCGGCACTTCGTTCGGACAAACTATTCCAAATCGCCTATTGAGGGAGGAGATCGCCGTTCAGGATAGGGTCGCCAGAATGGGTATAGAAGTTCACGAAGGCTTACTGATCATTTCCGTGATTGAGGATCGTGGCGTTAAAAAAATTGTGCTGTGCAAAGTAGAAGACATTCAATATATCGATAAAGTTGATTTGAAGCTAAATAGTGGGTATCCTATCAGAAGAAAAATCTTCAGATCGGCGCAGTTTCATTTAAGCCAAGTGGACCTCGTTGAAAACATTGTCGTACATGATTTAAACAGTAAGGGCGCGACTTACTGGTGGGATGATTTTCTGGAAATAGATCAATTCTGGGACGATATTTATAATACCAAAACAGCGTTTAATATTATTGACTCGAAAGTGCTTTCAAAATTGAAAAAGGAGTCGCCAGCCGACCATACCTATTTAAGAAATGCCACCATCAGATTTTTTCGTACGAACCAAGAATTTACTATTGAGAAGCTCATTGAAGCCTGTTTTGATAATTACGAAGCTGTGAATGCGACAAAAGTCGATATAGATAAAATAAAGGAGTCAATTAGAAAGCTCCCGGAAAAACATTCGTTCGATGAGCGGTTCAATTTAAAGCCTTCGGAAATAACAGCAAAAATAAAATATTCGATTAATCTAACAGAAAATATAGATTTGGTCATTAAGGATGAGATTAATATTGAAAGTACGATAACACCGGAACTACACAACAACAGAAAGTATATAAAGATTCGAAGTGACGCGGGTTATGACGCCTTCAAGAAATAGGAGGATTGGTATAAGATGATTTTTACAGATAACATTTTAAAACTATTTAGCAATGAATTCAAAATCACCTCGACAAGAGAGGATTTTGAGCGAGCTGAAGTTGTTTATCAATTGAAGTCAATCAATATACCCGATGCTGTAATATTAGAAGGACAATTAAAGAAAGTTTACGGATCGGATAAGTGCATAATTTACGTCAACATTGATGAGGCGACGGATGTCATTACGCATTCATTAAAAGGAGATTTTGAGCAATTCAAGAGTGAATTACAAGTAGGTATCGGAGGTATTGATGAGGATTCATCGATCATTATCAAGGTAGTGATAGAAAAAGCTATCGTTGACAAAAGACTGTTTTTATATTCCTTAGATAATATAAAAATATATCTGAATGATTTTGATGTTGCTGGGGCGGTACTCTTCTTTGCAGACTTAATTAAGACACATGAGACAATCGTCCTTGTTTCGAATGATATCAAAAGCTCCTTCAATTCTGCATCCATAGCTTTTCAGCCAGAATCTGCTAATTGTGAACAGATAGGTTTTCTTGGTGACGCCACGAGGCAAAAACGCTTACGAAACATTCAGTCTACGACACACGCAATCGCTTTATCGGATAAGCAAATCATCCCTGAGGATTTTCAATTCAATACGGAGCCGAGAGGCATCATCAAGAATGTTTTGTGTAAGATCGAGTTCGCTCTGTTGATTGTAGCCATTTTCGACAACAGCAGTATTAAGGAAAGCGAACTTACATTCCGGTTAAATGGATATAAAAGCATCGACGGGACAGTTAACCTGGAGGCGTTTCCGTTTGAAAATTATGTAGAGGAGTACCGAAAAATATACAATTGGATCCACGAGTCCGGAAATCTTACGGACAAACTTGGCCTCGCGAGAAACATCGTTTCCCTTCATTTAAATTCGCAACATGATCTATCTTTTAGCGGTAACATGTTCAGTTCAATCTTGTCCGCTTATAAGGTTTACGAAAAACAGAATATCAAACAATACATAGAAATACGAAACAAGATGTCGGACCAACTACTTGACTACAACAAGCGGGCAAATGCTATAGTAGAGGGGTTTGCGAGCACTTTTCAAAAAAGCGCCCTCTCTGTCTTAACTTTATTCTCATCGATGGTAGCTGTAAAAATACTGAGTACTTCAGCGATCTCACCAAAGTTTACAATGTACAGCACATGGTTCGCCATTCTGATACTAGTTATATCTTTCGTTTATATGATGATTTCCAGAAACGATACTATAGGACAGAAAAAACGTTATAAAAAGAGTTACAAAAACTTCAAACTACGTTATAGCGATCTTTTGAATGCGGATGATATAGACCGAATTTTGATCGGTGATAAAGAGTTCAAAGCGGATAAAGCTTTCATCAATAAAAAGATTAGTATCTACACCATTCTTTGGGTAGTGGTATTAGTTGCACTATCTGCATTTGTCGCTAGTTATTACCTCAGCCAGAAATAGCCAAATCTTGTGCAATCGAATAAATTGAAGAGATTGGCGTTTTTGATTTCCTCCCGCCAGAGATAGTAGCGGCATCCTGCAAAGCAAATAAAGCGCAGAACACGGATGAGGGGCGACAGCAATCTTTGCTACTTGGTTGTAATTATCTCTCGCGACTAATGTTGTCAGTATCCTTCCTCCGCAGAATAAAAGGTTTTTCCAAAATAAAAATGGGATGTACTTTTTGAATACCCCCTTTTTGGCCAGTTGGACGGAACGATCACGGTTGTACGGAATCGTTGAATGATCTTTTAAAATTTTATAACACATTATAATTTAAGGACTTACAAGCGAAGTTCGATTCCCGTTCTAAAACATCTTCGTGTCCCGATGATCCGCGCTTCAAAAAAGGTGATTTATTCAGCTCATCCGACGCACATAACTCATAGCGGTCGCATATAATAGAGCTTGCTTTTTTTTCCTCAGCAAGACTTAGTTCATTAACTGCTAGGAACCGGTACTGTGATCTGATTGAGCACACTGTTGTAGATGTTCACGTTTGTCTCATCGGTATCAATGGACACGATCAAGCTGTATCGCACCGTATCATTTGCTCTCTTTAAAGACTTCCTTGTTTTATACCAGCCATTTTTGGGATAAACTGCGATGACGTTTTGTAGCGCCAAGTCCGCGCCGGAGGTGGTAACGAAATCCTTTTTCAAGCTGCCCCGATTTCTTGAAGTTTTAAGCGACCACTGCTCGCCTTTTCGGTCAACAGCCTCAGCTTCCTCAGATTCTTCTTCTGATGCTTTGGAAACTCGTTTTTTAAAGGTATCCAAATCTTCAGTAGCCTTTATCAACATAAAGTCAAGCCCATGCGAATGATATTGAAAATTATTCGCCCATCGGCGGTCTCCCGGATTGGGTTCGATAAAATAAGAGAGCGTAATTTTCAGTCGGACATTTGCTGCTGCCAGTTCGTTCATCAGAATTTCCGCAGGCCAGGGTAACTGATAAAGATGATAATCGTTGTATTTAGGATCTTTGGTTCCTTCCTGTTCGAATGGCTTGATCGATCTTTCCATTACAAGATTAAGACTATTTGATGCAGAGTAAAGCGCTCTTTCCAAATTTGGAACCCCATAACCAAATCTCCTTAACAACAAGCGCTTTTCGTTGGTCGAAGCAGGAAAGGTCCTTTTGTTTCCCAGCATTCGCGGTGAGTAATCCGCGGAATGAACCATAAGTGCACGAATCGTTTCCGGCCACAATTCTGGATATTGAGTCGCTATCTCTGCCGCCATTTTTGACGCCAGGGCGGCAGCACCACTAGTGTCCCCGAACAGTTGAAATCCCTGGTCAAGCCTTTTGCTGGTACTAATCAACTGGAGAGAATCCGAATTTGAGACATTTTTCTTATTGGTAGTCAGGTTGCCGCCCTCCATGACGATATCAGGTTTGATTGGCCATTGGTTGTCCCAAATCAGCGAAGTCGAATTGGAAGGCGACATTCCTCCTCTCGGCGCGAGCAAAGTGAACCCGGGATCTTCGTCCGGATCGAGTCGATCTTTCATAGTGTAAGTGCCTACCGTTAGGGCATTATAAGATTGTCCGGGATCGTGGATACTCGAAGTATCATTCAAATCGGTGTAGTCGTCGTGGTTGTTCGTAAAAACATTGCCACTGCTGATAATAAACAATTGTTCCTGTTCGAAATTCTCAGCGTTGCCGAAAGCCAATTTATCGATCATAGCCGACCAGGAAGATGGACGGCCACGCTGTGCGGTATCAGGATCACAGATACTAAGGCAGAAAATGCGCCTGTTGTCCGGTTCAACACTAGCGGGTAGGTTTACGGCATTTTGCATGATTACGCCATATAATTCTGGATCGTTCACAACGTCAAATTGTTTGACCTTAAACGATTCCAATCCATATTTGATGGTAATCCTTGATGGCGTAGTAAAGGCATCGGTAAGGTCGCCATACAACGCTAATCCGGCCATTCCTGTACCATGACCTCCCTGATGCCAGCTGTCATGATTTCCCCAGGCCGAATTATAGGAATACATTCGGTTATTGGGTAAAAAAGGCTCAATTAATGGGTGGAGATTATTAACGCCGGTATCAAGTAAGCAAATCAATACGGCATTGTCGTCGAGCTCGACATTCGTCCGGTTAACCAGATCCTTCACCCAATCCTTCTTACTGGTGTATCCCTCACGGGTGAAACAATCAGCAGTTTCCTGAGGATTGCGTAATTCCGCCAGGTTATCCAATAACAATAACGAGGATGACAGCTGATTTGCCGTAGCCTTGACTAACCTAACCGTGTGTTCCGGAAAAGTCAATATTGAACTACCGACCTGAGCGCCAATCTCGCGCAGGTTATCCATAACACGTCTTGTTCTGAACACATCATTATCTGTGCGCCTGAACCAAACTTCCCACCATCGGTTTTCCTCAGGATCAGGGAACGGCATTAAGAACTCGTCACTCCAAAACTCACGCAGGGTTGCCATTTGGATCAGGCTAAGGTTCGCAAAAAGCTTATTGTTCTTAGGTCCGTTATTTACTAATTGCCCGTCTTTATTGGTTTTGATGTTATCTTTCGCGGGGTCCAGATAATCCTCCACATACTTGATAAAGTGGCTGATACCACCTTTGGTCATCATAACAAGCGTTTTAAATCGCTCAGAAGGAACTTCATCATCAGAGACTTCTTTCGTAACCTTTAAAATCTGGTATTTAGGTTTCGCGGTATCACTATGAAGACTTGAAAAACTTAGCGGGAAATTCCATTCGGAAACAAACTCCACGTAAATGGATTCATCCTGTACGATATTGGAGGGCAAAACTTCATTTTGAAGTTGCTCAAAATCTTGCTGAAGCTGATTTAACTGATTTAGAATTTGACCACCGTGAATGGCGCGATTCTGACTGGCAATTTTGGCGGGATCGACAACGGTATGTGGGTATTGGTAATCTTGGTCGGAGGAAAATCCTTCGAGTTTGATATGCGGTAAATTCGGAATAATTGGCATCAGATCTGTTTCTTGTGAAGGGCCTGGTTAAGTAAAGATAAAGATAACGAATTTCTATCGTTCAAAATCATATACTTAATGACCTCTTCACAGGCTTTAACCAGATCAGAATAGTTTAAGTTTTTGGCGACTTCAGCAAGAAGGTCGAAGTCGGGAGTTTCGTCAAAATCAAAGAATGCGGTTTTGTCGCGCAGGATCTGTGCCGCTTCGTCGATTGTTGGTAACGGATATTTGATCACTTCATCGAAACGGCGGAACAAAGCCTTATCCAGCGAATCCGGAAGATTGGTCGCCGCAATAATGATGCTTTCGCTCTGATCCTTCTCAATGTTGATCAAAAAGCTGTTGAGTACTCGTTTTACTTCACCAACGTCCTGGCTCAGGTGACGGTGAGATCCGATAGAATCAAATTCATCGAACAGGTACACCGCACGTTGTGAGGGCATGGAATCGAAAATCATTCGAAGCTTGACAATGGATTCGCCCATGAACTTCGACATGATCCCATCCAGCCTTACAATAAATACAGGAATGCCCAGTTCACCCGCAATGGCTTCCGCGGTCATGGTCTTCCCGCATCCGGGAGGCCCCATCAACAGCAGTTTGCGCTGTGGAGCAAGGTTGTGTTTCCTTAATATTTCAGACTTGCGCTGCTCATCGATCACCCGGGTAAGGGTCGTACGTAACTCAGGCTCGAGGATCATGTCCTTCAGCGTGACCTGCGGTTGGAAAATATCGATGAGCTCCGCGAGTTCGCGTTTTTGCGGAGAAAGATGAACGGTTTTATTCCGGTCCAGTACATGATGTGACCGTTTCTTTTTGGCCAGATCAATGAGATCCCTTAGCTCGGCTGCGATGTTATTGTGGCCCTGGCGCGCTTCAGAGGCAGCTATTTGTATAGCCGAAGAGAAAAAACGATCCTCATCACCCTCACCGAATGATTTGATCAAACTCTTTATTTGTTCCGCAGCCGCCATCGCGCAAAGTTAATGATAAAGTAGGATTGTTGCCGGAATATACGTAATTTATACAATAACAAGCCCTAAACCTACTAATTTATTTAGTTGAACGCAATTCCGCCCCATTTTGTTGTACCCGCGTGCGGACGTGCATAGCGAAATTTACGAAAATGAATTTCAGAGGATCTAAAACAGGCCGAGCTCGCCTAATTTCGTGGATGACGGCAAAGGAAGCGATTCAAAACTCCGGCAAAAAATCAATCTATGGGGACAGTTTTACCCGGCGTAATTGAGGAAATGATCATTGCGGCTAATGCTAATGTGGATGATTATAAGAATGCTCGAACCATACACGCTATCAATAAAGAATAACTGAACATTATCTATCTGTTGATTGACAAATAATGTTTATATGAAGAATATTGTGACGTAGTTTCTTTGTAATAACCTCCTCATTCCTTACTTTTACATTAATCATTTGAAATCAAACAGCCTATAAATAAAAGTGAGTTTTAGGAGAGTTGCTTTTATAAGAGTTAGTAAAATATTGACAATGAGCGAGTAGTGAACGTAGTTCATGTCCCGTCCATTCCGCAGAAAAGCATTTTAAAAATGTTCAAAAGCCTTTAAATCATGCGATTTAAAGGCTTTTTGTTTACCTCAAAATATTAAATTATCCCTGTTTTGATGCCTTGGTTTGATTTTTGTAACTTTGCTTTATGTCGAAAGCGGAAACACTTCAAGATTTTTATCAAAGAAAGGTTAACTGGCTGCCCGGTAACCTTCAGCAAAGCATCGGTCACTTTAATGTGTTCAGGATTGAGGATTGTATTGGCCCTAATGCAAAGCAGGTAACCTACAGCCGCCGTACTTTTTATAAGATCAGCCTGATGCGCGGCGATAACATTATTCATTATGCCGATAAAAGTATCAAGCTTTCGGGTTCAACGCTGATGTTCTTCAGTGCCATGGTACCTTATACATTTGAGCACATGTCTGATGACCGCACTGGTTTCTTCTGCATATTTACCGAAGAGTTTTTTCTGGAGAAATTCAGGACAGGCTTAAGCGAGTTTCCGATGTTTGGGCTTAATGCCAAGCCGGTTTATGCCTTAAATGATGAACAGGACGCTTATGTAACCGCTCTTTTTCAGAAAATGCTGTCTGAGATTAATACCGAGTATGCTTT
>JGI24739J22299_10000239_pt1 | contig 18515 bp, 13 predicted proteins | sample KBSCornC5_FD_22299 | JGI IMG/M metagenome (IMG submission 22299)
CCTCGAACTGGGCGCCGACGACTACCTGCTCAAGCCGTTCGCGTATGCCGAGTTCCTCGCGCGCATCCGCTCGCTGCTGCGCCGCGCGCCGCGCAACGTGCGCGACATCCTGAATGTGGCCGATCTCGAAGTCGACCTGATCAAGCGCCGCGTGCGGCGCGCCGACCACCGCATCGACCTGACCGCGCAGGAATTCGCGCTGCTGCAACTGCTCGCGGAACGCGAGGGCGAAGTCCTGACACGCACCTTCATCACGTCGCAGATCTGGGACATGAATTTCGACAGCGACACGAACGTCGTCGATGCGGCGATCAAGCGGCTGCGCGCGAAGATCGACAATGCTTACGACAAGAAGCTGATCCACACGATCCGCGGCATGGGTTACGTGCTCGAGGATCGTTCGTGACCGCGAGCCCGGCTTCGTATTCGCTGCTGCGGCGCCTGACGCTCGCGTTCGCCGTCGTCGCCGCGCTCGTGTTCGCGCTGACCGGCGCGTACCTCTATCGTTCGCTGTCCGCCGAACTGACGCGGCGCGACGACATCGAGATCTCCGGCAAGCTCAACCAGTTCCTGCAGCTCGCGCACGCGAGCGGTTCGACGGCCGCGCTGCGCGCCGATCCGGCCGTGTTCCACGAGGTGCTGCTGTCGCATCCGGGCGTCTATCTCGGCATCTACGACGGGCAGAACCGTCCGCTCGTCGAGCACACCGACGAAGCCGGCAATACGCTCGCCACGGTGATCGCCGCGCCGCATACGGCCAGCGGAACCGGTAAACCCGGCGACCCGTTCACCTGCTCGCCGCCCGGCATCGGTGCGTCGCGCTGCGTCTATGCACGCGCCACGCTGCCGTCCGGCGAGGCGATCCAGGTCGCGCTCGCACGCACGGCGACCGATCGCCAGTCACTGCTCGAAAGCTATCGCGTCGACATCTGGCTCGCGGCGGCCGTCGGCGCGCTGCTGGTCGGCGCGCTCGGTTATGCGGTCGCGTCGCGCGGCCTGCGCCCGGTCGAGAGCCTCGGCCGGCAGACGTCGCTCATCGAGGCGCACAACCTTAACGCGCGCCTCGACGCGCGCGGCGGCCCGGTCGAGCTGCGCGAGCTCGCGACCTCGGTCAACCGGATGCTCGACCGTCTCGAACGCGCGTTCGTGCGGCTGTCGCAGTTCTCGTCCGATCTCGCGCACGACATGCGCACGCCGCTCGCCAACGTGATCAGCTCGTCGCAGATCACGCTGTCGCGCGCACGCACGACCGAAGAATACGAAGCGCTGATCGATTCGAATATCGAGGAATGCGAACGGCTGCAGCGGATGATCGAGAACATGCTGTTTCTCGCGCGCACCGACAATGCGCGGCAGCACCTGAAAACCGCAGAACTCGACGCGGGCAGCGAACTGCGCAGGCTCGCGTCGTATTTCCAGGCACTGGCCGACGAGGCCGGCGTGCGCATCGACGTGCGCGGCAATGCGCCGGTCGTTGCTGACGCAACGCTATTCCGGCGTGCGGTCAGCAACCTCGCGTCGAACGCGCTCGAACATGCGCAAGCCGCGTCGACGATCGAGCTGGCCGTTTCCGTGCAGGCCGGTTACGCGGTCGTCGAGGTCACGAATCGCGGTGCCGCGATTCCGCCCGAACAGGTCGACCGGATCTTCGAGCGCTTCTACCGCATCGATTCGTCGCGGCACGGTGCGGCGCGGAACGCGGGGCTCGGGCTCGCGATCGTCAAGTCGATCATGGAACTGCATCGCGGCAAGGTCGAGGTCGCAAGCAGCGACGGACACACGACGTTCGCGCTTTACTTTCCGCGCGGCAGCGATAGTTAGTTTGGCCGTTCGCTGCCGGCTTGCGATCACCGCGCTTGCGCGGCGCCGAACGATCCGCGCAGGCACACGAGCAGCACGATGGTCGCCGCGCTGAACACCGCCCCCGCGTAGAACGTGGCTGCGGCGCCCACGCTGTCCCACAGGATGCCGGCGACGACGCTCGATACGAGCGTCACGACGCCGCTGAGCAGATTGAAAACGCCGAACGCCGTGCCTCTCAATTCGGACGGCGCGGCTTGCGCGACCATCGTGGCGAGCAACCCTTGCGTCATCCCCATATGGAGCCCCCACAGCGCCACGCCGACGAGTACGGTTCCCCAGTGCGTGCCGTGCGCGAGCACGAGATCGGCTGCGATCAGCATGACGAGTCCGGCCACCATCAGCTTCGTGTGGCTCGTCGTGTCGGCGAGCTTGCCGAACGGATAGGCCGACAACGCGTACACGACGTTCATCGCCACCATCACGAGCGGAACGAGCGCGACGGGTACACCGCTGCCCATCGCTCGCAGCACCAGGAAAGCCTCGCTGAAGCGGGCCAGCGCGAACACGGCACCGACGGCGACGACCCACCAGTAGCGCGCGCCGAGTTGCTTCACGACGTCGCGACGGATCGGGTTGACGCGCTTGTCGCCCGGTGCGCGCGCCGGCTCCTCGATACCGAACGCGAGCAGCGCCACGGCCAGCATGCCCGGGATCACGGCCAGCCAGAACGCGAGGCGGAAGTCGTCGCGCCACATCAGCATGATGGCGACGGCCAGCAGCGGCCCAAGAAACGCACCCACCGTGTCGAGCGACTGCCGCAGCCCGTACGCGGCGCCGCGCAGGTGGACCGGCGTGACGTCGGCCACGAGCGCGTCGCGCGGAGCACCACGGATTCCCTTGCCGATCCGGTCGACGATCCGCGCCGTCACCACGACGCCGATCGTCGGCGCGATGGCGAACAGCGGCTTGCTGAGCGCGCCGAGCCCGTATCCGGCGACCGCCAGCCACTTGCGGTTGCGCAGATAGTCGCTCAACGTGCCGGAGAACACCTTGACGACCGGCGCCGTCGCCTCGGCGATCCCCTCGATGACACCGATCGCGGTCGCGCTCGCGCCGAGCCCCGCCATCAGGAACATCGGCAACAGGCTGTGGATGATCTCCGACGATACGTCCATCAACAGGCTGACGCAGCCCAGCACCCAGACGCTGCGCGGAATTTGACGAAGAATGCCGGTCGACGATTCGGTCTGCATGGGTCGCTCTCGATTCGGGAATCCTGACACGGGACACCCCCGATACTACTGCGGGCCGGTGACGCACGGCACACGGACGCGTCGACGTTAATAGAGAGTCAGAGACTTCGCTTGGTTTTCGGATCAGCCGCCTGGCCCGGCATTGTTGCGCACGGCCGCCAGTAAACACCCCAAGGTGGGGGGTCGTCATCAGGTTGAATTGAATGACGCATTTTGAGGGTTATACGACCTTTGAGCCATTCGAGTCAGGTTCCATAATTTGCACAGGTATCAAGCCGGAACACGAGCACAAACGCGATTGCGCGTTGTGCGTCCGGTTTGACCAATCTCGAGCAAAGAAAGGAACGGAAGATGAGGCTCAAGGACAAGTCAGCTTTGATTACGGGCGGTACCAGCGGCATCGGTCTCGCGACCGCCAGGCTTTTCATTGCAGAAGGCGCCCGAGTTGCGGTTACCGGTCGCGACGATGCAGTGTTCGAGCGCGTGAAGGCCGAGCTTGGCGAGAATGCGTTGGTTCTCAAGGGCGATGTACGTTCGATCGAGGACATGCGAGCGATTGCCGCAGAGGTAAAGGAGCAGTTCGGCGGGCTGGATGTCGTGTTCGCCAACGCTGGTTGGGCTTTCCCGTCCGCGGTCAACGACATCGACGACCACCTCTACAGCGAGATCATGGACATCAACGTCAAGGGCGTGGTGTTCACGCTTCAAGCGGTGCTGCCGGACTTGCGAGATGGTTCCTCAGTCATCCTCAACACGTCGTTCGTCGCCCAGACCGGCAAGCATGGCATCTCGTTGACCGCGGCGGCGAAGGCCGCCGTGCGATCGCTTGCCCGTAGCTGGTCCTACGAGTTTCTCGATCGCAAGATCCGGTTCAACGCGATCGCGCCTGGCGGCACGGACACGCCCCTGCTCAGCAAGTGGGGGATGTCGGACGAGGATGTCCGCAACTTCAAAAGCGAGTTCGCGAAGACCATACCGGTCGGCCATCTGGGAAAGGCAGAGGACATTGCCTACGCGGCGCTCTATCTCGCCAGCGACGAATCCTCCTACGTTGTCGGCAGCGAGCTGGTTGTCGATGGCGGCGCCTCGCAGCTTTAAGCCTGCGCTTTCCGATTCAAGAGCCCTGCACGTTCTTCCGGCTCGTCCACACCTTGATCACACGTCCACCCGCATGCGTGTCGTGGTGGTTTTCAATCCGGCCCCAACCCTGTTGCGCACGGAGGGGCCGAAGCGCAAGGAGAAATGATCTTGACCGACAGTAGCGAAAAGAATGCCTACGGAAAGGCACTCACCGGAGCAGGCCGCTCGCGCCGCGATATTCTCAAGCTCGGCAGCATCGCCACGCTGGGCGCCGTGCTGGGTGGCGGAGCCCTGCTTGGCCACACCACGCCTGCTCTCGCGCGGGCCGCCAGCAACGGAGAACTTGCTCCGGATGACCCGCTCAACATTTTGATTGTCAATTACGACGGCGGGACGCTTCTCGACTTCGCCGGCCCCAGCGAAATTTTCCACCGGCTGCCGAACACGAACGTTCGCTATGCGAGCCTCAATGGGGGCAACGTGACCCTCGAATTCGGGGTCGTGTATGGCAAGACCGAACGACTGGCCGATATCGAAAAGACGGACTTGATTCTGGTGCCCGGCGGGTCCGATTTGACGGCGCCGATGCGGCCCGAGTATCAAGCGCAGATCCGGCGTCTGGCGGAAAGCGCCAAACATGTAACGTCGGTTTGCAACGGATCGCTGGTGCTCGCTGCGACGGGCGTTCTCAAGGGCAAGCGAAGCGCCTGCCATTGGGCCTTCGTCAACAAGCTGTCCGAATATGGCGCGATCCCCGTGCCGGATCGGTTCGTGGAAGACGACAACGGCCGCTTCATGAGCGGCGGCGGCGTGACGGCGGGCATCGATTTCGCACTTCGCGTCGCAGAGAAGCTGCGCGGTCGGCAGGCCGCCGAATTCACGCAACTCGTGATCGAATACGATCCCGCTCCGCCGTTCCATTCCGGTCATCCCAGAGACGCACGGCCGGAACTCATCGCGATGGTCGACAAGGAACTGCCTGGTGCATCCAGGGGGCTCGCACGAATCCCTGGCGTTCGCTGAGATACCCGCGGTCAATGTCTGCGAGGACTTGCACGCGTTTCGATGAAGCCGCGACCGACATCGCTTGCCTCACCTGCCCAAGCTGGCGCAGGCCCTTCGATTCAAACCCTGATCGGAAATCCTCAAATGCAACAGATTCGTCGTTTTACTGCAGTCCTTGCAGCCTGCTTTTCCTTTTTCGCGTTTGCGGTGCCAGCCATTGCCGGCGGCCTGGAGCCTCAAACCGAAGCGGCCATCAAAGCCGAGAACGCGCGATGGGCGGATGCCTTTGCGCGAGGGGACTACGACGCGATAGGCCGTCTGTATACGAAAGACGGCGCACTCCTGCCGCCCGGCGGCGACAGGGTGACGGGGGGCAGCGCGATTGCCGCGCACTTCGCCAACGGGTATGCCGGGGCAAAACCCGACGCCGTATCGTTCAGCAATTACGAGTTCTACGGTAACGACCGGACCGTGACGGAGGTTTCGGATGCGGAAATCCGTGACCATGTTGGAAACCTCAAATACCGCGGTAAGCAGGTCCTCCTCTTTCTGAAGGAGGGCGGCGCGTGGAAATTGCATCGCGACATCTGGAATGATTACGCTGCCCGGAAGTCCGATGGCCATTGAGCGCCCCGCGATCCAGGTAGTCACGTACCGCGAGCGCCAATAGCCCGGCGCTCGATCAGCGCGCACTGTTCAATCTGCTCTCGCGCCGGATCGCCTGTGGAGGGTGGCCATACAGTTTGATAAAGGCCCTCCGCATGCGTTCCGGATCAGTGAATCCCACGGCCAGAGCAATTTGTTCGATGGGTTCACTACCGTCCTGCAGGCGCAGCCTCGCAGCTTCGACGCGCAAACGTTCGACCGCCTTGGCGGGCGTTTCCCCGGTTTCCCGACGAAACGCTCGTCCGAACTGCCTCGGACTCAATCTTGCCGCATCGGCGAGTCGTTCCACTGGTAGCGCTTCGGCCAGATGTTCTCTCGCGAAGTTCAGCGCGATGCGGATACGATCCGATTCAGGCTCCATTTGCGACATGGCGGAGAATTGGGACTGCCCGCCCGGTCGACGGTACGGAACAACCAGAAGCCTGGAAACAGCGCGCGCGACTTCCGCACCCATATCTCTTTCGATCAAGCCGAGCGCCAGGTCAATTCCGGAGGCAATGCCCGCCGACGTCCAGATGCGGCCGTCTACGATATAGATGCTATCGCCCTCGACCCGGGCGCGAGGGAAGCGGGACTGCAACAGCGCAGCGTACCGCCAGTGCGTGGTTGCTCTCAAGCCGTCCAGCAAGCCGGTTTCCGCAAGCAGAAACGCTCCCGTACACACGCTCGCCACCCGCGACGCCCTGGCGCACAATTTCCTGGCAGCGGCGATGTTCCCCGATGTCTGCATCGGGCTGATATCGCCGCCCACGAAAACGACCGTGTCAAACATGCGCCTTCCGACCGGCTTGGTCTCGATCGAAAGACCGGTATTGCCACGTACCGGGCCTCCAGACTCCGAGATGACATGAAGATCGTACGGAGTATGGCCGGCGGCTGTGGCCACCTGATTAAAAGCCGACAGTGGCCCCCCAAGATCGAGAGCGTCGTAGCCACTGCAAACAAAAAACCCGATTCGATGCATGACGGAGTCGTTGGCCGAATACCCTGAGAAGGCGTATTTTACGGACATCCCTCAAATCGCGCCATGCAGGCGGAAATGACGGAAAAACGTCATTTGCCCCTCACCCACCAGCTGAAGTGTCATTGGAGCGGTAACGACTTCGATCGATTACGCGCCGCGGCACGCCCCGCGACCGGCTCACTCTGCCAGCAATTCAGCACCGCGGCGCGACGAGATGCCGGCCAGCTGGTCGGCGGGCTGCGGCCGTGCGAACAGGAAACCCTGTCCCTGGTGGCAACCGATCTCCTGCAGGAAGGCCAGCTGCTTTGCCGTCTCGACGCCCTCCATCACGACATCGAGCCCCAGCGCGCGCCCCATCGCAACGATCGCTCGCACGATCGCGTCGTCCGTGCTGCCCGAACCGCAGTCCGCGAGGAACGACTGATCGATCTTCAGCGTATCGACGGGCAGATCCTTCAGATACACCAGCGACGAATAGCCCGTACCGAAATCGTCGATCGCCAGGCTGATCCCCCGCGTCGCCAGTTCGCGCAGCAGGATGCCCATTTCCTCGCGAGTGTTCATCGCCATGCTTTCGAGCAACTCGAGCTGCAGGCATTCGGCCGGCAATGCGGTTTCGCTGAGAATGGTCGTCAGGTCGCTGAGGAAGTGGTCGGTAAAGCACTGCCGTGCCGACACGTTCACCGACACACGCCCGAACTCGAAGCCTTCGTCGAGCCAGCGGCGCGCCTGCCGGCAGGCTTCGTGCAGCACCCACCTGCCGATCGGGACGATCAGCGCGGACCGCTCCGCCAGCCCGATGAAATCGCCCGGCGGCACCAGGCCCCTGCGTGGATGCAACCAGCGCAGCAGCGCCTCCACGCCGACGATCCGGCCGCTGGCCAGATCGTATTGCGGCTGGTAGAACAGGCGGAATTCATTCTGCTCGAGCGCGCGGTGCAACTCGCCGAGCGTCTCCAGCTGCTCGATCGCCGACGACGTCATCTTGCTCTCGAAGAACTGGAACACGTTCCTGCCGCGGCTCTTCGCGCCGTACATCGCCTGGTCCGCGAGCAGGATCAAGTCCTCCGCCTCGGTGCCGTCGTCCGGATAGATGCTGATGCCGATGCTCGGCGTCACGAAGATCTCGCGATCGCCGATATCGATCGCCCGCCCCACTTCGTCCAGCAGCTTGCGCGCAACTCGCCCGACGTCGCGGACATCGTCGACCTCCTCTAGCACGAGCGCGAATTCGTCACCGCCCATGCGCGCCACCGTGTCGTTCGCGCGCACTTTCGCGACGATGCGCTCCGCGACCATCTTCAGCACCTCGTCGCCGGCGTTGTGGCCGAGCGTATCGTTGACCAGCTTGAAGCGGTCGAGATCGAGGTACATCACCGCGACCTTGCGACCGAGCCGCTTCGCGTGGACGATCGCGTGCGCGAGCCGCTCCTCGAACAGCATCCGGTTCGCGAGATTGGTGAGCACATCGTGCGTCGCGAGATAGCCCAGCCGCTCCTCCGCCTGGCGCCGCTGCGTGATGTCGGAAAAGATCGCCGCGTAGTGGGAGATCTCGCCTTCGCTGTCGCGAATGCTGGTGATCGTCAGGTATTCGAGAAACAGCTCGCCGGTCTTGCGGCGATTCCAGATTTCGCCTTGCCAGTGGCCATCGGTCGTCAGCGAATGCCACAGCTGCTTGTAGAAATCGGGCGTCTGGCGCCCGGAACTCAGCAGGCCCGGGTTGCGCCCGATCACTTCGTCCTCGGTGTACCCGGTCAGGCGCGTGAAGGCCTGGTTGACGCGCTCGATCTTCGCGTGCCGGTCGGTCACCATGATGCCTTCGAGTGCCGATTCGAACACCCGGTCCGCCATGCGCAGGTTGAAGCGCGCGAGGCCAAGCGCTTCGTCGCGCTCGCGCAAGGCGCTGCGCAGCTCGTTCGCGTATTCGTGCTCGATGCTCTGCAGCACGTCCGCGAAACAGAGCAGCCCGGTCAGCCTGCCATCGTCATCCTGGATGCCGACATGCCGCATATTGTGTTCGGTCATGAAGCGCTGCGCCGCATACAGGCTCTGCTTGGCGGTCAGCATCTGCAGCGGCTTGCTCGCATAGGCCCCGACCGCGCCTTGGGCCCCGCCGTCTGCCAAGAGCCGGACGATGTCCCGTTCGGTCAGGATGCCATGCTCGCCGTCGTCGTAGCCGACGAGGATCGCATCGAGCCGTTGCGCGCGCATCCGCGCGATGACTTCGTGCAGTGCGACCTGCTCGGGCACCACAACGGGCGGATGGACGCAGATCGATTCGATCGGCTTCAGGTGCAGGAAAAATTCCGGCCCCTGGTTCACGACGACGTCGGTCTGCGTCAGCACGCCGATCGCGGCGCCATCCCGGACCACCACGAAGTGCCGCACGCCCGACTGCTTGAACTTCATCGCGGCTTCACCCAGCGGCGTATCGGCCTCGAGCGTCAGTACCGGACGACTCATCACCTCGCAGACCGGCCTATCGAGTTCGCGCGGATCGTCGCCGGCCGACAGTGCATCATGCTCGGTCCAGATCCCGACGACCTGTTCATCCTGCATCACGACGATCGAGCTGCAACGTTCGGCGAACATGCGTCGCGCGACCTCCCGCACCGGCGTGGCAGGCGCGCAGGACAGAATCTGACGCGCGACGAGGCGCGCAATCGGAACATCGTAGCTGTTCGGATACATTCTCTAACCAAGACGAAAAATCCTCGCCGGCGCACGTCGATCCGGCAACCTTCGGGCTCGCCCGCGGCGGCAGGCAAGTTACGACCTCACTTGCCTCGAATGGTTGCGTACTCATCGAACTCGCAAACGGGGAATTGACCCATCGCTTGAGGCGTCGTGGCGACGAGCGCGGCACTTTGACCCCGAGACCACGGTCGACGCCCCCTTGTCCGGCGAATCCACACGCCGGAGCACCGCCCTCCGCCCTGAGTTAACGGCAGATTCGGACAAGAGTTGAGTGCCACGACGACATCCGGGTCGCGCGGCGGCAAGTCGAGCGGCTGCGTGCAGGGTGAGATCGACGGTGCGGCCATCGCCCCCCCCTTATTGCGAGGCTCGCTGCGGGCGGTGTGCGGGCAGCCCACGCACCTGATCGTCGTACCAGGCAGCGGCAGCAAGCCAGAGCATGGTCAGGTCGTTGGGGGTGAAGATCGGCAATTCATTGCACGCTGCGCGGATTGCGTTGAACTCCCCCGATTCGGCTGCCTCACTGGCGTTCAATAGCAGACCCAGCTCGCCATGCCGTTCGAGCAGTGCCCGCCGGATATCGGCGTGAATCGGCGTCGTAGTCACGACGTCCTCGATCGTGCTGCCGAACAGCACATGAACCAGTGAGAACACGCCCGCAATGAACGCGGTCTCGGCAAACCGATCGTCATCGGGCCGCAGCCGGCCAGCGGCAAGTTCCATGAATCGCGCACGCGTGCCACACAGCTGCGCCAGCGGATCGGAGCGCAACGCGTCCAGACGTTCATCCGCAAACAGGAGCAACTGTGCCCAGCGCGCGATTTGCCGCGTGCCGACCAGCATGATCGCCTCACGCAGCGATGAAACTGCCTGGCTAAGCCCGACCGCGCTCGAATTGAGCAGCATCAGAAGTTGAATGACGAGGTTCGGAATCCGCTTGAGTTCGGCTTCGAGTTCGACAATCTCCGGTTCGCCGCCCAGAAGCACGAGCAGCCGCAGCAGCGCGTCGCGCGATGGCTTGATGCGCCGCGATGTCAGCACCTGCGGCTTCGCAAAGTAGTAGCCCTGAAACAGTTCGAAGCCGGCGCGCATGGCGGCACCATGGTCCTCCGGTGTCTCGACTTTCTCGGCGATCGAAACCTTCCCGTGCTGCCTGACGGCGTCGATCAGCTCGGCAAGGTGTTCGCGCGGGCATGCGAGAAAATCGATCTTGACGATATCGACGTAAGGCAGAAACTCGAACAGGCGCGGGGAAACCCGAGAAACATCATCCAGCGCGAGCCGGTAGCCCGCGCGCCGCAGTTCGTTACAGCGCCTGCAGAGCGCCTCGTCGAACGTCACGGTTTCGAGGATTTCGAGCACGAAGCGTTCACGCGGCAACAACCGGACGATGTCGGACATCAGCACCGTCCGGTCGACGTTCACATAGCCGGTGCGATCGCCCAGTGCAGTGTTGAGGCCAATATCGCCGATGAGTCTCTCGATGACCTGCGCAGTGGCAGCAGCGTCATCCGTGATTCGGGCGAAATTGGCTGTCCCGGAGCGGAACAGCAGTTCGAATGCGTTCAATACTCCGCTGCGGTCCAGAATCGGCTGCCGCCCGAGGTAGACGTATTCCGGTGTGGCGGCTTTGCTGTCCGACGTCGGTTGATCGTCGGCGGGGCCGGGCAACGGTGCTCTTGTATTCAATCTTGAACGATTCCCTTTGAGTTGAGGTCTCGCGGATGCCAAGCGGGTATCCGTCGCATCCGGGGAGTTCGTTGCGCTGATGACTGGCGTCGTCTCCGGCATCTTCAACGCTCACGAAGACGCATGATAACCGTCCGTGCCGGCGCCGACCCGCGCGGTTTGCTCTGCCTGTCAGTCACTCGTGACGCGGATGGCCGCCTAAAAGCTGTCCCATTCTCCAGCCGCGGCGGTTTGCGCTGCCAGAACGGGCGGTGGTGCGGGCCGATCCGGGGCTGACCTGGCTGGGGTTCTGGTGCGCGTCGGAGTCGGAGCCGCAGTCGTGTGCGTTTGCGTGACAGGGCGGCTGACTTCGGCGTCGCGCGAGGCGTTCAGTCTGAACATTGAAACGGATGCTTTCAGATCGTCCGCCTGCGACTCGAGCGAGCTGGCGGCGGCGGCCGCCTGTTCGACCAGCGCCGCGTTCTGCTGCGTGACTTCGTCCATCTGCGTGACGGCCTGGTTGACCTGGCCGATACCCTTGCTCTGTTCCTGCGATGCGGCTGTGATTTCCCCCATGATGTCCGTCACGCGCCTGATCTCGTACGTAATCTCGCGCATCTTCGCACCCGCTTCCCGTACATGGCCGGCACCTGCCTGCACGCGCTCCACGGAATCGTGGATCAGCTCCTTGATTTCCTTGGACGCCGCCGAGGAGCGTTGTGCCAGCGAGCGTACTTCCGAGGCGACCACCGCGAAACCCCGTCCCTGCTCACCCGCCCGCGCCGCTTCGACAGCCGCATTCAGCGCGAGGATATTGGTCTGGAACGCGATGCTCTCGATGATACCGACAATGTTGGCGATCTTGTCCGAGCTGGCGTTGATGCCATCCATGGTTTCCACCACGCGTGACACGACAGTGCCGCCCTGCTCCGCCACCTGGGCAGCCTGCGCGGCGAGTTGGCTGGCCTGACTGGCATTGTCGGCATTCTGGGTGACGGTAGAGGTCAATTGCTCCATGCTGGCCGCCGTTTCCTCGAGCGAGGCGGCCTGCTCTTCGGTGCGCTGCGACAGGTCCTGGTTGCCCGCCGCAATCTGGTGCGTGGCGGTAGCGATCGAATCGGCCGAAACCTTGATCGTACCGATCGTCTGCGTGAGCTGCTCCTGCATGCACTTCATCGAAAAAAGCAGGCTCGATCGGTCGCCCGGTGCGGTCTTCACCACGGCGGTCAGATCGTTGCCGGCGATCCGGTTTGCAATCTCGGCGGCATAGGACGGCTCACCGCCCAGTGAGCGCAAGATGCCGCGGTTGAGCAGCAACACGACAACCGACAGGGCGCCGGCCAGTACCGCCAGAATCCCGAGGCTCTGGTACAGCGTCGAGCGGAATGCGGCATCGAGGTCGTCGACATAAAGCCCCGTCATGAGAATCCAGTCCCACGGCTGATAGGTCACGTTGTAGACGATTTTCGGCGAGGCTTCGGTTCTCCCCAGTTTCGGAAAGGAATACGCGGTAAAACCCCGGCCGGCGTGCTTGATGACGGCGACCGTGTCCCTGAAGAAGTAGACGCCGTTCGGATCCTTGAAATCGCCGACGTCCTTGCCTTCCAGTTCCGGTCTTGCAGGGTTCATCAGCGCCGTCGGCTGCGAATTGAGGATCACGAAATAACCGTCTTCGCCGTACCGCATGTTCCGGACGCTGTCCAAGGCCCGCTTCTGGGCTTCCGCTACCGGCATGGCGCCGGCGGCAGCCTGATCGCCAAAGGTCTTGACCGCGCTCAGCGCGATCTCCGCTGCATGTTTCAGGTCTGCCTTGCGCTCCTCCAGCCGCATTTCTCGAGTCTGGTAAGCGTTGGAGATCGATATTCCGGCGAGACACAGCAGGCTCAGGATGAGTGGCAACCAGAGTTTCTGCGCAAATGACAGCTTCATGTGCTTACCGACCTTGCAGATTGACCAACGGGTAGGGGAAGGTGCGAAGCTGCACTCTACAGAGTGCAGCTTCGACGGAATACTTGCAGATAACGGCCCCAGATCGATCGCGATTAGCAGTCGATTCAGGAGCAGTCCCTTGCAGAACTTGCCAAAATGCTGGCTGCCGATATGTGATAAATGCACGCGCGGGCGCCACGGGAGAAAAACGCCGGACGCCGGAACGGGGGCTCGAGGGAGCGGACAAGAGACGATCAGCGCCTGATGGATTCCTGCACATTCTGGGCGACCAATCAATGCGCCAAGAACCAGGAGGCGTGTCAACGGCCGTTCACGATCAGGTAACGGTCATACACGATAGTTGGCATGAAGGGCGGCTCGAGGTCGGACAGCGACATCCATGGCAATCCGCGAAGAAGCATTTTTTCGAAACGAAGGCTTGTCGAAAGAAATCCGCTCCGCTAGACTGCCCTCCGTCTTTGGGGAGTAGCCTGCTTTCCGTCCCCGGAAAGCGAACGCGTCAACACACTCGGCTTTCGGCCGTGGCGCGTTCGGCCGATTCGGTCTGGCGAGACCATGGGCGCATCGCGTCGTTCCTGGTCGGACGTCGGCGGATGTGCCATGGTTCGTCAGCGTCCGACCACGGAGTTCCCATGTTCCTCCCAGCCGTTCCCCCACGCCCCATCGCCCGCTACGCACCAGCCTGCGGAGGTGCCGCATGACGTTCATGTTCGTCGAACTGGCGTTCATGCTGCTCGTGATCCTCGTGGCCGCCGAACTCTTCACCAATGCGCTCGAACATCTCGGCGAACGCCTGAAGATTTCCGAAGGCGTGACCGGTTCGCTGTTCGCGGCCGTCGGCACCGCGCTGCCCGAAACGATGGTGCCGCTGCTCGCGCTGGCCGGCGGCACGGCGAACCAGGCGGTGAACGAGGAAATCGGCGTCGGCGCGATTCTCGGCGCGCCGCTGATGCTCGCGACGCTCACCACGTTCCTGATGACGCTCGCCGTGATCCGCTCGCGCGGGCTGCGCGGCACGATCACGCCCGAACGCACGGGTTTCGTGCGCGACATGAACTACTTCCTGGCCGCGTTCTCGCTGGCGACCGCGGCGATGTTCGTCCCGCATCACAACTGGGCCGTGCGCGCGCTGCTTTCCGCGATGCTGGTCGGCATCTACGCGATGTACGTCGTGATGACGTTCCGCGCGTCGAACCAGCTCGTCGATGCCGGGCACGGCACCGAGGCGCCGCACACGATGTTCCTGGCGCGCACGGGCCTGCCGACCAACCTGGCGACCATCGCGCTGCAGTTGCTGCTCGGCGTCGCGCTGCTGGTCGGCGGTGCGAAGGGCTTCATTCACGGCGTGGAGGGCGCGTCGCACGTGCTCGGCATATCGGCGCTGCTGCTGTCGCTGATCATCGTGCCGATTGCCACGGAATTGCCGGAGAAGGTCAACAGCGTGCTGTGGATCCGCCGCAAGAAGGATACGCTCGCGTTCGGCAACATCACCGGCGCGATGGTGTTCCAGGGCACGCTGCTGCCGGCGATCGGCATCATGCTGACGCCATGGGAGCCGCGCCTCGAAGTGCTGACCGGCGTGATCATTACGCTCGCGGCGGCGGCGTGGCTGCGCGTCAATGCCCGGCCGCGCGGGCTCGCGATCTGGGCGTTGCTGGCGAACGGCGCGGGTTATGTGGTGTATCTGTTCCTGACGCTGGCGCGCTGACGCCGGAATCGGGCGCATTGCCCTACACGCACACGCGCGTGGACGCGGCAACGTCCGCCGCGTCCGCGCGATGCGCTTCACTGCATTGACGCGGGCGAAAGCAACACCCGCATCCGGACGATCAGGATGCCTTCACCAGCTTGACGATCGTCATCGTGCCGTTGACGTTCTCGATCCGGACCTTGACCTTGTCGCCCACATGCACCTGCGCGAGCATGGCCGCGTCCTTCGCCTTGAACGCCATCGTCATCGGCGGCATTCCGACGTTGTCGAGCGCGCCGTGCTTCAGCGTGACCTTGCCGGTCGCGGCATCGACCTTCTTCACTTCGGCATCGGTCAGCGCGGCATTCGACTCGGCCGAGCCATCGGACGACATCTTCATGCCGGACATGTCCATGCCCGACATGTCGCCGGCGGCAAAGGCCGGCGTTGCAAGAGCGCCGATCGCGAGAACGGCAGCGGTGGCAGCAATCAGTTTCTTCATCGTGATTCTCCGGTTTGGGTGGACGGCACGTTCATGCCGTGAGGAACTGCATCGGAATGCCGCGCATCGCTCGCGCGTCGCACACGGCGGCGCTGAAGCAGAAGCCACGCGGCGGGAATGACGAACATCGACAGCAGCGGCGCGGTGACCATGCCGCCGACCATCGGCGCGGCGATGCGCTGCATGACTTCGGAGCCGGCGCCGTGCCCGACCATGATCGGCACGAGGCCGGCGAGCACGACGGCGACCGTCATCGCCTTGGGCCGCACGCGCAGCACCGCGCCTTCGCGAATCGAGTCGAGCAGCAACGCATCGGTCAGCGGTTCGCCGGCGTCGAGCCGGCGCGTCAGCGCGCCTTTCAGGTACAGCAGCATCACGACGCCGAATTCGGCGGCCACGCCCGCGAGCGCGATAAAACCGACCGACGTCGCAACGGACACCGCATGGCCGAGCCCCCACACGAGCCAGAAGCCGCCGACCAGCGCGAACGGCACCGTCGACAGCAGCAGCAGCGCATCGGCCGCCGAGCCGAACGTGAGGAACAGCAGCAGAAAGATCACGACGAGCGTCACCGGCACGACGGTGCGCAGCGTCGTCGCCGCGCGTTCGAGATACTCGAACTGCCCGGACCACGCGATCGAATAGCCGGGCGGCAATGCGACCTGTTGCGCGACGGCCTGCTGCATCGCGCGAACCACCGTGCTCAGATCCGTGCCGCGAAGGTCGACATACACGTAGCCGGACAGCCGCGCGTTTTCGCTGCGGATCATCGGCGGACCATCGGCGATCGCGATGCGCGCGACGTCGCCGAGGCGGATCTGCGCGCCGCGTGCCGTGACGACCGGCAGTTGCCGCAGGTTCTCGAGCGAATCGCGGATCTCGCGCGGATAGCGGATGTTGATCGGAAAGCGCTCGCGCCCCGCGATCACTTCGCCGACGTCCTCGCCGCCGACCGCCGACGACACGACCGACTGGATATCGGCGACCGACAGCCCGTAGCGCGCGGCGGCGAGCCGGTCGATGTCGACGTCGATGTAGCGGCCGCCGTTCAGCCGCTCCGCGAGCGCGGACGTGACGCCCGGCACGCGCTTCACCGCCGCCTCGACCTGCGTCGCGATCGCGTCGATCCCCGTCAGGTCCGGCCCGGAGATCTTCACGCCGACCGGCGTCTTGATGCCGGTGGACAGCATGTCGAGCCGGTTGCGGATCGGCGGCACCCACACGTTCGACAGGCCCGGCACCTTCACCGTGCGATCGAGTTCGTCGACGAGCTTCTCCGGCGTCATGCCGGGCCGCCATGCGCTGCGCGGCTTGAAGCGGATCGTCGTCTCGAACATCTCGAGCGGCGCCGGGTCGGTCGCGGTATCCGCGCGTCCCGATTTGCCGAACACGGTGTCGACCTCGGGCACGGTCTTGATCAGCCGGTCGGTCTGCTGCAGCAGCTCACTCGCCTTGTCGGCCGAGATGCCGGGCAGCGCGGTCGGCATGTACAGCAAGTCGCCTTCGTCGAGCGGCGGCATGAATTCGCCGCCGAGCCGCGACAACGGCACGGCCGTCAGCACGAGCGCGACGATGGCGACGCCGATCGCGAACCACGGGCGCCGCAGCGTCGCTTCGAGCAGCGGGCGGTAGAGGCGGATCAGCACGCGGTTGATCGGATTCGCGTTCTCGCGCGGAATGCGGCCGCGCACGAGATAGCCCATCAGCACGGGCACCAGCGTGACCGACAGCCCGGCGGCCGCGGCGATCGTGTAGGTCTTCGTGAACGCCAGCGGCGCGAACAGCTTGCCCTCCTGCCCTTCCAGCGAAAACACCGGAACGAACGACAGCGTGATGATCAGCAGCGAGAAGAACAGCGCCGGCCCGACTTCCGCCGCCGACGCCGCGACGAGTTCCCAACGGCGCGCGGCCGTGATCGGCTCGCCGGGATGCGCGTGGTCGTATGCTTCCAGATGCTTGTGCGCGTTCTCGATCATCACGATCGCCGCATCGATCATCGCGCCGATCGCGATCGCGATCCCGCCGAGCGACATCAGGTTCGCGTTCACGCCCTGGTAGCGCATCACGATGAACGCGGCCAACACGCCGAGCGGCAGCGACAGGATCGCGACGAACGCGCTGCGCAGATGAAACAGGAACACCGCGCAGACGATGCCGACGATCACGAATTCCTCGATCAGCTTGTCCTTCAGGTTGCCCACCGCGCGCTCGATCAGTTGCGATCGATCGTAGGTCGTGACGATCTCGACGCCGGGCGGCAGCGAACGCTCCAGGTCGGCGAGCTTCGTCTTCACCGCGTCGATCGTCGTGAGCGCGTTCTTGCCCGAGCGCATCACGATCACGCCGCCCGTCACCTCGCCCTGCCCGTTCAGCTCCGCGATCCCGCGCCGCATCGCCGGGCCGACCTGGATCCGCGCGACGTCGCCGAGCAGCACCGGTGTGCCCGCGTCGTCGGTGCGCAGCACGACGTGCCGGAAATCGTCGAGCGCGCGCAGGTAGCCGGACGAACGCACCATGTACTCCGACTCGGCCAGCTCGACGACCGATCCGCCGGACTCCTGATTGGCCTGGCGAAGCGCGTCCGCAACCGCCGCCTGCGTGATCCCGTACGCGCGCAGCTTGTCGGGATCGAGCACGACCTGATACTGGCGCACCATGCCGCCGATGCTCGCGACTTCGGATACGTCCGGCACCGCCTTCAGCTCGAACTTCAGGAACCAGTCGTTGAGCGCGCGCAGTTGCCCGAGATCGTGATGGCCGGTTCGGTCGACTAGCGCGTACTCGTACACCCAGCCGACACCGGTCGCATCCGGCCCGAGCGACACGGTCGCGCCCGCCGGCAGCCGGCTCTGCATCTGGCTCAGGTATTCGAGCACGCGCGAACGCGCCCAGTACGGGTCGGTGCGATCGTCGAACAGTACATAGACGAACGCGTCGCCGAACGACGAGTACGCGCGGACGGTTTTCGCGCCGGGCACGCCGAGCAGCGTCGTCGTCAGCGGATAGGTCACCTGATCCTCGACGACCTGCGGCGCCTTGCCCGGATACGACGCCTTCACGATTACCTGTGTGTCCGACAGGTCGGGCAACGCATCGAGCGGCGTCTGCCGCAGCGAATGAACGCCCCATGCGGCGATCAGCACCGTAGCGAGCAGCACCAGGAAGCGATTCCGGACGGACCAGCGAATGATGCGCGCGATCATCGTTCGCCTCCTTGCGGCTCGACCTTCGTCAGCC
>JGI24739J22299_10000240_pt1 | contig 18467 bp, 15 predicted proteins | sample KBSCornC5_FD_22299 | JGI IMG/M metagenome (IMG submission 22299)
GCGCGCGGCTTGCTCTTGCCCTCCTTCGCCGAAGGCTATGGGATGCCCGTCAGCGAGGCGCTGGCGCTGGGCGTGCCCGTGGTCTGCAGCGACCTGCCGGCTCTGCGCGAGGCTGGGGGCGGCGTGCCCCTGTTCCTCGACCCGCTCGATGGACCTGCCTGGCAGCGGGCGATCGACGATCTCGCCGCGCCCCATTCTGCCGAACGCAACGCGCAAGCGGCACGACTCCGCACCTGGCGCGCACCCACATGGCCTAAGCATATCGCCATTGTGCTAGAGCTGTTGCATAAGGTTGGCGCATGACTACCTCGCTCCCTGCGGCGCCGCCCGCCGCCCGTTCATTCCTAACTGCACTCCATGTCCAAATGCGCGTGCTGGGTGCGCTGATTTTGCGCGAGTTACATACCCGCTACGGGCGCGAGAATGTCGGCTATCTGTGGATGTTCTTGGAGCCGATGATGCTCGCTTCGGTCATCGGCTTGCTACACTATGAAACCGGCCACACGGAATATGGCACCGATGTTAAGCCGCTGCCGTTCGGCGTTCTAGGCTATATTGTCTTTATTCTATTCCGCGGTATCGTTAATCGATCGGAGGGCATCGTCGAAGCGAATGCGCCTCTGCTCTATCACAGATCTGTTACAGTATTAGACATGGTTATTGCCCGGGCGATACTGGAGTTCGCGTCGGTTTTTATGACATTTTTCATCATCATGACGCTTATCGTTTGCGTTGGTATGGCCGACCCTCCCGCGCGACCACTTTATCTCATGCTTGGCTGGTTTCTTATGTGGTGGTACTGCCTAGGCCACTCTTTACTTATCACCGCCTTCACGTATGAAAACCGTACGCTTGGACGCCTGATACACTCTTATACCTACTTCATGACGGGCCTTTCCGGTGCATTCTACCAAATGAAATGGTTACCGCCATCCATCCGGGAATGGGCGGAATGGCTGCCCAGCACCACGATCTTCGAGATTGCCCGTTATGGCTATTTCGAATCTTGCACGGATGAATACGCATTTTATGGCTATATCAGTGCTGTCTGCCTGGTTTCTACTTGGGTCGGGCTAATAATGATGCGGCGCATGCGCGAAAAAATACATCTGTCTTAAGTTAGAACGCAGCGCCAAGCCCCCTCTCCCGCGACCAGATTAGTCTAGGACCAGTCAATGAATACCCATGGATTCATAACGCACCCAGTAGAACCGGCCGACCCGGTAGGCGGCCGGCTTGCGCGGGCTGGGCGCTGGATTTGGGACCGGCGATGGTTTCTTGGTATCGTGGTGCTACCATCACTGCTCGTCTCGCTCTACCTATTCGCTTATGCTTCCAATCAGTACGAATCGGAGGCCCATATATTGGTCCGCTCGAACAGTGGCTCGATCACACCCACGACGGGTGTCGGTGCCGCGCTTAGTCTCGTGACAGGAGCAAACAGCGGTCAGAATGAGGCTATGAGCCTCGCCGATTACCTCACATCACACGACGCCGTGGCGGCGCTCCGGGCACATGACCGGCTGGTCGAGCGGTTCCGCCGTCCAGGCGTTGATATACTGAGCCGGCTACATTCTCAGCATCCGAGCCCCGAACGTTTACTCAAGTATTACCAGAAGCAGGTGCACGTTAAGTTCAACACTGAAAGCGGCATTACCGTGATCAAGGTGCACAGCTTCACGCCGCAAGACAGCTATGAAATTGCCCGCCGCCTGATCGAGATTGGTGAGCAGCGCGTGAACATGCTCAACGCGCGCAGCTTCAACGACGCGATTGCCAATTCGCGGAGGCAATTAGCCGAGGCGGAGAATGCGCTAGCGGTATCCGATGCTCAGATGACCGCCTTCCGTCGCAATCGCAGCGATATCGACCCGCAGGCATCAGGCCAAGCGCAACTCGGACTGGTCTCCACGTTGCGAGGACAGCTCGCGGCGGCACGCGCGCAGCTCAACGCGATGGGAGGAATGATCAGTCACACCAGTCCGCAATACCAAGCGCTCGCGGCGCACGTGGAGGCCCTGCAGGCGCAGGTAGATTCGCAAGCCGGCCGGCTGGTCGGAGACAGCGGTGCGATCGCCAATGATATTAGCGGCTATCAAGCGCTGTTGCTCCGCCGTGAATTCCTCGCCAAGCGCTATGAGGCAGCAGCCGCCGGTCTGGAGAAAGCGCGCGAACAGGCGCTGCAGCAGCAGCTTTATCTGGTGCGCGTCGTCGATGCCAACATGCCCGTAAAAGCAACGTATCCCGAACGGTGGCGGATTCTCGCCACCGTGGTGATCGCTCTCCTCCTGGTCTATTCGATCGGCTGGCTGATGATCGCCGGCGTACGTGAACATGCCGCCTGACCGGAACGGCGCGCGCCCGAATAGCGCGCGCGCCGCCCTCATCCGATGACGCAGACTGGTTCTATCCAACTCGAAGCCCGTCCGGCCGCCTTCCTCGACCGAGACGGGGTGATCAATGTCGACCACGGCTACACATATCGGGCGGAACATCTGGAGTTCACCCCGACGGCGGTTGAGGCCATCCGCCTGCTCAACAAGGCCGACTATCGCGTGCTGGTTGTGACCAACCAGTCCGGTGTTGCGCGAGGCTTATACGGGATCGCCGATGTGGAGTCCTTCCACGCGCATATGAATGCCGCGCTGGCCCACGCTGGCGCGCATATAGATGCCTTTTATTATTGCCCTTACCATCCCGAGGGGACTGTCGGGGAATTCGCCATGGAGCATGAGGATCGCAAGCCCGGCGCGGGTATGATTCGTCGAGCCATGCGTGACTGGAATGTGCGTACTGAAGGCAGTTTTCTGATCGGCGACAAACCCAGCGACGCAGAAAGCGCCATTTCGGCGGGGATACCATCGCTGCTAATATCATCAAACATCGGCGATCTCGCGCGTGCCGTCCGAAAATTCCTAAACCATTGAAGCCATCCCACTAGGTCCCCGCAAGGCAGAATGGCGAGAAAATGCTGAAAGACTATATCAACTGGATGCGTGAAACGGCGCTGCCGCTATGGACGGAGCGCGGCTTTGACGCAGCCGCGGGTCGCTTCCGCGAGCGGCTTGACTCGGCGGGCGCGCCGCTCGCCGTGCCGCACCGATCGATGGTGCAAGCCCGGCAGATCTTCGTATTCGCCCATGCCACCGAACAGGGGTGGAATGACGATGCGTACAGGATGGCGGAGATCGCCATGGCCTCACTGCGCCGTGACTTCGCAAGCGACAGCGGCGACGAGACCAGCTTCGCCTTCGCAATCGATCCTGCGAACGCAACCATCACGTCGACGACCCGGGATGCTTATGCTCATGCCTTCGTGCTCTTCTCGATCGCCGCATTATATCGCGTGAACGGCGATGCCGCGTTGCTCGAATTGGCCGACCGCACCATTCGTTTCATTGAGCGACGGCTGACCGATCCCAGCAATGGCGGCCTGTTCGATGCGCTGCCTGCGCCCGCGGAGAAGCGACAGAATCCGCACATGCACCTCCTCGAGGCGTATCTCTTTCTCGAGCGGGCGGCACCTGGACGCGGCCATATCGAGCGCGCGACCAAGCTGGTGGCACTGTTTCGCCGCCACTTCTTCAAAGGCGGGCTGCTTCTGGAATATTTCAGGTCTGACTGGTCGATTGCTGATCGCGCCGTGTGGGAGCCTGGCCATCATTTTGAATGGGCATGGCTTCTCGGCGAATATGCAGCTCTGACAGGTGAGGATCTCGGCCAAGAAATGGCTGCGCTTTACGAGAGCGCGACTGGTTATGGGCTCTCGGCTGACGGGCTGATCATCGACGAGCTTTCGCCCGAACTAGCTCCGCTAAAGCTCTCGCGGCGCGTTTGGCCTCATACCGAGGCGATCAAAGCTGCGTCGATGCGGCACGCCAGGGGGGACACCGATGCCCGACGCTTTGCCGAATCGATAGCGTCCACATTGATGCAGCGTTTCCTCAATCGCCCCTTCGCGGGCGGATGGGTGGATCACTTGGACGCGCAAGGCGCGGCGCTCGTCGATTATGTACCGGCCAGCTCGCTGTATCATCTTGCTCTTGCCGCCAGTGTCGCCGCGAAGGGGTTTGGAGCGGCGCCCGACCTTTCCAAAGCAGCGTCATGACCATCTAAATTGACCATCTGATTATCGCGTCGCGGTGATTTCGGCGTCATGCTCGATTACTATCTTTCAGCGTCGTCGGTCGGATCTCGCTCAAGGCACCGACACCGGTGATGTGGTGACCTACGAATATGCCGAACAATCACTTGGACAATCAAGTCGCAGCATGTCGCTGCCCTACGAGCGCTGGTTTCGCGCGCGGGCGGCATGCGCTGGAGATCCTAGCCCGCTGCGTGCGGCATCGCCGCCAGAGGAGCCAGACTGTCGTCATTGCTGCTCCACCTTGCTGAAAGGTTTTCCCCCAAATTCAGACCAGCTTGTAAAGATCGATCGGCCTATAGCCGGCTTGTCGCGAGCCGCAGGATGATGCGTCCTGTGGAGTAGCCTTTTGGAGACCATCGGCGTAATCGCCGGCGGCGCGATTTTTGGGGAAGAGGCCTAACGTTGCTGCCGAGGATGATCCGGTCGCTGATACGCGAAGTTCCACTTTCGTCCCCCGCGAGGACGGCGCGACGACTTGTCGCACGTGCCAAAGCTGCACACGACGCGCGCCAGTTCGGAATCGCGGCCCAGCTTTATCAGGAGGCATTGCGCTTCAACCCCGACAAAGCGCGCGTCCGCATCCAGTGCGGGCACATGCTCAAGGAATCCGGGGATTTGGTCGGCGCCGGAGAGGAATATGAGCGCGCGGCGCTGGACCTGCCCAAAGACGCCGATCTCGCGCTGCAGATGGGCCATCTCTATAAGGTTGCCGGCCGACCGGAACTTGCCAAAGCTGCATATCTGCGCGCCCTGAAGCTGCAGCCGGGCTGGCGCGAAGCCGAACGCGAGCTGGCTTCGGTCAGCGAACCCATTCCCACGGAAAACGATGGGCACGGTGCCGCGCCCCCCGACTGGGTCATTCCCGAATTGCTGCCGCGCGCTGACGGAGCGGGACCGGCCACCGAGCGCAATATATTGCGCCTTTTCCGCCTAGGGGCGCGACGGAAGCATAGCCGTTGGGGTGATCTCAAACTACTGCGCGGGATCGAGGCGATCCGCGGCTATAGGATCGCCCCGCCGGGCCTTTCCGAGATCCGCCTACGGATAGACGGGGAGACCGTGCTCGCTGAGCCGCTGCAGGCCTATCCGATCGAAGGCGGAGCCGAGCCGCAGACAAAATATGTCTTCAACTTGTGGCATGACTTCTCGGACGTGACCTCGGGTCGGCACAGGATCGAACTCGACTTTGTTGATACGAACGGTCGCCGAGTGCGACGGCATGGCGAGACAGTGCTGGTCGCACCACCTGTCGAGGAGGAGGATCACCTCGGATCGGATTCCCTCGTCTCGACCGGCCCAGGCTCGGTCGAAGAGACGGTCAACGGACGGCCGAGCATGGTGCGAGCCGTGAAAAGGGAGCTGCTGCCTGATCCCGTGCGGACGATTCTCGTCCAGCGCGTCGACCAATTGGGCGATCTCGTGTGTTCGGTGCCCGCAATCCGGCGTCTGCGCGCCTTGTTTCCCGACGCGCGCATGGTTGGCCTCATAAAGCCCGCCAATGTCATTCTGGCCGATCAATTGCGCTTGTTCGATGAGATCGTGAGCGTCGATTTCGGGGAAAGCGCAACCGAGCGGCGGCGCGTGCTTTCACTCGAGGGGCAGGACCGGCTCCGGCGCCAGCTCGCCCCTTACCGCTTCGATATCGCGATCGACCTCAGCGAAGGTGATGAATCCCGTCCGCTACTCCTGCTGACCGGTGCGAAATTCCTCTACGGTTTCAAGGATCGGCAGTCGCCGTGGCTGGACGCCGGGCTTGAGTTCAACGCCCATGATCCGATCAACAACATCGAGATCATACCCCCGTCCCGAAAAATGGTCCTGCTGGTCGAAGGGCTGGCGGCAATGTCGCAGAACCGGGCCGAGCCCATGCGTAATTCCGACCGTGCGGGATTGCACGAGTTGGGCATCGGGGTGGACGAGCGATATGCCGTTGTCCATGCGGGCGCACGCCTCGTCCACAGCCGTTGGCCACACTTCGACATGCTGGCGCAGATGCTGCTCAATCGCACCGACCTAAAAGTGGTCCTGTTTGCGGATGGTGCAGGGACTGCCCCACGGGCTGCGGAAAGCAGGCATTCGGCACGGCTTCATGTCATCACCGGTCAGATCCCCTTTGCTCAGTTTGACGCCCTCCTTTCTCATTGCGCAGTATTCGTCGGCAACGATTCAGGTCCGAAGCATCTCGCGGCCTTGCGCGGCGTTCCGGTCGTCAGCTTGCATATGGCGCGGCTGAACTGGAGCGAGTGGGGGCAAGAGATAAGCGGTCGCATAATAAGCCGGCGCGTGCCCTGTGCTGGCTGTGCTATCGGCGAGGATGGGGAAGATTGCGGCAAGGATTTTGCCTGCCTGCGTCAGATCACTCCCGAGGAGGTGTTCGCTGCCATTGAGGATCTGTTAAGCGATCGATTGTCGTCGCCCGCCCCATTTTCGACTCGGCCTGCCCGGACGAAACTATGACCGGAGGAGGCCACAGCAGGCACCACCACTGCCGCGGCCGCTCTTTCACGCAGATCATTGCTATAATAGTCACGCCGCCCCTGCCTCCATCTCAGCCGGCAGGTGGAATCAGGAGCCTCTTCCGCGGTTATCGCCAATCAATTCAATCAGAAATCGCGTCTGGTCTACCGCGTAACAGCGCGGGCCGCTACGAACGGCGAGAATAGCTGATTAATGATGTTGACCATCTTAGCGGGGCGATTGGCCGCCGCGTTGGCGATGTAGATCACATCCTTGTCGCGCACCGTAAAGCGTTGCGATAGGAAATAGCTCGCGGGCTGAAGCATGTTCAGTCGATAGATGACCGGCTTCTCGGCACCGCCGGGGACTGCCGGATCATAACGGAACAGAAACACGGCGGAGGGGTCGGCGACGGCGTCGGTCGGGCCCCCGGCGCGCGCTACGGCTTCTGCAAGCGAAACCTCACCGGTCTGGAAATCGATTTGCTCGACCTTGCCGGTCGCGCCGAGCGAGATGAAGCTGCGCGGCCGCTTGAGGAGTTCGATGCGGTCTCCCGGGATCAAGACCAGATCGTCCGCCGCACCCGCGCGGATGCGGCCGAGTCGCTCCTCCAAAAACTGGCTGCCGCGATTGAAGCGCACCACCGTATCTTCCGCGGAGTTGGTGGCGCCGCCTGCTAGCGCGATCGCATCGAGTAACCGCTCACGTTGGAGCGTCAGATTGTAACGGCCCGCCTGATGCACGTCGCCCGCGACATAAACGGTGCTGGAAATGGCCTGCTTGATCGCAACCAGCGCCTGCGGGCTCTGGGACTTGCCCTTCAGCCCGCGTACGATCATCGATTGAATCTCGGCCGTCGTGTGCCCGGCCACTTCCAGCCGGCCGACATAAGGCAAAGTGATCGTCCCTTCGCGATCGACCAGCACTTCCGGGAAGGTCTGCGCCCGGGCAGCCGGATCCATCACACCGCCCGCCCCGCCCGAGGAGCCAAACAGCGAGATGCCGACCTCATAAACGCCGATCGAAAGCAGGTCGCCCGGTCCGACCACATCGTTACGGCCCTCGCGCGCCAGACTGGACAAGGTCGGCTGTGCCGCGTCCGCCGCCGCATCGCGCATATTGATCTCCTCGACCAGCGGCGCGTCGATGTCGACGATCTTGAACCCCATTTCGTTCTGGTCCTTGACGCCGCGGCGGATCTCGCCGGCCGTCGGACCGCTCGACGGTAACGCCGCGCAGCCAGCCAGCAAGGCCAGCCCGGAAAGGGCAGCAAGAGCGCGGGTACGGGGGGAGGGCGTGAGCGAAAACGCGTGGATGCTCAAAATGGGGTCTCTTCGGATAAATCTATGTCGCCGAACGGCGCAAGCTTGTCGATCAAAGCCTAATCAAGTGATTGCTAGACTGCAATCAGGCCGCGCGCATCTGCAGCCGGTGATGAACCTCGCTCGCTTCATCGATCGTGTCGAAAAAGACGAGCGCACCTCCATAAACCACCGCGCCGCGCTTGCAATATTGGCGCAGGGTGCCCGGATCGTGGCTGATCATCACCAGGGTGGCATTGTCCCGGCGATGAAGTAGGGCCTCCTCGCAGCGCGCACGGAAGCGCTCGTCGCCGGCGCTGGTCACCTCATCGACGAGGTAGCAGTCGAAGTCGATCGCCAGACTGATGCCAAACGCAAGGCGCGCATTCATACCTGCGGAATAGGTATGAACGGGCTGATGAAGATAGGCGCCGAGCCGCGCAAAATCTTCAACGAAATCTAGCAGTTGCGCCTCATCCATACTATAAACGCGCGCGATGAAGCGGGCATTGTCGGCCCCGGTGAGGCTTGATTGGAAGCAGCTCGCATAGCCAATTGGCCAGGACGTGGACATCGTTCGCACGATCTTACCACTGCTCGGCTTCTCCACACCGGCTATCAATCGCATCAGCGTCGATTTGCCAGCCCCGTTCGCGCCGCAGATTCCGATACTCTCCCCGCGTTCAATTGTGAAGTTCAGGTCCGCGAAGACATTCTTCTTAAACTTGCGGATATGGTAGGTCTTGCTGACATTTTGGAACTCGATCATGCGAGCACGATCCTCAACTACACGCCAAAGCCGATGGGGAATTCCGTTGACCATGACTGAATGCCGGAGGCACGTTTCCTAGGCATGTCGATCTCAATGTACAATCCTCCGCAGCAGATTCCGCAACCTCTGTGTATGGATGCCCGCATGCTTATCGCTCCGGCTGGTACGGGAGTGAGCAGTTATGCCCAAAAGCTCCGGAGCGCTCATCGGAAAATCGGTCTATCCCAAACACTACTGCTCTGTGATCGACATAAGTTCGATGGGCCTGCTCCCGCGCCCTTTGGCCGGCATGGCCGCTGGCTACGCGCGCTGATACCGGGCTCGCGCCAGGCTCGCGTTATAGATAGTCCTATCGCGGAAACGCTTCTGATGGCGCCAGACTTGTTTCGCTTGTCACAAGTCTATTTCGACGTGCATCGCCGGGTGCTTCCAGTTCGAATTCCGGGCCGTCCCGGAATAATGCACTGGACTTACCCTGTGCCGCTGGCCGTAGAGGGTTGGCAAAACATCTATACCGTTCACGACGCCATTCCCCTCTTACATCCGGAACTGACTAGGATTGATGGACGACGCTATCGCAAAATTCTGAATCGGCTGGCCGAACGCGCAGCCTGCTTCATCACGGTTTCGGAAGCGGCTCGGACGGAAATCATCCGCGCAATCGAATGCCCACCGAACTTCGTCATTGACTGCAGCCTTGCGGTCGATGCTGGACCGGTCGATGCCGTCCATCTTCCGCAAGAGGTCACGGCCGGCGGTTTCCTCCTCGCTTGCGGCACGGTCGAGGCTCGAAAAAATCTCGCGCGACTGCTCGAAGCCTATCAGCAGAGCTGCATCGCGATGCCACTTGTTATTGCAGGACCGGACGGCTGGGGGGNGGCTGACATCGCCAGCCTGATCGAGGCTACGCCCGGCGCAATTCGCCTTCCCTATCTCGACCGCACCGCCCTGCACGCACTGATCGGCCACGCGCGTGCACTGGTGATGCCCTCATTGGCAGAAGGCTTTGGCCTTCCCGTCGCGGAGGCGATGGCACGCGGCACACCCGTAGTCACTTCGAACCGCGGTGCGCTGGCTGAAACGGCCGCAACTGCAGCGCTGCTGGTCGATCCGTTCGATGTTACAGCGCTTGCAACAGCGCTCCGCCGCATCGCCAGCGACGACGCACTATGTTCAAATCTCGCTGCCGCGGGACGGATTAATGCGCAGCGATTCACGCTGGAGCGTTTTGCCGAACGATTGACCGGCGCCTATGCGGCCGTGATGGCGAATGCTTCATGACCAAGTTCGACGTCGGCATTGACGGCTATAATCTCGCTCTCCCCAACGGTACTGGCGTCGCGACCTACGGGCATGTCCTGGCCGAGACATTGCGCGCAGGCGGGCACCGCGTGACCGGCGTTTTCGGGGTCGATACGGGCCGTCATGCGGAAATGCGCGAGGTACTGTTCTACGACCGGCTCGGACACGTCCCGCCGACGCCGCGTCTGCGCCGGAAGCGTAGTCGCCGTATCCTGCGTGCGGCGCTGCGACCGTTTCATGCCCGCCGCGCAGAGGACGTGCCGCAGAGCGGCCGTGTCGAAACCGTCAATCTGGCGGAGCGACTACCATCACTCGACCGTCTAACCACCACGGCCGACCTATTCGAGATTGCACATCGCCATTTCGCTATTCACGGCCGCTTCCTGCGGCTGCGAATGGAAAGGCCGCCCGCGATAATGCATTGGACCTATCCACTGCCTATCACCCTCCATGGCGCGACCAACATCTATACTTTCCATGATCTTGTGCCGCTCAGACTACCCTATACCACACTCGACGCCAAACGCGCTTATCGCAGCCTGCTTGCGGCATGCGCGCGGGAGGCGGCCCACCTGTGCACCGTTTCCGAAACGAGCCGCGCCGATATTATCGCCGAGTTCGGCATAGATCCCGACCGCATCACCAACTGCTATCAGGCCTCGCCGTTGGCAACGCCGGATAGCCATCCACATCATGATGCGGCCGTGATCGAAAACATTTTCGGCCTGCCACATCGCGGCTATTTCCTCCACTTTGGTGCGATCGAGCCCAAGAAGAATATTGGCCGCCTTCTCGAAGCGTATCTCTCAACCGGCGTATCGGCCCCGCTGGTCCTCACCGGAGGGCGTGGGTGGCAGGCCGAGGAGGAATTACGGCTGCTGGTCCCCGACGACGAAGCCGACACTGTGCATGGGCGCCGCATGGCCGAGCGCGTACGTCGTCTGGAACATCTTCCACGTCTCCTGCTCGCCCGCCTGATCCGCGGCGCGCGCGCAGTGCTGTTTCCTTCGATTCACGAGGGGTTCGGCCTGCCCGTGTTGGAGGCCATGCAACTCGGGACGCCCGTATTGACTTCGACCACGGGCGCGCTGGCCGAAATTGCGGGGGATGCCGCCCTGCTGGTCGATCCTTACGATGTCACCGCGATCGCTGCGGGGATCCGTACGCTCGACACTGATTCCGGCCTACGCGCGCGAATGTCGGCGGCTGGCCCGGCGGCTGCGGCACGCTTCTCAGCCGACGCCTATCGCGCACGGCTGGAACTGATGTATACTCGCCTTGTCTCCTGAGCGGTTTTACGATCTAATCGGCTCGTCGTGGCCGCAATTAACTATGAAACGCGCCCGTCTGTGAAGCGCCGCCCGCCGAGCAGCCTTTCGGGATGGTCAGCGACACGGAACGTTAAGAGTGATTCCCATACGTAAACGCGTGTCTTTGCCGAACAGGCCGATCGGTCGCCTTGCATGCGCCGCGCTCGCACTGTGCTTGCCAGCCGTGGCCTGCGCGGAAACGCTCGCCGATGCCTTGGCCGCGGCTTACGATCGCAACCCGCAACTCGTGCAGCAGCGCTATCTGCAGAAAGCGCGCGACGAAGGTTATGTCCAGGCGCGCGCGCAATATGGTCCCACCGTGACCGCACAGACGCAGGGCAGCTATATCTACGAAAAGAGGGGCACTTCCCCCTGGGCGCATGGCACCAGTCAAGAAAGCACGCTGACAATCAACCAGCCGCTATTTTCGTCCGGCAGGTTACGCGGACAGCTTGCCGCCGCCAAAGCGGGTGTGATGGGCGGCAGGGAGCAGCTCCGCCAGGTCGAGCAGCAAGTCGTGCAGGATGTAATCCAGGTCTACGCCTCGGTGCTGCGCGACGAGGCTCGCGTCGAGATCGGGCGAGAAAATGTCGCGGTTCTGCGGGGGCAGCTACAGCAGAACCGCAAACGCCAGCAGGTTGGCGACGTGACGCTGACCGACGTCTCACAGTCCGACGCTCGGCTTGCCGCCGCGGAAATCCAGCTAGCATCGCTTGAAGCGGATCTGGCCGTGTCGCGGGGACAATATCTGGAGGTTGTCGGTCACAATCCCGGCGATCTGACACCTTTGCCGCAATTGGGGCCATTGCCACCAACCATCAATGCGGCGTTCGATCTCGCTGATCAGAATAATCCGACGCTGCGCATCGCCGAATATACCGAAGCCACGTCGAGCGCTAACGCGGCGGCAACACGTGGTGAACAGGGTCCGACCGTATCACTTACTGCGCAAGGCATTTACGACAACGATTTAGGCAGCATCCACGGCAGGACCGCTACCAGAGAAGGCATAGCGGGGTTCACGATCACGCAGCCGATTTTTTCTGGTGGCGCGTTGCGCTCACGTATCCGGGAAGCCGATGCGCGCAACCGCGCCGATCAGGCAGGGATTGATATTGCCCGGCGGACGGCGATGCAGTCGGTCACGAATGCCTGGGTCCAGCTCTCTTCAGCGCGCGTCGCGGTCACGACCGGGCAGCGACAGGTTGATTCAGCGCAGCAGGCTTTCGCGGGCATGAGCTGCGAGGAATTGAATGGCCTGCGCGATACGATCGAGACCCTCAACGCCGAAGAGGAGTTGCAGGCGGCCCAGCTCCAGCTCGTCCAGAGCCGGTACACGATCTACGTGGCGCACGCGGCCTTGCTCGCTGCGGTCGGCGAGCTGAGCGCACAGCAGATCGCCGACGGAATTTCGGTCTACGATCCCGAAGCCAACTTCAAGCGTATCCGTTATGTCGACGTCACTCCGCTCGATTTCATCGCGCAGGGCATCGACCGGATTGGCTCGGCAAATCCGCGCGGCCCTTTCTCGTCCGATCTTGCTGGAAAGAATGTCCCCAAACCTGGGAATCCTGGCGCGCTGGCAGAAGCTCCAGGTCGTGAGTTAATGAATCGACCACTGACGCCAATTACGAAGAGCCAGCTCAAATTGCCTAATGGGGATACCGCGCGTTGTCCGCTCAACGATATCAGGCCGCGCTGATGCAGAGACATCGCGCCATTTGCGTGGAGATGACGCTTTTCTTTGGTGTCTCTCCCACCCAAGGACCGAATTGATATGGCGACCAGATCATCCGTCCACGGAGACAAGCCGCTCGCAAGCCCGCTCGCACGCGCGGTCCGACTAGGCTTGGCGCCGATCGGCTTCGCCGCCCTGTTCAGCTTGATCTCGAACCTGCTTTATCTGGCGCTGCCGATCTACACGAACCAGATCTACAGTCGCGTCATTACCAGCCAGTCCGGCTCGACGCTGCTCGTTCTCACACTGGGCTGCGCCTTCGTCTTCGTTGTATCCGGTATCATCGATCATTATCGAGCGATGGTGCTCAGCGGCTTTGGGGTCGTTTTCGATCAGCAATTGGCAAGCCGCACCTTTGCCGCCTTGTTTGATGCGGTCGTACGTCGTCACGGCACGCGCGCCCAGGCGCTGCGCGATCTGGACACCGTAAGGCAGGCGATCGGCGGCAACGCCATCAGTATACTGTTCGACCTGCCCTGGATGCCTGTGTTCCTGGTAATCCTGTTCGTGATCGATCCGACGATCGGGGCGGTCACGCTGATCGGTGGCGGCGTGCTGGTGATATTGGCCTTCCTGCAGGACCGGGCCACGCACAGCGCGATCAAGGAGTCGAGCGAAGCGGCGATTGCCAGCTACAGCTTCACCGACGCGGCGCTTCGCAATGGCGAAGTCGTGCGTGCGCTCGGCATGCTGCCGACGCTTGGCCGGCAATGGGCGCGCAATCGCTACATTTCGATCGCATCGGGCTCGCAGGCCACGCAGCGCGGTGGCTTCTATTCCGGTGCGATCCGCTTTGTGCGTATGCTGATCCAAATCCTGATCATCGCGGTGGGCGCGTGGCTGGTGATCGAACGGACAATTCCGTCAGGGCTTCTGTTCGCCAACATGATCCTCGCCTCGCGCGCGCTTGCCCCGCTGGAGCGCATGGTCGGGTCCTGGAAGTCGCTGATCGACGCGTATGAAGCTTATAAGCGCCTCGACAAAATGCTGTTGGACTATGAGGCACCTGTACCCGTGACCAAGCTGCCCCAGCCGACCGGTGCCGTGGCGGTTGAAACGGTCAGCTTTGCGCCAACAGGAGCACCCGCAATGGTGCTGGTCAATCTCAACTTCAAGATCGAGCCAGGCGATTTTGTGGGCATCATCGGCCCATCCGGCGCGGGCAAGTCAACGTTGGCCCGACTTGTGACGGGCATTTGGAAACCCAGTAGCGGCGCGGTGCGACTCGACGGGGCCGATGTCTATAGCTGGGATCGCGAAGATTTCGGGCGCAACGTCGCCTATCAGCCGCAGGATACCGAATTGTTCGCCGGGACGGTGCGCGACAATATCGCGCGCTTCCTGCCTGATGCGACCGATGAGCAAGTCGTTGCAGCCGCGCAGCAGGCCGGGGCACATGAACTGATCCTACGCCTGTCCAAAGGCTATGAAACCGAGCTTGGCGAAGGAGGCGCAGTTCTGTCCGCCGGCCAGCGCCAGCGTGTCGGCCTGGCCCGCACCCTGTTTGGCGATCCTAAGCTCATCGTCCTCGACGAGCCTAACGCCAACCTCGATTCGGAAGGCGAAGCGGCATTGCTGACAGCACTCGAGGGGGCGAAGAAGCGCGGCGCCACGGTGCTCCTGATCTCGCACAAACCTTCGATCTTCGGGCTGGCCGACAAGATCCTCGTGCTCGTCGGCGGCCAAGTCGCGGATTACGGACCGCGCGATCAGGTTTTGTCGCGCCTCATGAAAAAGCCGCAGCCCCAACCGCCTCAGGGACCCGCCGAACGTAAGGAGGTTGAGGCGTGAGCAAGTTCGGGGACATCGTTCGACAGATTCGAGGCGAGCCGGCCATCCCAGCCGAGCCGCAGCCTGGCTTCGGCGAGCTCGATCGCGGTGAAACCGAGATCATCCGCCTTCGCCTCCGTCGGCCGATCGTCGCCGGTTCCGTGGTTGTGGTTGTACTAGTGTTCGGACTTCTGCTCTGGGCCTGGCTGTCTCCGATCAAAGGCGCCGTTGTGGCCCCCGCACAGGTGCGCGTCGAAGGGAATAGCAAGATCGTCCAGCATCGCGATGGCGGTATCATCCGGCACATCTACGTCCGCGAAGGGCAGCTGGTCCGTCGCGGCCAGGTACTGCTGCAGATGGATCCGGTGCAGGTTCAGTCGAGCGTCGATGTCTGGCGCGCGCAATATAATACCGCGCTGGCCGACATTGCCCGACTGCAAGCCCAGCAGGCTGGGTTGATGGAGATCAATTTTCCGCGGGAACTGATCGCTCGACAATCCGATCCGCAGGTGGCGGCGCTGCTCGCGGGCGAACGTTCTCTGCACACGTCGACGATGATGCTCTACAGCAGCCAGGCGAGCGTGCTGCGTAGCCAGGCCCAGCAGGCCGAGACGCAGATCCAGGGTATGCGCGCGCAGATGACCTCGGTGGACATGCAGTCCGGCTCGATATCGGACGAGCTGGGCGGCGTACGCGAGCTCAATAGGCTCGGTTATGCCCCCAAGACGCGCGTCTCCGCGCTGGAGCGCGGAGCGGCGCAACTCAAGGGCCAGAAGGGCTCGATCCTGTCCGACATCGCCCGCGCGCAGCAATCGATCGGCAGCATCCGCATCCAGATTGCGCAGCTAGAGGAGAAGCGACAGACCGAAGCGGCCACCGGCATCCGCCAGGCGCAGGATAAGTTGGCCGAGGCCGAGCCGAAGCTCCGCTCCACCGCCGAATCGCTGTTCCAGACAACCGTTCGCGCACCGGTCGACGGTTATGTGTTCAATCTCTCGCAGTTCACCGAAGGCGGTGTCGCAACGCCCGGTCAGCGGCTGCTTGAAATCGTGCCGACGAATACGCCTTTGGTGCTGACTGCGCGCGTCAAGCCGAACGATATTGCGGAGGTGCATGTTGGCATGCCGGCGCGCGTCACGCTCACGGCTTACAATCCGCGCACCACGCCGCCGATCGACGGCCGGGTATCACTGGTGTCCGCAGACGCGACGATGGACGATCCGACCCAGCCCGGCACGGCAGGGCAATCGCGCGAGCCTTATTATGTCGTGCAGGTTAAGGTCGACGCCGGCCAGCTCGCGCGGATCGGCAATGGCGTACATATGACGCCAGGCATGCAAGCCTCGGTCAGCATAATAACCGGATCACGCACGATCATGGATTATCTGCTCGGTCCGCTGACCGACGCAATGCGAACGGCAATGCGCGAACGATGATAAAAGTGAAAGGCCAGAGAGCATCGATTGGTAGATGCGTATTGGATGGCGGCACGCGATGTTTGCTTAGTGAAACATATGATTAGGGGCTCAGTGACATACAGAATAGCAACCCTGGGGAGCGCAGCAGTTAAGTTCCCGAAGCTTCATCGATAGCCCTCAGCCAAGCGGCCGCTCCTATTTCTTGGTCGTATTCCTTTGCCGCGCGCTTCCGAGCGGCTCTACCCATTGAGGCAAATGACTCGGGGTCGCGCGTAGCACGAATCAATGTTTCGCTCAGCGCCGCTACGTCGAAGAAGGGCAGCAGGACCCCTTCCACACCGTCAGTGATCGCGTCCCGTACCGGTGGTGTGTCAGAGGCAATAATACGACAGCCCACCGCCATCGCCTCGATTAGCGACCACGAAAGAACGAATGGGTAAGTATAATAGACATGGACCCAGCTGACCGAAAAAACATCAATCAAGCTGCTATGTGGTATCCTTCCTAGGAAGTGAACGCGTGAGCGGTCTAGTCGATCGCCCAACTCGTCTAACATCCAGCTGACCCAATCCCTCCCGTTAGGGCTCTGGCCGCCGTACCCGCTCGGCGCACTCCCGCCGACCAGCACGACTTCTGCATCGCCGCACGATTCCAAAAAGGGCGGCAAGGCCCGCATGAAAATATGAAAACCGCGCAATGGTTCGAACGTCCGGTTCACAAAAGTCACGACAGGTTTGGTTCCATCGAGAATCCGCCCACTCGGAAGCTTTAGCTTAGCCTCGTCTTTGCGACGCGCGTGACGGATGTCCACGCCCTCATGGATGATCCGGATCATGGGCTGCAGACTGGCCGGAAAGGTGCTTGCCTGGAAGGGCGTCGGGCAGACAATGCAGTCGGCATAAGCGTAGGCGAGCACTTGAGTAGCGTTCTTTGCATGGGCTCGCATGTTGCGAGCCATATCCTCTTTGTCGAACTCTGGATCGAAGTTCAGGTCTCCACCGTGACTGCGATAGAGCATTTCCCCAAGCAGGATTACGCGCGCGTCCGGCCAAATCTCCTTGAGAAAGATCGTCTCGCCCCAACCGGGATGACCGATAATCACGTTGGGAATGAAGCCGTCACGCTTGAGCTGCATCGCGGCATTGGCGGCGGCGATGCCGCGGATCATGTCCGCTTCTGCGCGCGTCGCGGGGTCAAAAATACCTTGGGTAGTTCCGCGCTTGGTGGACCAACGCCGGAAATCGATTCCTGGCCGCGGATGCGCGCTCTCACCTCCTATCGCTGCAACTTTGTCGCCACGCTTGAGCAGGGCGTTAGCAACGTGAGGGAACTGGCCAGGAAAATTCTGATGAACGATCAGTATGTTGGCCATCAGAGAACCTTCGTATTTTTGGTCAAATACATCTTGTCGTTGCGTAGCATGCTTTAAGATACGGCAGATCAGCCTGCTGGACACTCCCCGCCGGAAAACGGCAACCATCGGCCGATTGGCCATTGCTCTGCTTTTCGAGATCAAGCGAAGCGAGAGTAATTTCCACTAGCGCTATTCCATCCGATCCGAGCAAGACGAGCCACGAGACATCCAGTGCGTCCGTAGCAATTGAGGCGCCTGTGGTGTTTGTTTGTAGGTCAATGCCATTGGCGAACGTGGTTCGATCTTTGGAACGATGACGTAATCCAGACACGACGCGACAGCGTACGGCCACAAGCCAAGCGTCGTGCACTCAAATTTTGCCCCATGGCGCACTGCATGCCTCCGAACCCGCCAGTCAACTCCTCTAACGCCGCGGGCATCGGCCGCCGCTGCTCGAGCGCTTCGTCGAACAGGTCGATCGCTTCCTCCAGGACGGCGCGTGATGGGCGTGTCGCTCTTCCCCCGTCGCTCGGTCGAGGATGCCGCGATCGATCTGATTCGCGGGGTGCAGGCGCTTAAGGATTATCAGGCCGAGGCGGAGCGCGTGGCGGCGGATCTGGAAGCGCGCTGGGCCGCGAACCGCGCCGCGCTCCGCCCAGAGGTGGATACAGGAGCGTAAGGACCGGGCGACAGAAACAAACAATTACATACCATATCCGGATTTTAACCATAGTCGCCATAAAAAATTTTGAGAATGTCAAACGCATAAGAGCTCCCAGCTAGTTCAGCCTCGGGGTCATATTGTGCTCGACATCGGTGTAAATCTGGCAGCGATCAACTACTGGTCCACCCAGGAACCTTTCATTGACCATTTCCACACGTCGGGCAGCTGGCTCGC
>JGI24739J22299_10000242_pt1 | contig 18424 bp, 20 predicted proteins | sample KBSCornC5_FD_22299 | JGI IMG/M metagenome (IMG submission 22299)
GATCACAGACCTAAATCTGGATGTCTGTTTCTACAGTAAATCGGGTGCGGCGGGTTGGTTCGGCGCGCCGCTCCCGTGTTTATGTTTTATAACGCTCGAAAGCTCATTTCCGGGCTTGTTTGATGAGGGCAGATATCACCGTTAAGGCCTTGTTGTCTCTGATACAGGTGGGGATTACTAAGCGGGAGTGGCGTTATGAGAGGGTAAGAATACTGGTGGTTTTAAGCCCTCACCCATTACCTGGCCACTTGCCACAGTGGCCAGGTACGTTAATGATTACTTAATATTGAAATCAATCCATTCACCGCCCGCATCAGCAGATTTGACGCAGTGCTCTACCCAGTTCACACCGATCTGACCGGCGTGCACATCGGGATACCAGAATGATTCCAGGAATTTCGCGTCGCCACGATCGGTTGCATCCATTGCAATCGCAAAGCGGCGATAAAGATTAGACCATGCTTCAAACAATCCTTCCGGGTGTCCACCCCCGATGCGATCGTCAGCCAGAGCCTGCGAACTGAGATAAGGCATTCCGCGTTCAAGGATCCGAACAGGCTCCCCCTGGATTTCATAGCGAAGCTGGTTAGGTTGCTCATCCCACCACTCCAGGCTTGCCTTCGAACCCACAACACGAATTTTCTGACCATGCATAGAACCGCAGTTCACCGCTGAGCACCACATAGAACCCACCGCACCGTTGTCATATTCCATCAGCACATAGGCGTTATCTTCCAGCGGTGCGCGGGATTTGACAAAGCTCTGCCGCGAGCACAGCAACCGTGTGATGCTCAATTGAGGCAGCATCGTTTCAGCCAGAAACAGCGGATGGGTAGCCAGATCGCCCAGAACATAACCTGGCCCGACATATTTAGGGTCCACGCGCCAGCGGGTGGAAGGATTATCCAGTTCTACTGCTTCTGCATGAAAACCGTGTGCGAAGGACATGTTAATGATACGGATATCACCGAGCAGCCCTTCCTCGATCATCTGCCGCGCCTGCAAAATTAATTGATGCCCTGCATATCCATATGTGACACCGATGATTTTTTTATGGGTTCTGCATAACGCCGCAAGAATGCTTGCTTCCTCGCCGGTAAAACAGAGCGGCTTTTCGCAAATCACATGCAAACCGGCTTCCAGTGCAGCTTTGCATATAGCAAAGTGTGTATTGTTTGGCGTGGCAATTGAGACAGCTTCAATGCCATCTTCACGACTCGCCTCTTCCCGGAACAGGGTTGCATAATCGGGATAGCATCGATCTTCTGCAATACCGAGTTGAACACCAAAGGCTTTACCTCGTTCAGCATCAATATCTAATACGCCTGCCAGTAAAGTGAATGCGTTGTCTCTTAAGGCTGCAGAACGATGAATATAACCAATCTGGCTTGTGCCACCTCCCCCAACCATTCCCCAACGAACAGATCTGTTAAGCGGTTTTAGTCCGTTAATCATAATGTTATCTCCGGTTAGAAGCCGACTGATTTTAGCCACTTAAGACTTTCGNTCACATCGTGTAGACTGCCATCAGCCTGGCGTGGATCGCGTTCCTGCTCAATCGTGATCCAGCCTTGATAATTCAAGTCGTTAAGGAGTTTCTTAATTGCGGGATAATCAATTGCCCCTTTGCCAATGGGGCACATTACGCCTTCTGCGCATGCGGCAAAGAAATCCAGTCCACGCTTGAGTACATCTTTATGGACACTTTCGTTCACATCTTTGAAATGAATATAATCAAGGCGATCGAAATAACTCTCAAGCCAGCTTACAGGGTCCATGCCAGAATAATAAAGGTGCCCTGTGTCCAGACATAACCCAGCAACTGAATGCGGTATATCCTCAGCAATTTTGATAATTTCATCTGAGAACTCAATACATCCCCCCGCATGCGGATGAATTACCGGGCGAACACCGTATTCATTCCAGGCCAGAGAACTTATTTCTTTAATATGGGAGACCATGCGCTGCCAGTCATCAGCACTCAGGCGAGGTGCTTTATCTGAATGTCCGGCATAACGAGCGCGTTCTGCATTACCAAAATCAATAATCACCAGATATGGCGCGGGATAATTAGAGCTGTGATCTTTCACCGCAGTGGGTATTTTAGAAAGATTTCGACACAGATTATGCGTCAACTCAATCATGTTATCAAAATTACTGTCACTGACTAAATCATCAAAAATTGTACCCGCCACGATTGAAAGCGAGGCCTTATTTAAGGCTTCCGTCAGTTTGACCGGATCCGTTGGTAAATATGTCCACGGTCCGAGTTCAATACTTTTATAACCCGCCTGATTTGCCTCACTGAGAACTTTTTGCCAGGGCGGCAGAAACGGATTTTTAGGATCATCAACCCCCCAACTGCAAGGTGCATTAGCAATATGAATAGTCATAATTACGTCCTTACTATATTAATGTTTTATATCACTGGTCGTGACGGATACAGAATTTTTATTGATACGGGCATTCATGAGTTCTTCGACTTTCTCGAGTGCCACACCTTTTGTTTCCGGAATGTAGCGTTTTACGAACCACCAGGAAATCAGGCAGGATACTGAGAACAGCAGCAGCGGGAATCCACCGTGGAATTTTTCACGCAGCCATGGATTATCATTGATAATCGGGAAAACCTGGCTAATGATAAAGTTGGATACCCACATCGAGGCATAAGCGATCCCCATGCCCATTGCGCGAAGGCGGTTAGGCAGAATTTCGCCCACCACGGTCCAGGCGATTTGCGACCATGTTAAGCCAAAGATGAACATGAAGCCTAACAGGCCGATGATTGAGGCATAGCCTTTAATACCAAAATAGAAAGTCAGGAAGGTAAGCGCCAGACAGATGAAGGTGCCGAAAGAGCCAATCAGCAGTAAAATACGGCGCCCGACACGATCAACAAAGACAATACCGACAAGCACGCCCAGGAACTGCAACGCCGCTAGCCAGGTGACCATAAACATGGCTTCTTCCATGCTGCTTGTGACATTCATCAACAAGGTTGGCCCAAAGTACTGAATAACGTTGATGCCGGTGAACTGGTTGAATACGGCAATCATTGACGCAATGATGATGAACATCTTCGCGTTACGTGTTAACCCCTTAATCGAAGGTACATTTTTTACAGATGTCGTTACTGAATCAGTATTAAAAGATGCTTTGATTTCATTAAATAAATTCGAAGCATGCGTAGGGTTGGAGATGCGAGTCAAGGTTTTCATCGCTTCGGCATCACGATTTTTCATTATATTCCAGCGAGGAGACTCCGGAATAAAAGCCATAAACATTAAATACAGGAAGCAAGGAATAACACCAAATCCAAGCATATAACGCCAGCCAACCGTCACCAGCCAGGTTTCATCTGCTCCTTTGGCGATCAAATAATTGACGATCAGCACCAAAACCTGTCCACCAACGAAAAAGACCATATTCATTGCGACAACGCGGCCGCGATAATCCCTTGGTGCAACTTCCGTCATATAAATAGGTGACACAACCGATGCCAGTCCAATGCCGAATCCGCCCAGAATACGGAAGATAATAAACATTGTGAAGTCGGTGGCTAATGCCATGCCCGCTACAGAAACCAGCATAAAGAATACTGTGATAGTCAGGGCTTTTTTTCTGCCATAATTATCGGCAAGTTTACCGGCGAGCCATGCGCCTAATACGCAGCCGATAACGATAATTGATACCGCCCAACCGGTCTGCGATGGCGTTAAACTAAAATGTCTGTTGAGAGGCTCAATAACACCTGAAATAACGGAAGTATCATACCCTTGTAACAGGCCACCCAATGCTGCCACGGTGCAGATCGCCATAACATAGGCGAGATTATATTTCTTCTCTTTCGTACTCATACGGTTACCTTTGCGTTTAATTCACACAGTTTGACTGAGTGAAGTCATATAATGACTGTTTTGAATTTGCGTAGATAATGAAATAGAAACGTAAAAGACAAACAATGTTAAACTGTCATTCTTAATATGTAGCCTCCAGAAAATCAGGCATGGATACGCCGCACACAAAAAATCCCTACGGCGCTGATGTCATCTTTATGATTGACCTAAAAGTTCTCTTTCGATAATCCTGCGCGTGTCGACGGCCTGTGAGTTCATTTTTTCCGGATATCATAATAGTGATGCGGTAATAATGGATTCACCGCCGACTTCGAATTTTCGATTTGCAAAATTCATTTCACGTAATACGCGAAAAATCCACTTTACCTTCGCCAATGCCCCTATGCTGGTGAATTATGGCATTAACATCCGGTGGATTAGCGATGAAGGAAGGGAGTTCCACCCCGTACTGATTCAGTGCACGTTTATACTCGCTCATCAACGCTCTGGAAGCTCGGGGATGTTTACAGAACGGGTTGATACGCGGATGCGGGGATTGTTCAATATATTTATAACCCCACTCAGAAACCTGACGAATCATGCCGGTTATTGATAAATGCGTAATGACGTCAACATCAAAAGCGACTTTCATTATCCCTTTCTCCTTCTGAATAAATCAGTAGTGACAGGCCTGGCCATTTCTTTTCGCCAGCGTATCGGCAATAGCGCGAATGCTCTCTTTTGCGATACCCGGCTTGGGCACCAGCGACATGCCATCTCCTCTCTTTTCGTGACTGACAGACAGCGATGCCCCCTCGCTCTCCTCCAGGCGCCCGACCTGAACCCAACACATATCCCTGCCCAAAAATAGCGAAAATGCCTTTAACGAATGCCTTCGCGTTGCCATCTACTTCAATGTATTGATTATCAATGAGCTGAACGCATGCCTGGGCCATAGTCAATCTGATGGTTTCCATTCGATCCGCCTGCCAGTTTCAAGGTTGTTCACCAGCGAACGCAGATAAGGAATGGCATGCAGGTAATGGATTAACAGGATTATGAAACAAACAATCGAAACATCAACACATTTAAAATTCATCTTCCATTTTTGGGAAGACGATCTCAAAAAGGAATATTTAAGCCGTAAATGCTCTTTACATGAAATATTTATTTTGCAATCAAAAAAATTACATACGCATGATTTATAATGAATATAAACCAACAAAAAGGCAATCGCAGACGGGTAATGAGTGATTTCAATTACATGCAGCAGTAAAATTTTAAATCCATTTAAGTTGAAAATGGAATTTTAAATCTCTAACATTCATGTTGAACATCGTGGTTTATCCCTCTTTTATACACAGTCGAAGGTATCCCGTTATGGTCAGGAGACCAAAAAAATCAGATGTCATTTACCCTGGCCGTATCGCTGTAGATCCCGACGGACAGCTAACTGGCGCTTGTCTGGAAGACATAAGTACATTCTCTAACGCTTCAGGTGGCTCTTCAGGCAACGCCGCCTATGGCACAGCGATTCAAGGGCTGCGCTCAGGCATGCTGGCGATCGCCCTGCGACTCACGCGTAAGCCTGTATTTGGCCCTGATCAACATTCAGGGCCATTCAGTAAAAAATCATTTTTCTGGTGAATGCCAATGCGTTTATCTACGGCTGTATTCAACGATCGCCAGTCAACCTTGCACGTGTTACGTATCAGTTTCGCCATGTTTTTTGCCTACATGACCATTGGGCTCTCCCTGACGGTCGTTCCTCTCTATGTCCATAATATTCTTGGTTACAGCGACACCCTGGTTGGATTAGTCATGGGATGTCAGTTTGTCGCAACGCTGCTGACGCGCGGGATCGCGGGACGTAATGCAGATGAACGTGGCGCAAAGCAAGTGATGCATATGGGGTTGGCGGTTAGCACACTTTCCGGCCTTATGCTGCTTGTGGCGGACAGGGTCGCTCACTTTCCTTTCCTGACGTTATTCTTCCTTTTTGCCGCCCGGATACTGTTGGGCATCAGTGAAAGCCAGATCCTGACAGGGAACCTGGCGTGGGGGCTGGGTTTGAGTGGCGACAAAAAAGGGGGCCGAGTCATGTCATGGAACGGGATAGCCACATATGGTGCTCTGGCAGCAGGCGCGCCTTTTGGCCTTTATCTCTTTCACTATTATGGATTTTGGGCAATTGGCCTTTGTACCGTCATGCTGCCTGTTATTGCCTTTACGCTGAATGCTGCCGTTCCCGCTGTCATCCCCTCACATGGCGTTCGCCTGCCTCTGTGGTCCGTCGTCGGCAAAATCTGGCGTCCAGGGCTGGCTCTTGCACTTCAGGGCATTGGTTTTGCTGTTCTCGGTACGTTTGTCTCCCTTCATTTTAACCAGCAGCACTGGGCGAACGCGGGACTGGCATTAACAGCGTTTGGCGCGATGTTTATCGCTGTACGCCTCATTTTTAGTCATTTCCCGGACCGGTTTGGCGGCAAAACTGTCGCAATTTTTTCGCTTTTAACTGAAAGCCTGGGGTTGCTGACATTGGGTACAGCATCCACACCAATGCTCGCTTTGATTGGAGCAGGCATGACCGGTGCCGGATGCTCTTTAATCTTTCCCTCGCTGGGTGTTATCGCCTTGCGTCATTCTCCTCCGCAAACAAGAGGAACGGCATTAGGTGGCTATGCCGCTTTTCAGGACATCGCCTATGGGCTTAGTGGCCCCCTTGCAGGTTTGATCGCGGTTGCAGCCGGTTATCCGATGGTCTTCCTGTTGGCGGGTGGATGTAGCATTGCGGGCGTCATTTTTGTAGCCCTTTTCATCAAGAATGAATGAGAAGCATGAAAATTTTTCTCATGACAGACCTGCTGTTCAGTAAGCAAAATCCAGGAGATCGGGGCATGTTTAACCTGTGACGCCAGAAAAGGCAGATTAGGTTTGATATTTGGCATCTCAAGGCAGGACGTTAACAATGTGATTTTTTAACGTGGCAAATCATGCATAGCGGGCCTGGCCTGGACCCGCCAGAAAGTAAGTTACTTAGCTAACAGAGGAGGGACAGACGGGACTTCCGGCGCATTATCAATATCACGTTGAGTCATCCGGAAGGCTTCAGGATAATGTTCCCGCTCCGTTCTTCGGGCTGGCTCTGTATTGCGCCATGTGTACAGGCAATGCTGACACTGATGCACCGTCCATATCCCCTCAACTGGGGATGTTGCCATGATTTCAATGTGTTCATCAGCACAACGTGGACAAATCATACTTTCTCCTTAACCGCGATTTGATAACAGGGACGTTAACTTCTCAACCCAGATTGAAGTTTCTGGCAGGTCTTTTACCGGCTGACTGTAGTGGCCGCGGGTATCCGGTGCCACGGGAGTCGTCGCATCGATCACAAGTTTATCCGTGATTCCCGCAGGGCTGGAACCCGGGTCCAGTTCCAGTACGGACATGTTTGGCAGTTGAACGAGATCGCCTTGCGGATTGACCTTTGAAGACAGCGCCCACATCACCTGAGGCAGGTTAAAGGGATCGACATCCTCATCGACCATGATCACCATCTTGACGTAGCCCAGACCATGCGGGGTTGTCATCGCCCGTACGCCTACAGCACGGGCAAATCCACCATAACGTTTCTTTGTAGAAATAATGGCCAGTAATCCGTGTGTATACATTGCATTTACAGCCTGCACCTCAGGGAAATCCGCTTTCAGCTGTTGATACAAAGGGACACAGGTTGCCGGGCCCATCAGATAATCAATTTCGGTCCAGGGCATTCCCAGATACAATGACTCGAATATTGGCTTAGTGCGGTAGGAGACCTTATCAATCCGTACAACGGTCATATTGCGACCGCCGGAATAATGGCCGGTGAATTCGCCAAACGGTCCTTCAATCTCACGTTTGCGCCCTTCTATCACGCCTTCAAGAATGACTTCCGATCCCCACGGCACATCAAAGCCGGTCAGAGGCGCGGAGGCGATGGGGTACGGGCTTTCACGCAGCGCACCTGCCATCTCATATTCTGACTGGTCGTATTTCAGCGGCGTGGCGCCCATCAATGTAATAATGGGGTCATTGCCCAGCGTAATAGCCACTGGCAGATCGTCGCCACGTTCTTCGGCCTTATGGAGATGAAGTGCAATGTCATGCATCGGCACGGGCTGTAGCCCGAGTTTACGTTTACCTTTCACCTCCATCCGGTAAATGCCGACGTTTTGCTTACCGAAATGTTCTGGATCAAGCGGGTCACGTGATACTACGCAGGCCTTATCAAGATAGAAACCGCCGTCGCCGTCGTTCAGGCGGAACAGGGGAAGGATGTCGAAGAGATTGATCTCTTCACCATCAACGGTATTTTCTGACCAGGGCGCATTGTCGCGCCGCTCTGGTGCCACAGGAAAAGTGTCCCAGCGACGAATGAATTCATCTATCTGCTGTTTCACTGGGGTATTCATTGGGAGGCCCAGTGAAATTGCATGGTTTTGCCAGGAACCAATAGTGTTCATCACAACATGAGCATGATTGAACCCCTTTATTTTTTTGAATGAGATTGCCGGTGCACCTTCACCAATTCGGCCTGTAGCATTAGCGGCCGCGGCAATATCAGGTTCGGGTAAAACCTCTTCATCAATCTCAAGAAGCTGCCCCTGCTCGTCCAGAGCCTTAAGGAAGCTACGTAGGTCATCAAAAGCCATTATTTACTCTCCATACTCAGGGATTTCTTAGAATTGTTCAGGCCTTTCCAGCGATTTGCCTTTGGCGAGGCAATCCCAAACTGGTCGAGAACACGAGAAACGACATGATCGATCACATCATCAATTACTGCGGGGTGGTTATAAAAAGCGGGCATGGGCGGAACCATGGATACGCCAAGACGGGAAAGGGCTAGCATATTTTCCAGGTGAATGGTGCTGAGAGGCGTCTCTCTGGGGACCAGCACAAGTTTTCTGCCTTCTTTAATGACGACATCAGCAGCCCGTCCAATAAGGCCTTCCGCGTATCCCATGCGAATTCCCGCTAAGGTTTTCATACTGCAAGGAATAATGACCATCCCATCGGTGTGAAAAGAACCTGACGAGAGAGTAGCGGCCTGGTCGGACGGGCCATACACAACATCAGCCATGCTCATCACCTCACGCGATGAAAAAGGCGTTTCGAGTTCAATTGTGGTTTTAGCCCACTTGCTCAAAATCAGATGAGTTTCAACCTCTTTGATTTCCTGCAAAATGCTGAGCAGAGCCACCCCTAAAGGGGCACCTGTTGCTCCCGTCATACCGATTACAATTCTCATCTGACTTCCTTGCAAATAACGTTCGTGTACGAATGAAATTAACGGTAATCTACTCAAACCCATAAAGTCAATTGATTTCCATGGTTACTATTTTCAATGTGACCTTTTGTATCTGGTGATAAAGAATGTTTAACGGTGGGATAATGATTTAACATTAACTAAATACGAGGATGACAGAGCCAGAGAAAAGTTAATATGAACAATGACTTGAGCAACCTTTTCTTCCATTTGACGAGGCAACTTCTACAGGAACATACCGCCCTGTGGCAGGAAGCGATGCCCTTTCTGACAAAGCAGCAGTATGCTGTTCTTTCAGCCGTTCATGCTAAACCGGGAATCGAACAACTGGAATTAACAGAGGCGGCGTTAAGTTCGAAGGCTACGCTGGCAGAATTGCTGGTTCGCATGGAACATAAAGGTCTGATACAACGTGAAGAAGGAAAAAAAGACAAACGTCGTAGATTTGTTACGCTTACCGATCAGGGTGAAGAGATGCTTAACACTGCATCACCGATTGCTGAAAGCGTTGATTCACATTTTCTGAACAGGTTAGAAGACCATGAGCAAAAGGAAATCATAAGCCTTCTTAAAATCATGTTAAAAAAACAGGCTTCCTGAAAGCATCCCGTTATTCTTCAGAAACAGATTTAATGGCAGGGTTGTGCCTTGATCGGGCATGATTCACGCAACGCTGAGTTAATCAAAGGTCGGCGGGTCACTGAAATGACAGAGAAAACAGCGCTGGTTGACGGGGCGAAGCAAGAAACCGTCTGAGTGCTCATCTTTGCCCTGACTAACACGCACTTTAAGGATTTCAGCATGACCACTTTTCATCAACTCAACGCCACCAGCCTGAATGGCCAGCACATCTCGATGGCCGACTATGCTGGCAAGCTGGTTCTGGTGGTGAATACCGCCAGCCATTGTGGATTCACTCCACAATATGCAGGTCTTGAAGCACTCTACAAAAAGTACGCTGCGCAGGGGCTGGTGGTGCTGGGTTTCCCTTGCAACCAGTTCGGTAAGCAGGAACCGGGCAGTGCCGACGACATCGCGCAGACCTGTCACATTCACTACGGTGTGAGCTTCCCCATGTTCGAAAAAGTAGAGGTTAACGGCCCCGGAACGCATCCGCTATTTCGTTACCTGAAAGCGGAGTTACCCGGTGTGCTGGGTGAGCGGATTAAATGGAACTTCACTAAGTTTTTGATCGGACGCGACGGCAAACCACTCAAGCGTTTTGCACCCATCGCTACGCCGGAAAAAATGGAAGCCACCCTCCTGGCGGCACTTGAAAGCTAACCAGGGAGGTCAAATTTATCCTTGGCCATTTTCTATAAACTGATGCTATCCAGACTGGATTACCCTTTACTGATCGCTCGCAACGTCTTTTAACGCTATAACTTTGCTCATTACGCAAAGAGCCGGTCGCTTAATAAAAAGCACGCCCTTCTCTTGAGCAGGGATGGCAGGGATGTTGCTATATCCTGTCCTCAGCGCGCAATACCGGTATCCATTCATTTTTAATGCCACTATCCAGCACTGAAGCGTAATCGGCCAGGCGCGACGATTTTCGCCTTCACCACGTGTTACTTGAGGCAAGCGGATGAACATTGACTGGCACAGCGCAGAACTGACGCGCATGACGATCGTGGATAAAAACTATAAAAATACGCAAAATGTGCGCCNCTTTATGGTTGCACAGTGCGGAGAACGTTTCCGGTTCGATCGGGATTTTATGGCCTGGATACGCAATGACATTCCCAAAAACCTGGGAGAGGTGGTGGATGAGTGGAAGCGCAGAAAGGCTGGCTGACACTCACAATCTGTTCATCCCCTCTCCTTTTTGCTTTCGGGCATCCGTCCGGGCACCGTTTACGTCCACACCTTATGCCAGCGCGTGAAAATAACGGCCAGCAGGCGTACGCGGCGGTTATTTTATTGCGGCTTTACAGAGCCAAGCCTGACAGGGTGACAAAAAAAGGCCCGATCACCAATCGGGCCTTTGCTGATACACAGGTCATTCACCGAATGTCTGACGCCGTTATTTCGACAGCAGTTCTTTACGGATGATTTCTGCACCGGCGCTGAGGGCACTCAGCTTGCCCCGGGCAACCTGACGGGATAACGGCGTCATGCCACAGTTGGTAGAGGGATAAAGCTTATCGGCATCCACAAACTGAAGGGCTTTACGCAGCGTATCGGCCACTTCTTCAGGGGTTTCGATCGTGTTGGTTGCCACATCAATGGCCCCGACCATCACTTTTTTACCGCGAATCAGTTCGATAAGATCCATCGGCACGCGAGAGTTTTGGCATTCCAGCGAGATGATATCGATGTTCGACTTCTGCAGTTTAGGGAAGACTTCTTCATACTGACGCCATTCGGTTCCGAGCGTCTTTTTCCAGTCGGTGTTGGCTTTGATGCCGTAACCGTAGCAAATGTGCACAGCGGTCTCGCACTTGAGCCCTTCAACGGCGCGTTCCAGGGCGGCAATGCCCCAGTCATTCACCTCATCGAAAAACACGTTAAATGCCGGTTCGTCAAACTGGATAATATCGACACCCGCCGCCTCAAGTTCCTTCGCTTCCTGGTTAAGAATTTTGGCAAATTCCCAGGCCAGTTTTTCGCGGCTCTTGTAATGGTTGTCATACAGCGTATCGATCATGGTCATGGGACCCGGCAGCGCCCATTTGATCTGTTTATTCGTNAGCTGACGTAAAAATTTGGCATCTTCAACGAAGACCGGCTTCTGACGNGCCACTTCACCCACCACACTCGGCACGCTGGCATCATAACGATTACGGATTTTNACGATCTCGCGTTTTTCAAAATCCACACCGCTNAGGTGTTCAATAAAGGTGGTCACAAAGTGTTGGCGCGTTTGCTCACCATCGCTGACGATATCGATACCGGCGCGATCCTGATCGTCCAGAATCAAACGCAGTGCGTCTTTCTTGCCATCGATTAATTCTTCATTTTCCAGTTTCCAGGGCGACCACAGTGTTTCAGGTTGCGCAAGCCAGGACGGTTTTGGCAGGCTTCCCGCCGTGGAAGTCGGTAACAAAGTTTTCATAACAGGTAACCTTATACTGAGTTAATCAAAGAACGTAATTAGCAGACCATTGCTCAAGAACATTTTTGTAGGGTTTGATGAAGTTCTTCTCGGTAAACTTCCCTTGTTCAATAGCCAGATGGCTACGCTCTTCTCGGTCGTAAACAATTTGCGTTAAAGAATAATCCCGATGGCTCAGGCTCGGTTGATATTCAATACCAGCCGGCGAGTTTGCATTATAGATCTCAGGGCGATAAATCTTCTGGAACGTTTCCATCGTACTGATGGTGCTGATGAGTTCGAGATTAGTGTAATCACGCAGCAAATCACCCGTAAAATAGAACGCCAGGGGCGCAACGCTGTTTTCAGGCATAAAATAGCGCGCATGTAATCCCATCTTACTGAAGTATTTATCGGTCAGCGAATATTCATCCTGCTGGTACTCAATGCCCAGTACCGGGTGACGGTTGCCGGTGCGGACATAGGTGTTTTTGCTTGAAACACTCAGGCAGATCACCGGTGACTTGCTAAAATTCGCCTTGTAAGCCTCTGATTGCAGGAAGCATTTGAAGATATTGCCATGCAGCTCGCCAAAGTTTTCCGGGATAGTAAACACTGGATTATTTTTGTTGTGCTCTGACAGCAAGACGCTGAAGTCATAGTCACGCACGTAAGAAGAGAAGTTGTTCCCCACAATGCCTTCAATACGTTCGTCGGTTTTTTTATCGACGATACTGGTTTTCAATATTTCGATAACCGGGAAAGCATCGCGATTATTTTCCACATTGATATTCATCTCAACGGAAATGATCTCAAGCTCGACAGAATAACGGTCCCCTTTCGGGTTATCCCAGTGCGCCAGGGAATTAAAACGATTATCCATCATCACCAGGGCGTTACGCAGGTTTTCCTGGCGGTTCTTGCCACGGGCCAGGTTAGCGAAGTTGGTCGTGATGCGGGTGTTTTCTGACGGATTGTAATTCTCATCAAAAACACTGCTCTTAATCGTAAAGGTGAAATTGTTATTCATCGTGTCTGGATCCTGAATTCTGATGTAAAAACTGCGTTATTTGCCAGACCGGNCTGCTTGTCTCGTCTGCTTCACAGTTTTTAACGCGCCTGCAATCAATAAGCATATTTTATGCCAGAGTCGTAACATGAGTGAAAGCGACTTAATTTCACATTAACATGAGCCTTCTTCATGGTGGTCCTTCCGTTGCTGTACGAACCCCTGCCCACACTGTGGCTGGTGGGCATGGGGAGCGCAACGTGCAGAGTAAAATAAGGCCTGCCGGGCTGACAGAACGCGGCTAACACTCGGCAGGACGCCTCTCTCCTGCCCTGTTCCAAACGCTGCCAGATGTCAGCACCTGCCATCGTCATGCATAAAGACAAGACGCAACAGGATGGCCAGCGGTTATTTCTTTTTGGTGAGCATCGACTTTAGATCGGCAAAGGGATTGTAGGTGGCGGCCCCCACATCATCCTGCGCATCCTCGCCAGCCACAACGGATGTGCCGTACTGATCGGCTTCCGTATACTTTGAGTGTTCGTGATCATGGCAGTACAGGCACAGCAGCTCCCAGTTACTGCCGTCTGGTGGATTATTGGTGTGGTCGTGATCGATGTGGTGAACCGTTAATTCCCGCAGGTTTGAATAAACAAACTCCCGCGAGCATCGCCCACAAACCCACGGATAGATTTTTAACGCTTTTTCACGATAGCCACTTTCCAGCCGCGAGTAGTTTTTGGGGATCAGAGCCATGACCGACGTTACCTGTATGATGAGATTTTTTCACTTGTGATTGCAGCAGGCTAACCTGCTTATCGGATGACTTCAAGTTGTATGCTGGGTCCGTTTTTTGCCCGTTTTTCCCGCCGCCTACCTGCGCCGTTCAGTGCCAAAGCCAGAAGCTCATTTCCTGTCTGTTGAGCAATGCCTGGGTGCGATAACGATATGCGTGCTGGATAAAGGTGACCGCCAGGAAAGCTTTATTGGTAATCAATGCGGCGGCAGAGTGTTCCTGTTCCTGCAGAGCAATGATTTCTGGCACGACTACCAAGCCATGAAAGCGAANGGTGTGACGTNTTGTGAGGAACCNCGAGAGGAAGAGTATGGGCTGGTNGTGGTNTTTGAAGACCTCTATGGCAACCGTTGGGATCTTTACCAGAACAGGTAAAACAAAACGACAGGCCTGTAAAACAGGAAACAGAGGTTCACAGATAAGGGCTGCCATCTGACCTTGTGATGTGATTACCCATACTCAATGCGGTGGTTCAGTTTCCTTAATCGCTGGACATCGATGACAGGGGCCATAAATATGGATGTCTTCTGATCCCAGAGCTTCAGCAGATAAAGGCATTATGGAAGAAAAGCTAAAATTTATGATGTTGGCGCTTGAGTACTCCCGCCAGGCATTACCCGAATGCAGACCCAATCCCCCTGTCGGATGCGTGATCGTTCATGACGGCGAGGTTGTTGCTAAGGGGTTTACACAACCGCCAGGCCAACACCATGCTGAGATCGACGCGATCGCAAAACTTACCTTCCCCATTAGCGAATGTGAAATATATGTCACGCTTGAGCCCTGCTCTTTTCAGGGCAGAACGCCTTCGTGTGCTTTAACAATTGCAGCGCTAAAGCCAAAACATATTTATATTGCCATGGACGATCCGCACCCGAAGAACAGGGGAGCGGGACGCACTATTTTAAAAAAGGCAGGCATCAGCTTTACATCAGGCATCGGAAAGCAGGCGGTCGAGAAATTTCTTTTCCCCTATCTGGACACGTCTTCGTCATAAACATCACTTTTATCGCCGCATTGGGATCTCAGCGGGACGTTATCCCATCATCATCCCGACATTTTCGTCGTGATGGCACTTACCGCCAGGCCAGAACGGCCCGGCTTCGTCCGTAGCAATAATCTGTTCTGTGGGCACGCGCAGCTCACCCTTGTTAGTGCATGAACGGGCAAATAAGCGGATGCCCGCACGCTGGTTAATTTTCCCGCCCCGCGCCGCTGACTGGCAGAAAAATCGCGAGATGAATGTTATGATTAACCCATTCTATTCAGTCACAAAAGACACAGGTGCAAACCCTGAGGGCAAGATATGAACAACGAAGTCTCACTGAAATACTATGACATTGCCGATGAGTATTCGTCAGAAACGGAAACGCCGGTAAGCGAATCCGAGCGTGACGCCCTGGCACACTATTTCCAGTTGCTGATTGGCCGTTTAATGAATAACGAAGAAATCAGTGAAGAAGCGCAGAAAGAGATGGCCGTTGAAGCGGGCATTAATGAACAACGCATTGATGAGATCGCCACCTTCCTGAATCAGTGGGGCAACGAAGACTAATTCCGGTAAACGCTGCCGCTAAAGCACCTGTGCCGGAGCACAGGTGCAGGCGATAAACACTATACCGCGTGTTGGCTAAAGGATGCGGATTCCGCTTCCTCATCGGTAATGTTGGGTTGAGAAAAGCTCGCTTTAACGCCCCAAAAGTAGCAGGCCAGAGACGCGACAATAATGAGGATCATGTCGAGTGGTGCGTCAATCATACCGCTTCCGCCATAGGTACCCAGCATAGAAACCACCATGACCGCGATGTAATAAGCCAGCAGCCACCAGGCGCACTGCAAATCCTGACTGAACTGGTTGCTCTTTTTGCCAAAGATCGCGTAAGCGACCCAGGCAACAATCAGAATCGGAATGAGGATCTCATTAACAGACCAGCCGCTCCAGTAAATCAAAAGCGTACTGGCAACAAACGCCAGCGGGCTGAGAACCGCCGCAACGGGCAGACGAAACGGACGCTGCATATCGGGCAGGTGTTGACGAAAAGCGCCCAGGGTTATCGGGCCGGGCATGTAAGTAAAAACGGTTGCCGACGTCACTGCGCCGATTAAACCGCCCCAGACCTGAAACTCGGAAGGCAATGTCCAGGCGATGGCCAGCAGCAGCGACAGCCACAATGCACCGCGCGGTACGCCAGATTTTGCATCCACTTTGCCAAACACTTTAAACAGATGGCCATTACGCGCCCAGGCAAACAGCACGCGCGCGGCGCCGGCCAGGTAGATGTTGCCGGTCCCGGCCGGGGAAATCACCGCGTCGATAAGAATCAGGTTAATCAACCAGGTCAGCCCCAGGCTGCGCGCCAGGTCGGCATAGGGAGACTGAAATATCTGCTTCAGCCCTGCCCAGCCATGTTGTGACAGCAAATCGGTCGGTACCGCCCCCATGAACGCATACTGCAGGGCCAGGTAAATCACGAAGCTGACAGCAATGGCAATACCGATTGCCAGCGGCACGTTGCGCTGTGGATTTTTAGCTTCACTAGCAAAATCAACCGCCTGACGAAAGCCAAGATAGGCAAAGACGATCCCTGCCCCCGTCAGTGAGCTGAAAACGCCATGAGCCCCACCCGGCGGNGAAGGTGGAACATCAAGGTTNGGCGCATGGAAGTAAAGCAGAAGTGTCACGATGGTCAGCAACGGCACGATAAATTTGAAGGTGGTGACAATCGTGTTCACCCGCCCAAAGAAGCTGACGCTCCAGTAGTTGAGCAGAAAAAACACCACCAGCAGCCCAATCTGCACGCCAAACCCTAACCCCGTTGGGCTGCCGTCCTCATGCCCCAGCGCGGGCCACCAGTAGATCGCATACTGACGAACGGCCTCAACTTCTACCCCTGCGGTGCTGGTATAGGCCAGCAGCGAGCTGACACCAATCACGAAACCAACGATGTTGCCGTGCGAATAATTGGGATAGCGAACAAAACCGCCGGCGCGCGGTAGCGCTGAGGACAGCTCGGCGTAAACCAGGCCAATCATCAGAACGATCACGGCACCCAGTACCCATGCCCAGCCGGTATGGCTGCCCGCATAGCCGGAACTGTTAAGGGCGGCATATAACCAGCCCGAACCGATCATTGAGCCGATGCCAAGTAATGACAGATCGACCAACCCTAATTTCTTTTTAAGTCCCGTAGATGCCATGCTATGCCCCTGTCTGATTATTGGATGTTGTAGGTGAGAATAAAGCATATTGTGTGCCAGCAATATTTTGCTGTCGTAATAGTTTATGTAAGAAACATTCCAGATCACATAACCTGCCAGATAAGGGTTTCAGGAATCCGTTTCAACAGAAATATAAAATATCCGTAGGCGTGAGTAGCGATGTTAAGCATGAGATCAGGGTGCAACGCGCACTGCAATGATCCAGAAAATATATAGCGATGCTATTTGAAACATTCCGTCACCAGTGCAAAAGTTGTGACATATATTCAGGGGACAGGTCGTTAGCATCGCCTTTAGTCAGTTGAATGACGCCACGCAAAATAACGCGACGTGAGTTTCCCCGTCATCCCTTTGCTGTCAGGGCCTGCGTTGCAGTGATGGAGGAGCATCGAGGTGTCAAGCAGACTGCGTAAAAATGCGGATGAGGTAGGCCTTTTTCACCTGATACCCGATATTTCAATCCGTTTTCCCATCTGGTGTTTTATGAATAAAAAAGAAAGTTAAAAAAGAGAAGGGTCATCAGACATTCAGCGTAATGATGCTGCTGCGCCCTGTGTTAATGATTACGGCAATAAGAAATCATCGTCTGAAAAAGGTGCCCTCTGTCTCCTTGCTTTTTTAGTCCAAGTATCAGCAGAAGCACCCTATATTCCACTTAAGGCTATCCGTTGCGGTAACCGCTTTTTTATAATGCCATCAGTCCACAATAAACAGCGTCGCCCCTTCTCTGGTGGTTGATCGATGGGCTTCGGCATCGTCGGCAACCTGATAACTCACGCCCGGCGTTAATACAAACGTGCGTCCATCGTCCAGCTCTGTGACCATTTCGCCTTTCAGGCACAGAAGAATATGCCCTTTTATACACCAGTGATCGGCCACGTAGCCGGGGGAATAGTCGACCATTCTGACTCTGATATCGCCAAACTTTGCCACGCGCCAGAGCGCAAACCCGCTATCACCCGGATGCCGTTCTGCCTCTATCTGTGCCCAGTCTGTTATCCCGAAAGGGATATTTTCCATTTTCATTTTTCATGCTCCGTAAGAGATTCAGGATTGATTACATGGCTTCGGTCACCGTCGAAAAAGCGCACCACGTTTTCGAACGCGGTGCCGAAATACAGGCTGTAGCTGTCCTTCTCGACATAGCCGATGTGCGGCGTGCAGAGCACGTTGGGCAGTGATAACAGCGGATGCGCGGGATCGTATACCGGCTCCT
>JGI24739J22299_10000254_pt1 | contig 17958 bp, 18 predicted proteins | sample KBSCornC5_FD_22299 | JGI IMG/M metagenome (IMG submission 22299)
AACGAAAAAGCGGCGGACACCGCGAGGTGCCGCCGCCTTCGATGCTCAAGCGATAAACGTCAGACGTTGAACAGGAAGTGCAGCACGTCGCCGTCCTTCACCACGTAGTCCTTGCCTTCCTTGCGCAGGCGGCCCGCCGAGGCGGCGCCGGCCTCGCCCTTGAACTGGATGAAGTCGTCGTACGACACCGTCTCGGCGCGGATGAAGCCNCGCTCGAAATCGGTGTGGATCACGCCGGCCGCCTGCGGGGCGGTGAAGCCGCGCTTGATCGTCCAGGCGCGCACTTCCTTCACGCCGGCGGTGAAATAGGTCTGCAGGTTGAGCAGCTTGTAGCCGGCGCGGATCACGCGATTGAGGCCCGGCTCGTCCAGGCCCAGGTCCTTGAGGAACTCGTCGCGGTCGGCGTCTTCCAGCTGGGACATTTCTTCTTCGATCGCCGCGCACACCGGCACCACCTCGGCGCCCTCCACGGCGGCGCGGGCGCGCACGGCGTCGAGGTGCGGGTTGTTCTCGAAACCGTCCTCGCGCACGTTGGCGATGTACATCAGCGGCTTCAGCGTGAGCAGGAACAGGTCGCGCACCAGCGCCTTCTCTTCCTCGTCCAGGCCCAGGCTGCGCGCCACCTTGCCCTCGTTGAGGCCGGCGGCCAGCTTCTGCAGCACCGGCTTCCTGGCGATGGCCTCCTTGTCGTTGGCCTTGGCCGCGCGCTCGGCGCGGTTCAGCGCCTTCTCGACCGAATCCAGGTCGGCCAGCGCCAGCTCGGTGTCGATGGTTTCGATGTCGGCGATCGGATCGACCTTGCCCGCCACGTGCACGATGTCGCTGTGCTCGAAGCAGCGCACCACGTGCGCGATGGCGTCCACCTCGCGGATGTGCGCCAGGAACTTGTTGCCCAGGCCCTCGCCCTTGGAGGCGCCGGCGACCAGGCCCGCGATGTCGACGAATTCGACCGCGGTGGGGATCACCTTCTGCGGATTGACGATGTCCGACAGCGCCTGCAGGCGCGCATCCGGCACCGGCACCACGCCGACGTTCGGCTCGATGGTGCAGAACGGGAAGTTGGCGGCGGCGATGCCGGCCTTGGTCAGCGCGTTGAACAGGGTGGACTTGCCGACGTTAGGCAANCCGACGATGCCGCATTTGATGCCCATGGGTAGATCCGGGAATAGGGAATGGAGAATGGGGAATAGTAGAACCGGCCCAGGCGAATCGCTCAGCGATTCCCCATTCCCGATTCCCTATTCCCTGGTGTGTGCAACTGCTGCATCGCCTTGTCGAACTGCCCGGAAACGGCCAGCGGCAGCACGTCCAGCGCGCGCGCGATGCCGTCCAGGATGGCGTCCTCGTCCNTGGCGGACGGACGGCCCAGCACCCAGGGCGTGACCTTGTCCTTGTGGCCCGGATGGCCGATGCCGATGCGCAGGCGATGGAACTTGGCGTGGCCGAGGTGGGCGATGGTGTCGCGCAGGCCGTTCTGGCCGCCGTGGCCGCCCTCGAACTTCAGGCGCACCGTGCCGGCGTCCAGGTCCAGCTCGTCGTGCGCGAGCAGGCACTGGGCCGGCTCGATCTTGTAGTAGCGCAGCGCCGAAGCCACGGCGAGGCCGCTCTTGTTCATGAAAGTGGCCGGCTTGAGCAGCCATACCGGCTCGCCGCCGANGCGGACCTTGCAGGTCTCGCCGTGCAGCTTGCCGTCGAAGCCCCAGCGCTCGCCCTGCCCCGCCGCAAGGGCGTCCACAAACCAGAACCCGGCGTTATGCCGGGTTCGGAGATATTCGGCACCGGGATTGCCCAGTCCGACGATGAGGCGCAGACCCGCCATGGATAGCCGGCAAGCACGCGGCGTCCGCCCGCGCCGGGAAGGCGCGGGCGGACGTGCGACTTACTTCTTGGCGTCCTTGCTGGCGTCGGCCGGAGCGGCTTCGCCCTCGGCCGGGGCCTCTTCGACTTCTTCCTTCACCGTGTTGGCGGTGACCACGGCGATGTCGTGGTCGGCACCCTGGTGCAGGGCCGGCACGTCGACGCCCTTCGGCAGCTTCACCTGCGACAGATGGATGATGTCGCCCGGCTTGAGGTCCGACAGGTCGAGTTCGATGAACTCCGGCAGGTCCTTCGGCAGGCAGGACACTTCCACTTCGGTCAGGTTGTGCGAGATCACCACGCCGGAGGTCTTGCCGGCCGGGGACTTCTCCTGGTTCAGGAAGTGCAGCGGCACGTTGACGCGAACGGCTTCGTTCTCGTTGATGCGCAGGAAGTCCATGTGCAGCATCTGCTGCTTGAACGGATGCTTCTGCCAGTCGCGCACCAGCACCTTCTGCACCTTGCCGTCGATGTTCAGGTCGAGCACCGAGGAGAAGAACCACTCGTTCTTGGCGGCAAGCAGNATGGTGTTGTGGAAGATCTGGATGCTTTCCGGGGGCTGGCCCGCACCGTAGACGACGGCCGGCACGAACTCCGCACGACGCAGGCGGCGGCTCGCACCTTTCCCCTCGTCCTTGCGGCTCTCGGCCTTGATTTCATGAATCTGTGCCATGTTGGCGATTCCTACTTCAGGTTGTGATCCGCCTCGCGGCGGCTGGGGTGACTCCCTCGCGACCAAGGGAGTCGGAAACTTTTGTGGATCAATCCACGTAGAGCGAGCTGACCGATTCGCCGAACGCGATGCGGCGGATCGTCTCCGCCAGCAGTTCGGCCACCGACAGCTGGCGGATCTTGGCGCAGGCCTGGGCTTCCGGGCGCAGCGGCAAGGTGTTGGTCACCACCAGCTGGTCGAGCTGGGAGTTCTCGATGTTGCTGATNGCGGCGCCGGACAGCACCGGATGCACGCAGTACGCCACCACCTTGCGGGCGCCGCGCTCCTTCAGCGCCGCGGCGGCCGCGCACAGGGTGCCGGCGGTGTCGACGATGTCGTCGACCAGCACGCAGGTCTTGCCGTCGACATCGCCGATGATGTTCATCACCGTGGCCACGTTCGCCTTCGGGCGGCGCTTGTCGATGATCGCCAGGTCCGCGTCGTCCAGCCGCTTGGCCAGCGCGCGGGCGCGCACCACGCCGCCGACGTCCGGGCTCACCACGATCAGGTTGTCCATCGAGTGGTTGCGCCAGATGTCCGCCAGCAGCAGCGGCGAGGCATAGACGTTGTCCACCGGNATGTCGAAGAAGCCCTGGATCTGGTCCGCGTGCAGGTCCACCGTNAGCACCCGGTCCACGCCGACGGTGCCGATCATCTTGGCCACCATCTTGGCGGTGATCGGCACGCGCGCCGAGCGCGGNCGGCGATCCTGGCGGGCNTAGCCGAAGTACGGCATCACCGCGGTCACGCTGGCCGCCGAGGCGCGCTTGAGCGCGTCCACCAGGGTCAGCAGCTCGAACAGGTTCTCCGCGCTGGGCGCGCCCGTCGGCTGGATCACGAACACTTCCTGCCGGCGGACGTTCTCCTCGATCTCGATCTGCGTCTCGCCGTCGCTGAAGCGGCCGACCAGCGCCTTGCCGAGCGGCACGCCCAGCCGCGTGGCGACATCCTCGGCCAGGGCGCGGTGCGCATTGCCGGTGAAGAGCATCGGGGTGGACGTGTCCACGGTCATTGCGGTGAGCCTTTGGCCATCTCGATTTCGAAGTGGCTGGGGCGGCAGGATTCGAACCTGCGCATGCGGGAATCAAAATCCCGTGCCTTAACCAGCTTGGCGACGCCCCAGTGAATTTTTTTGGCTCCGGCCCGCCTCGCGGCGCGCCGGAGCTTGATGCTTGCGGCTCAGGCGGCGCCGCGATGGCGCGCCAGGGCCTCCTGCAACGGGGAACGCTCCACGCCGACGGCCACATGGGCCGAGCATGAGGGCGGGCATTTCTCGGCGACGAATTCCGCCCGTTCCTGCGACTTGGTCTCGAGGAACACGCAACCGCCACTGCCGGAGAGCCTCGCCCGNCCGAACTCGTTCAGCCAGCCCAGCGCCGCGGCCACCNGNGGATGGCGCGCGCGTACGACCGGCTCGAAGACGTTTTCGGCTGTTTCGCCCGAAGCAAAGGATGAAATTGTGGCTGGCNGAGCATTTCGTGTCAATTCAGACGCTTGAAAAAGCTCGGCGGTGGGCACCTGTTCGCGCGGATCGACCACCACGTACCAGCGCTGCGGCAGCACGATTGGCTGCAGCCGGTCGCCCACCCCCTCGGCCCAGGCCGAGCGCCCGCGCACGAAGACCGGCACGTCGGCGCCGAGCTGGCGCCCCAGCCCGGCCAGTTCGTCCTCGGACAGGCCGGCGCCCCACAAATGATTGAGCGCGACCAGCACCGTGGCCGCGTCCGAACTGCCGCCGCCCAGCCCTCCGCCGATGGGGATGCGCTTCTCCACCTCGATCTCCACGCCGGCGCCGGCCGGCGCATGCGGCTGCAGCAGGCGCGCGGCGCGGACCGCCAGGTCCTGTTCTTCCGGCACGCCGGGGACCTCGGTGAGGCGCCGCACCACGCCATCGAGGCGCGGCCGCAGCCGCACCTCGTCGCCCCAGTCCAGCAGGCGGAACACCGTCTGCAGCTCGTGGTAGCCGTCGGGACGGCGCCCGGTGATGCGCAGGAACAGGTTCAGCTTGGCCGGCGCGGGCCAGACGGTCCAACCCTCCGGCCCCGGCGGCTCCAGGGTGCGGCTCATGAACACGCGCAGGTCGTCGGGGAAGCCGTTTTCGAGGTCCCGCTCGCGCGCGAACGCGAAGGCCGGGTCGCGCTTGTCGACCTCGACGAAGCCATGCTTGGCGTAGAACGGCGCATTCCATGGCACATCGGCCAGGGTGCCCAGGGTGATCTGCCGATAACCCGCCGCGCGGGCCCAGGCGCAGGCATGCTCCAGCAAGGCCGCGCCGATGCCTTTGCCGCCCCAGTCCGGCAGTACGTCGATCTCGGCCAGGCCGATGCCGGCCTCATCCTCGGTATCCAGCCAGACGAAGCCGACCGGCTCGCCCGTCGCATCGCTGACCGCGACCCACACCAGGCCGCGCTCGGTCGCCAGCCGCAGCAGCTCCGGCGGCATGGTCACGGGGGCGTAGAAACGCCAGGCGCGATGGCCGCGGAACAGCTCCATGGCNTCGCGTTCGATGGCGCACAGCGCCTCTACCTGCGCTGGCACGGCGCGCTGAATGCTGTAGCTCATGTCGATTCCGACTGACGGCGCCTGGCCGCGGGGGCGCCAAGCCTACCCGCGGTGCGGCCTTACTGGAACGTCCAGGAGTCGATCGACAGCCGTACCCGGTACGGCGGCTTCTCCGCGAACACCTTCTTCGGCACCGGCGGCTGGCGGGTGGCGTCCCATTCGCGGTAGTCCACGTTCCAGCCATCCTGCTGCAGCAGCGACGGCAGGCGGTCGGTGCCGAAGCTGAGCTCGGCCGGGCCGCCGTCGGCGCGCAGGCCGAGCACCCAGGCGCGCAGGTCGCGCAGCGGCACGTCCCAGCCCAGCGCCTTGAGCATCAGCGACTCGGCATCCGGCCCGCGCAGGGGGCCGCCGTCGACACCTTCCAGCAGCGCACCGTCGGGGCCGCCGCTGAGGCGGAAGCTCTTGCCGACCACCGGCGAGCGCACGGTGAACTCGTAGCGCTCGCCGTCCTGCGACCAGTTCAGCGTGCCGCTGCCGCCGTCCTTGCCGTCGGAAATGCCCAGCTTGCCCTGCAGCACCCAATGGTCGGTGCCGGCCAGGACCCGCTCGCGCGCCTCCTGCTCGTTGAGCAGGGCGGCGTCGCCCTTCACGCGGACGGCGGGCGCCGGTGCGCAGGCGGCCAGCAGCAGCGGCAGCGCCGCCGCCGTGATGCGCAGGAAAGTCCTCATGGATTCAATCGCTTCAGCGTGTCGTGGAGGGTGCTGCTCTTGGGATCGATGCGNCGCACTTCATCGAACACGTGCTGCGCNTCCGACTGCCGCCCCTGCTTCCACAGCACTTCGCCCAGNTGCACGCCGACATCGGCGTCCTTGCGCGCCTGCCAGGCGGCGCGCAGGGTCTGCTCGGCCTGGTCCAGGTGGCCCAGGCGGTACTGCAGCCAGCCCCAGGAATCGGCGATGGCCGGGTCGTTCGGCTTGGCCGCGCGGGCGGTCTGGATCAGCTTCTCCGCCTCGGGCAGGTCGCGGTCGGCGTCGGCCAGGGTGTAGCCCAGCGCATTGGTGGCGTCGATGTCGTCGGGCTTGAGCTGCAGCAGGCGGCGGAAATCGGCCACCGCCTTGTCGGTCTGCCCCGTCTCGGCATAGGCCAGGCCGCGGCCGTAGAGCAGTTCCGGATCGTCCGGCACCACCTGCAGGGCACGGCTGAAGGCCGCNTCGGCCATGGGGAATTTCTGCTCGGCCATGTACAGGCTGGCGTCTACTTCGTAGGCNCGGCGCAGCTGCGCCGGCTGGTCGAGGTAGTCGGTCTGCATCTGGGTCAGCAGTGCGTGCGATTCGCCGATGCGCGCCATCTTGTGCAGCAGGATGGCGCTGCGCAGGTCGGCCTCGAAGGCGTGCTCGTCCTCGTCCGGCACCTGGCTGTACCAGTCCAGCGCCTCGTCGTTCTTGTCCAGCATCTCGGCCAGGGTGCCGAGCAGNAAGCCGTTGCCGTCGCGCACGTCGTGCGGCGCGCGCTGCAGCTGGGCGTAGATCCGCGCGATCGCCTTGGTGTCGCTGGCGCGCGCGGCCAGGGTGGCGCGCAGCGCGTAGGTCTCGGTGTTCTGCGGGCCGCTGTCGAGCACCTTGGCGGCCTGGGCATAGTCGCCGTTCTGCCCCAGCAGGGTGGCGTAGGCCAGGCGCAGGCTGGCGTTCTTCGGTTCGCGGCCCAGCGCCTTCTGGAACATGGCCTGCGCGCCGGCGCGGTCGCCGTTGCGGTATTTGAGCTGCGCCGACCAGGCATAGGTCTCCGCGCTGTTGAAGCGCTTGATCGCGGCATCGGCCAGCTGCTGCGCATAGGCGTGCCGGCCGAGCTTGTCGCCCAGCTCGCTCATCGCCAGCCAGGCCTGCGGATCGGCCGGCAGCCGCTGCGGCGTGGCCAGCGACTCCAGCAGGCGCGCCGCCACGGCGCTGTCGCGGCTGGTCAGCAGGACGCGGCCGAAGCGGCGCCAGGCGTCCGGGTCGCCGGTGGCGATCAACTTGTCGAGCTGGCGATTGGCCTCGTCGGTGTCGCCGCGGTCCAGCGCCAGCTGGGCGCGGACCATGGCCAGTTCGGCGGGCTTAGCGCCGAGTTCCTGCCAGCGCTCGATGGCGCGGCCGGCCAGCGCGGTGTCGTGGGTGGCCGTGGCCAGCTCGGTGGCCTGCTGGGCGACGCGCGGGTCGTTGCTCAGCGCCATCGCCTTGGCATAGGCCTCGGTGGCGGCCTTGAGGTCGGTCCGCACGATCGCCATCTCGCCGGCCAGCAACTGGGCCATCAGGTCGCGATCGGTATCCGGGGTGACCACCGCCAGGTGGTCCAGCGGTTGCCGGGAGGCCGGCCGGGAAGCCTGCTGGCCCGGTGCCGTGGCGCATCCGGCCAGGACCGCCAGGCCGATGGCGCAGATCGCAAAATGCCGCAGTTGCTTGAACTTGGCCCACCTGCTCAGCACACTATTCTCCGTTATCCATCATTACAGCCGTCGCCGCCTCGGGAACGGCCGGTACCGCAGCCTAGTTTACGCCGCGGATGCCCGCCGCTCCCAAACGATCCTCACCATGCCGCTGATCGCCCTCGGGCTCAATCACCTCACCGCGCCGGTCCAGTTGCGCGAGCAAGTGGCGTTCGANGAAGCGAACGCCGGCCCTGCATTGCAGGAGCTGAGCCGCGAGCCCGGCGTGGAAGAGGCGATGATCCTCTCCACCTGCAACCGCACCGAGCTTTACGTCAGCGTCGCCGCCGGCGCCGAAGGCGTGCCGGAGGCATGGCTGGGCCGGCACCATCAACTGACTCCCGGCAAGCTCGACGAGTTCCTCTACCGCCACGACGAAGATGCCGCCGTGCGTCACATGTTCCGCGTGGCGACCGGCCTCGACTCGATGGTGCTGGGCGAGCCGCAGATCCTCGGCCAGGTGAAGGACGCGTACCAGGTCGCCCGCGACGCGCAGACCCTGCGCGCGCCGATGGACCGCCTGCTGCAGCACACCTTCGCGGTGGCCAAGCGCGTGCGCACCGACACCCGCATCGGCGCGCATACCGTGTCGGTGGCGTTCACCGCGGTGCGCCTGGCCGAGCAGGCCTTCACCGACCTCAAGCAGGCCTGCGTGCTGCTGATCGGCGCCGGCGACACCATCGAGCTGGCCGCGCGGCACCTGGCCGACAAGCAGGTGCGCCGCCTGATCGTAGCCAACCGCACGCTGGAGAACGCGCAGGAACTGGCCAGCCGCCACGGCGGCTACGCCATCGGCCTGCACGACCTGCCGCAGCACCTGGCCGAAGCCGACATCGTGATTTCCTCCACCGCCGCGCGCACGCCGATCGTCACCCGGCCGATGGTGGAGAAGGCCATCGGCGTGCGCCGCCGCAAGCCGATGTTCATGGTGGACATCGCCGTGCCGCGCGACATCGAGCCGGCCGTGGGCGAACTGGAAGACGTCTTCCTCTACGGCATCGACGACCTGCGCCAGGTGATCGACGACAATCGCCGCTCGCGCGAGGCCGCCGCCCGAGAGGCGGACGCCATCATCGACCTGCAGGTGGAGCGCTACATGGCCTGGCGCCGCGCGCTCACCCTGCGCAACCCGGCGGTGGACATGCGCCAGCATGCCGAAGCGCATCGCGACGAAGTGCTGGAGAAGGCGCGCGCCATGCTCGCCCGCGGCAAGTCGGCCGACGAGGCGCTGGCCTTCCTCGCCAACACGCTCACCAACAAGCTGCTGCATCATCCCAGCGCCCGCCTGCGCGAAGCCGCGCTGGCCGGCGACATGGAACTGCTGCACGCGGCCGGACGCCTGTACGGGCTGGACGAAAAGGAACCGGACGGCGAAGCCTAGCGGGCCTGCACCGCACGCTCCCGCCATGGCCTGCACGGCCGCGTCCCCTCCCTTCTCCCTGCCCGCACCATGACGCCATCCATCCGCCGCAAACTCGAATCGCTCGCCGAACGCCACGAAGAAGTCAGCCTGCTGCTGGCCCAGCCGGAGGTGCTTGCCGACGGCCAGCGCTTCCGCGAGCTGTCGCGCGAATACGCCCAGCTGGAACCGGTGGTCGCCGCGCTGCGCGAACACGACCAGGCCCGGCGCGAACTCGACGCATCGCGCCAGATGCTGGCCGATCCGGACATGCGCGATCTGGCCGCCGACGATGTCGCCCGCCTCGAGTCGCGCCTGGCCGAACTGGACGGCGAACTGCAGGTCCTGCTGCTGCCGAAGGACCCGCGCGACGAAGCCAACCTGTTCCTGGAAGTGCGTGCCGGCGCCGGCGGCGACGAGGCGGCGATCTTCGCCGGCGACGTGTTCCGCATGTACGCGCGCTACGCCGAGCGCCAGGGCTGGCGCGTGGAAATCCTCAACGAGCACGCCGGCGAGCACGGCGGCTACAAGGAAATCGTTGCGCGCATCGAGGGCCAGGGTGTGTTCTCGCGCCTGAAGTTCGAATCCGGCGTGCACTGCGTNAAGCGCGTGCCGGCCACCGAATCGCAGGGCCGCGTGCATACCTCCACCGCCACGGTGGCGGTGCTGCCGGAGATGGACGACATCGAGGACATCCCGATCGCGCCGGCCGACCTGAAGGTCGACACCTTCCGCGCCTCCGGCGCCGGCGGCCAGCACGTCAACAAGACCGACTCGGCGATCCGCATCACCCACCTGCCCAGCGGCATCGTGGTCGAGTGCCAGGACGAGCGCAGCCAGCACAAGAACCGCGCCCGCGCNATGAGCCTGCTGAAAGCGCGCCTGCTCGACGANGCCCAGTCCAAGCAGACCGCCGAGCAGGCCCAGTCGCGCCGCCTGCAGGTCGGCAGCGGCGACCGCAGCCAGCGCATCCGCACCTACCGCTACAAGGACAACCTGGTCACCGACCACCGCATCGGCCTGGACCTGTACCGCCTGCCCGAGATCATGCAGGGCGACCTGGACGAACTGGTCGGCGCCCTGTTGCGCGAGCACCAGGCGGACCAGCTCAAGGCGCTGGCCTGAGCCTGCTTACGGTGTCACGCACCCGGCGATTGGCACTGCTGGCCGCCTGCGTTAGCGTGCGCGGATGAAGCAGGCTTCACGATCCGAACTCCTCGCCCTACACCACCAGCTGGCCCGTCTGCTCGACCGCGATGACGCGGCCGGGGCGGAAGCGCTCGCGGCGCGCGCGCGCGCCGAATCGCCGCAGGACGTCGAGCTCGCCCGCCTGCATGGCCTGGCCCTGCTCCAGCTCGGCCGCCTCGCCGAGGCGCGTGCAGCGCTGGAGGCGGCCGCCGCGCTCGCCCCTGACAGCGTCGAAGTGCAGTGCAATCTGGCCGGCGTGCAGCTGGAGGAAGGCGATGCGGAGGGCGCGATCGCGCGCCTGCGCGCCGCCCTGCGCCAGCAGCCCGGCCATGCGGCGATCCTGCTGGCGCTGGGCAATGCGCTGATGGCCATCGGGCGCTTCGCGCAGGCGCGCGAGTCCTATGCCATGGCCACGCACGGCGCGCCCCAGCATGCCGGCCTGCGCCTCAATCTCGCCGCGGCGGAACTCGAACTGGGCAACCTCGAACAGGCGGCCCGGCACGCGGACGAAGGCCTGCACCTGGCGCCCGACTACGACGGCGCCTACGCCCTGCGCGCCCGCGTGCTGCATGCGCTGGGCCGCATCCCCGAGGCCGCCGAGGCCTGGCTGCAGGCCGAGCGCCGCGCGCCGGAGCAACCGCTGTATCCGTTCCACGCCGGCCTGCTGCTGGACGATGCCGGCAACCTGCCCGCCGCCGCCGAAGCTTTCGAACGCGCGCTGCGCCTGGACGCCGCCTCCGGCGCCGCGCTGGCCATGCTGGTCTTCGCCAGGCGCCGCCTGTGCGACTGGCGCGGCCTCGATGAACTGAGCGAACGCCTGCACCGCGCCGTCGCCGAGGGACGCGACGGCGTNATGCCATTCGCCTTCCTCGCCGAGGACGCCAGCGCCGCCGAGCAGCGCCGCTGCGCCACCACGTTCGCCACCGGCGTGGAAAANCTCGCCGCCGGCTGGCGCGACACGCTCGGCTTCGCGCCGACGCCGCGCACCGCGATCGAGCCGCTGCGCGTGGGCTTCGTCTCCAACGGCTTCGGCGAGCGGCCGATCGGCCAGCTGCTGGCGGGCGTGCTGGAAAAGCTCGGCGACGAGCGCCTGCAGGTGCACGTGTTCTGCCTGGCGCCGGACGACGGCGGCCCGGTGCGGCGGCGGCTGGCCGCCGCGACCACCGTGCACGAGGCCGCCGGCCTGGCGCCGATGGAGGTGGCGCGCCGCGTGCACGAAGCCGGCATCGAGGTGCTGTTCGACCTGCGCAGCTACGGCGGCGGCGCCAACAGCGACCTGTTCGAATTCCGCCCCGCGCCGGTGCAGGTCAACTGGCTGGCCTATCCGGCCACCGCCGGCGCGGCCTGGACCGACTATGTGCTGGCCGATGCCGTCGCCTTGCCGGCGCCGCTGCGCGAAGGCTTCAGCGAGAAGATCGTGCGCCTGTCGCGCTGCGCGCTGCCGTTCGACGACAGCGTGGCGTTCAACGCGCCGCCATCGCGCGCCGCCTGCGGCCTGCCCGAGCACGGCACGGTGTTCGCCAGCTTCAACGGCCACCACAAGCTCAACCCGCACAGCTTCGCGCGCTTCATGCTGATCCTGCAGCAGGTGCCGGGCAGCGTGCTGTGGCTGCTGTCCGGCAACGACGGCGCCGACGACCGCCTGCGCCAGGCCGCGCAGCTGATGGAAGTGGATCCGGCGCGCCTGGTCTTCATGCCGCGCCTGCCGCAGGCCGAACACCTGGGCCGGCTGCTGCATGCCGACCTGTTCCTGGACACCCTGCCCTGCAACGCGCAGTCCACCGCGATCGACGCGCTGTGGGCCGGCTGTCCCGTGCTGACCTGGATCGGCCGCACCCTGGCCGGGCGCCAGGGCGCCAGCCTGCTGTTCCACGCCGGGCTGCCCGAGCTGGTGGCGGACGACGAGGACTCGTTCGTCTCCATGGCCGTGCACCTGGGCAACGACCGCGCGGCGCTGGACACCCTGCGCCGCCATCTGCGCGAAACCTGCACGGACAATCCGGTATTCGACACCGCGGGCTTCGCCGCCGACCTGCGCCGCGCGATCCAGGCCATGGGCGCGCGCCATCGTATCGGGCGGCCGCCGATCGACCTGGATCTTTGACGGCGCCGACGTGGCGACATCCAGGCGCCTCGCATCGTTGGCGTTCGCCTGCGGCTCACCCCAACCTATGCCCTGATCTGCTGGAGACNGANATGAGCAAGAAGGACAAAGGCTACGGCAAGACCATGGAGAAACTGCAGCTCGAGCTGACCGGCCTGCATCGCTGGCTCAAGCGCAGCGGCCATCGCGTGGTGGTGGTGTTCGAAGGGCGCGACGCGGCCGGCAAGGGCGGCACCATCAAGGCGATCACCGAATCGATGGATACGCGCGGCTACCACATCGCCGCGCTGGGCAAGCCCACCGAGACCGAAGCCGCGCAGTGGTACTTCCAGCGCTACGTCGCGCACCTGCCGGCGGCCGGCGAGATCGTGCTGTTCGACCGCAGCTGGTACAACCGCGCGGTGGTCGAGCCGGCCATGGGCTTCTGCACCGAGCAGCAGCGCGAGGANTTCCTGCACGCCGTGCCGCACTTCGAGAAGCTGCTCGCCGANGACGGCATCATCCTGGTCAANTANTGGCTGGCGGTGGACCAGAAGAAGCAGGAAGAACGCTTCGCCGAACGCGCCGAGGATCCGCTCAAGCGCTGGAAGCTGTCGCCGGTCGACCTGGCCTCGCGCGAGAAGTACGCACAGATGGGCCGCCTGCGCGACGAAATGATCGAGCGCACCAACCGCCCGTATGCTCCGTGGTTCGTGGTCGACTACAACGACCAGAAGCGTGGTCGCATCAACCTGATCCGCCACCTGCTCGAGCACATCCCGCGCAAGGAAACGGAGATTCCCGAAGTGAAGCTGCCCAGGCTCAAGGGCAAACCGCGGCGCGAGCACGTCACCGACAAGGCGCAGTGGGTGCCCGACAGCTTCGCGGACGAATGAGCCGGCACGGGCGCTCAGCCCGTGCGGAAATCCTCCGGTGCCTCGCCGTCCCATTCGCTGCGNGCGACNTGGTCCACGCGCGCCGCCGGCGGCCCCTTGCGCAGCCATTGTTCCAGCGCGTCGATGGCGGAGGCGTTGCCGCAGGCGAGNACTTCGACGCCGCCGCCGGGCAGGTTCCTGGCGTAGCCGGTCANNCCCCGCGCCATGGCCTGCTCGCGGGTGCNGGCGCGAAAGCACACGCCCTGCACCCTGCCGCTCACCTGGAACAAGGCCGCGGCCATCGCCTTACTTCCCCGCCTTGCCCAGGCCGATCGCTTCGCCCAGCGAGGCCTCGGTGACCGGACCGACGAAGCGCTTGGCCACCTTGCCGTCCGGACCGATCAGCCAGGTGGTGGGCAGGCCGCGCGGCTCATCGAAATCCTTCGGCGGCTGGTCCAGGGTGACCTGGGCGATCGGATAGCTCACCGGATGCTTGGCCAGGAAGGCCTGGATATCGGCCTTGTCGGTGTCCTCGTAGGCCAGGCCGATCGCGGCGACCTTGTCCTTGTGCGCGGCGACGAAGCGCGAGATGTCCGGCATCTCCTTGATGCACGGCACGCACCAGGTGGCCCAGTAGTTGACGATCACGTACTTGCCGCGCTGCTGCGCGAGATCGTACGGCTTGCCGTCGAGCGTGTTGATCTTCAACGTCGGCTGCGCGGGCATGGCGGCCTGCGCGGCGGGCACGCCGCCGGCCAGGGCCGCGGCGAGGACGATGGCGGTAGCTTTCAACCGATTCATGCAACCACTTCCTTCGGAGTTTCTTGCGAGGGCGGAAAGACCTGGTCGAGCTTGGCGTCCAGCGTCTCCCGCAGTGTCTTCGCCGTGGAGCACAGCAGCTGCAGCAGCTCGTCCGGCAGCTGGATGCCGAGCGATTGCGCCTCGCCGGCCGGATCCAGCGGCAGACGATACCCCGCGAACTGGTACACGCGCAGCAGGTCGGTGGCGTCGAGGCTGCGGCTGAGCAGCCAGCCGCCGGCCTCGCTGCGCTGGATCAGGTCCGCGCGCTGCAGGTCTTCGAAGAAGGCGGCGACCGAGCCGCTGCGCAGGTACGGTTCCTGCAGCCGCACGATCGCCGGATCCACGCTGTAGCCCTTGCGCTGCGCATCGACGAAGTAGCGCAGCACCACCATCAGGCCGAGGAACTCCGAGCCTTCCGGCAGGCATTCGGTCGGCAGCTGGTATTCGTAGGCCGAGATCGAGGCGGCGATCGAGGCGCCGAGGATCACGATGATCCACGACAGGTAGATCCACAGCAGGAAGATCGGCAGCGCCGCCAGCGCGGCACCGTAGATCTGCTGGTAGGTCTGCGCGTGGTGCACGAACAGCGCGAAGCCCCAGCGCGCCAGCTCGAACAAGCAGCGCGCCGAGCACCGCGCCGATCGCCGCGTGCCGCAGCGAGACGCGCCGGTTCGGCACCACCACATAGAGCAGCCACAGCGTCACGAAGGTCACCACGAACGGCAGCGCGTTCAGCAGATAGGTGCCGAAGTTGAAGCTGGCCGCGCTCTTGATCAGCGGCAGCGCGGTCACATAGGAACTGGCGGCCAGCCCGCCCACCACCAGGATCGGCCCCAGCGTCAGCGCGGCCCAGTACAGCAACAGGCGCGAACCCCAGCCGCGCGGCTGGTGCACGCGCCAGATGCGGTTGAGGCGGTCCTCGATGCTGACCATCATCGAGATCGCGCTGAACAGCATCACGATCACGCTGATGCCGGTGAGCTTGCTGGCGTTGTCGGCGAAGGCCAGCAGCGCGCTCTTCACCGTCTCGGCCGCGGCCGGCACCATGTTGAAGACGAAGTTGATCAGCGTATTGCGCCACTCGGCGAATACCGGGAACGCGGAGAACATCGCCAGCACCGCCACCACCAGGGGCACCAGCGAGACCAGCGTGGTGTAGGAGAGCGCGCCCGCGGTCTCGAAGCACTTGTCGTCGATGAAGCGCTGCCACAGGAAGCGGCTGAAGCTGGTGGTGCGGTCGCGGTCGAAGCGCCAGGCCATGCGGGTCCTCGTCGGCTGCATGAGCGGAACATGGGCGGGATGGAACGCTACACTAACCGATCGACAGCGAACGCCCCAAGCCGCGGGCACAAGGCATCCATGAGCCGAGACATCCTGGTCCTGTACTACAGCCGCACCGGCCATACGGCGCGCCTGGCGCGGCTGGTCGCGCGCGGCGTGGAGGAAGTGCCCGGCATGCAGGCGCGCCTGCGCCAGGTGCCGCCGGTGGCGCCGGTGACCGAAATCGCGCAGCCGCCGGAGCCGGAAGAAGGCGCGCCCTATGCTACCCGCCAGGATCTGCTCGATTGCGCGGCCCTGGCCCTGGGCAGCCCCACCCGCTTCGGCAACATGGCCGCGCCGCTCAAATACTTCCTCGACAACACCGGCGCGGAGTGGGCCAGCGGCGCGCTGGCCGGCAAGCCCGCCGCAGTGTTCACCTCCACCAGCACCATGCACGGCGGGCAGGAATCGACCCTGCTGAGCATGGCGTTGCCGTTGCTGCACCACGGCATGCTGCTGGTCGGCGTGCCGTATACCGAGCCCGCACTGACCGCCACGCGCAGCGGCGGCACGCCCTACGGCGCCAGTCATGTGTCAGGCCCGCAGGGCGACAACGCGATCAGCGAGCACGAGCGCGAACTGGCGCGCGCGCTGGGCCGGCGCCTGGCCGATGTCGCACGTCGGCTGGATGCGGGCGCATGAGCTTCAAGGGCATTCCCACCGCTTATCGCGTCGGCCTGCTCGCCTGGGCCGCGCTCGCGCTGCTGCAGCTGGCCTGGCACGGCTGGCTGTTTCCCGCGCAGCTGATGCCGGTGTGGCTGGTGCTGCTGATCACCGTGCTGCCGCTGCTGCTGCCGCTGTTCGCGCTGCGCCGCGATGTGCGCCGCGCGCTGNTGTGGGTGGGCATCCTGGCCNTGTTCTATTTCTGCCACGGCATCGCCGAGGGCTGGAGTTCGTCCAGCGAGCGCTGGCTGGCGCTGGTGGAGATCGTGCTGACGCTGCTGCTGATCGGCGCGCTCGGNGCCGGCGTGCAGCGCAAGCCGGCGCGCTGAGCGGCTCCACAGAGGACGAACACACCCAGGCCTATACTCCCGAGGCATTCTCAAGCCCAGGGAGGGCCGCATGGGATTCCTGCAAGAAGCGCCGCAGCTGGCGCATCCGTACCGCGACGACCGCCTGCTGGTCGACCTGCTCGACCGCGTGCTGCCGGCCGGGCGCCGCGCCGCCATCGACGCGGACCTCGACGCCCTCGGCGACTACGCACGCCTGGCCTGGCGCCGCGTCTGCACTACCACGCGGCGCAAGCCGGTGCTGACCCAGTGGGACGCCTGGGGCCGCCGCGTCGACCGCATCGAGCTGACTCCGGCGTGGCAGGAAGGTCCGCTGCTGACCACGCGCCACGCCGTGCTTGCCGCGGGTCACGAGGCGCATCCGGAAGCGCGCGTGGAGGAGTTCGCCCGTGTCTACCTGTATCACCTGGCCAGCGAGTTCTATACCTGCCCGCTGGCGATGACCGACGGCGCCGCCACGGCGCTGAAGGCCTCCGGCAACGCCACGCTGATCGAACGCGCGCTGCCGCATTTCCTCAGCCGCGATCCGGCGAATTTCTGGCTCAGCGGCCAGTGGATGACCGAGAACGCCGGCGGCTCCGACGTCGGCAACACCGAGACCGTCGCCCGCCGCGACGTGGACGGCCAGTGGCGCCTGTACGGGCGCAAGTGGTTCAGCTCGGCGGTGGTCGGCGAGGCCGCGCTGGCGCTGGCCCGCCCCGAGGGCGCGGGCGTCGGGCCCGGCGCGCTGGCGCTGTTCTACGTGGAGACGATGGACGACGGGCAGCGCAAGCCCGAGCTGGTCATCGACCGCCTGAAGGACAAGCTCGGCACCCACGAACTGCCCACCGCCGANATCCACCTCGAAGGNCTGCCNGCCTGGCCGGTGGGCGAGCTGGAACACGGCGTGCGCCAGGTGGCGCCGATGCTCAACGTCACCCGCAGCTGGAACGCGATCTGCGCCGTCGCCAGCATGTCGCGCGCGCTGCAGCTGGCGCGCGACTACGCACGCCGCCGCCAGGCCTTCGGNCGCACGCTGGCGGAGCAGCCGCTGCACGCGCAGACGCTGGCCGGCATGCAGGCGGANTTCGAGGCGGCCTTCGCGCTGAGCTTCGAAGTGGCGCACCTGCTCGGCCGCACCGAACAGCACGCCGCCACGCCGCAGGAAGCCGCGCTGCTGCGCCTGCTTACGCCGCTGGCCAAGCTGTGGACCGGCAAGCTGGCGATCAAGCTCTGTTCCGAGGCGCTGGAATGCTTCGGCGGCGCCGGCTACATCGAGGACACCGGCCTGCCGCAGCTGCTGCGCGACGCGCAGGTCTACGCGATCTGGGAAGGCACTACCAATGTGCTGTCGCTGGACGCGCTGCGCGCGCTGGCCGGCAAGGCGCCCGGCGCGCTGCGCGAATGCATCGGCCACTGGCTGGCCGACAGCGACGACATGCACGCGGCCAGCGCCGTGCAGCACACGCTGGATGCGGCGATGCGCTGGCTCGACGCCCGTGGCGGCCAACGCGATGAACTGGAAGCCGGCGCGCGCGGCCTGGCGATCACCCTGGCCCGCTGCGCCGCCGCGGCCCTGCTGGCGCGGCAGGCGGCCTGGGCCCGGCGCCAGCGCGGCGATCAGCGGCCGGGGGCGGCGCTGCGACGCTTCGTAAGCCACGGCCTGGACCGACTGGATACGCTGGACGCAGCCGACACCGCCCTGCTGGCGTAGGTTGGGTGAGCCGCAGGCGAACCCCAACGCCGCGGTGACCGGACGGGCCTGTTGGGG
>JGI24739J22299_10000255_pt1 | contig 17923 bp, 15 predicted proteins | sample KBSCornC5_FD_22299 | JGI IMG/M metagenome (IMG submission 22299)
ACGGCTTTAACGGCCAGATGGTTGCTCCGCAGATCATCAACGCCAACGTATTTATCCAGCCGAGAATGGGTGGCGGTCCGATCTATGACAATGCTTACATCTACACCGAAGGTGGTGGTACTTATAAAGAAGGCACCGGTACACTGGCTGACAAGAAATATGCAACCGTTACATCGGCCCTGGTAAATACCAGCTACTTCTACCAACCGTTGTCTGGTTCTACTATCGGTACTGCCGGTTACAAAGTTCAATAAACTAAAGGCCCAGCGCCATCAACCAATAGGCCGCGGCCTGTTGCGCAACCATCATCAGCAATGATCATGTTACGTAACAGGCTGTGGCCTTTTTATTTCCAGAAGCCTTGTGTTTTTATCTGCGTTCCGCTAAAGCCCTGGGCTTTCAGCAAATTCCTGAGCTGCACTACTACGGGGATCTGTCCTGCCAGGTAGAAAACCGTATTACTGTAAAAACGGTGGTCAGCCACCCATTGCAGTAATGCATTACTATCGTGGCCCGGTGTTTTGACTACCGGCTGTACGGTACCAAAGTCGCAGAAATATTCAGGAAATACATGCAGGTGCTGAGGCGATGAAAAAGCAATGGCGCCTGTAACCGAGAGCGAGCGGTTAGCCAGCTGGTGGAGTGCAAAGAAATGGCCTACTGCGCTTTCATCTCCCAGGAATACCAGGTGCGCATTGTCGGCAGGTTTTTGCATGGAGGAACCGATGCCCACGTAAGAGAAAACATCTCCTCTTTGTAAACCCCGGGCCCAGCGGGCCCCTGCCCCATCGTGACCGGTATGAATGATCAGCGTACAGGTAGAAGTTTCTGCATCCCATCCGCAAGGGGTATAATCGCGATACTCGAGATCCGCCACTTTACATTTGATATGCTGCGCCTGTGTCCATTTATGCATGCCAGCCCCGGGCAGGTGCAGGTCTACTTCCACGACAGAGTCAGGCTCCCAGGCACGTACTGCCAGTACGGTACCTGTTTTGGACATCCGCTGTTCGATCAGGGAAATGGCTTTCCGTTTTATCAGCTGAAGGGTAGCTCCCATAGACGATGTTTATGTGTTGTATTGGAAATAATATGCAAAACAACAACATCATCATCCGCGGGAAAGGGACAAAACATGGCAAAAAGAGGACTATTCGCGGTTCTGCCTGCGGTAATCTCCGGGGCTGAGCCCTACCACTTTTTTGAATAAACGGGAGAAATAGGTAGGGTCTTCGTAGCCCAGCTGGTAGGCGATCTCTTTGATGCTTATTTTACTGTAATAGAGCAGGCGCCTGGCTTCCAGCATCGTTTCCTGCTGGATCCAGTAGCTGACGGGGAAGCCCGTATTGGCCTTTACGGTTTCATTCAGGTATGACAGTGAGAGGTTGAGCTTACTGGCATAGTCTGCCGGGCTTTTCAAGGTTTTATACTGTGCAGACAACAACTGGCGGAAGGAGATCGTAATAGCATTGCTGCGGAGCACCTGTTTACAGGCGCCCGCCTGTTCGGCATATAAGCCGGCCACCATACCCACAAAAGCGCTTGCCAGCGACTGGAGGATGGGTTTGAAGTAAGGTACTGCGGTATCATTCCGCGCGCCCTCCAGTACTTTCAGAAGACCGGTGAGTGAGCACAGCTGCTCCGGCGTAACGGAAAGCGGCCCAAGCGCCGCTGATTCATGCAGCACGGGCTGGAACAAGTCTCCTATCCACATGGTATCTGCCGCCATGAACCAACCGCTTGCATCGATGGAACCCATATACTCATGCACCTGGCCAGGCTGCACATACAGCAGGGCGGGCGCTTTGAGGCATTGCACCTGGAAGTCGACCATAATACGGCTCTCGCCTGTTTCCAGCAGGATAAAAATATAGTGATCGTCGCGGTGAATGCCCAAATTTTCACCAGGCTTATCCGCTGCCATGCTAACGGCACGGACCTCCAGTCCCAGAGGAGAGTGATCTTCTAAGGTATGTACAGGTATGGTTTGCTTAAGACGTGAAGGCATAACTGCAAAACAACAGCTTTTTGTTTATACAGTAGTGGACGAAAAGGGGGATGTACATATTGCAGGGAAGCTAAAAAAAAACCGGCGGGCTCCGCGTCGCAGAACCCGCCGGGACGGTTGCTTATCAGGAACAGTAAGGAACTGTTTATAGAATAAAGATTTTACGGGCAGTCTGTGTTACGTTGTTGCTGTTCAGCACCTGTACCACATATAAGCCACCGGAAATACCGGAACCGTAGTTAATGGGAATGGTCTGGCGTTTGGAGCCCAGCTTTACAGGCCTGCTTACTACCACCTTACCGTCCATATCTACCAGCTGTACAATGTAATCGCCTTTATCGAGCGCGTTAAAAGCTACGTTGAAAGTATTGCCGGTAACCGGAACTGGATTGGGCCATACGGAAATGTTGCTGCCATCTACATCCAGTTTTTCAGGAGCGGTAGTGATGTAGTTGTCCTTCTTATTATCCTGGAAAAGCAGGTTGCTGCTGGCCAGATCGGAAGCGTTGTATACATCTGTGTTCTTTCCTGTAATGGCAGCAGCAGCCAGCGAAGAGATATCCAGCAGGTAGTAGCCCTTGCCGTAAGTAGAGCAGCTTAAGATCACTTTGCCATTATCGTCTACAGCAGCGCCGTTGGTATAGAAGCCCGCCGGCAAGCCCTGGATAGTACCCATGAAAGTGGCCTCGCGGCTGTTCACATCTATCTTGAAGACTTTGTTGTAAATATTGATCAGGTACAGATAGCCATATTTATCGGCTACCAGATCGCCGCCCCAGCCGGTGCAAAAGGCGTGGACAGAATTCTGGCCATTATCCGGCGCATCTTTCAGGCTGCCCAGGTCTCTGAACTTCACCTGCTGACCGGTAGTAGCGAATGAGAAGAAGTGCTCCGCATCGTTGGTAAGCGCATAGCCGTTACCATCAGCGCCGATCACCATACGGCTGATGTTATTCTCTTCGGGATGGCTGATAAACGGATCGTTGATATGGAGATCAGCCACTTTTATAGGTGCGGCATTATTGCTGTTGAGATTCACTGCATACAGCTCATTGGTATGCATAGTGGCAAAGAACAGGCGATGCGTGGTAATATCAAATGCAGCTGCTGCTACTTTGCCTGCATTGTTCTTTGCATTCTCTGCGGTAGTGGGAGACGGCGCCTTGCCCAACTGGTGGATCGCTGATCCGTTGTTGATGTCAATGAGGCGCAGTACGTTCCAGTTCATACCGCCGATCGTGTCTGCTGTAATAGCGTAGGCACTGCTGCCATGCTGCTGTGCGGCTGCACTGTAACAGGTTGCTATGAGGCAAACGGAGCTTAAGAAATAAGGGATTTTGCGTAAAGTTACGGTTCTCATATAAGGTTAATTTGGGTCTATAAAAGTTACGACAAATTTCGCTCATTTCTCCTGTCGGTAACGAGCAAATAACATTATTTTTGCCAACGTTATTCTCCTTGTAAGCCCTCTTACCTGAACCCCTTTTTCTAAACCACTAAACCCCAAAATGTTATGAAGAAGTTACCACTACTTTGGGTGCTCTTTTTATTGCTATTGCTCAGCGCCTGTAAAAAGTATCCGCCGCCGTCTACTCCTCCCAAAGAGATCCCTACTACCATTACTGATGCCGGAGGTAAACCCCTGAGCGATGCCCATGCAGGTACCATCATTCAGCTCTCTTCAGAAGCGTTCAGGAAATGGAACCAGGAAGGCCTGATAAAGTCGCAGGGCAAGCTTTATTTTGATACCGTGCCTGCACAGATCATTGCCGCACAGGATAACTATATTCTTACCGTGCTGCCGGTGATGGGCTATGTAGACACCACCCGTATTGGCGGCATAGGCCTCAACATCGGCAGTTCCATCTACCAGCTTTGCAGGAGCTGTTTGTTATACCGGCCTACGGTACGGGGCATTGTGTTTGCAGGCTTTAAAGGTGGTGTGGCCGACGGCACTTTCACCATGCCTGCAGAGATGACGGCCGATGCTGCCGGTAATTTATATGTGATAGACCAACGTCCCTCCCATGACGTGATCATTAAAGTAACCCCTGCAGGCGTCACTTCCGTTTTTGCAGGCGGAGCCAATGAATTTGGCCGCCTGACAGGCATTGGAATAGACCATGCCGCTGGACTGATGCGGGTATCCGATGCTACTGCCAAACAGGTAAAGACCATTAACATGGCTACACCCTCACTTGTTTCGATACTCGCGGGCAGCGGGGCCACGGGCAATACTGACGGAACAGGTACCGCCGCCAGCTTTTCTTTCGGCGCCCAGCGTGTAGATGACTTCGGCAGTTCTGAACTGGGACAGGGACTGGTAGTAGATGCCAGCGGTAATATATTCGTAGGGGAAAATTACGGGGCTGTCTCTTTCGGCTCACAGTTAAGGAAGATCACCCCGGCCGGAGTAGTGACCACGGTAGCAGGCAGCAGGATCGAGCCTATGGCCCAGGAGCAGGTAGCCGTTCCTGCAGGGGTTACGATCAATACCAGCAATGAATTGTTTTATGTGAGCGGCAGCTCCGGCTTTTTCCAGGGTATTACGAAGATCAGCTCCGGCGGAGTGACCTCCCGGCTGGCTGGCAAAACTTCTTTTGAGGGATTGAATGACGGCACTGGCACGGCGGCACAATTCTCCTACCCTAAAGCTATCGCCAATTTCAATAATTTCTATTATGTAGCAGACGGCACCAATGGCGCTTTACGTAAAGTAAGCAGTACCGGTAAGGTGATCACCATTGCAGGTGTGGGGCATTTCTCTACCGCTACTTACTGCGGTTGTCCTTTCGTAGGCCCGAAAGACAGCAGTTACCACATGCCGCTGATCATCCTTGACCCGGAGGGGCATGAGGAACTGGCAAAGGCGATCCGGATGGATCAGGCCGGCGGCCTGGTAGTGATCAACCCGGGATTGATCTATGTGGCGGATTACGGCTATAAATGCATATGGAAGATCACGATTGGATAGGGTTCCATCCCATTTTCAGAACTGTTCGTCCCATTTTGGATATCGGCTTGCAATAGATCACTATCATTGTTGAAAGTTTCAACAATGATCCCTTTCAAAAAACTAGAATTCGGCGCCGCTACCGCTATATTCCTGTTGCTACTATTTCCGCTGTTATATCAAAGCGTTACCTATAACGTGTTTGAAATGCAGCGGGACTATGGTTATAAGTTTCATCAATACCACCAGGTATTTGACTATTATATCCATTATGTGCTGCCATTACTGGCGCAGATCAGTATTATATATGCCGCCTTTCTTTTCCTGAATATGCTTGTGATCCCCAGGTTCCTGGAACAACAGCGCTGGCTGCCCGGTCTGTTACTGACCGTGGCTACGCTGGTGCTGGTGTTCCTGGTGATCATGGTAGCTTACTCTTATCGTTACGGATACCTGCTGGGCGTGTATTCATCGGTGAGGGGAGCGCATATGTACTTTGCCAAATCGGCCTTCATTACTACTGCCTTCTATTCCCTTATCTATGTGCTGTATTATGCAGCCAGGCATATCTACTTTCAGTATTTCCATGGGCAGAAAAAAGTCGTGAGTGAACCCATTCTGCTGGGGGGCATCTGGGCCATGCTGCTGGTATTATCATATGGCATACGTTCCAGGGAATTTTTCGTCATCCTTTTATGCGGAGGGCCTTATTATGCGGCCGTCTTTTATATCTGGTACTACCAGGCATTTCCGCGTTATGATAAAGTACATCATCGCAAGCTCATACTGTGGAGGGATATTATCCTGACCTCACTGGCTGCAGGACTGGTGACATTCTTTATCGGGCTCCTTGGATGGCACCACAACCCGGAACCTATTATACTGATGGTGTTCTGCATGCTGCTGGTACAATTTGTAGCATTGCTGCCGCTTACCTGGTGGCTATACACGACCGGCCAGACCCGTAAAAATACCATGCTGAACCTGCAGATGGCGCTGGGGCGCTCGGCAGCCGACCTGGACTTTCTCCGGGCACAGATCAATCCGCATTTCCTGTTCAATGCGTTGAACACGCTTTATGGCACTGCCCTGCAGGAGAACGCCGTGAATACCAGCGAAGGCATCCAGAAGCTGGGAGATATGATGCGTTTTATGCTGGATGAAAATCACCTGGAAAAAATTCCCATGCATAAGGAAGTAGCCTATCTGCAAAACTATATCTCGCTGCAACGCCTGCGCACACAAGGCGCTGCGGATATACAGATCAACGTGAACATCGAAGAGAATTTCTGCGAGCACGATATTGCACCTATGCTGCTGATCCCCTTTGTAGAAAACGCATTTAAGTATGGCATCAGTTTGCGTAACCGTTCAAGGATCTCCATCTCTCTCTCTTGTGATGCAGAGAAGATCTACTTTGATGTATCTAACACCACTCATACACGGCCGGAGCATGATCCGGAAAAAGAAGGCCGTGGCATTGGCCTGAACAATGTAAAGAACCGCCTCGCATTGCTATACCCGGAACGGCATGAACTAAGCATCCGCCAAACAGCTACTGAATATTTTGTACACCTGACGATCCACGTAAAATAAAACACCAGCATGGAACAGACACAAGCGAATACCACAGCAACTGCAGACGGGCTTAGTAAATTCCTGTGGTGGATGGCCGCCGCAGATGCGGAAGTATTGAAGGAATGCCGTATAGACCGGGAGCGGTACAGGATCATTGGTATATCCGTACTCGTTACCTGGCTGTTTGCCACCCTTGCCTGGGGATACTTTTTTTCTACCGTAGTAAATGATGAAATAGTTGTTGCAGGACTGGCGCTTTTCTTTGGTTTCGCCATCCTCTCTATTGACCGTAGCCTGATAGCAGCCATGTCAGGCGCAGGCCGCCGGCAGTTCTTACCGGTGGCCTTTCGTTTACTCCTGGCCTTCACCATTGGGCTGTTCATCTCTCAGCCTATTGTACTCATGCTTTTTCAGAAAGACATACAGGCGCAGATGGTGTTGAACCGCCAGGGTAAGCTGGAGAAATTCCGTGAAGAGCTGGCCACACTGAACGCCCCACGTAAAGCCGCGCTGGAAAAGGATCGGCAGCAATGGGAACAGCAACTGCAGCAAAAAGAGACACAGGTTAAGACTTACAAAGACGACTATATCAAAGAAACCGACGGCACCGGCGGTACGGGTAAGATCGGCGAATCGTCTATTGCACGCGTGAAGAAAACCGAATACCTGAAAGCGGAACAGGAACTGAGCGCTATGCGCAGTGCACTTGAACCACAGCTACGGGAACGGCAATTGCAACAGGAAGAGATCTGGAAAGAGAACCGCGTGAAAGAACAGGCCTATGTAGCTTCGCTGACAGACGGCTTCCTCGCGCAAACCGAGGCGCTGGGAGAACTGACGGACCAACATCCGCCTTTACGTCAGCGGTATCGCCTGATCGTATTGATCATTACCCTGATTGAAATTATGCCACTACTCAGCAAACTGTTAATGCCTAAAGGGGAATACGATAAGCTGATGGATCATAATAATGTTTATCTTGGTTACCGGAAAAACAATGTGGTATGAAGCTGACCGCTATTGCCATAGATGACGAGCCGGTAGCGCTGTCTGTCATCAGATCGCATGCAGGGAAGGTGCCTTTCCTGGAGATGAAAGGATATTTCACCAATGCCTTTGAGGCTATGGAACATTTAAGCAGGGAAAGAACGGACCTGCTGTTCCTGGATATCAAGATGCCTGATATTACTGGTATAGACTTTCTGACCAGTTTGTCTAACCCGCCGATGGTGGTATTCACCACTGCTTATTCTGAACATGCGGTGCAAAGTTTTGAACTGGATGCGATCGATTATCTGCTGAANCCCTTTTCCCTTACACGTTTTCTGAAGGCCTGCAATAAAGCGCATTATTTGCTGCAGATGAAACAACAGCATATTGTCAGCGGTTATGTGCCGGAGTATCTTTTCATCAAAAGCGGGTATGAGCAATACAAGATATTGCTGGATGATATACTGTACCTCGAAAGCGCCGGTAATTATGTGAACTTTGTATTGAAGGATCGTAAACTGCTTTCGCGTATATCCATGCAGGAAGCGCTGGCATTACTGCCNGCCGCGCTGTTCACCCGGGTACATCGTTTCTTCATTGTAGCCAATAATAAGGTAGAGCGTATTGACCGCAACTACTTGTACATACAACAGATGAGCATTAGTATTGGCGCGGCTTATGCTGATGCTGCGAGTAAAATATGGAACGGTAAGGATAGCTCACTGTAGCAGTTAATGCCCGGTTCTTGCTGCTTATTCAGCAGCGGTGCATAATCCCTGTAATGCCGCCATTTCCAGCACATGGCCCTGCATAGCTGCCTCTACGGCTTCTCTTTCCGTCTCCGGCGGAAGATCAAGAATAATATCCAGCGAGTATAATCTGAACCAATAATGATGTGTACCTGTAAAGTATTTGGGACAAGGGCCTTCATAGCCGAAGCTGTGGTTATTGGCCAGACCTTCTATGCCGCCTGGCGGGATGGTGTTCTCCGGCACTTCTGTAGTGCCAGGAGGAATGTTAAATACCATCCAGTGCGTCCAGGGTTTGGGCGTCGCGTCTACATCTTCAAAGATGAGCACGAGGCTGCGGGCCGCTGGTGGGATGTTATGGAATTGCAGCGGGGGACTGATATTAGGCCCCAGGCAGGTGTATTGCTGCGGGATGGCCTCCTGATGGTTAAAAACGCTGGTCATGTTCATAATGCGTGATTTATGGGAAGAGTAGTACAAAAAACATGCGGGGTTAGAGGAGAGCAGCCAGCTCATCGGGGCTGGGGAGGATGTTTTTAATTTCCTCGGGAGCTTGCTTAGTAGTTTTGTAAGTGGCTACGCCCATTGCTTTGTCAATTGTTTTTACGGAATACTCAACAACAGTATTATTTTTTTCTTTACAAAGGACTATACCGATGCTGGGATGTTCGTGGGGTAGTTTCACTTTATCATCTAATACATTCAGGTAGAAGTTGAGTTTGCCAGCGTATTCGGGGATAAAATGTCCCCGCTTTAATTCAAAGGCGACAAGGCATTGGAGATGGCGATTGAAGAATAAAAGATCAATAAAAAATTCCTGGTCGCCTACTTGCAGGCGGTATTGATTTCCGATAAAGGAAAAGCCTTTGNCCAGCTGCAGCACAACTTGTTTAATGTTGGCAACAATNNGCGATTCCATTGCACGTTCNTCTATTCCGTCGCCGGAGTTNATGAAATCGAGCAGATATTCATCCTGGAATACCTGCAGCGCGGAGGCTTTGAGCGGGTTGGGCAATGTGTCGTTAAAGTTATTGGATATTTTGCCCTGGTTGTGGTATAGATTAGCGGATATGTGATGTTCGAGTATAGATACGGGCCAGAATTGAGCAGCCGCTTGCTGCATGTAAAAGTAACGTTCTTGTTCTGATTGGCATTTGTTCAGTAATAACATGTGATGTGTAAAGCTGATACCGAGAAAGGCATCTATCAATTGCTGATAAGGCGCAGTTGATGTTTTTTCCAATTTGGCAGTCGCTGACTGCCGAATTACGGGTTCCTCTGGTTTGTTCGATATTGACTTGCCGATTGCACTTTCCAATTTGGCAGTCGCTGACGGCCCAATTGACCTTTCCTCTAATTTGGCCGTCAGCGACTGCCAAATTAAAGACGTTTCATACACGTCATATAACTGACGCATATTCCGCAAGTTACGAGCTGAAAATCCCCTTAGTCCCGGAAGTTCTTTTTGTAAGTCCGTTGAAAGTTGCTCCAATACACTAGTGCCCCACTTTTCAGCAGCTATCTTTTCAGACAACATCTTCCCTACCCTCACATACAACAACAGCTGTTCGCGGTTAGCCAAACGGGCGGCGATGTAACGGCTTTGGATAATGTTTTGGCGCAGGTCTTGTACAAACTGTAAATAAGATTTGTTCATAAAAATATATGGTTGGTTTAATTAAATACCGGGGTAACTAATCGTTTTTGCTACGCTGTCAAATATAGGGTTAACTCATTGACTGACAAAATTTTGAGACACCTTGAATCATACTGGCACCATCAATTTTCCGAAGCTTTATTGCTCTTTTACAGTAGGTGCTTTACGGCGTTTAAAGAAATTGAAATACACAGAGAGTAATACCGCTGATACAAAGGATATCAACACCAAACGATCAATAAAAGCATCGTTGAAATGGCGGCCGGTTATTTTGTTGGCGATGTAGGTAATAAATGAGTTAGGTAGATTAGTTTCTCCCAGTTTCTCTTTTACCTGCCATTGCCAGTCTGTGATAGGACAATAACCGATGCCGAACCAGATACCAAGTATAAACCAGCTGGCGCCCGTGAGCAGGATGAAAATGAAATGCAGCCGCCGGGTAGCGGGGAAGATCCATCCAAAGAGATTAAACCCGATGATGAGAAGGTGCAGGAGCGTGAGGAAGAGGTCTAACAAAAGGAGCATTTTATGCATTTGATATCAAATCTAACTATTTGATAAACAATATATACTCACTTTTCTGGGTAAACGTTGATCTTGCATTTTTTTAATTCCCAAAAAATAATACCTTTGCAGTCCTTCTAAAGTTTGCGGGTGTGGTGAAATTGGTAGACACGCCAGACTTAGGATCTGGTGCTTCACGGCATGGGGGTTCGAGTCCCTCCACCCGCACGAAAGGAGAGCTTAGGCTCTCCTTTTTTATTTTCATCCAATTCAGTTAGATTTTTCCTTTTAACATCAACAGGCTGTAAGGGAGAGCTGCCCCTGCCCATCCACCTTTTAAACAAAGTTATTGCGCCTTTTAAACAAAACACCCCACCGGATTTAAGCAGAACTTTGGTTTATCAAAAACATAAACAAGATGAACACAAATTTTAATACCGATAAACTAGTGCTGGTAACCGGCGGTGCAGGCTTTATCGCTGTGCATTGCGTGCTGCAATTATTAAATACCGGTTACCGTGTGCGCGCTACGCTGCGTTCTTTAGACCGGGCGGCAGCAGTGCGGGCAATGCTCCGCGAAGGCGGCGTAGAAGCAGGCGAACGACTGACCTTCATCGAGACCGATCTGTCAGCCGACACGAACTGGGATGAAGCGGTAAAAGGCTGTGCTTACGTGCTTCACGTAGCTTCGCCGACACCTAAGTTGAATTTTAAGCATGAGGATGAAATGATCATTCCCGCCCGCGAAGGTGTATTAAGGGTATTACGCGCATCCCGGGATGGAGGTGTAAAACGCGTGGTATTGACGTCGGCCATCGGGGCGATCGTTTACGGGCACCCCAGGCAAACCGCCCCTTATGACGAAACCGTCTGGACCGACACCACCAACGCTCCCGCTTACCAGAAGTCCAAAACGCTGGCTGAAAAAGCCGCCTGGGAATTTATAGCGAGGGAAGGCGGCGGCCTGGAATTAGCCGTTGTGAACCCGGCCGCAGTGATGGGCCCTGTACTGGGGCCCGACTATTCACATTCCATCTACCTCATCAAAAACCTGCTGAGCGGCAAAATGCCCGGCTGCCCAAAGATCAACTCCTGCTTTGTGGATGTGAGAGACGTAGCCGACCTTCACCTGCGAGCCATGACCGACCCTAAAGCCAAAGGCGAGCGCTTTATCGCCACCGGCGGCGAAAGCATCTGGCTAGCCGGGGTCGCCATGATCCTGAAAGAAAACCTGGGGAATGCGGCAGCCAAGGTGAAGGTCAGACAATTGCCCAATATCGTGCTGCGCATAGCTGCCTTAAAAGACCCCATGGTTAAAAGCATGATCCCCCTACTGGGTATTCCCATGAACTTAACCAGTGCAAAGGCCATCCGCCAGTTAGGCTGGTCGCCGCGTTCTGCGAAAGCCTCCATTCTTGCCGCTGCCGAAAGCCTGATCCGTTTGAATTTACTTTAATTTGCATCATGGAGCTTGCTGAAGTATTCGTATCCTGTAAAAAGGAAGCCCACTACAGCCGGGAGCTAATGCTGCCGCAGCCTGCACTGGTACGCGTGCTCTCCGGTGAAGTGCGTATTGGGGCGGCAGACCGCAGCTTTCGATTCTTTGCCGGCGACACGATCTTATTCCCGCGTGATCAGCTGGCCCGGATGAGCAAANTGCCGCTTAACGACAAACCTTGTGTAGCTATTTCCGTTGTTTTCCGGAACGACGTGCTGCAACATTATTATCAGACCAATCAGATAACGCCTAAAGCCCCTCGCAGGCATGAGCCACTGGTATTTGCAGACCATCCACTGCTCAAAAGCCTGTTCAACTCGCTGGAGCCTTATTTTGAACTGGCGGATACCCTGCCGCCAGACATCGCCGCATACAAAGTAGAAGAAGCCATTCGCATTTTGCGCGCTATTGATCCCGAAACAGATAGCTTGCTCGGGCATTTTGAAGCGCCAGGCAAACTGGACCTGGTCAGCTTTATGGAACAAAACTTTACGTTCAACCTGCCGCTGGAGAAATTCGGGTATCTTACCGGACGCAGTTTAACGACTTTCAAAAAGGATTTCAAAAAAGCATTCGGCACTTCGCCTGGCCGCTGGCTAACCCGCAAACGCCTGGAGCTGGCGCGATACCAGCTGGTAGAACAGCAAAGAAAACCTTCAGAAGTTTACCTGGATACCGGCTTTGAGAACCTCTCGCATTTTTCATTTGCTTTCAAAAAGCAGTTTGGTTATTCTCCTGCGCAGGTGCGCAAACCTGATTGATAGCAAAAAACTAAGGGGCAATTGTTGATACAAAGCCCCTGTTGTGAACCCTACAACAAGTCAGGCTCCAGTTTCAGCTTCATAGCCATTCCAAGTGCAAGCCGTTTATGAAGCTTTGCCGGAAACCTGATTGTCAGAAACAATAAAATATATGCACACCGGCGCTATTGATCTTACAGCAGCGTAGCACTCTTTTCCGCTACTGCATGCGCCGAAAAACAAAACAACGGCAGGTTGCTTTTTCCTCAAAAAAAATGAGAAGAAGGAGCCGGATTTGTAGAAGTATGCCGGATTTTCTTAACTTACCGGTATCACCTCCTCTTATACTGTTCTTATTTTTTATTGTACGAAAAACAATTATTCCACACCCAAAAACAATGTTATGAAAATCCAGTATTATTCTCTCGTAATATCCATCGTTTTACTGGGAGCGCTCAACTCCTGTACCAAAAAAGAGCAGGCAGCACCCTCTACAGAGGAGCCAGCAGCCTTGCAGGGAAGAACAGCCCATACCGAGGCTTTACCTGCGGTAGGGCAAAACAGGGTAGCCTACTATGCCTTTGACGCCACCCCGGTGAATCAAGGTATTCTACCGCTTACCACCTTTACAGATAAAGCCAATATTGTAGTTGTTTTTGAAGGCACCTTATGGGAGCTGGCTGATACGGTACATTACAATACAGGCTGGATGCAGAATGCTTATTACAAAAACAAAAAGCAGATACTGACCGACATTCAAACATTGCGCTCGCGTGGAGTAAAAGTACTGATGAATGTGGATGACGCCGCCTCCTGGAGCACGGCCACTCCATTTACTACTTACAATGGAACGGCTTATAACTATGTACAATTCGCCTCCTTTATTAATGATTGCGTAAATACAGTAGGGTTTGATGGTATCTCCCTGGATGTTGAGCACGGGGCGACTGATAATACCAACTATAGAAACCTGATCAAAGAGCTTGGAAAATATTTTGGCCCCTTATCATCCAGTCCTGATTCAAAGATCTATACAGGTGCATTTTACTCCGGAGGAGCGCCGGGNCCCATCTTCAGAGAAACATCTCTCAGCCAGTACCTGAATTTTGTAATGGATATGGCGTATTTCAGCGACAATACCAGCCGCTTCAATTACTGGGCTGCCACGCTTGGCAATTCAAAAGTCATGGATGGTATGTCGTATCAGTACAACAGCCAGAGCTCCGCGATAGCGCATGCTCAATGGCATCCCGTACCTGACAAGGCAGGGATCATGGTATTTGCCGGGAATGTAAATAAAACATATACCGATGCTATTTTCGATGCATTGGGCAGCGGTACGGGCGGATCACCGGATATTACCAATAATGGGGGAACGATATCGGCACAGTACAATGATTCACCGTCCGGAGAAGATATCAGCAAACTGATCGACAATACTACCAGCACTAAGTACCTGACCTCACATTCAGCAGCATGGGTACGGTTTCAGGCTAATAGTGCGGCTGTTGTGAAAAGTTATACGCTTACATCCGCTAATGATGTGCCGAACAGGGATCCGAGAAACTGGACATTGCAGGGATCTAATAACGGTACTTCGTGGACAACATTGGATACGCGCACCAATCAAAGCTTTGCCAGCAGGTTTTTGAAGAAGACGTATACGTTCACCAATTCAACTTCATATACTTACTACCGGTTGAATGTAAGTGCGGTACAGAGCGGTTCTATTATGCAGCTGTCTGAATGGGAATTGCTGACGAACTGATGAATCTTTTAGAAACGGATAAGGGCAGGCAGATACTACAAAAGGGCTGTAAATTCAATATTTACAGCCCTTTTGCATATTAGAAGATCACAACAGCTAAGAGGGCAACCAGCCCAATGCTAAGCATCGTTGATCCAACAGCGTAATAATTCATTAAACGCTCGGCTCTCCTTGCTTTTAAAAGCCCCCTTTTTGTTTCATCATGCCCTTCAACGCTCATTAGGCCAGAGAATATATGTTTATTGTCAATCCCGTAACTAAAGATCACTGATCTGTGTTCTGGTAAGTCTTCTGCAAGCCGAAAGAAATATTCAGGCCGTTGCAATGCCACTGTATCGATCACTGTTCCGTAGTACGTGCTTCGGTACATGTATACAGCGGGCAGTTGGGCCAGGCTATCTTTCAAAACAGCGTAGTCCCAAGATCGGAAATTTTCAAGGATATCATTTGTCAACCTCACATATCTCACCTGAGCAGCGCTGATGCTATCACTCATCTGTTTAATTCTCTTATCCACCAATTCCCTGAACTGCAGATAAGGCATGTTTTTTTCATTCTCGGGGAGCGCGCGCCATGTAGTATATGCATCCCTGCCATTGACGTAGTTCAAAGGGTATTGCTGATTTAATCTGTTGCACATCATAAAATAACTGTCATGGTGCCAGGCATTGTTCAGGCGATTGTTCACAAGGGTTGTATCGCTGGCCGCATTGAGCTGAAACTTCCTCTTTTTTCCAGACGTAGACACCAGGTAGAGCTTGTCTTTCTCCCGGATGATCCGGAAATATCTGCTGCTATAGGAGTTGTCGGGTTGCTTTTGCAAAGTATCCGTCCTGGTAATTGCCTGGCCAAATGCTGCGAGATCCGCATGATATCCCATGGCATAGACCTTTGCCTCGGCATCTTGCAGGTCAATATAATAGCGATGTGCTTTGCTGTCTATTTCGAGCAGCTGTCGGCCTGGGTTTGTTTGCCCCCAGACAGCCTGGTAGTGTACAAACAGCAGGATAGTTACAAACAAATGTTTCATAGGCATAAAAGATGCGGCCGATGAAACTTTCCATAAAAGGATGTGAATATATTTTCTGCTATGCTATTTACCTTCCCGGCTATACGCTTTCTGTTCGGGCCCTATACCGGTGATACTTAACTTCTTCCAGTTTGCAGGTAGCGAAGATTTAACCTGGATTATTCCTTTGGGTGTGATCTCCAGGCCACCGAAGCCCATTAATACTGCCTGTAATATACCACCGGCGCCAGTTGCAAAATAAGGATTCGTACCGCCTTTGGTTTCTGCAATGACACGGAAGGGCGGGTTTAAATTGGGTAGATAAGCATCCTTAAACCAATGGTATGCTTTACTGGTATCTCCTAAACGTGCNTAGAGTAAAGTAAACACGGCCTGCGTCATAGCGGGAGTGCCTTCATTGGGTACTCTTGTTTCGTAGTATTCCAGGTCTTTCCTGATCTGGCCTGCATCGGTGATCTCTTTTAAAGGATAGGCGAGCAGATTGACATCGGCCTGCTTAATGCCTTCGCCATGATAAGCTGCATGTTCCTGCGTAACGCCGTTATCCATCTTTAAAACGGGAATGTTATTGGCAACGTGCATCCAATCCGGATTGGGGCTCAACCCGAGGATCTTTGCGGCCTGTGTGGCGTATTGTAAATTAGCTTTTGCGGCAGCGTTGGTAAAGGCGTTGTTGTCTACGTTCTCTGCCCATTCATCTGCGGCCACCACATTTTTAATATCGTAGTGACCAGGACCATTTCTTTCCACGCGGCTTGTCCAGAAATCGGCGGTGGCGGAAAGCATGGGATAACCTTTTTCCCGGAGCCATTGTTTGTCTTGTGTTACTGCGTAATAATTCCATGCTGCCATGGCAACATCGGCCGTGATATGATGTTCAAAAGGCCCGCTCAATGCCCATACCGGAGTTTCCTCTGCTCCGCTTTCAGCGCTTTCCCATGGATACATGGCGCCTTTAAATCCATTAGCGAATGCATTTCGACGGGCAGCATCTAACCTTTGAAAGCGGTATTCCATCATGCTTTTCGCAAGCTCGGGATGGAGGACGAGCAAAGCAGGGTACATCCATAATTCGGCATCCCAGAAAACGTGACCATTATAACCCAGGCCGCTTAAGCCCATTGGTGAAGGAGAATAGGCAGTGCCTTCGCGGACGAAAGAATAGAGATGGTACATCATGCTATGCACATCCTGCTGGTCCTGTGCATTGCCATCAATGATGATATCGCTTTTCCAGAGGCTGTCCCATGCCTGCTGGTGAAATTTCAGGAGGCGGTCCCGTCCTTCGAGCTTTGCGTAGATGGTTAAACGTTCTGCNTCATTCAGCGGATCATCGTGGTGNGCGGAGGTGATGGAAGAACCGGCAATTGAAAAATGGTAGGTCTCCCCCGCTTTGATGCTTTTTGAGAATTTCATCAGGTGCATGCTGTTGTCCCACATTTCATGGATCACACGGGGCTCCTGTCCGTGTGGTTCGCTGAATAAAAATGTATTGGATGCACACATGAGTAGTTTTCCGGTGGGCGATTTAGCGGAAGACGTGAGTAAGCTGATCACTACATGCGGACGGTCTATTTCGTTGTAATAATTCTGTACATCTTTTAAGGCGTCGGGCGCTTCCATTACACTGGCGCTGTTGATGGTGATATCTTTTTTAGCGGTGATGCTGACGTCCATCAGCACAGTGTAGGGTAATTGGCGCAATGAATAATAGGTGTAGGTAATGGAAGCTTTATCGCCATAATCAAAGGAGCTGGTAAAGGCGGCGTGATGCATGTCGAGCTCTTGTTTAAAGCCGGTAATGGACTTAGCATCTATATCGTGACCGTCAATGCCGAGACGCATGTTGAGCAGGTTGAAGCTGCGCAGGAAATTGCTGACACGGCCACGGCCGTAGAGGTCATAAGCGCCAGCGAGGACGACATCTTTTACTTTGAAGGGTTCCGGGGAGGAAACGATGCCGATCATGCCGTTGGCAACGGTAATGCCGTAGTAGTTGGAAGGATTGATCTGGGTGGCGGTGATCTTCCAGGGATCCTGGGAGAAGGAGGGAATGGACAGGAGTGTAAGAAAGGAGAAGATGATGAGTATGTTTTTCATAAGTGGCATTGTAAGTGAGTGAAAAGTAAGATAGGGAATTTCAGGCAATGACTAAGTACTTACCAGGATAAGACTAGGAGAGCACTAAGCTTATTCCTTAAGTAAGTGTCTTGTAAGCGGCAAGTGTGCGGCAAGTAGAACACAAGGGTTAGTGGACATGAGGTGGAGTTGATCAAGCGTTGATGGGGAGTTGATGCGAAGGGGTATTGAAGAGGTGCGGAGGATGGGGAGGAGGGGAAATTGTGATGTTGAAAGTATGTTGAGCGATGGTTTAGGTGTTGATTAGGGCCTGAAAGTNGAGTTTTTGGAGGGTTGGGGCATAGGTTTTCCAGGGCGTGGCACCCGATG
>JGI24739J22299_10000258_pt1 | contig 17824 bp, 15 predicted proteins | sample KBSCornC5_FD_22299 | JGI IMG/M metagenome (IMG submission 22299)
GCTTGCGAGATATTGCCGATTTCGACCTGCCGCCCTTCGCCATCGATTTTGAGCAGGCCGCGCATGTTGACCGCGAGGCGCGGCGGACGAAGCTTGCCCAGGCGATCGTCGAACGAACAGTGCGCCAGCATCGCGGACATCGGCATGGGTTCGTCAAAGGCGACGCCGATCACCCTGTTTTCGGCCCACACGACCGATCCGCCGAGCTTATGGCCGGTACGCAGCTCGAGCTCGATATGCGCGCCGGCTTCGATCGGAACATAGATTTCGACGCGCAACCCCTCGGGTGAAACGTCACGCAGCAGGCACAATTCCTCACGACCCGATCCGAAGCAGATCTTCGCGACCTGCATCACCGTAGCATGTCGCACACTGCGCCGACGCTCTTGCCCCGGGGGTGGCGCAGCCGTGACGATCTTCTGTTTTGAAAAGAACACGCTAACTCCACAGCGGCTGCGGCATGGTGCACCCTTGTGGCGCACCAACCTGTAACCATTCGCGCTTCAACATGCTTGGCGGGAAATTAAGGATCATCGTTTCGGCTCAGTATCGGAGCACGAACGGCCGCCCAGCGAATCGGTCTGCGCTCTGGCGGTGCCCCCTACCGGCCGTTACGGAAAGCTCGCTCGCCATTGGGCGAATGTGGGATAATCGAAGGGCTCGTTCAGCATCAGCCCGGCATGACCCTCGCGCCACCAGCAGATCGCGGCGGCCCGCGCCGGCAGGTGGGGTAGCGCGATCGAACAGGCCTCACCGATGCGAAGCGGCGTGGGCGCCGCGATCTGCAGCCCGGCTTGCGAGATGTTGCCGATGCTGACCACCTTCGCCTCGGCGCCTAGCCGGAACAGGCCGCGCAGATCCACTCGAAGCCGCGGTGGCCGCGAATTGGCCGCGTTGTTCTCAAACGAACAATGGGCAAGCATCGCCGCAGCCGGAATGGGTTCATTGAATGCCACGCCGATTTCTTTGTTTGCAGCCCATCTCACATGACCGGCTGCAACATGCGCTGTAAGAAGCTCGATCTGGATAGCGGCGCCCGGTTGCAGCGCGAGATAGACTTCCGCCCGCATCCCTTCTGCCGAAATGTCACGCAGCTGACACAATTCCTCGCGCCCTGAACCCAGTCTAAACTTAGCCACTCTGTTAACCGCGGCATGGCGGACGCTTTGGCGACGATCCTCCATGGAAGCTTCGGGGAGCTGCTTCGTACTGGAAATAAACACGACATTTCTACCGCTTACAGAACATAGCCCTGTTGTGTGGCGCGGAAATCCGTAACGTTTACCGCCTAAAATATGATTGCCGAAAAATTAAGGTTATCCGTTCCGGCGCCGGATCATTGNGGTTCAGGGCCAACGCGAACCTGGACGTCCATCGTCTCCGCGCCGCCGCCGATACGCGCGCCCGAGATGGGCGCCGCTTGCGAATGATCGAGGCCCACCGCCACACGGACATAGGATTCGGTCGGGCAGCGCCCCTCATATGGGTCGAAGCCGATCCAGCCGTAGCCCTCGACATATAGCTCGGCCCAGCCGTGCGCCGAATGAGACATAGTCTCGTAGGGTCGATAGAGATGGCCGGCGGCGTAGCGTGCGGGATAACCTGCGGCGCGCGCAGCGGCAATCAGCAGATGCGCAGCGCCCTGCGCATCAGCGCGGCGGGCGTGCAGGATTGTAGCCGCGCGATGATCGTCCGAGTCGTGCGGCTCATCGAGTGCAAGATACTCATGCACCGCCTCCGCCAGCATATGCGCGCCTGCCAGCGGCTCGGTCGGCAGCCGCTGCCCGACGACAAAGTCGCAGATCGATGCATCGATGTGCGTAAGCAATGTCGGCTGCAGGAAATGAAGCGGCGGCAGCGGCTCGGGCGTCAGCTCGATCANACCGACNCGATCTTCGGTCAGCACCTCACCGGATACGGTGACCGTGATACGATCGATCGGCCCATCGACATAAAGCATCGTTGTTTCATTGCCATAGCCGTCGCTCCCGCGTTTCAGCCGGGCATCGCAGTCAACGTCGATCGACCAAGACACGATGCTCTGGCCGGCATGATTGCCGGGCGTCAGCCGCAACAGCTGTATCAAACGCGCCTGGGGCTCGGAGAAGCTGTATTCGCTGCGATGGAAGACGTAGAGGCGCATGAGCGATCATGAAAAGCGGAACTGCTGAGCGATGGCGCGATCCAGCTCAGCATTTTCGACCACGAACGCCTCCAGATATTCGTGCAGCCCGCGCTCGAAAACGGCTTCGATCGCCGTGCGGCTGAGTGTGGCCTGGCGCCGCCGCGCCAGCCGGTCCGCCTCGCCCTGCCGTCCGATCCTTTTGCCGATGAAGGCGAGGTGCTGAACGATCTCGTCGGTCGCACCCGCCAGGCTGCGTGGCATTTCGCTGCGCAATATCAACATGTCCGCCACCAGCCAGGGTTTGAGCTCGTCATGATAAAGCCAGCGATAGGCGGTGTTGGCAGAGACGGTGTGGAGGATGGTGGTCCACTGATCACGGTCGATCACGCCCCCGATCTGCTCGCCTTCGGGAAGAAGCAGGTGATATTTGACGTCGATCAGGCGCGCGGTGTTGTCCGCGCGTTCGATCGCCGCGCCGAGCCCGAGGAAATGATAAGCCTCGTTGCGCAGCATCCGATTGAGCGCACCTTCGAAACCGCGCGTCTCGGCCCGTATCATCGCGGTCAGCGCCAGAGTGTCTTCATAGCTGCCGGTCGTGGCAAGGCCGCGCAATGCCAGCCAGGCGCGATTGATCGCCTCCCAAACATCGCGGGTCAGCGCGGTCCGCACGGACTTGGCATTCGACCGCGCCATATCGAGGCTCGAGCGGATCGAGCTTGGGTTGTNGGGTGAGAGCGTAAGGTAGGAGGAGACCGCGCGCGGTGTCACGGGCTGTTCCGTAGCAGCAAAGTCGGTATCGCATTCAGTGACCAGTAACGCACCTTCCCAGGCGGCTTTGCCCGCGGGCCGAGCCGAAAGCGCATCGAGCCGCAAAGTCGCCTCGATCAGGCGCGCGGTGAACTCCGCTCGCTCGACATAGCGTCCAATCCAGTAGAGCTGCTCTGCGGTGCGGCTCAGCATCTGACGCCACCCGGCTGCAGCAGCCCCTGCGCTACCCCCTGGCAGAGCGGGAGGGGGATGATCCGCACGCCCCTCACCCTTGTGCCTGCATCTGCCCGCCGAAGCCTTGCGTCTGATGTTGCACAGGNGTTTCNGACAGGATCAGACTGTCCTTGGTGCCGCCGCCCTGGGATGAATTGACCACCAGCGACCCCTCGCGCAGCGCCACCCGGGTGAGTCCGCCCGGAACGATGTTCACGCCATCCGCGCCGGTCAGGACGAAGGGCCGGAAGTCGACGTGACGCGGCGCGATCCCCTGGTCGGTAAGCGTCGGCACGGTCGAGAGGGCGAGTGTCGGTTGCGCTATATAGCGCTGCGGTTCGGCGATCAGTGCCGCCCGGAAATCTTCGATCTGCTTGGCCGTAGCGGTCGGCCCAACCAGCATGCCGTAGCCGCCCGATCCGTCGACCAGCTTCACGACCAGCTCACCCAGATGATCGAGCACGTAGCGAAGCGCCTGCGGCTCGCGGCAGCGATACGTCTCGACATTGGGGAGCTTGGCTTCGCCGCCCGAATAATAGCGGACGATCTCCGGCATGTAGGAATAGATCGCCTTGTCATCGGCAATGCCGGTCCCGGGCGCGTTGACCAAAGCGACGTTCCCCGCGCGATATGCGGCGATCAGGCCGGGTACGCCGAGCAGCGAATCCGGGCGGAAGACAAGCGGGTCGATATAGTCGTCGTCGATGCGGCGGTAGATCACATCGACGCGCACGCGCCCGTCGATCGTGCGCATCCAGACGATATCGTCGTCCACCTCCAAGTCGGCCGCCTCGACCAGCTCGATTCCCATCGAATCGGCCAGAAAGCTGTGCTCATAGAAGGCGGAATTGAAATGACCCGGCGTCAGCAGCACGCAGACACAATCGGAAGCGGACCGGCGCGGTGAAACCGAGCGTAATGTGTCGCGCAATTCGTCGGGATAGCGATCGACCGGACAGACCGGGAAAAGATGGAATATCTCCGGGCAAAGCCGCAGCATCGCCTCGCGATTTTCGAGCATATAGGACACGCCCGAAGGCGTGCGGGCATTATCCTCCAGCACGAAGAAATCGTCGGGTCCGGTGCGAACCAGATCGATCCCGCAGATGTGCGCAAATATGCCGTGCGGCGGCTTGTGGCCGTGAAGAAAACCACGAAATTGCGGATTGGTGAGCACGAGCTCCGGCGGAACCACCCCGTCGGCGATGATCTTCTGCGGGCCGTAGACGTCGTTCAGGAAGGCGTTGATCGCCTCGACCCGCTGGACGAGCCCCTCGCTCAGCTTGGCCCATTCGACGGCGGTGAAGATGCGCGGGACGATATCGAACGGGATGATACGCTCGGCGCTTTCCTCCTGACCGTACACCGCAAAGGTGATGCCCAATTGGCGGAAAGCGGCTTCGGCGGCCTTCTGGCGGCGGTCGAGTTCGGCGGGTGGGGTGCTGGCGATCCAATGGGCGAGTGGGGTGAAATCGGGACGGCCGGCGCGATCGCCGTTCATCCCCCAGATCTCGTCAAAGGCGTCGCCCATTCCGCTCCCGGTGCTGAACCCTTGACGCCAGACTGCAGCGATTTGCTGCGTTGCACAAGAGAAACGTGTATCGGGGGTAAAACGGATGGATTTGCCAAAGCGTTGCAAGCGATTAGCCTTGCAACAGAGGAGACTATGCGCGCGCCCGGAGCCCCACCCTTACCCGAAGAGGCGCTGGAAGAGCGCTTCCTCGCCGCGACCGGGCCGGGTGGTCAGAACGTCAACAAGGTCGCGACCGCGGTCCAGCTGCGGCTCGACGTATATGCACTCAGGCTCCCGCCAGACGTGTTTGCGCGGCTGAAAGTTCTGGCGGGCAGCCGCTGGACGTTGGATGGCGGTATTCTCGTCACCGCCCGCACCCATCGCACGCGCGAGGCCAATCGTGAGGAGGCGCGCCGGCGGTTGGCGGAATTGGTGGCGGAAGCGCGGGTCCGGCCTGAACGGCGGATCAAGACAAAGCCGAGCAAGGCGGCGAAAGCAAAGCGGGTCGAAGCCAAAGCGCGCACCGGCGCGGTCAAGAAGAATCGGGCCAAGCCGCGGCTTGACTGAGTCCGGCAGTTCCCCGGCGAAAGCCGGGGTCCAGTTCAGCCTACGGCGCTGGACTCCGGCTTGCCGGAGAACTGCAATCCAGAAACGAAGTCGCCGCCCCCGACTGGCGAGGACGGCGGCAGTGGTTCAGGGAGAGGAGAAGCTCAGGCGACCTCGGCCATCTGGCCTTCGTTGGGCTCGCGCAGCACATAGCCACGGCCCCAGACGGTCTCGATATAATTCTCGCCGCCGCACGCCAGGCTGAGCTTCTTGCGCAGCTTGCAGATGAAAACGTCGATGATCTTGAGTTCGGGCTCGTCCATGCCACCATACAGGTGGTTGAGGAACATTTCCTTGGTGAGCGTCGTGCCCTTGCGAAGCGAAAGAAGCTCCAGCATCGCATATTCCTTGCCGGTCAGGTGCACGCGGGCGCCATCGACCTCGACTGTCTTGGCGTCGAGATTGACCGCCAGCTTGCCGGTCTTAATCACCGACTGGCTGTGGCCCTTCGAGCGGCGAACGATCGCGTGAATGCGGGCGACCAATTCTTCGCGGTGGAAGGGCTTGGTGACATAATCGTCGGCACCGAAGCCGAGCGCGCGAACCTTCGCGTCCATCTCGGCGATACCGGAAAGAATGAGAACGGGGGTCTGGACCCGTGAGGTGCGCAGCTTCTTGAGCACGTCATAACCGGTCATGTCCGGAAGATTGAGGTCAAGCGCGATCAGGTCGTAATCGTACAGCTTGCCCAGATCGAGACCTTCTTCGCCGAGATCGGTCGTATAAACATTGAAGCCCTCTGAGCTCAGCATGAGCTCGATCGAGCGGGCGGTCGTGGGATCGTCTTCGATTAGCAGTACACGCATGGCCTAAACCCCTGTCTGCAGCGTCCGGATCGGAAACCCTTGCCCGCAACCGTGAACGCCCTTGGTTACAGACACGGTAATGAAGGTTAAAGGTTAACGAGACGCTAAACGTCTTAACCTTTCTTACGTGTCCCCGCCAATATGGCGAAAAAATCGTCTAAATCGCTGATATACCCCCGATAATGACTCCGATTCGGAGTCGAACATAGCCTCATCCGGCAGACCTGCGGCTTTTCATCAGCGGCTGAATGCGCGTTCCAAATGCTTCGACTCCGTCCAAAAAGTCATCGAAGGTCAGCAAGACGCCGCCCGTGTTTGGCACTTCGGCCATCTCGTCCAGCATGGCTGCAATGCGTTCATAAGACCCAACCAAGGTGCCCATGTTGAGATTGACCGCGCTCTCCCGCTCGGCAAGTTGGCGGACGTTGGTGGTGTCGCTGGTCTTGTCGGCCGCACCCTGCTCGCCGAGCCAGGCGACCGCCTCCAGATCCACGCCTTCGCGATAGCGGATCCACTTCTCCATCGCCGCCTCATCGGTCTCCGCGGCTATGATCATTACCAAGACGAATACCGACACATCGCGCCCGGTTTTCGCGGTGGCGAGCGCCAGGCGTTCATTGTTGGAGGCGAACGCCTTGGGCGTGTTGACGCCTTTGCCTAGGCAGAAAGCGTAATCGGCATAGCGGGCAGAGAAAGCGAGCCCCGCGTCCGACGAGCCGGCGCAGATGATCTTCATGTCGCCGGAAGGGGTGGGCCTCACCCGGCAATCGTCCAGCTCGTAATAGCGGCCCTTGAAGCTCGAGACGCCGGTAGCCCATAATTCGCGCAGGATCTGCGCATATTCGCCGAGCATATCGTAGCGGTTGCGGAAATGCTCGTCGCCCGGCCACATCCCCATCTGGCTATATTCGGGGCGCTGCCAACCGGTGATCAGGTTGAGTCCGAACCGGCCGTGGCTGATCGAATCGATCGTGTTGCACATGCGCGCGGCGAATGCGGGGGGAATGATCAAAGTGGGACAGGTCGCGTAGACCTTTATCTTCTCGGTCACCGCGGCGAGGCCCGCCATCAGCGTGAAGCTTTCGAGCCCATACTCCCAGAACTCGGTTTTCCCGCCGAAGCCGCGGAGCTTGATCATCGAAAGCAGGAAGTCGAGCCCATATTGCTCCGCCTTGAGCGCGATCGCCTTATTGAGATCGAAGCTCGGCATATATTGCGGCGCGGTTTCGCTGATCAGCCAGCCATTATTGTTGATGGGGACGAAGACGCCGACCTGCATCAACGCGCTCCCACGTGCGCGATGCTCGCGATCTCGACCAGGCAGTCGGGCTTCACCAGTCCGCATTGGACGCAGTAGCGCGCGGGTTTGTCGCCNGGAAAATATTCGGCATAAACCGCATTGATGGCGGCGTAATTGGCCCAATCGGTGAGGAAGATGTGGTTGAACACCACATCTGCCATGGTGCCGCCCGCCGCCTCGATCGTGACCTTGATGACTTCCAGCACGTGCCGGGTCTGCGCACCGGCGTTGCCCGGATGGAGCACCGCGCCGCCTTCGCCTAAGGAAAGCGTTCCGGAGACGTAGACCACGCCATCCGCCTTGGTGCCCGCCGAATACGGCGCGATCGGCTTGGGAAATTGCGAAGGATTGATTGCGTCGAACGGCATATCCATTCCCCCTTCAGGCTATCTGGCCGAAACTCCCGCAGAAATCGGCGACGGTGGAGACCCAGCCGAAGAATTTCTCGACATTGTAGAGCGCGGCCGCCCGCGTGAAGTCCGGGCCCAGATGGTGGGTCGCATCCTCCAGCAGCACGCCGAAATATTCGAGGTGAAAGCCGTCGCGCAGCGTGCTTTCGACACAAACGTTGGTCGCAATCCCGACGAAGACGAGGTTGCGGATGCCACGCGCCCGCAGCGTCTGATCCAGCTGGGAGTTGAAGAAAGCGGAATAGCGCGTCTTGTGCAGCGTGATGTCGCCAGGCCTCGGCGCAAGCCCATCGACCAGCGCATAATCCCAGCTCCCGCGCGCGAGCAGCTTGCCCTTGAGTTCGGGTTGCGCACGCATCGTCTTGAGTGCGTTCGACTTATGGTAGTTGGGCGATCCTGGGCCGCCCGCTTCGATATAGTCCGGGTCCCAGCCATTCTGAAGGTAGATGACCTGAACGCCGGCGGCGCGCGCGGTGTCGAGCACGGTCCCGATCCGCTCGATCGTCGCCGCAGCTCCCGAAATGTCGAACCCCGCCCGATCGACATAGCCCCCGGGCGAGGCATAGGCATTCTGCATGTCGATGACGACGACGGCGGTCTGATCGGCAGCAAGCCGCAGCNATTCAGGCCGTGCGGGTAAGGTGACCATCCGTTCCGAGGACGGACAAGCGGGTTCGACGATGCCGTCGCCTTGCTGCATTTGCGAGATCGTGACGTTTTCGACGCGCAGCCGCAAGTGATTGTCGCGCGCGGGCCGCCGCCTTACCCTCTCGCCCCCGCCGGAGGCGGGGCGAGAGGGCCGGACTCATTCGTATCGCAGCGCGAGGATAGGGTTCGCGCGCGCAACGCGGAAGGCGTGGCTCGCGATGGTCGCTACCGCGATGCCAAGCGCGAGCCCGCCCGCGAGCAGAAAGGGCGCCGGCCCCAGTCCGATCCGCAGGTCGAACTTGTTGAGCCAGTCACGCATGACCCACCACGCCACGGGCCAGGCGATGGCATTGGCGATCAGCACCGGGCGGCTGAACTGCCAGACCAGCAGACGAACGATGTCACGCGTTCGTGCACCCAGGACTTTGCGGATCCCGATTTCCTTGGTGCGACGCTCGGCGGTGAAGGCCGCAAGGCCGAACAGGCCTAGGCAACCCACCACGACCGACAGCAGGGCGAAGCCCGCGAATAGCTGCCCTCGCGCCGAGTCCGCCTTATACTCCTCGCGCAACAGATCGTCGGCAAAGTCCCCCTTGAACGGAACCTGCGGCAGCAGCCTTTGCCAGACATCCTGAACGCGATCGCGGACGAGGTTTGGCGCGACACCCGCGAAGCGCACTTCGATGTTCGTAAAATAGTTCTTCTGCATCACGTACATGATCGGCTGCAGGGGATCGTGCACCGAACGGAACCGCGCGTCGGAAACCACCCCGATGATGGTGCACGGAACCAATCCACCGACCTCGTCCACGGTGATACCCGCCTTCACATTCTGGCCGATGGCGGCTTTGGGCGTGCGGAACCCGAGCCGTTTTGCGGCTGTTTCGGTGATCACGATATTCGCACCACGTGCAACGAGCGCTCGCTCCGCGTCGAGATTGACAGGGAATGGCGTGGTCGCGTCGTCGCGCGGGCGGAAATCAGAAAAGGTGCGGCCCGCGAGCAGCTTCATTCCCATGGTCTCGAAGAAGCCGGTCTGCACGCCATACACACCAAGCTGCACGGACGAGCTCGCCCCNGGCATGAAAATGCTGGTCATCGAATTGTTGGTCGGCGAAATGCCGATCCCCGAGAGCGCCGCTCCCTGCACGCCCGGCACGCGTTTGATCAGCTCCACGATCCGCCCCGGATTGTCGCCGACACCCTTGTAGCTGAGATTGCCCAGCTGAAGCAGCCCCTCGCGCTTATAGCCCTGGTCGGCCGTTTGCGCGTAGATCGTCTGCGCATAGATGATGATCGTGCAAACGATCAGTGCGATGGACACGGCGAACTGGCCGATCACGAGCGCATTGCGCAGGCGTCCGGAGCCCTGCGTGTCGGCCGATGACTTGTTCGCGCGCAGCACTCGCGCGGGNTCGAAGCGCGACAAATAGAANGCCGGGTAAACACCGCCGGCTGCACCGACGAGCANGATCAATACCAGCAGATAGCCAACAACACTGCCTCGTCCAAAATAATCGAGCCTGATGTCTGCATCGAGGAAGCTGTTGAAAGCCGGCAGCAACAGCTCGACCAGCGCCAGCGCGATCACCATCGCGATCGCCGCNACCAANATGGACTCGCCGATGAATTGGACAATCAGCTGTCGCCGCGACGCNCCGAGAACTTTGCGCAACGCCACCTCGCGCGCACGTTGAGAGGCACGTGCGGTCGCAAGATTGGTGAAGTTCACGCAGGCCATGCCAAGCACCATCAGTGCGATGACGGCGAAGGTGACCACTGTCCGCCGATCATTGGTCGGTCGCATACCGAAACGCTGGCCCTTCCCCAGGTGGATGTCCCGGACGTTGACCAATGCCCAATCCTCCTGAGTTCCGGGATTGGTGCGCTCTCCGTTGGTGACGTCGTCAGGAATGTTGCGTTTTTCCCATGCGGGAAGTTGCGCGTTGACGTCCGCCGCATTCACGCCTGGGCGTAGCTTCACATAGTTCCAGCCACCCTGGTTGTTCCAATTCGTCAGCTGCTGTCGCCGATCAGCGAATTGCGTGTTTAGATCGAAGCGGGCGACGATGTTGGCCGAGAAATGGCTGTTTTTGGGTACCTCCTTGAATACGCCATCGATACGGTAATCGACGTTGCCGGTGTTCAGCACCATCGTCAGCGTCTTGCCGACCACGTCGATCGTGCCGAACCGGCGCAGCGCCTCGCTTTCGCTGATCACCATGGAATTGGCATCGCCCAGTACATGATGCGGATCGCCACGCAGGAAGGGCACCTGAAGGATGTCGAATAGATTGCCGTCGACCATGCGCACGTCTTTGGTCTCACGTGCGACACCGTCCTGCAGTACCACGGGACCGAACGACCAGACGTAGACCAACTTCTCGATCTGCGGGAAATCCTTGATGAGCGCATGCGCCGGGGCGATGCCCGACATTTGCATGTTCATCTCTTCCGTGCCCTTGGCGTCCGCCTTGTAATAAGTCTGGAGCTGATAGGCGCGATCTGCGCCCGGCATCCATGCGTCGTAATTGAGTTCGTAACGGACGTAGAGCAGGATCATCACCGCCGCGGCAAGGCCGAGCGCGAGACCGAAGATGTTGATGAAGGCGTAGGTCTTGTTCTTCGCCAGTGCGCGAAGACCGACGATCAGGTAGTTGTGCAACATCTTCGTCTCCCCGATTTTTTAGTTGTTGAGAGCCCGTCACTCGTAGCGCAGCGCGAGGATCGGATTGGCGCGAGCTACGCGGAAGGCATGGCTCGCGATCGTCGCGACCGCGATGCCCAGCGCCAGTCCGCCTGCAAGCAGGAAGGGTGCGGGCCCTAGGCCGACGCGCTGGTCGAATTTGTTGAGCCAATCGCGCATCAGCCACCAAGCGACCGGCCAGGCGATCATGTTGGCGATCAGCACGGGTCGGCTGAATTGCCACACCAACAGTTGAACGATGTCCCTGGTGCGTGCGCCGAGGACCTTGCGAATGCCGATTTCCTTGGTGCGCCGCTCGGCAGTGAAGGAGGCGAGTCCAAAGAGGCCGAGGCAGCCGACAACGACGGACAGAAACGCGAAGCCGGCGAAAAGCTGCCCACGCGCGGTATCGGCCTTATATTCATCGCGCAGAATGTCGTCGGCAAAGTCGCCTTGGAACGGCACCTGCGGCAATAGCGCATTCCATACCGCCTGCACCTCGTCGCGGAGCTTGTTGGGCGCGATGCCGGCGTAGCGGATATCGATATGCGTGAAGCCGTTCTTGGCCATCAGGAACATGATCGGCTGAAGAGGATCGTGCATCGAACGAAAGCGCGCATCCTGCACCACGCCGATAATCGTCGCCGGCACCAGTCCGATCTGACGGAGCGTAAGGCCCGCCATGATGTTCTTGCCGATCGCCTCTTGCGGCGTGCGGAAGCCAAGACGATGCGCCGCACTTTCGCTGATCACCACGTTCGCGCCGCGCGCGGCGAAGGCGCGCTCGGCGTCCATGTTGATCGGGAAGGGCGTGGTCGCGTCGTCGCGAGGACGATTCTCGTCAAAGTCCCGGCCCGCCAGCATCTTCATCCCCATCGCGCGGAAGAAGCCTGACTGCGTGGTGTAATTTCCCAGCGAGATCGACGATGTGCTGCCGGGTAGGAAGACGCCTGTCATATTGTTGTTGTTCGGCTGGATGGCGATGCCGGTCGCAGCCGCCGCCTGCACGCCGGGTAAGCGACGGATCTGATCGACCAATCGCGTGGTGACCTTGTCGACACCCTGGGCATCCAGATTGCTGACCTGGAAAAGGCCATCCCGCCGATAGCCCTGATCGGCCGTGCGGGCATAGATTGTCTGCGCATAGATCACGATCGTGCAGATGATCAGCGCGATCGAGACCGCAAACTGACCGATCACCAGGATGTTGCGCAGCACCCCCGAACCCTGCGCGTCCGCGGCCGATTTGTTCGCGCGAAGAACGCGCGCGGGTTCGAAACGCGAGAGGTAGAAAGCCGGGTAGACGCCCCCTGCGGCGCCGACCAGCAGCACCAGGCAGACTAGGTAGGGCAACGCCGTGTCCCGCCCGATATAATTGAGCGTGATCTGGGCATTCAGGAAAGTGTTGAAGACCGGTAGGAGCGTTTCGACGAGTGCTAACGCGATCAGCATGGCAATTGCCGCGACGAGCACAGATTCCCCGATGAACTGCGCGATCAGCTGCGCGCGCGTAGCCCCAAGCACCTTCCGCAGCGCCACCTCACGAGCCCGCTGGGAGGCTCGCGCCGTGGCGAGGTTGGTGAAGTTTACGCACGCCATGCCGAGCACCATCAAGGCCACCATCCCGAAGGTGAGCACGGTTCGCTTATCGTTGGTCGGCTTGATGCCGAAGCGCTGACCCTTGCCGAGATGGATGTCGCGCACATTGACCAGAGCATAATCCTGCACGTCACCCTGGTTGCTGCGTTCGCCGTTGGTTACGTCATCGGGAATGTTGCGCTTCTTCCAGGCGGGGATCTGCGCGTTGATCTCCTCCGCCCTCGCGCCTGGACGCAGCCTGACATAATACCACCCGCCCTGGCTGCCCCAGTTGGTCAGGAAGTTACCGAATTGGCCCAGCTCGGTTTGAGGATCGACACGCGCGACGATATTCGCAGCAAACTGGCTGTTCTTGGGAATATCCTTGAACACGCCGGTGATCCGATAATCGACATTGCCCTGGTTGAGTCCGAGCGTCAGCGTCTTGCCGATCACGTTGATCGTGCCGAAACGGCGGATCGCCTCGCTTTCGCTGATCGCAAGTGAATGGGTGTCGTCGAGCACATGCGCCGGATTGCCGCGCAGGAACGGGAATTGAAGGATATCGAAGATATTGCCGTCGACGATGCGAATATCGTCGGTGGTCTTGGCAACGCCGTCCTGCAGCACCACCGGGCCTTCCGACTTGATGTAGACCAGCTTCTCGATCTGCGGGAAATCTTTCTTCAGCGCCTGGCCCGCGACGAACGGGCTCATTTGCATGGGCATCGCCTCGGTGCCCTTTTTGTCGGCCTTATAATAATCCTGGAGCTGGAAGGCGCGGTCGGCTCCGGGCAGCGCGGCGTCGTAGCTCATCTCATAACGGACGTAGAGCAGGATCATGACCGCCGCGGCGAGACCCAGCGCCAAACCGCAGATGTTGATGAAGGCGTAGGTCTTGTTCTTCGCCAGGGCGCGAAGGCCGACCGTCAGATAATTGCGCAGCATGTTAGTTCCTGCTCTCCGCCCTTTTGGTGAGGGCCCCCGCCGATCCGCCCGGCGGACCGGAAGGGACGCGGCCGACGAGGGCCCCCACCTTGGCTCCCTCCGCTGACCCCGGAGGGGCTATTCGATCACGCCGCGCGTTTGCGCTCGGCCAGCACCTGCCCATCGAGCATGTTGACCACGCGACCCGCATAATCCGCATGGCTGGGCGAGTGCGTCACCATCACCACGGTCGTGCCCTCGCGATTGAGCGCCTGGAGCATGCGCATCACCTCCTCGCCATGATGCGTATCCAGGTTGCCGGTCGGCTCGTCGGCAAGGATCAGATCGGGATTACCGACCACCGCGCGTGCCACCGCGACGCGCTGCTGCTGACCGCCCGACAACTGGCTGGGCCGGTGATCCGCGCGATGCGCGACGCCGACCTTGTCCATCACCGCGTCGACCCGCGCGCGCCGCTCGGACGCTGGGATGCCGTGATAGAGAAGCGCGAGCTCGATATTCTCGCGGACGGACAATTCGTCGACGAGATTGAAGCTCTGGAAAATGAAACCGATGTGGCGCTTGCGGACGTCACTCAGCTTGGTCTCGGACAGGCCCGCGACCTCGATTTCGCCGAAGCGATAGGAGCCCGAGGAAGGGCTATCGAGCAGGCCGAGAATGTTCAGCAAGGTCGATTTCCCGCAGCCCGACGGGCCCATGATCGCGACGAATTCGCCGTCCATGATATCGAGATCGATCGAGTCCAACGCGGTCGTCTCGACCATGTCAGTGCGGTAGACCCGCGAGAGATTGCGTAATGTCAGCATCAGCAGGTCCCCTTCTTCACTTCTGTTCGATGTCGAGCCGATCCTTGTCGGCGAAACCGGTATAGGGAGAGGTGATCACCTTCTCGCCGGGCTCGAGCCCGTCGAGCACCTCGATGAAATCGCTGTTGCGACGGCCGAGCCGGACCTGTCGCTTGATCGCGCTCCGGCCACCCGGCGCCACCACGAACACCCATTGCCCTCCAGTGTCGTTGTAGAAGGCGCCGTTGGGGAGCAGGCGGGCCGGGGTCGGATCGCCGAAGGTCAGCCGCGCCTGCAGTGTTTGGCCGCGTTGAATGCCCTTGGGCTCCTCACCGACAAACCAGAGATCGGCCTCGAAGATGCCGTTCTTCACCTGCGGATAGATGCGGGCGACCTTCAGCTTGTAGGATTTGCCGGCATAGTCGACAGTGGCGATCTGGCCGACCTGGACGCGACCGAGATAGAATTCGTCGACTTGCGCGCGCAGCTTGTTGCGTCCCGGGCTGTCGATCTGGCCGAGGCGTTCGCCGCGGTTCATGCTCTGGCCGATCTGGATCGAGAAGGACGAAAGCTGACCGTCAACCGGAGCGCGCAAGTTCAACTGGTCCAGATTGCTGCGCGCAATGGCGAGCGCCCCTTGCAGCGTGTTGGCGGTAGCGCGCATCTGCGAAACTTGGCTGCTATGCAGCCGGCCCTCGGCAGACTGGGTGTGGCGCGCCTCGTTCAGCCGACGCTGGGCAAGTGCCAAGTCGTCACGCGTGTCGTTGAAAACCTTGCCCGCGACGAAGCCGCGCTGTGCCAGNGGCAGCTGCANATCATATTGGCGCTTGGCCTTCGCATATTCATTCTCGGCTGCGATCACCGCCTGGCTGTTCTGCGAACGAGTCTGCTCCAGGCTCAGTTCGGCAAGCTGNAGGTTGTAAACCTGCTGGGCGACCTCAGTCTGCGAACGCAGGGTCTCGATCTGGAGATCTGCATTCGTGAGAACTGCCAACAACTGGCCCTTCTTCACCGACGCGCCGTCCTCGACCAGGATCTTGTCGACACGGCCGCCTTCTACAGCATCGAGATAAACGGTCAGCAAAGGCGTCACGAGCGAGCGGAGCGGCAGGAAATCGTCGAACGTGCCGTTGCGCACTTCCGAAATGGTCAGCCGATCCACGGGGACCGATTGGCGGTTGCCACGCGGCGCCAGCCACCAGGCCAACGCGAGCAGCAGCACCACCGCGCCCGCCGCAGCATATTTGGCCCAGGCGGGAAGCTTTTTCTTTTCGATGACCCGATCCATCCCGCCGGTCAGCGGCTTGGCAGTGGGCTCATTCTGGATGGGGACGACGCTCATATGGTGACCCTAAGCAGAGATCGTGCCAGCGGCTTCACAATGGTAGCGCCGAAGGGAACACAGGCCTGTGCATCGCACGCCTGTCCGTTTCCGGACAATCAAGTGTCCGGTCGCGGACAGGCGGCGGCTGTCCATGATCAACGCGACGCCAACTGTACGATATTGTCCTGGAGCGCGCGATCGAGCGTGGCATGGGCCCGCGCAACGCTCTCGCGTCGGCATCCCTCGGCACCGGCCAGATCACGATTTTCGACGCGGCAAACGACGCGGGCGGCATGGTTGATGCGAGCATCCATCGCGGCGCGACCGGCGGCGGTCGAGAGATCAAGGTCGCTATAATGGACGCGCATCGCGGTGGCGCCTGCGGGGCTGCTCGACAAAATGGTCATGCCGGTCGCGACCAGAGCGCCGGCCAAAGCGAGGGGGGAAAGACGAGCCATCGTTCGAAATCCTTCAAGTGGCCGACATGATTGCCGACACTCCCAACAGAGCATCGGTCGTGCCAATCCAGCATGTCACTGATATTGAGAGATTATTCTTGAAAGCGCAGAAATAGGACGCGCGCCGACTGATCGCTGGCGGACAGTTGATCGTCCGTAGCCGGACAGTTTGGCACGTTTGTTGATTGGCCCCGGTGCGACAGCTACGGAATGAGCGGGGAGTGTAAGATGGCGGACAAGCCGACATTCGATCTTTGTGTCGTGATCGACGATGACGCCGACATCCTGCTCGCGGCGCGGCTGCTGCTGCGCGAGCTGTTCGCGGAAGTCGTAACCACCCCCTCGCCTGCCCAGGCGATGGAGGTGATCGCCCAACGCTCGCCCGACGCGATCCTGCTGGACGCCAATTTCATGCGCGGCGCAACCGATGGCCGCGAGGGCTTCCTCTGGCTCGGCCGGATCTTGGAAAAGGATCCGGAAGCGGTGGTGGTGCTCATCACCGCGCATGGCGGGGTCCAGATCGCGGTCGAGGCAATGAAGCAGGGCGCGACCGATTTCGTCAGCAAGCCGTGGAATAATGAGCGCCTGCTCGCGACCGTGCGCACCGCCGCCGCCCTACGTGCCCAGCGCCGCGCCACCGGCGTCGAGAAGGCCAAGGCGCAAGCAATCGCGGCACCCTCGGGTGAAATGCCGCTCCTCGGCGAAAGCGCCGCGATCCGTCGCGTGCTCGCGCTGATCGACCGTGCCGCCCCGACCGAGGCTAATGTCCTGATCACGGGCGAGAACGGAACCGGCAAGGAGCTTGTCGCGCGCGAGATTCATCGCCGTTCGCACCGGGAGGAAAAGGTGATGCTGTCCGTCGACCTCGGCGCGATCGCCGAGCATCTGATCGACAGCGAATTATTCGGTCACGTCAAAGGCAGCTTCACCGACGCGCGCACCGATCGGATCGGCCGGATGCAGGCGGCCGACGGTGGCACGCTTTTCCTGGACGAGGTCGGCAATCTACCGCTCCATCTCCAGCCGAAGCTGCTGACGGCGCTTGAACAGCGCCAGGTGACGCCGGTTGGCGCCAACCGGCCGGTGCCGATCGACATCCGCGTCGTCTCCGCAACCAATCTCCGCCCTGAACAGATCGAAGATCCGTCCGTGCTTCGGACCGATCTGCTCTTCCGGCTGAATACGGTCGAGATCGAACTGCCCCCCTTGCGCGAGCGGGCGGAGGACGTCCCCCTGCTGCTGGATCATTTCCTCGGCCTCTATGCGCGCAAATATGGCAAGCCCGCACGCGCGTTGCCCGCCTCGGTACTCGCCGCACTGCGCGGCTATGAATGGCCAGGCAATGTCCGCGCGCTGCGCCATGCCGCGGAACGCGCGGTGATCCTTGCCGAGGGCGAGGCTTATGCCCTGTCCGATTTCCCATTGGCGCGATCCCAGCCCGCGATCCGGATCGCGCCGGAGGCACTACCAGTGGCAGCACCCGTCGATGCCGGGCTGCACCTGGGCAAGGCCGAGAAGCAGATGATCGAGCGCGCGCTCCAGAAGCATGCCTATAATATTTCAGCCGCGGCGGCCGAGCTCGGCCTGACCCGTGGCTCGCTCTATCGGCGCATGGAGAAGCATGGGCTTTGAGCGCAATTTTGCGATCGGCTTCGG
>JGI24739J22299_10000260_pt1 | contig 17791 bp, 16 predicted proteins | sample KBSCornC5_FD_22299 | JGI IMG/M metagenome (IMG submission 22299)
CTCCCAGCTGGTGTTCACGCCATCCAGCAGGCTGTTTACCGGGGTTTCCCCCTTGATGGTGGTAAAATATTCCAGCGCGCTGCCGCGGGTGGCCGCTACGCCAAAGCCCTGGCTTTTGTGCTGNGAACGGCTTTCAGCGGCAATCTCTCCATAGCCCTTGCCTAAGAGCACATTATAGGCGCCCACATCGATCTTGTATTGATCCGGTGCAGTGGTATTAATGTTGCCAAAGCTATAGGTATTCCACAGCAGGCGTTTGGCCTGCCAGGGTTTTACATATTTCAGCTGTTCAGGATAGCGCTTGGGATCAGCCGCTGCTTCAAAGGCCTCTGCCGCCACCATGGCGGATGCGGTATGATGGCCGTGGCCTGCGCGGCTGTCTGCCGGAAAGCGGCAGATGATCACATCCGGTTGAAAATTCCGGATCACCCATACGGCATCTCCCAGTATCTTGTCTTTATCCCAGATAGTGAAAGTTTCCTGCGGGTTCTTGGAAAAGCCGAAATCCTGTGCGCGGGAAAAGAACTGCTCCGCGCCATCAATACGGCGGGCGGCCAGCAGCTCCTGGGTGCGGATCAGGCCCAGTAATTCTCCCTGTTCGTTGCCTACCAGGTTTTGCCCGCCATCGCCGCGGGTAAGCGAGAGGTAACCGGTACGGTAGAGTTTCTCCTTGGCGAGATAGCTCAGCAAACGGGTATTCTCGTCATCCGGGTGAGCGGCCATGTAAAGCACACTGCCCAGGGTGTCCAGTTTCTTCATTTGCAGTTTAATGGCGGCGGCATTCAGTTGCGGTGAAGGCTGCGCCCACAAAGGCAGGGAGAAGACGGTAGCTGTGATTCCTGTTAATATGGTCCTTAAAAACATTTCGCTGCTGCTGTTTACAGATCATCAAAAATAAGCATTTAATATCCGTATGTTCATTAGTATTAGATGAAAATTAGGGAGTGGACAGATAGGCTGATGAGTGGACGAATGGGAATAATCCATATATTTGAAGCCAAAAAATAATATCTCTATGCCTTCAAAATTTGTTAAACCCATTTGCTGGCTCCTTATTGCCATAATGGGCCTTTCATCCTGTACAACAGGAGATGAGCCCAAGCCCCCAACCGATAAAGATATTACTGCTTTCATTTTAAAAAAAGCAGATCAGCTTCCCTTCGATCCGGCCGACGTTAGCATTAGCCTCGGAAAAGACAGTATTGAAGTAGTGCTGCCAGCAGGAACAGACTTGACCCGCCTGATCCCTGACATCACGATCTCCGGTGTATCTGTCAGTCCGGCCAGCGGCATGCCGCAGGATTTTTCAAACGGAATAAAGTATACCGTCACTGCCGGGGATAGCAGCACACATGTATATACCGTGCTGGTGAAGAAAAGAAAGACGGTGTTTATCGGCACCAGCGGAGCCTTTTATGCGCTCGATGAAGCTAACGGCCGCCAGGTCTGGAAGTTTACCGATGGCCGCAGTTTTGCCTATTCCGATCCGGTATTATACAAAGGCGTTGTATATGTTGGCGGTATCAGCGGATACATGTACGCATTCAACGCCAATACGGGGGCTGAAGTATGGAAAAAGAAACTTGGCGAAACCGGTATTGAATGCGGCCCCGCCGTTACCGGGAACACCGTCTATGTAGGCGATAATGACGATTATTTCTATGCACTGGATGCTACCACGGGAGAGCAGAAATGGCGGTTCTCTACTTACGCCAACAACAGCTCCAACCCGGTGCTTTTCGGCAATAAAGTGATCTTTGGCAGCTCAGACAACAGGTTGATCGCTCTCGACACTACTACCGGCAGCCTGGCCTGGCAATACACCACAGGCGCAATGATCAATGCATCTGCTCCTGCCCTTTCCAATGGCGTTGTATTTGTTGGCAGCAGGGATGGATATCTCTATGCCATTAACGCAGCAACAGGTCAGTTAAAATGGAAATATTCCACGATGGGGATCTCTCTGGAAATGTCAAGTCCCGCTGTGTACAACGGGATCGTTTACATAGGNGGTTGGGGCAATATCTCGGACTTTTCCCTCCACGGCAGCCTATATGCCGTTAGCGAACAGACCGGACAACTGGTATGGCATGCGCTGGACAGCTTAGGCATTTCTACAAGTCCCTGTGTAGATAACGGCAAAGTGTACATTAGTCCAAATGGCGGAACACTGTATGCACTTGATGCAGCTACCGGAGCAATACTGTGGGATAAGAGGATACTTCCCAACGGGGCCAGTCCTGCCATTTCAGGTAACACGCTCTATGTTGGCGGCAGCGGTACCTGGTATATTTACGCGTTGGACAAAAATACAGGTGCGGAGAAATGGAAATTCAACATTCAGAATGAGTATGGAGGTTCCACTCCTGTAATTGGCAGAACTGTAAAGCCAGCACGGGGTTTCTCTATTGGAGGACAGTAAGCGGCTGTATTACTTCTTAAACATAAAATACACCGCACCCAGTATAAAAGCGAAAGAAATTAAATAGTTCCAGCGAAAAGGCTCCTTCAGGTAAAAAATGGCAAAGAGCGCAAACACCGTCAATGTCACAATTTCCTGGATGGTCTTTAGCTGGAACCCGCTAAGACCTTCCTGTGCGCCAAGACGGTTGGCAGGCACCATAAAGCAGTATTCAAAGAAGGCAATGCCCCAGCTGATCAGGATCACTTTCCAGAGTGCAGTGCCCTGGTGTTTCAAATGTCCGTACCAGGCAAAGGTCATGAAGGTGTTGGAGATCACTAAAAGTATAATGGTGCGCATAGTCTGTTAATTCTTACCCGCCAGCAGGTACAGCACCGCCATACGTACAGCTACGCCGTTCTCTACCTGGTTCAGGATGATGGACTGCCTGGAATCAGCCACGTCTGAACTTAATTCCACCCCCCTGTTGATAGGTCCGGGGTGCATGATCACGATATCTTTCTGCAGACTGTCCAGCAGACGGCGGTTCACGCCATAAGCCAGAGAGTATTCCCGCAGGGAGGAGAACAGCGGTGTGTTCTGCCTTTCCAGCTGTATGCGCAGCACATTGGCCACATCGCACCAGGCCAGCGCCTCGCGGATGTTATACGTTACGTTCACACCCAGGGCAGATTCCATGTGCTTCGGGATCAGNGTGGGAGGGCCNACAACCGTTACCTCAGCGCCCAGCTTTTTAAGACAGTAGATATTGGACAAGGCCACCCTGGAGTGCATGATATCCCCACAGATGGCTACTTTCTTACCTTCCACGCTACCCAGCTTTTCGCGGATGGAAAAAGCGTCCAGCAATGCCTGGGTAGGATGCTCATTGATACCGTCGCCGGCGTTCACAATGGGCACGTTGATGTGTTGCGATAAAAAGTGGGGGGCGCCGCTGGCAGAATGCCGCATCACCACCATGTCCACTTTCATGGAAAGGATATTGTTCACCGTATCGATCAGCGTTTCGCCTTTTGAAACAGAGGAACCAGATGCGGAGAAATTCACCACATCTGCGCTCAGCCGCTTTTCCGCCAGCTCAAACGAGATCCGTGTACGGGTTGAGTTCTCAAAAAATAAATTAACGATGGTAGTGTCCCGCAATGTTGGAACCTTCTTAATGGGTCTTTGCAAAACCTCCTTAAACTGATCAGCTGTTTGAAAAACAAGCTCTATATCCTGACGTTCCAGATCGCGAATTCCGAGAAGATGTTTTACTGAGAGTGACATTCTAAGGTGCAAATATACAGGTGAAAATTTGATTCCCTACGCCGAATTTTCTATTCCAGTATGATAACTTCATCTTTACCGTCCCGTTCATTCCATAATACCCNCACTTTTTCACTNATAATAGCATCAATGGTACGGCCGGTATAATCAGCCTGGATGGGCAGCTGGCGGGTAAAACGGCGGTCTATCAATACCAGCAGCTCTACCGAGGCAGGACGGCCAAAATCCAGCATGGCGTCCAGGGCGGAACGTGTGGTACGCCCGGTATACAACACATCATCTATCAGCACGACCCTTTTATTCTCAATAGAAAAATTGATATCCGTTTCATTAGGCACATGCAAAGCATGGCCCTTGTTAAAATCATCCCTGTAAAAAGTAATATCCAGCTTGCCGTAAGAGATCGGTGTACCGGGCAACAGCTTCTGCAGGGTACGATAGATCCTGTCAGACAGGTAGATACCACGCGGTTGCAGGCCTATCAGCACAGCATCCTCAAAATTGAGATGATTCTCTATCAGCTGGTGACAAAGCCTGTCTATTGTAATGGCCAACTGTGTCCCATTCAGTATGGTTTTCAAAGCGCATTAAATTTTTGATGTCCAAAAATAGTAATTAAAAGCCATAGAACTATTTAACATTCCCTTAGAAAACAAATAACACTCTTTAACAATATATCTCCATTTTACTGTTTAGATTGCTATTGTCAACAATCTATATCACTAAACCCAGTAATCTATGCAGAGAATTCTATTGTTCCTTTGCACGGGAACCCTTTTGTTGTTTGCCCAGCCCAAAGCACAAGCCCAGGAACAGCCCCCTCCATTTAAAAAGAACCTTATCGGTGGCAATTTTGGTTTTTCCTATTCAAAAAGTACAAACGCAGTGACCGGGATAGAAGACAAAAACACCAGTGTAAGTTTTGCCCCTGTTTATGCTTATTACATTAAACCAACAGTGGCAGTTGGAGCCAGCGTCGCCTATTCTCACTACACAAGCGAAACCGTTAACAGCACAGATGAGGTGAAGACAAATTACTATTCGTTCAGGCCTTTCATCCGGTTTGAGATCCCATTATGGCAAAGCAGGTTTGCTATTTACAACGACCTCGGTATTTATGGCATGTATGCAAAAAATGACCGGAAAGGTAGTTATGAATACAGTTGGAACACCTGGGGCGCCGGCGCATTTTATGAACCGGGACTGATGTTCCGTATCAAAAGCAATATTGCGCTGCAGGCTTCTCTCAGCAACCTGCTGAGCTACAACTATCAGAATGAAGCAGGGGACTACACCCACAATTTTGGTATCAGGGCTTCCCACAATGGCACCAATGATTTTACATTCGGAATTAATTTCCTATTCTAAAGAAGACCCTCAAAATGAGTTGTCCTGCCTCCTGGCAGGACAACTGCCTCGCTCCCTCCGCTCAAATAATTTTACCCCATCTTAGCCCCCGATCCCCGAACTTTGTATCAGCATAAAATCAACCAGCTTATGAAACAGTTCATACATACTGCCCTGCTGGCCTGCGCGCTGTCTTTATGCGCCTATGGCGCCCATGCTCAGCTGAAGATCGGGGATAAGGTCCCTGCCTTCCGCTTAAAAGACCAGAACGGCCAGCTCTTCGATCTTTCTTCCGTACTAGGCAAGCAGCCATTGGTGATCTACTTTTATCCGAAAGATGAGACCAGCGTCTGCACCAAAGAAGCCTGCTCTTTCCGCGACTCTTACGAAAAGTTCCGCAGTCAGGGCGTTAAAGTGATCGGCATCAGCAGCGACGGCGTTCAGTCGCACAAGGAATTTGCCGAGCACCACAAGCTCCCCTTCACCCTGCTGGCCGATACCGCCAACCAGGTAAGGAAACTATTCGGGGTGCCTAAAAACTTTGTATTACCAGGAAGAGTAACTTATGTAGTGGATAAGCAAGGGGTAGTCATTCATCAGTTCAATTCCATGCGCAATGCGGAACAACATGTAACAGAATCGTTAGCGGCGCTGCAGAAGATCAAATAAAAAAGTTTGAGGGTTTGAAAGTCTGAAGATTTAAAGGTAGTCTACCTTCAAACACTCAAACTTTCAAACCCTCAAACGTATAAATACTATAAGCAAATTATAATCCGAAAGCCTTTTTCACTGCATCCACATAATCCAGCTTCTCCCACGTAAACAGCTCCACCTCCACTTTCTTCTCATTCTTCTTGCCTTTGTTGAACACTTTCGTGGTCACCTCATGGTTGCGGCCCATGTGTCCGTAAGCAGCTGTTTCACTGTAGATAGGATTGCGCAGCTTCAGTCTTTGTTCGATAGAATAAGGACGCATATCGAAGATCTCTTCCACCTTGCGGGCAATCTCGCCATCATTCATATTTGTCTTCGCAGTACCGTAGGTATTGATATACAAACCGCAGGGTTTGGCTACGCCGATAGCGTAAGATACCTGTACCAGCACCTCATCACACAAACCTGCAGCTACCAGGTTCTTGGCGATGTGACGGGTAGCGTATGCAGCAGAACGGTCTACCTTGGAAGGATCTTTACCGGAAAACGCACCACCACCGTGAGCGCCTTTACCACCGTAAGTGTCTACGATGATCTTACGGCCGGTCAGGCCAGTGTCGCCGTGAGGGCCACCGATCACAAACTTACCGGTAGGATTGATATGATAAGTGATCTTGTCGTCAAACAGCTCACGCAGTTCAGGCTTCAGTTGCGCCTTTACGCGGGGCACTACGATGTTGATCATATCCGCTTTGATCTTGTCCAGCATCTGCTGATCCTTGTCAAAATCATCGTGCTGGGTAGATATAACGATCGTATCGATGCGAACAGGCTTGTTATCATCAGAATACTCGATAGTAACCTGTGATTTGGCATCCGGGCGCAGATAAGTAATNTCCTTNTTCTCGCGGCGGATAACAGCCAGCTCTATCAGCAGCTTGTGAGCCAGGTCAAGGGCCAGGGGCATGTAGTTTTCCGTTTCCTTGGTAGCGTAGCCAAACATCATACCCTGGTCGCCGGCGCCCTGCTCTTCAGGGTTCTTACGGTCAACACCCTGGTTGATGTCGGGTGACTGCTCATGGATAGCCGACAGGATACCACAGCTGTTAGCTTCGAACATATATTCACTTTTGGTATACCCTATCTTACGGATCACCTCGCGGGCAATATCCTGTACATCCAGGTATGCATCTGATTTTACTTCACCAGCCAGCACTACCTGTCCGGTAGTTACCAAGGTTTCGCAGGCTACTTTAGACTTTGCATCGTACGCAAGGAAATTGTCGATCAACGCATCGGATATCTGATCCGCTACTTTATCGGGATGCCCTTCTGATACCGACTCTGACGTAAATAAATAAGGCATAACTCTCTTTCGCTTTTAAAGTTTAGTGTAAATAATTCGCAGTTTTAAATTGTACTGGGAATGGATCCCTCCTCCTGCTTTCACACGATGTACGTCAATATTCCGCGGAGACAGGGCCTCCAGCTTGAAACCGGTATTGTTTTCCTGCTTACGCAACAGGAACTGCATAAACCGTGCAATATTGAACTTGTACTGTGATACTTTCACTCCTCCAACGTTCACCTCCGTTTTATCACCACCAAAATATGGTTGGTTGGGATTCTGAGGGTTACCGTAGTCTATCACGGGTCTGGTGGTGTCCCCGTTTGTATATTGCATCAAAAATAAGAAATCCGGCTCAGAATAAATATTATCCAGGTCGCCAACACCCGTAGTTATTTCTGTTACTACCAGTTCTGCCTTGTTGATCACCGAATTCGGGAAGTTTTCCAGGTTAGGGATCGTGATCTTCGTAAAGAAGCCCGGAGCGTCTGTCAGGTACAGCAGACTGTCCCCGTTAGCACTGTTGGTATTCAGGTACTGAGCAGATTGTGAGCCCATCGGGTTACGCACAAAGTAGTTGGCATGAGCCGCGCTGCTGCCAAAAGAGAAATGCGTTTGCAGGGAGTCGTTCTCTGAGTTCCTGTAAAATACGGTCAGGTAGTTTTCCGGCTCTGTCAGATCCAGGTACAGCATGGTGCGGTTGGTAGACAGGGTGGTATCCGGTATGATCGCGAATCCTTTCAGGAAAGCGCGGAAAGTAGAGTCATTGGTAAAGCCCGTAGTAGAGGTTTGCTGCAGCAGCTGGTTACCGAAAGCGGTGCTCAGCTTGATACGCAGCTGAGGTCCTGCTTTTGTGCCGTACACAGATACGGAATCTTTCAGGCTCCGGGGTATTACGGTGGCAGTGCCCAGCAGTTCACCTGCATTATACTTCAATGCCTGGTAATAACGGTAATTGGAATCTACCTTGAAATTAGGCTCATTCATGCGGTACACCCGGAAGGTCTGGGGAGCCAGTGAATCGCCGTAATAACCTCTTACGGCAAGGCTCAGCACCACAGAGTCCAGTTGCTGGTTAGTGCCCGCCCAGCTGTAAGCACTGCTGGGAAGGCTCATCTGCGTATATACAAAGCCGTGGCTTCTGCCAAACAGCGGGTCGTCCACGATGGAGCCCAGCACTTTGTTATAGTTGGCCCGCCCGGTAAACACGGCAGAATCAACTTTCCAGATGTTGTTGGTAATAATATTGGTAATGGTGGTATCCTCTCCGTTTACAAAGTCCTTTCCGGGTATCAGCTCTTTTCCGAGGATAGTAGCTTCATTACAACCAGACGAAATATAGAGCACAGTAAAGAAAGCGGCGACTAGTCCCAGGTTCCTGAAAATAATTCTCACGCGTATTGATTTAGTTTGTTAGGTCCTTGATTATTTTCCAAGCAACTGGTTATACAGCTGCAGGTAGTCGGCCAGGTCCTCATTCTCTTTTTTATATGGAAGAACGATCTTGCCCTTTTCCCCCTTTATTTCCTCTACCAGCTTTTTATCAACTTTATCCCCCGCCACTATCACGGCATCGGCATACTTGGCCGCACCTTTGTTCAGCGCTATATTGCTGCCTTCTTTGTACAGCTCTATATCTTTTTCCTTGATCTGGTTGCTGATAGTAGCCTTTTTAACAAAGGTGGCGCCCAGTTTCTCCTTGAAAGAATTGGCTTCCAGCGAATACACAATCTTTGAATGTGCGAAAACAGGCTCCTTCTTGTAAGCCGTTTTCAGGTACAGCGGTATCAGTGATGTGATCCAGCCGCTGCAATGGATAATATCCGGCGGCCAGCCAAATTTCTTCACTGTTTCAAGCGCGCCTTTACAGAAAAACACGGCGCGGGCCGCGTTGTCGTCATAGAACTGTTCGTTCTCATCTGCAAATACCGCTTTACGCTTAAAATAATCCTCATTGTCCAGGAAATATACCTGCAGCCGGGCACTCGGTAAAGAAGCCACTTTAATGATCAGGGGGTAGTCATCACCGTCTATCACAATATTGATCCCCGACAGCCGTACCACCTCATGCAAACGATGTCTTCTCTCATTAATAATGCCAAACCTGGGCATGATCACCCGAACCTCCAATCCCGCCTCGTTGGACTTAATTGCCATTTTATTGACCATGGCCGCATATTCAGTCAAATCCAAATATGGCGACATTTCCTGGGCAATAAAAAGAATTCTTTTCTTTGTGGACATTTAATGCTGATTATTAATGCAGTAATTTTTAATTTGGCTTGCAAAATTACGGATTTTTTAAAGAAAAAAGGACAAATTGGCACTTTTAACATCGCTTTAAGCATTGTTTTATGGCAGAAACGCTCCTTTTTATGTAGTATTTGCGCGCGGAATGACAAAAACAGCCGTTAGCAATTAGCTGTTAGCCATTGGCCGTCAAGGTGCGGCAATTGCCTAAGCTAAAAGCTAATCGCTAAACGCTAATAGCTTATAAAATGTACATATTCAAGCAAAAGAAAGATCTCCAGGACTTTCTTGAAACAGCCCGGCAGAAAGGATCAACGATCGGATTTGTACCAACCATGGGCGCCCTCCACCAGGGACACCTGTCATTAATACACGAGGCAAGGCAACATACCAGCCTGGTAGTTTGCAGCATCTTTGTAAATCCTACACAATTCAATGATCCTTCCGACTTTGAGAAGTATCCCATCACCATAGAAAAAGATATCGAGCTGCTCACAGGGGCAGGTACCGATGTCCTTTTCCTCCCCTCAGTACCCGAAATGTATCCCGAGGGCCTGAGCGCTCCGGCCCCCCATTACGACTTTGGCGAGCTGGAATCCGTGCTGGAAGGCGCCCACCGCCCCGGCCATTTCCAGGGCGTAGGCCGGGTGGTGCATAAACTGCTGGATATCGTACAGCCGCATAAGCTCTTCATGGGACAAAAAGACCTGCAGCAATGCCTGGTTGTGAAACATTTGTTAAAATTGATCCATTCCCCGGCCGAAATGATCATCTGCCCCACCCTCCGCGAGGCCGACGGCCTGGCCATGAGCAGCCGTAACGTGCGCCTGAGCCCCGTAGAAAGGACAAATGCTGCGGCCCTGTACAAGGCCCTCTCCTATATCCGCGATCATATCCGTGCGGGTCAGCCCCTTCCCGATGTACTGACTGCCGCCCGCTTGCAGTTACAGTCCAGTAAATTTGAAGCAGATTACCTGGACCTGATCGCTGTAAAGGATGGTAATGCCATTACATACCCTCAGTCCTCAGCAGAAGCTTCCGGCCCTATGTACGCCGTGGTGGCCGCTAAAATGCAGGGCAGCCCCGTTAGGCTCATCGATAATATGCAGATTTAGGATTTATCCGTAGCTTTGCGGATTCTGAACTAGAACTATGCAGATCGAAGTACTTAAAGGTAAGATACACCGCGCTGTCATTACAGAAGCCAACCTGAACTATGTGGGCAGCATTACCATTGATGAAGACCTGATGGACGCCGCCAACCTCATTGAATATGAAAAAGTACAGGTGGTGAACGTAAATAACGGCGAACGCCTGGAAACCTATGTGCTGAAAGGTAAACGCAATTCCGGAGTGATCTGCATGAACGGCCCTGCCGCCCGTTTATGCGCCGTGGGCGATGTGGTGATCATTATCTCCTACGCCATCATGGACTTTGAAGAAGCTAAAAAGCACACTCCCATTGCCGTCTTCCCTAAAGAAGGCAATAAATTATAAATTCGTCCCACAATCCCGGTGATATGCCCAAAAAACTCAAGAACGTACTACAGATAGCTATTTTCCTGGGCATAGGTCTGGTATTGATATGGCTCATCACAAAAGACCTTAGCGCAGAACAGAAAGCGCAGATCAAAACTGCCCTTCGTAATGCCCATTACTGGCTGGTGCTGCCCGCCATGATCATAGGTATTGCCAGCCACTGGGCAAGGGCCGTGCGCTGGAAACTGCTGATCAAACCCCTGGGCCACGAACCCAGTACCCTTAATACGTTCTTTGCCGTAATGGTAGGCTACCTCGCCAACCTGGCCGTTCCCCGCCTGGGAGAAGTAAGCCGTTGCGGTATCCTGGCCCGTTACGAAAAGATCCCGGCCGATAAGCTCATCGGCACCATGATCGCAGAAAGAGCCATAGACCTCATCTGCCTCATCCTCCTCCTGATTGCGACCGTATTGGTACAGATAGACCTCATCGGTCAGTTCTTTAAAACCGAAGTATGGCATCCCCTGCAGCAGAAAATCGCCAACGCAGGCAGCGGACAAATGCTCCTCTATATCGGTGTGCTTATTGTCGTTATCATCCTCATATTTATCTTCTTCCGGCTTTTTGCCCGTTCCAAAGCAGCCATCACCTTACGCGCCCTGGCAAGAGGCGTGCTCGAAGGCATCCTGTCTGTAGGTAAAATGGAACGCAAAGGCTGGTTCATCTTCTATACCCTGCTCATATGGACCCTGTACTTCTCCATGCTGTACTGTGGTTTCTATACGCTGGATGAAACCAAACACCTCGGCTTTAACGCTGCCCTGGCCATTCTGGGCGTAGGTAGTATAGGCATGATCGTTACCCAGGGCGGTATCGGCGCTTACCATGCGCTGGTCACCAAAACCCTCGTGCTGTACAATATCCACGAGTCCACCGGCTTCGCCTTCAGCTGGATCCTCTGGCTGGCCCAAACCCTCCTCGTCATGGTGGTAGGCTTACTCTCCCTTGTACTGCTCCCGGTATTGAATAATAATAGGAAGTAGATCGGTACAAATAGTGTAAATTTAACATACAGGTTCCTGGAAAATATGTATGTTAGGTTGTTAATGTGAACAACCTCCAGATTGCAAATTTCAATTTATGCGTTTGACGAAAAGTGAACCAGCTGATATGGTAACCGCGACAGAGTTAATACCAGATAAGAAAGGGGGCAAGAAAAAAACCGAAGCCCCGCAGAAGAAAAAGATGATTGCCAGGGACGTAAGCTGGCTCTCTTTCAATGCAAGGGTATTACAGGAAGCTGCAGACCCCAACGTACCCCTTCGCGAAAGGATCCGTTTCCTCGGTATCTTCTCCAATAACCTCGATGAGTTCTTCCGTGTAAGGGTAGCTACCCTGAAACGTATGCTGTCCTTTGGCCGTTCCGCTAAAGTGCACCTGGAAGAGAACCCCGATCTGATCCTGGACGATATTCAGCAGATCGGTATCCAGCAGCAACGCGAGTTCGATCGTATCTGGAAAGATATTGAGGACGAGCTGCGTGCAGAAAAGATCTTCATCCGCACAGAAAAACAGCTTAATAAAGATCAGCAGAAATTTGTGCTGAGCTATTTCGATGAAGAGGTGCGCACCAATATCATCCCCCTGATGATAGAAAGTATCCAGCACCTGCCCTACCTGCGTGATAAATCTATCTACCTGGCCGTAGGTTTGGCCCGTCAGGACAACTCCGTGAGAACAAAGTTTGCGCTCATAGAGATCCCCACCGCCATCCTCCCCCGCTTTATCATCCTGCCTTCCAAAGAAGGCGAACACGATATCATCCTCCTGGAAGACGTGGTGCGCTTTTGCCTGCCCCATATCTTCTCCTACTTCGGCTACGATAAATTCAACGCCCATATCATCAAAGTGACCCGCGATGCGGAGCTGGATATCGATAACGATATCTCCACCAGCCTGATCCACCAGCTGGAAAAAGGCCTGAAAGAACGCCGCAAGGGTAAGCCCGTACGCTTTGTNTATGATAAGGATATCGACCCCCTGCTGCTGGAATANCTNATGCGCCGCATGGGCCTCTCCGGGAAAGACAACCTCGTTCCCGGCGCCAGGATCCATAATTTCAAGGACTTTATGGATTTCCCGGACTCCGTTTTCACCAAACAACAGCAGCAGCATCGTAAAACATTCATCCATCCGCTGTTCCAGAACGCGCCCAGCGTAATGCACGTGATCCAGCAGCAGGATGTGATGCTCCACCTGCCTTACCACTCTTTCGATACCGTGATCGACCTGCTGCGCGAAGCAGCCATCGATCCCAATGTAATATCCATCAAGATCACCGCTTACCGCCTGGCCCGCAATTCCAAGATCATGAATGCGCTGGTGAACGCGGTACGTAACGGCAAACAAGTGACCGTAGCCCTGGAGCTGCGCGCCCGCTTCAACGAAGCCGATAACCTGGAATGGAAAACACGCCTGGAAGACGAAGGCGTTAAAGTGCTCATCGGCATCCCCGGCATGAAAGTGCACGCCAAGCTCTGTGTGATCAAAAAGAAGATAGGCACCAAAGTAGTACAGTGCGGCTTTGTCAGCACCGGCAATCTCAATGAGAAAACTGCCCGTGTATATGGAGATCATTGCCTGCTCACCGCCAACCGCGGCATCATGGCCGATATCAACCGCATTTTCGCTTACCTCGAAAGCCCGCGGCATGATATCAAAACCACGCTGGAAGCATGTACTACCCTGCCGGTAAGCCCTTATAACATGCGCGACTTCTTCATCAAGATGATCGACAAAGAGATCAAGAATGCAAAGCATAAGAAGAAGGCCGGCATGATCCTTAAAATGAACTCCCTCTCCGATCCGATACTGATCGCTAAACTGTATGAAGCCGCCAAAGAAGGCGTAGACATCCAGATGGTGATCAGGGGCATCTGTTGCGCCTATACCGAGAACAAGAAATGGGATAAGCCCATTCACGCCGTGAGCATAGTAGATGAATACCTGGAGCATGCCCGCGTGTTCATCTTNCACAATGGCGGACAGGAACGCATGTTCATCGCCTCCTGCGACTGGATGCTGCGCAACCTCGACCACCGCGTGGAAGCCGCCGTGCCCATTCTTGACCCCGCCATTGCACAGGAACTGAAAGAGATCATGCAGATCCAGCTCAGCGGTAATGTCAAGGCCCGCATCCTCGATAACGAGCAGAAGAACGAATACAAACGCGATCAATCAGGTAAAAAGATCCGCTCACAGGTAGAGATCTACCGCTACCTGCACGAGAAACAATACCCGATGTAATGTGCTGATGCACGACTAGCCTAATGTGCTAATGCGCTGACCTATGAATTAATGATGATAATTTATCATTAGCATATCGGCACATTAGCACATTAATTGTTAATTTACAGCCATGAAATTAGCTGCAATTGATATCGGTTCCAACGCTGCACGGCTGCTCATCTCAGAAGCTTCCCCAAAGCTCAACGGGGAAATGGATTTTACCAAGGTGAACCTGATACGTGTGCCGCTGCGTTTAGGCTTTGACGTGTTCACCACCGGGATCATCTCTGATAAAAAGGCCGAAGACCTGCTGAACACCATCAAAGCGTTTCAATTGCTGCTGGAAGTATACAATGTAAAATACCTGAAAGCCTGCGCCACCTCCGCCATGCGCGACGCCAGCAACGCAACGGAGATCCTGAAGACAGTAAAGCAAACAACAGGCATCGACATCCGCGTGATCACCGGCGAAGAAGAAGCCTCTTTCATATTCGAAAATCACGTAGCTGAGCACATGGCCGCCACCAGCTCCTACCTTTACATAGACGTAGGCGGCGGCAGCACCGAGCTGACCTTCTTTAGCCGCAACCGGCTCATCTTCAAAACCTCTTTTAATATCGGTACTATACGCCTGCTGCAGCAGCAGGTAACAGATACCCACTGGCAGCTCATGAAGGATACCCTCAAACAAATGCTGAGAGGCTACGGGCCTGTAACCGCCATCGGTTCCGGGGGTAATATCAACAAGATCTTCTCCCTCTCCAAACGCAAGGAAGGCAAACCCCTCTCTCTCGAAACACTCAAAGACTACTACAAGGAATTCGCCAGCTTTACCGTAGAAGAAAGGATCCACCTNTACAACCTCCGCGAAGACCGTGCAGATGTGATCGTACCGGCCCTCCAGATCTATGTGAACGTGATGCGCTGGGCAGACGCCAACGAGATCTATGTGCCCAAGATCGGCCTGGCAGACGGCCTCATACAAGCCCTCTACGCGGAGATAGGCAACCAGCCCGTCTAAAAAAATTTGACGCTTTAGGAATATATTCCCCAAATTTGTGATCCGCCGGCTGGCGGTTAATCCGTTATTATTCATTTTATTAATTAGCAAATGTCTGTACATAAGGAAGTTAAGCGTGTTACCACCCATGTACTACAGAAAATGAAAGTCGATGGGGAAAAGATATCCATGCTCACCGCCTATGATTTCTCCATGGCCCGCATCTTTGACGATGCAGGGATGGATGTAATACTGGTGGGCGACTCTGCCTCCAACGTAATGGCAGGGCACGAAACAACGCTCCCGATCACACTGGACCAGATGATCTATCACGCCTCCTCTGTGGTGAGGGCCATTAAGCGTTGCTTCGTGGTGGTAGATCTGCCCTTTGGTTCTTACCAGGGTAATTCCAAAGAAGCGCTGAGCTCCGCCATCCGCATCATGAAAGAGACCGGCGCACATGGTATCAAGATCGAAGGCGGTGAAGAGATCATTGAATCCGTAAAAAGGATCATCTCTTCCGGCGTACCGGTAATGGGCCACCTCGGCCTTACGCCGCAGTCCATTTACAAATTCGGCACCTATGCCGTTCGCGCTACCGAAGACGCTGAAGCCAACAAGCTCCTCCAGGATGCTGTGCTCTTACAGGAAGCCGGCTGCTTTGCCATCGTTCTGGAAAAGATCCCGGCCCAGCTGGCCAAGAAAGTAGCCGAAACAGTACAGATCCCCTGTATCGGTATCGGCGCCGGTAAATATGTGGACGGACAGGTACTCGTGATGCACGACATGCTGGGCATTAACAAAGAGTTCAAGCCCCGCTTCCTGCGCCGCTACCTCAACCTCTACGAAGAAATCTTCAAAGCTTCACAGCAATATATCCACGATGTGAAAGCAAAGGATTTTCCGAACGAGAACGAGCAATACTAAATAGTTTGAAGGCTTAAAGGTTTGAAAGTTTGAAACGTTCCTGGTAATGGAAGACTACCTTCAAACGCTCAAACCTTTAAACTTTCAAACCTTAAACACCAAAACATCTTGTTTTTATGCTTGAAAATATTCTGAACGGCCTGATGCAACGCTACATGGAGCGTGTACCAGATGTAAAGGCTATTATTGAGACCATGATCAGGGAAGGCATCATTCAGCGTCCGGAGGATGTTGAAAATGACCATATCGCGTTCCGTACAATGGGTGTTCCTCCCTTAGGGATCCAGTCGCTGGAAAAGATCTTTTTACATTACGGCTACACGAAAAGGGATGCTTACTTCTTTAAAGAAAAGAAGCTGAATGCCTTTTGGTATGCCCCGCCCTCCCCGCAGCTGCCCCGAATCTTCATCAGCGAACTGCGGGTGCAGGACCTCAGTCCCCGTGCCCAGGAACTGATCACCAGCTACACCAGCGAAGTGAAAACAGACCCGGTAGACGCCCTCAACCTCGACGATGCAGCAGCAGTAGATGCTTTCCTGCACAGCGGACTGTGGCGCCTCCCCACCCTGGAAGACTACAAGGCGCTGGCAGAAGAAAGCGAGTACGCCGCCTGGGTGATCTACAACCGTTACTACCTCAACCACTTTACCATCAGCGTACATAATCTCCCCCCGGGATATAACACCGTAGCGGATTTCAACGCGTTCCTGGAACGCAATGGCTTTGTGCTCAACAACGCAGGCGGAAAAATAAAGGTAAGCCCCGATGGAGGCTTGCTGCAAAGCGCTACCGTGGCTAACATGATCACAGCCAGTTTCGCCAACAACGAAACCTATCGCATCTCCGGCTCTTATGTAGAATTCGCGGAAAGAAAGGTCTTACCGCAATTCGCTGACCTGCCCGCTGATCAGATCAAACGGGAACACCGCCGCGATGGCTTCGAAGCCGGCAATGCAGATAAGATCTTTGAGAGCACTTACAGTTCACAGACAGGGAAGTAATAATCCTTAACTTGCAACTTATGATAGCAGATACTTTAAAACAATTCAACATACAGACCAGGAACAGCGGTGTAAGCACCGGTGCTCACTGGCTCTCCGGCAAAGGAGAACTACTGGCCTCCTTCTCACCGGTAGACGGCGAACTGATTGCCGAAGTACAGGGCGCATCCAGGGAAGAATATGATACCGTGATAGCTACCGCCCATGAAGCATTCAAAGAGTGGCGTCTCTGGCCTGCTCCCAAACGCGGTGAAATAGTAAGACAGATCGGCGATGCCCTGCGTACCCACAAAACAGCCCTGGGCAAACTCGTGTCCTGGGAAATGGGTAAAAGCCTGCAGGAAGGTTATGGTGAAGTACAGGAGATGATCGACATCTGCGACTTCGCCGTTGGCCTCTCCCGCCAGCTGTACGGCCTCTCCATGCATTCTGAAAGGCCCGGCCACCGCATGTATGAACAATGGCATCCTTTAGGCATTGCCGGTATTATTTCGGCTTTTAACTTCCCTGTAGCTGTTTGGGCCTGGAACTCCATGCTGGCCTGGGTTTGTGGCGACGTATGCATCTGGAAGCCTTCTGAGAAAACACCCGTTACCGCCCTGGTATGCCAGCACATCGTGCAGCAGGTATTTGCGGCCAACAAGGTACCTGAAGGCGTATGCTGCCTCGTAGCCGGCGGCCGTGAAGTAGGTGAATGGATCGCTAATGATACCCGCATTCCCCTGGTATCCGCCACCGGTTCTACCCGTATGGGTAAGGCCGTAGGCGCCGCTGTAGGGGCCAGGCTGGGCAGGGCTTTACTGGAG
>JGI24739J22299_10000261_pt1 | contig 17780 bp, 16 predicted proteins | sample KBSCornC5_FD_22299 | JGI IMG/M metagenome (IMG submission 22299)
CTGCTGCGCCAATTCCATCTTCTGTCGGATTAACGGTCGCCGCTCCAGCACAAAGTGCCTTGGGCTCTGGGTATGCCATTGGTATGCATCTAGCGATTAGGGCCAGTTATCGCGGGTAAGGCAGGGTGGCTGTCGACCCAAACCGTTTCGGCCGGCGCCGGGGAATCGAGGCCGGTGTCGGCCGTGAGCTTGTCGGCTTGACCACTGGCCACCCAGCTTGAATAGCGCACATCTGTGTGGGCCGGCCGCGCCGGGCCGGCACATATCCCACTGCAAGATATCTCAGGAGCCTTGGCACTAAGCGTGCCAAAGCCCCTGTAGGTCGATGTCGCCGCTGTCCGGACGTCGGTTGGCGTTGAGCATGTCGACCTGCACGACCATCGGCAGGTCGAAGGCGGTCCCCGTCACGACGCAGCAGCCTTGGGTGAGGTTTGGAATCAGCGCGCGCGAAATCGGGTCAAGGGTCGAGACGGTGTTATCGATCAGGAATAAGTCGCGGTCGTTCACCAGACGATGGATCAAGAAATTGTGGATCTGAGACACGATGGTCGGAGAGATGTCGGCCGGCCGTTGGCTGGCGATGGTCAAGAAAACGCCGAACTTGCGTCCTTCCTTGATAATTTCCTCAAACAATTCCAACCGGTAGTCCTTCCACGCCTCCGCTTCGCGGGCGGACATCTCGGATAGGATGTTGTGGGCCTCGTCGATGATCAGGTGCAACGTGCGGTCTGGCGGCGAGGCCACGGCGGCGCGATGATGGTAATACGCGTGCTTGGCGATGAGGATGGGAAGGATTTTCTTTGCGTCCGTACTGCACTTCCTAAGCGATATGACCGTCACCATGGGGGAGGCCTGAGCGTCCTCGACCGCCACCTGGACGGCTTTGCGCAGCATGGCGATCGCTCCTTCCATGCGCTTCATCAGCGGCAAGATGTGGTCGAGTTGAACTTGCCCGGTGCCGATATCGTTCATCAGGCCCAGTTGGCAGCGAATATCCAACTCTTCGAATGCGTCTATTTCGGGCAAGGTTGCGGCGTCAACGAGCGGGGCTAGCGCGCCGGCATAGCCAATCCCGTCTGCGTTGAACCAGGTGCCGCTTCGGGTGTTCTGGAAGGTCGCCCCGGCACCGTGCCATTGAATCTCGTCGAGCGCCTCGATGAGGTCGTCCAGGCTTAACTGGCGGGCCAAAAAGCGGGCTCGATCCAAGAGTTCTGGACGCGGGCGGCTAGAGGTGAAGGTTTTCTTGATCACGCTGCGAAAATAGCGGGTCAACGAGTCGGCCAAGTGCCCGAAGCGCCTGCGGCCTTCCACCACCCGACTCAGGAAGGGACGCTGGGTGTGCTGGGTGGCTTGGAAGAGCAGTGCAAGGGTCTCGACATCCCAGAATTCGTCTAACGCGATCGTGATGCGGTCGCCGGGGGTGCGTCCTGTCGACACATCGAGCACCCGTTTATGAGGTGCGTCGACCAGTTGCGCTTTGGTGTACTCGCCATTGAAGTCGATGAGGACGAAGCGGCTGTGCTCGGCTAAGCCAGGCGGGTTACGCTCGAACAGCGCCGTGTACAGCTTTGCCAAGGTGTTGGACTTGCCGCTGCCGGTGTTCCCAAAGATGCCGATGTGGCTGTTGAAGACGCGAGTGTAGGGCAGCGCGACCGGCAGACCTTCTTTCTGCAACACGCCAATGCGCAACCCTGGAGCATGTGCCGATCGGTCGAAGATTTGCGCAATCCGTTGGTCCGACAAGAGGTGCGCTTCATCCAAAATCATGGGCAAGAACTTGATCCCATGTATGAACCGACCGTCCTCGAAGTATCCGATGGGCCGCGCGTCGACGCGACGCACGTATTCGGTTCGAACGCCGTCCGTTTCACTCCGCCGCTCGTCCAAAAACTCGCCCTCGACCACACAAATGATGTCGCGAAAGCCGCGGGAGATGGCCAGGTATTCGCGGATCGAAATGCCCTTCAGCCGTTCGCCGCGGAGGAATAGGACCTCCTTGCTCGACTCCTCATCGATGCGGAGCGTTACCTTGGTGCCTGCCACGGCAATGACTTCGCCGACCCGCATCATGGGGCCGCCCCGACCACGGGCCCTGCGGCGGGCGCTGGGTTCGCGGCCGAGAGCAGCGCGTTGAACGCGTCGAAGGTGAGGTTGCCGTCCGCGGCCATCACGCACGCTACATTCGCGTAGTCGGCAAATTGGGCGGACAGGCGGGCATGCTCGGTCTCGTTGAAGCACGTGACGAAGACCATCAGCTGCGGGTTGGACAGCGAGCGTTTGACCAGGTTGAGGATGTGCTCATCGGCGAACGAGAAGCCGAAGGTGATGAGGACGGCATTCTCCCGCTCTAGCTCAAAGCTTAGCATCCGCAGCATTTGGTAGTAGTGCTCCTCAAACACTGTTTCGTGGAACTTCCATTTGGTGGGGTTCACGATCGGGAGCTTGCGGTAGGCGGTCCAAAACGCGTCCATCTGAGCTTGACTGAGGGGAGCGTCGGGCAGTGCCGTATCGGGGCCGCCGGCGTCCAACTGCTCCCAATACGCCTTCACGGCTTCGCGCATCTGCTCATCGACCAACGGGGCGTCCACCAAGTGATCGAGGTTGTACTTCACATGCACTTGATCGGCATGCCGGGTCCAATAGACCGAACCATGCAGGTTGATGATATTGATCTGGGGAACGGTCTGACGGTGCCGCTCGAAGATGCCGGTGCGCGTGAGGTAGGTGTTGTAGTTGCGTGCTTCGATCACACGACGGAAGAAGCCGCGGCTCCCGTCGTTAACCACGAAATCCTGCCCGCCGTCGAGCGTGATGCGATTGGCCGCTTCCGGCAGGCAACCGTCATAGTTAGTCGTGAACACATTGCAGCGCCGGTCGACCCCGCGGCGGCGCTGGAGCAGCGTGAGTACCGCCCGGATGAAGCGATCGTAATTGGCTTGGACCTGGGCTCGCGCGGGGTCGTTACGAATAGCTTCGAACGACATGAGCTGAGCGGGGCGAATGCACCGGTCGTAGTAGTACATGAAAAGCGCGGTGTAGCGCTTCTTATCGTCCCGCTGCTCGTAATACGTCGCCAAAGTTTCGATGGTGTGTGCCGTGCCGTCGGCCCATGTGACGTTCAGGGCAAGGGTTGGGAGCAGCCCGAAAGAGGCGCCAGACCCGATTAGAAAGCTGAGGGGTTTGTCGTAGATCGCGTTGACATCAAAGCTCATGGCCAGTCCTTGGAAGGGAGAGATCTATGCCTTGCACAGGTATATATGGTATGTCGTCGCGTGCGCGCCTGCCCAAGTTCTGAGCGGCTTAAAACACGCTCCATTGCATCCCGCTTCACCCAGAACCGCATCCTTTATCTCCGGTATGCCGGCTGTCCGGAAGGCGACAAAACGCTAAGCGCACCGGACAGTGATGGAAGCATGCTGATGAGCTTTGATCTCAGCGCCGCCGCGTATGCGGTTCCCAGGACCTGGGAACCAAGGGCTGAACCTTCCGCGTTCCCACATCAGTGAAATGATGGCCACTCTCCTGGAATATGGATCGCTGGCTGCGTTGCATATGGAAAACGTGGACACCACGCTCGATTACCACTTAAAAGACACCGAGCTGTTGGAGCGGCACCTCCCCGCCGGCGACCAATAGGCCATCACTCTGAACCACACCGAGGCCGTGGTACGCTCCTGCGTCCAAGCGATCGCCGTCCATGGCGGAGTGCCGGCGTTCGAGGGCGTGGAAGATTTTTACTACGGACATGCCTACGAGGCCCTGGTGAGGCATCGTTCACAATCGACGGCTTGCCCTACGCGCCCACGAATTGCAGGAAGCTACTAGTCAGCGAGCCTGCCGCCTAAGGCTCGTGAACGGAGAGCAATGCCGGCGCGCGCTCTTTGGCATACCCCCTCAAATAGCGTTGGATCTCCGCCTCATCAAAATACAGGCGTACGACGTGCGAGCTCGACACATCAACGTCGGCCACCGGAAGCCCGATAGGCTTGCGATCCAATCCTATGGATGTGAGGGCCTGGATCGCGTTGCGCGCAATGCGCTCGGTTTCCTTCGTTGAAAGTGGATCGAACCCGTTGAGTTGGTTGTAGATCGCGCGAGTAACTAACTCCAGTCGGCTCCTCTCAAGGCCACGGGTGTAAAATTCGCGTATGTTTTTGGGCGCGAAGTACTCACCCATCGCGCTCGAAAGCATGACGTTAAGCGAAGCTCCCAAGAGAGTCGAGGTCGAGTTATCCAGGGTGTCATCCGCCTGAACACGTACAAACGAAATCGCCGTTCCGACAAGTGTGGTTTCGCTGACAGGGTCCATCACGTCATACGCCGCTTGCACTAGCTGGGGTGAACTCAGGCACCAGGTGCTGGTGAATGCAGGACCCTCGTCCTCAGTGAACAGCAGGTCCACGTAGATCAGCTTGGCTTTGCCCTGGCTCTCAAGATCCTTAAGCACCTGCCGGTAGTGCGACTTGAGTTTGTCGCCGTTTTCATCGACCAGGAGTATGAGATAGAAATCGTCCAAGCCGTGCGCATTGAATGACGAAACGATTTCGCAAACCGCTTGACCGGAAATCACAGTGTCCACAAACACAAAGCGCTTGCCTGCCCGCTTCAGCGGCAGGCCGCGACACCGCTCAAAACCGAACAGCGCATCCACGCAGTGCTGGTAATATCGCAGTTCGGCGGACGCTGAATCGTGCTCCAAAATCGCGCGAAGTACGCGGACCCAGTAATCCCGAATTTGCGCAGACCCATCGATCGCGCCTGCGGGGGCGTCGGCCGTGAAAGGCAGGGTGATTGTTCGGTAGCCGAATGGCGTGTTTAAGCTATGGTGCCAAGGCGTCGGGCCACGCTGCTCAACAAAGCCTGATCGATGTACGTTCCATGTGAGACCTTGGAAAGGCATAGTTCCACGGCTCGGAAACACTGCGGCCTCGTAGCCTTGGTCCTCAAGCGCGATAAGCGTCTCGTAGAGCTCGACCGCCCCCGCTACGTACGATCGAACGTATTGGAGGGAGATGCGCCGATTCCAGGAGCTGCGTTCGATATCATCCAGCGTAATCATCATGCGGCGGGCGCGTTGTCGTCTCTTGGTTGGTTGGGATGAGCATTCGCGCGCCGGCCCCCATGCCACTTGTCGAGTGGTAGGGCTAGGCCGCGGTCTCTTCGCAGCGCAGCTTAATTTAACCGATCAGGTCGCGGGGCCGCTTTTGGCCAGAAGCAGACGTCAGGGCGGGGCGATTAGCCTGTGTTATCGAGGGTAAGTAGATGATGCACAATTATGACGCCTCTCGTCCGAACCAAGGCTAGTTGCCGTCTTCGTCGATCTCGCGAAACTCGGCAGGGAAGTACTCGATACGGCCGTCTGTAATCTCTCGCGGATTGAAAGAGCGTCGATCCCACCGATCGATGGTCTCAACATTGGCAATGAAGTCTTTGAATGGACCGCGCCTCCCGCGCGCAAACTGCGCATAAATGTGAGGGGCTTGCACGTACTCGTCGCCAAGCTCATCGATGTCCAAGATATCTTGAAACGGCACCAAGCCAACAAGTTCGAACCATGCTTGGTTTGCTTCTGGAATTTTGCTCCAGAACTCGTAAATACTGCGGCGCCTCTCATCCGAGGGATCTTTACCCGACCAGGGATTGTCGTGCGCGCTGCTTTTTGCGTCGTTCACAGCCATCGCAGCGTCCCAGGATTTACCATCGTCTGAGAGATACGCAAAATAGCGCTCCACACAGAACTGAAGCCCTGCATGCGACATGCCCCGGTAAGGCCAAACCATCCATAGCGGATTCTTCTTAAAATCGGCCATATCATTTATGTGCGGGTACTCCGTGGCATCGGGTGAGCGCAGCAGCAGCGAAGCATGAGAATGCTGCTTCAGGATGCGGTCTGCCTTTCTCTTCATTGCCAACTTGACCCGCAAGTCAGTCCGTTGTGAGCGCCTTCGGATGGTTAGCGAAAAACCGAAGTACGCGAACAAGAGGTGGTCATTATCCGGACGAAAGAGACGGTCCTCTAGTTCAGCCTTGCCCCAGAGGTGCCACTCCTCCAGCTCCATCTCCCGGCACTTTCTGGCGAAATCGTCCCGGGCCTTTTTGGAGAAATCGCAAGCCGCCGTGAACACAAGCCCATGAAGCTTCTCTTCTGGGCCAAGTTTAATATCGTCTAAGTATCCGACCAATGCCTTCGGACCGATGGCACGCTCACGCTTGCATTGGATGAGCCAGAGCCTATCGGCCATGGCCTCATCGAGAGTTGATAGCTCTTCTTTCGCTTCACCTTCATCCACCAGGGTAGAAGGCGATGCCTTCTCGGCAATGATCTCGTAGCCTCGCGCGTCGAAGCCATCGTCACTTCCTGATCGCCCCGTCGCCTCAAGTAGCCGCCAAGGCTTGAACTCGTAAACAAGCTGCCGCACAAGATCTTCGAACCTCTTGGGGTCCAAGTCTTCGAAGTGCAAGGGACCAATAGTGCGAGTGGCGGTCATATCGGCACGATATCAGCTTGCGAGTTGTTATAAATATGGCTCGAATTACCCGATCCTCGCGCTTGGATCCAGCCATCCTCGAGTGCCAATGCCGTTAACCGGCCAACCGGATCCGAGGATGATGGGGTGGCGCGATCAGCCTGTGGGGATAGGGCAAATTGACCCACTCCGGCCATGATAAGCTGAGCCCTAGCAGCCTAGGGCTGGCCCGGTGCCGGGCAAGTTGGTCCGACTTCGACAGCACGATGAATACCCTTGCGACCTCCATTGTGTCGGCCACAGGGACGTTAAACGGACCGTACCCGCCGGCTGACTCATGGAGTTCCCATGTGCGTTAAGAAACTTGTCGACGGCATTCGTCTCGACTTCGACTTTAACCTTTCCCTCAACCGCTACCGCGACCTCATTGCTTGGATAATCTTCGGTCGCCCATACTCGGCGGCGATGGCCGCGGAGCAGGCGGGCAAGCTGACACCTCCGAAGATTGATGATGACCTCGTAGATTCCCTCAGGGAGGACTATGGGCGCGAAGTATTGGACCTTGCTCGCGTGGCGCATCGCCATGTCAACGCGCTGACCTTTGCTTTCTCTTATCTGCGCCCCATCGATGTGTTTGAGGTCGCTTCAATTTCTGCTCATCGGATGGCAATCGCGGCCCCGGAAGAATATCGTTTGGACGATTATTTCAATGCGCCTCCCAATTCACCCTTTGGCCAGCAGAAGCAAGCCCGCACCAACTTGTCGAAACGTATTGGCGAGCTGAATTACGACGCCCAAATGGAGTTGCACGCCCTGATGCTACTGGGGCGTGGTGACAGCGGTGACGACTACTCGGGGGCTCTGGAATACGCCCAAAAGGCGCGCGATCAGCACATTCCCGATTATTTGGCGGCCAAAAAGACGCTGCACTGGATGCTTGCCGATGGCCTGCGCATGGTCGGCAAGCCAGGAGAGGCTATCTTGGCTCTCTACCCATCAATGCGGCAGTGGTCGCGCCATCAGGCCGCGGAAGAAGACGACAACTCACTTGGGCCATCGCTCTGACCGAACCAAGCCCCCCCCTCCAATTGATGCCACTTTACGAAGTAGTGGTGCTATCGATCTGGACCAGAAAGTCCCCGGTCCAGATCGAGGGGGTTGCTCTTTGGGTACATCAACTCAAGGAAGCCCTGATTTCGCCCCGAGGGCGAAGACTCGACCCGAGGATAGAACGTGCCCAATGGCAGCCAAGAAGAGGAACCTGTCGATGCGGCACGATGCCAATTTCGAGCGGCATCGCAAGGCGACGCGGCGCCACGTGCTCCTGAGGGAGATGGATATTCCGACTTTTAGCCCTGTCTCACCCTCTGCGACGGGGATGGGTTAGGCTAAAAATGCGACACACGCCCTTGACTTTTCCCATTATGACACAATGAGAGGNGGGGCTTGCTTGTCGATTTGTCGCGCCAGCCGGCGTGATGTGGTGAGAGTGCGCGTGGCGCCTGGGGGGTAGGGGATGGCGGGAACGAAACGGATAGATGCTGGCAGCAAGGCCAAAGACGCTGTTTGGATCCGCGCCGCTGGCCACTGCGAGCTTTGTAGCAAGGATCTCACCCAAGACCGAATTACCCTCACGCCCAAGAAGCTTGGAGAGGTCGCCCATATTCTTCCGGCCAGTCCGGACGGACCGCGCGGAAGTGATGGACATAGTGTAGAGAGCCTGGCCGCCCTCACCGACGACCCGGGTAACTTGATGCTTCTGTGTGGGTCCTGTCACACCAGCATCGATAAGACGCCGGAAGGATTCCCCGCATCCGATCTGACTGATCGCCACAACGCATATCTAGCATCGATTCGGTTTGCTGCCGAGGACGCTCACGCCAACCCGGGCGCCGGGCTTATTGTATTGGGGAAACATTTCACGACCCGAGTGCGGATTGAACCCAGCGATCTGCAAAAAGCCATGTGGCGAGATCGTGTTGAACCTCTGCGCCCACCTCTCGTTGTTGATCTACCAGAGCTGGGTCAGGACGGTCGAGACGATCGCTACTACCGAAATGTCCGCACGATCCTGGAAGACCATATAACGCGCGAGCTTACCCACGCCCGCGGGATCCTCGGTGACGAGCCATGGGTGGGATTGGCGGCCATCGCCGACATTCCGAGCCTGATGATCCTGGGACAGGTAATCGGCGACCGTCGGCGCCGCAAGCTTTATTCCCTAGACAGGCACACCGGATTGCGTTGGTCAGACCCCGACGCGATCCCGCAGCCATTCTCAGTGGTTGAAGATCAGGGCAATACAGCGGGCCCATTGGCCCTTGTGCTGTCCATCTCTGCCAATGTGCCGGACCGCGATGTTCTTGCGGCGCTTCCGAAGGCGCACATCGTGCGCTTTGCCGCCACAGAGCCGGCGTATGCCTACGTGAAGAACGAGAAATCCATTGGTCACTTCCGTGATCAGTTACAGCGAACGTTGAGCGACCTGGAAGCGCGTTCTCCGGATCCCATCCACGTATTCGCCGCCATTCCCGCTGCCCTTGCCGTTGAGTTTGGAGCGTTGCTCTCGACCAATCACCGGCATGGGTATCGGATCTATGACCGAGACCCGCCCACTAATGCGTTTCGGTTCCATCTCTCGCTGGACGTCTGAGCAAAGGAGCACTGCATGACCATCCGACCCGAAGAGACCCGCTTGCAGGGCTGGGAGGCTACGTTGTTCCAGGCCGCCCATGCAATTTCTCTTCCTGAGGGGCTCTACGCGACTATCACTGACCGATACAACACCTTGGAGGGAATACTTCAGGCTGCTGACGACCCCATCCTGCAGCGGGCTCACATCTTCCCTCAGGGCTCCATTCGCCTTCGCACGGCGATCAAGCCGGCACCGGGAGCGAAGGGGGAGCTAGCCACTGTGGACGCGGATGCGGTGATTTGGCTGGAGAATGCCAGCCAGGCACAGCCCGGGCAGGTGCTGAAGGCCATTGAGACACGCTTCACCGATGGGAGCCGCGTCGAGGCGCCGATCCAGAAACTCCGTCGGGGCATCCGCATCATCTACTCCAACGAAGCGCCCGGATTTCATATCGATGTGACCCCAGCGCGCAACGTGATTGCGAACACACAGTCTGAAGGCTATGGCGCGCTGCAGGTGCCGGATCGGGAGCAAGGCTGGAAGGCGAGTAGTCCGATTGCCCACAGCGATTGGTTGCATCGAGTGGGGAGCTTGTCCCTCCGGGTGATGGCCATGGACGCAATGAACTTCCGTGAAGGGGTATTGGCCAAGGCGACCCAGGAAGACATGCCGGCTTACGGGGAATACATCGACGCGAATGTGCTCCGAGCGGCCATCAAGCTGTTGAAGCGGCATCGAGATCTTTGGGCATTGAGAAACCCCACACTGACGGACTACCGGCCGATCTCGGCGGTGCTTACCACGCTGGCCGGCCGGGCTTATGAAAAGATGGTGCACGAGGCGGCAGTCAGGCCAGAGATGCGCCCTTTAGATGCGGTTTTGCAACTCATCCGATTGATGCCCACCTTCATTGAGGGCGAGCCGGGCACGTGGTGGGTCCGGAACCCGGTGGATCCGGGCGAGAATTTTGCCGAGAAGTGGAACCGTCCCCAGACGGGACAGATATATCGCAACGCGTTTGAAGACTGGCACCGCGATGCGCAGCTGGCGTTTCAGCTTGGTTTGCGCGAGACGACCTCGTTGGACGAATTCAAGAAGGAATTCTCCAAATCCTTCGGGACGAGCGGATCGTTGATTGACAACGTAATTGGAGACTTCCCGGGGGCTTGGAGCCTGCCAGGAGTTCGTCTGGGAACAACGAAAGCCTCCCTGTTGCTCGAGGCATTGAGCGGAAGCGCGGTGGCAGGAAGTTCGTCGCAGAGCCACATTTCGCCCCCTGGGCGCTTGGGCTGATTGTCGCGTGGACGAGCTTTTGCAACGAGGCATCGCCCGTCTTCGATTGAACTTGGGCAGTGCTTCGTCTTTCTTGAAGGAAGTGAAAGCTGCGGCGAGTGAGGCAGTGGCTTTCCTGCTTCCGTTACCTCCCGACTACTTGGGTGTCGATCGAAAGCTCCGGATTGCATTTCCAACCGCTTTCCCATCGCTCCCACTCAACTTCAACGTCAACCCATCACCTCAGCTGGATTGGCCGCACGTCATGGGCAACTGGCTTTGCCTGTATGGCGGTGGCGAACGCCGGGTCACAGGAGATCCTGAGCGCACGGTGGATGCCTCTTGGGCGCGAGCGTTGGCGTTGCTGCGCTTTGCGTTACCCGCCACAGACGCATCGGAACGCCAGCGAGAGTTCGAGAAAGAAATTCGGTCCTATTGGGAGTTGCAGCAACCCGTGGCTGGGCATCGGATGACGTTGCCCCAAATTCCGAAACGGTCATGCCCGCTCTATGTCGTGAGCGATCACTCCGGCTTTCAGCGCCAGAACGCTCGCTACATCGCGGCGGAAAGCTACGACGACATTTCTAGGCTAGAGCAACGTTATGGGCGTCGGCTCATGGCCAAGCGTGCGACAGAACAGGCGGGGTTCTTCCTACAACTTCAAAGCACGCCGCCGCCACGGCTGCCGCCGAAGGATCTGACGGCCTGGTTGTCGCCGCACATGACGGATGAGGATCGGGCGTTACTCGAGAGTTGGGCCCGTGAGAGCGCGAAGCTCGCCTCCCGGTGGCTGGTTGTCGCGCTTCCGGTGGAAGGGGTTGCCCTGCATACCTTCCATCTCCGGAGCGAAAATGTTGTGCCAAAGCGCGCCCAGGTCTTCGGCCGAAGGGCCGGGCGCAGAGCCCGTGCTTACGCCATTCCGGAGCGATATCGAGCGGAGTTCACCCCCATCGACGTGTTCGATGCGGCGGTCGTGCATCATCGCTCTGGTCCCGCAGCCGAAGGGCTGGCGACCAAGCGCGCCGTCCTCATCGGAGCAGGGGCCCTGGGGGGTGAGGTTGCGGTCTTGCTGGCTCGATCCGGCGTGGGACGCTTGGCGCTGGTGGATGACGACAAGTTCGAGGACGTCAACATTGGTCGCCACGTGTTGGGGACGCAATCGCTGGGGCGGCGAAAGGTGGACGCCCTAAAAGATCGCATCACACGAGATGTCCCGACTGCGTCCGTGGAGGCCTTTCCTCAGATGTTCCAGATCATGGGCGCCCGACTGGAAACCGAGCTATCAGCGGCCGATATCGTGGTGATCACGACGGCAGACTGGGGGTCAGAGGGCTTTGCCTGGCAATTGAAATCCAAAGGCGCGCCCTGGCTCTTGGTTCAAGCGTGGAGCGAGCCACATGGCGTGGTCGGCCATGTACTCGCTGCGCCGAACGGCGCCTTTGACGCTCGTTACCTGTTCGATGCCGGCGATTTTCGACACAAGCTTTCCGAATGGCCAAATCGTGGGGTCGAGCCGCTACCGGCGTGCGGGGCGAGCTACATCCCTGGCGGCCCTATCGGGTTGTCCCGTATTGCAGGAGCGGTTGCACAAGTCACGGTGGACGCGTTGCAGCGCCCCCTGAACGAACCGCGCTGGCAAGTCTTGATCGGCGATGTTGAGCAGATTGCAGCGCTGGGGGGGAAGTACCTGGGCGACCGGCTGCCCGACGGGGTGCAAAAGGCTGAGCGGGTGTGCCCATGGCCAAACACATAGCGCTTGTCGGACGAGGCTGGCGATGGATGTGGGATGAGCTCGGCGTCGAGATTCACGTCTCCAATGCTGCCGCAACCGCGATGAAGCGGCACCGACAGCCGCTTGGTGGTGTTGAGCGAGGCGGGCTCCTGTTTGTGGATCCTGGCCACCCCGTCGGACTGGTGCTGGCCCGCGTGACATCTCCACACTCGGCTGATCGAGCAGGTGAACATTCCCTCATCATGGATTTTGCGCGCTGCGCCCGAGAGATCTGCAAAGCCAATTTGGAGGGGCTTCGCCTCATCGGATTTTGGCACTCCCACCCCGAGGAGGTGCCGAACCTGTCCACGATCGACATCAGCAACTTTCGGTCGCTAGCGCGCCGAAATGCGGCGGATCTGCCATGGCCGGTGGCCATCATCGTGGGCAGAGACCCTGGCGCAGAGGGCATTCGCGCCTGGTCAGTGCGGCCTGATCGAATCTATCGCGCAGAGTGGTCAGCCCCTGCTGACAAGTAGGCGACGATTCGACGTTGAGCCTCCTCGGCGTTGGCCATTGTCCATACGATCGCAACAAATGGGCGGTCCCCGTAAACGTCCTTTGCTCAATGAGATGGGGCCGCTGCATGGTCGTCCATATGCCCCACATTTCCGCAGTTAGGGCGCACTTTCGCCAAGGGTTACGAGGCTGTCGTAGCTTCGGTTCCCGTTGCCCAAGGCGGGGCATGCTGGTCAATACCGGCGGTCAAGATATCGGGGTACCGAGCGCAACCAGGATTTGAGGAGGCGAGATAGTCTTTCTCCGCTATCTCGCGCATCGCTTAGTGCTCCTCTAAAAGGCGCGCAGCTGGGTTCGCGGAGGCATTCCCGGCTTGAAAATACCCCATCACGCTGGACACGGCGCGATGCTCGGTCATCGCCATGATGGCCGGCAATGGCACACCTTGGCGGCTCGCCTCGGTCACGAAGCCCGAGCGCAGGCTATGCCCACCAAAATCCCCCTCCAGGCCGGCGAGCTTGGCGCGCCGCTGCACGATCTCCCCGACCGCGGCCGGGGAGAGGGCAGGGCCCACGCGGTGCTTCCATAGCCGCCGAAAAATCGCCCCCTCGGTGATGCCGGCGGCGGCGAGCCAGGCCTCCAATGCCTGGGCCGCCCGATCCAGCACGGGCTTGTCCGGCGTCGAGGTGGCGGTCACGCCGGCCTGCTGCGTCTTGCTGTGCTCCAGTCGGTAGATAAAGCCCTGCGGGCCGATCCGGCGCAGGTCACGCAGGTCGGCGGCAGCGACCTCGCTACGGCGCCGCCCACCACTGGCGAAGCCGAAGCAGAGCAGGGCGCGGTCGCGCAGGCCCTCCAGGCTGTCATCGCAGGTCGCCAGCATGGCCTCAAGTTCGGCCAGGGTGATCGCGGTCTTCTTACGCGGGCGGTCGCCGCGCTTGACCGCGGCGCGCGCGGCACGACTGAGCACGGTGCGGATGGCCGGCTGCTCACAGGGATTGGTGACGTGCTTGAGGCGGTGCGCCGTGGACAGCACCGCGACCCGGTGGCGCACCGTCGCCAGTGTCCACGGACCGAGCTTGGCCTTGAGACCGGCGGCCACCAAGGCTTGGTCGACCGCTGACGGCAGTTCCCAGGCCAGCTCGCCGTCGGCCGACCGGCGCATCACGTGATCGACCACGAACTGCAGCACGGTGGCTTCGGGCGTCGGCAACGTCAACTCGACGCCGTAGCGCGCGGCGTGCCAGCCGGCCCAGTAGCGCAGGGCACTGGCGTAGCTGCGCGTCGTGTTGGCGGCCGCCGCTTCGGCAAGCAGCTCGCGCACGGCGTCGGCCGCCTGTTGGGCCAGCTGGATCGGCAGCGCGAGGCTGGAGGCGGGCTGGGCGAGGGTCGGTATCGTGGAAATATCTTTCATAATATGTAATGTATACTACGACATAGGGCGCCTACCCACGATAATCATCACTTATCGCGAGTACGTCAAGGCGAGGGCAGGGCGCTGATCGAGGAGACCATTGCATGACCCGTGGCATCACCCAGGAGCAGGTCAACGCGGCCGCCGACGCCATCTTGGGTGCCGGCGAAAACCCGACGGTCGAAAAGGTGCGCACCGTGCTGGGCACGGGCTCACCGAATACCATCACGCGCATGCTCGACACTTGGCGCAGCCAACTCGGGGAACGTCTGCGGCAGCTCAGCGCCCTGCCGGAACTGCCCGGCCCGGTGGGGCAGGCGATGATCGACCTATGGCGGCTGGCCAGCGAGCGGGCCGAGCACGCCCTCACGAACCGAATGGCGGATCAGCAGGCCGCCCTAGAGGCCGCGCGAGCCGATTTAACCCGCGAGCGCGAAGGCTGGGAGGCCCGCCTACAAGCCGCTGAAACTCGCGTTGCTCAGGCACAGGCGGCGCGAGACCTAGCCGAACATGCCTGCGCCACCCTCGATAGCCAGTTGCAGGACAGCCACGCCCTGCGCGCCGACCTCGTACAACAGCGCGATCGCCTGCAGGAGACCGGTGACCAGCAAAGGAGGGAGATTCAGTCGTTCCAGGCGCGCCTCGATGAAAGCCAGGTCACACTGCAGATGGAGCGCGCGCGACAAGAGGCCCATCTTCGAGCCATCGAGGACCGCGCCCATCAAGAAATTGATCGCGCCCGACAAGATGCCAGGCAATGGCAGCAACGGTACGAGACGGCGGAGCGAACGCACCGAGAGGCCATCACTGCGATGCAGAATCGGCAGGAATCGTCCAGCGACCGGGTGCGCCATCTTGAGCAGGACATCGCTCGGCAGGCGGGTCAAATCTCCGCCTTGGAAAAGGCGCTATCGGAGGCGCACACGGCGGTGCGAGTAAAACGGAAGGATTCTCCTGCTGCATCAAAGTCGCCCGGGAAGCGCGGCCAACGAAAGAATGCTTCTGCGCGCACCAAGGGAGCGCAGAAGCGGCCTGACAAGTAGCTCAACGGGCATTGCCCGCTGAGCCTCAAGTTGCTCGGTGATATGCCGATTAGCCAGTAAACAAGCAGGGATCGGGATGCGAAGTCACGAGCAGGGTGTTGCGGACAAATTCAACGCATTTCTGCGTCGCGCTGGAGAGCGTCAAAGTGTAGCTGTACATGATTTCAGTCTGGACGGGCAAGATCGCGATGCCGGCGCTGATTACCTTCTCAGTGACGCATCCCGTTTCGCGCTCATGGAGTTCAAGTTCCGCGAAGTCAATATTCGCGATGAAGCAGACAAACCGCGTCGAAAGACACTCTGCCAATCATTGCCGCGGCGACCTGACATGGAACATCGTCACGATCGATGTCATTTCATCGCCTGGAGTGACCGTCTGACGCAGCGAATCAATACGAATATCTACCGCAAGGAGGCCTGCAACTGCAGCGTCTTTGGCTATTCGGCCAACCTCAGAGATTTAGAGGCCGAAGTCGCATCACGAGTGACTGCAGAACAATTTGCTCATGAGTTTCTGAATCCAGGCCTTGGGCTACGCTCGCTGGATTTGCCTGAGTTTGAAGCGTATCTAGCTTGGCTAATGCGCGACGTGAGTGGCGCAACACCTTCTACTCTGGAACTGCTTGCCAGCGATCCGTCGAGACCTTACGAGCTGACGCTAGTAACCCTTCAATCGGTAAGCGAAGCGTACCGGTGGATGCAGAAGCACAGAATGAGGGATGAGCCAGAAGATGAGCCCGACGACGGCCCAAGTTCTTTCGGGCCGCGATTCGGTTAGCTCGGTGACTTGGGGAGTCGCGCAACCCGATGCGCTTGTAGCTGGATCTTCGACCCATGCTAACGACAATTGCCAAAAACCAAAGCAACTAACGGACACGTATATGCAAGAAGCAAGGAAAGCTATTCCTCTTAATACTGCTCGCCAACTTTGGTCGGAATGCGGCGGCTACTGCCAGAACCCAACTTGTCGCAAGCCACTATTTCTCGCATCTCGCGATCGAACCACCACCATCAGTATTGCCAATGTCGCCCACATCATTGGCTGGGGAAACAACGGGCCGCGTTCGGAGCATGACCTCGCCCAGCAGATTGAGCGCGACGGCCTCGACAACCTAATCATGCTGTGTCTGGAGTGCCACAAGCTTGTTGACGAGCTTGAACGACTTTACCCAGTGGCCGCCATGCAGCAATGGAAACGCGATCATTTAGCGCAGATCGCCGCCCTGTTCGAGACGCCAACCATTCGAGACGAGCAGAAGCTACTTCAGGAAGTGAATGACTTGCTCGACATCAATGGCGCGGTATTCCGTGAGTATGGCCCGTACTCACAGAACGTTGTGAACGGAGAGGGCGGTGATGGGCTGCAGCTCTGGCGCCAGCGCTGCTTGGACACTCTCATCCCCAACAACGAACGCATCATTGCACTCATCCATAACAACCGGCGAAATTTTGGATATCCATGGGATGTCTACCAGAAACTGATCGGATACAAGATGCATGCCGATGCTTTTCGCGACAATTGCCTGACCAATCGCAAGATCAACGACTACAAACTTTTTCCGTTGGATTTCGACCACTTCGTCAAGACGCGGCTAAACATTCCAGTGCCCCCGCTTGAGCAGCGGGAAGATGAGGAGCTGACTTACCGACATGAGCAAATCAGAACGCTCATCGATCGATTTCTCCACGGCCACGAAAAGATAGAGGCTGCAGATGAACTCAGCAAAGGGGCAATGCTGGTCAAGCTGGTTGATGGCCGCGAGCTCAAAGTCTTTGTGACCTACACCTACTTCTTCACCGAATATAGTCTTGATCAGGTCATAGCAATCGACCCGGCGATTGACGCAATTATATGCGCGCTCCCTGCGGGCGGTTATGGCTATGGAGCCAAGGCCGCCTGTATCGAGCAAGGCATCGGGTTATTCAAGCTTAATGAATTCATGGGCGCCATAAACACCCAGGGCGAGGACTACCTTAACTACTTGCTACGGTCAGCTCGCGAATCCCGACTTGATCAACTCTGGCGAATAGTCGAAGCCTGTGATCTGCAATGCAAAGCCACCGTGTACGCATTCGGATCCTACTTGAGGCGGATGCTGCACGGCGATGTGGATCTTGTGCTTGTTTATTCGCCTACGATGCGGCCCGACTCAGTAGCCGTGGTCGAGCAGACTCTGGCGAAGGCCGTTCGTGCGAACTCGCTTGTTCCAGACATAATCGTGGCAAGCGAAGCGGAATTCAGTGAGCTCCGGCTTCAGCTTCGGCACGACAACCTGACAAAGGTTGAGCCGCGGGAACGAAACCGTTTCTGACCTCTTACCGTATGGATGACACGGTTAATCGGGTGGCGCGGTTAGCCTGGGCCCGGTGTAGCGGACCGCATTACCGACCAGCCCGCAAATAGCTCGATGTCTAAAGATGACCGAATAAGCGGACATGACACGATTAGCGGGACAGGCGACCGAATTAAGAGGACTGCGACAAAAGCACGGAGCATGCCGGCCGCCCGCCGCAGCCTGCGCAATTGCGCATAATGTATATTATGTAAAATAATGGAAAGCGTTTGGCCAAGGTCGGCACGTGGTCCGGGTCAGCGTTCTTTATCGCCCACTACCCTGGCCGGCGTTGTCATCTCTCCGGCCTTATAGGCAGCATCGCAATCCGGCACGGTCGACTGGGTCAGTCCAGTGGCGCGCTTGATCAGCGCCCAGCAACGGGTAGG
>JGI24739J22299_10000265_pt1 | contig 17575 bp, 13 predicted proteins | sample KBSCornC5_FD_22299 | JGI IMG/M metagenome (IMG submission 22299)
GCCGTAGCGAAAAAAACGGACGTGGTGACCGACCCGCAAAGCCCGGCCCAGTCACCGGATATGGCAATCCCCTTTGGCGTCACGTTCAGCGGCTATGCACGCTACGGTGCGCACTATCAAAGCGGCGATCAGAAATATGTAGCCGTGGACGGTTCTTATAACGGTGCCTCCGGCATTGGCCGTCTGGGCAACGAAGGCAACGGTGGCGAATTCCAGCTCTCCAAGGCGTTTAAAAGCCAAAGTGGGGCTATCTGGGATGTCAATGTGATGATCGATCACTGGGGCGACGAGGTGAATCTGAAAAAGGCCTATGCCGGCGTGACGAATGTGCTGGCATCAAATCCTGATGCCTACCTCTGGGCCGGACGGGACTTTCATCAGCGCCCGCAGCAGAACATCAATGATTATTTCTGGATGAACCATGATGGCCAGGGCGCGGGCGTGAAGAACTTCGATGTGGGCGGGATAAAATTTGACGTGGCCGCCGTCGCTGCCGTGGAATCCTGTAGCCCTGAAGTGCTCAGCGATGAGTCTAATCCCTCGCGCATCACCTGTACGGGAGGTTCAGGTACCGGGGATAAAGGCAACTACGCTGCCACCTCTAAAATTCACGGCATCAAGCTGGGCGCACTCGATCTGGAGCTGTACGCTAATTACGGTTTCGACTCTAAAGCCGTAGAGAGTGAAGACCGCCTGAAAGCCTGGCAGGGTGCGTTTGTACTGAGCCACACTAACGACCATGGCGTGAATAAAGTGATTGCCCGCTATTCTGACAATTCGGATAACAGCGTTTACAGCAAAACCGAGGGCCTCAGCACTGTGTATACCAGCTTTGAGGGTAAGCATCTGTTTAGCCCGCAGGCACAGGTCGAGTATTTGTTGGGTTATCACGACTACGATAACAGTCGGCTGAAAAGCGATAACCGGAAGAACTACGCCGCAATTGTCCGCCCAATGTATTTCTGGAATGACGTCCATTCCACCTGGCTGGAAGCCGGTTATCAGCGCGTTAACTACGATGAAGGCGGCAGTAACCATGGCTGGAAGCTGACTCTGTCGCAAAATATCGCCATTGCCATGGGGCCGGAGTTTCGTCCTATGCTGCGCTTCTATGTCACCGGGGGCAAAGTGGACAATGCGCGCACCGCTCGCGTGAACGGCAGGGAGAACGAAATACTGGACGACTTTAATCTGGGCGCGATGTGGGAAGCCTGGTTTTAGGCATAACCCGAACAGTGATCTCATCCTGCGGATGACAGACGCGCATTCTGTCTCCAACAACGATAACCCATTGCCGATCGGAGGTTCCCGTATAGGGCCGATCGGCATTGGCCCTTTGCAAACGGCATGTTGTCATCCCCTGTCGTCTGGCGGTCTCAGGTAAGGGCGGGAGATCAGGTCCACGGGCTGCGAGTTTAACCCCTGCCAGGCCAGCGCCCGGCACGCCCGATAAAACCTGACAATCGCGTTACGATGCACGCTCGCCCTCAAAAACCCGTATGAACCTTGTCACAAAACACGCATTCCGTTTTTCCGTGTTTACCGGTGACCGTTTATCCCGCCATGTTGTTAAAGGCTTGTTACACATAGCCTCAGGTAATGGCTTAGGGTTATTGATGCACAGTACGCATTAGTCGATGAGTTTATTGCGCTTATTTACTTTATTTTCCTGATCCAGTCTTCAGCAACAGACGCGGCAAAAAGCGTCAATGATAAACTGGAGATACCGATGCATTCCTCGACTTCACCTATGACCACCCGCGCCCGAACCGGCGCCATATTACGTGTTACCTCAGGCAACTTTCTGGAGCAGTTCGACTTTTTCCTGTTCGGCTTTTATGCCACCTATATTGCTCANACCTTCTTTCCTGCGAGCAGTGAATTTGCCTCACTGATGATGACCTTTGCCGTGTTCGGCGCNGGCTTCCTGATGCGCCCCATTGGTGCTGTGGTGCTGGGCGCATACATTGATAAGGTCGGCCGACGTAAAGGTCTGATTGTTACCCTGTCAATTATGGCGGCGGGCACCTTCCTGATCGTCCTGATTCCGTCTTACCAAAGCATTGGGCTTTGGGCACCGATGCTGGTGTTAACCGGCCGCCTGTTACAGGGTTTCTCTGCCGGAGCCGAACTGGGCGGCGTTTCCGTTTATCTGGCTGAGATCGCCACGCCGGGCCGTAAAGGCTTTTANACCAGCTGGCAGTCCGGTAGCCAGCAGGTTGCCATTATGGTTGCCGCCGCGATGGGNTTTGCCCTGAATGCCGTGCTGGAAGANAGCGCGATTCGTGAGTGGGGCTGGCGCATTCCGTTCCTGTTTGGCTGCATGATTGTGCCTTTCATTTTCTTTCTGCGCCGCAAGCTCGAAGAAACCCAGGAATTTAACGCCCGTCGTCATCACCTGGCGATGCGCGACGTGTTTAAAACCCTTCTGGCCAACTGGCAGGTTGTGATTGCCGGCATGCTGATGGTGGCGATGACCACCACCGCGTTCTATCTGATCACCGTTTATGCGCCTACTTTCGGCAAGAAAGTGCTGATGCTCAGCGCCTCGGACAGCCTGCTGGTTACGCTGCTGGTCGCCATCTCTAACTTTTTGTGGCTGCCGGTTGGCGGGGCGCTGTCTGACCGTTTTGGACGTAAACCCGTCCTGGTCAGCATGACGCTGATCGCGCTGGCGACCGCGTATCCTGCCCTGACGATGCTGGCTGCTGCCCCCAGCTTCTCTATGATGCTCACTGTCCTGCTGTGGCTGTCATTTATTTATGGCCTGTACAACGGCGCGATGATTCCGGCACTTACCGAGATCATGCCAGCTGAGGTGCGAGTAGCAGGCTTTTCACTGGCTTACAGCCTCGCGACCGCCATCTTTGGCGGATTCACGCCGGTGATTTCAACAGCATTAATTGAGTACACCGGCGATAAAGCCTCTCCGGGTTACTGGATGAGCTTCGCTGCCGTCTGCGCCTTACTGGCAACGCTGTACCTGTACCGTCGCAGCACGGTCAATCTGCAAACCGCCGTTAAACATTAAGTCAGGGCTTACATAATGAAAATAATTTACCGTTCACTCCTTGCCACGTTGGTTCTTTCGTCGGTCAGCACCGCGGTGCTGGCAAAAGATGTGACCGTGATGATTTCTGGCGGCTTCAAAGCCGCGCTGGAAAAACTGACGCCTCAGTTTGAAGCGAAAAGTGGCGATAAAATTATTCTGGTGTCCGGGCCTTCCATGGGCAAAACCCCGCAGGCGATCCCCAACCGACTGGCGCGCGGGGAAAAAGCAGACGTGGTGATTATGGTGGGCGATGCGCTCAGTCAGCTGGAAAAAGACCGGTGGATCAAACCAGGTTCACGCGTTGAGCTGGCCGACTCGCCGATCGGCATTGTGGTGAAGAAGGGAGATGCCAAACCCGATATCAAAACGGATGACACACTGCGTAAAACCCTGCTGAATGCTAAATCNATTGCCTATTCCGACAGCGCCAGCGGTCAATACGTTAGCAATCAGTTGTTTAAAAAGTTAGGCATTGAAGACAAGGTNAAAGGCAAAGCCCACGAGGTGGAGCGCATTCCGGTGGCGTCTGAAGTGGCAAAAGGCCACTATGCGCTGGGCTTCCAGCAGGTGAGTGAGCTCCTGCCGGTGCCGGGCGTGACCTTTGTAGGCGAACTGCCTGACGACGTGCAGTACATCACCCGATTTGCCGGCGCCGTGCCAGCCAAAGCTGAGCATCCAGAGGAAGGCAAAGCGCTGCTTGATTTCCTGGCGTCAGCTCCGGCTCAGGAAGTGGTCCATGCCACGGGCCTGCACTCGGTCAAAGCGCAGCAGCCTGCTAAGCAGAGTGATACCGTTCAGTAATTAGCTTTTCCAGTTCAGCGGCAATGTAGGACTGAATGCGTCCGCTGCGCCGGATCAGGCCAACGGTGCGTTTCACTACCGGATCGGTAAGCGGCAGATGAACCAGCACCGAATGGCCTGATGACGGCATCGACATCGCGGGAACGGCAGCAATGCCGATTCCCGCTTCAACCATCCCTAACATGGTTGTGACATGCCGGGTTTCGCAGATACTTGGACGCGCGGGAACGACATGGCCCAGCGCGGAATCAAGTAGGTTACGATTGCCTGAAGTTTTATCCAGCCCCACGTAATCCTGCTGATAAAACTCTTGCCACGTCAGACTTTTACGGCTGGCAAGAGGATGATCGTGCCGACAGGCAACCACGTAAACATCCTCAACCAGCGGTAAAAATTCGGTGTCAGGCGGCGGATTACCGGAGAAGCAAATGCCAAAATCTGCCTGACCGCTGGTGACGGCCTCTATGACGTTGCCTGCGCTACTGTCAATAATTTTGACACGCACTCTGGGATAGCGGGCCTGAAAGCGGCGGATCACATCCGGCATAAAGTAATAGGCAGCAGACGGCACTGTGGCCACCGTCACCAAGCCTGTTCTGTCCTGACTGACTTTACTGATATCCGCCATAACTTCTTCAAAGTTGATCAGAAGCTGCTCTGAACGTGCGGCAAACGTCTGACCATAAAGCGTCAGCGTGACCCGGCGAGTGGTTCTGTCAAACAGCCTGATTCCCAGTGCCGTTTCCAGCTTCTCGATCCTGCGGCTCAGCGCCGACTGAGACAGGCAGATGGATTCCGCTGCAATACGGAAATTGCCATATTCGACCAATGCGCGAAACGCATAGAGATCGTTAAGATCGAAATTAACGGGCATAGCGGCTGACGTTCCTTTCAACGATGGAGAAGCAAAGACAGAGGGAACTCATAGTGCCTTATCGAATGGCGGCAAACAAAGTGAAATGTTGACGGGACGGGTAACAGAAAACGGCAGGTCAAAAGGGGGATCGCCCGTGCAAACAGGCGATCCGGCATAACAAAAACTACGCGACACGCGGTGACGCTGAACGAGACACGTTTCTGACCGCTTCCTCGGCTCGCGCTGAATTACTCTGAATGCTGGCTATCACCTCTCCGGCCTGACGCATCAAATTAACGCCGCGAGCCGTGTTTTTCAGGTTATTTTCGATATCTTCCAGCACCTTTTTGGCCAGCTGATTATTGCTGGACACCACGCGCCCTATCTCTTCGGTCGCTTCATTAATTCGGGCCGCCAGGGTCCGGACTTCAGCTGCCACAATGGCGAAACTGCGTCCGGACGTGCCGGCCCTGGCCGCCTCTATTGCCGCATTCAGGGCGATGAAACGCGTCTGCTCGGCGATGTTGCGAATGGTATGTACCATATCAGCAATACGATCCGACTGTCCGTTTAAGCCAAAGACATCTGCGGATACGCTGTTCATCTCTTTCGCAATTTCGGCCATCGTTCTGACGCTGTCTTCAATCACATCCGCGCCCGTTACCGAGCTTTCGCGGGTTTGCTGCGCCATCTTCCACGCGTGTTGAGCCGCCTCATTTTCCTGCTGGTTCTGCAATACCTGCTCGGTGACGTCACTGGCGAATTTGACAATCTTATACATCCGCCCCTCTGCATCAAAAACCGGATTATAGGTTGCGCGCAGCCAGATAGTTTCGCCATTACGATTGAGCCGCGGATACTGCCCAGAGAAAAATTCTCCCTGATTCAGACGCTGCCAAAACTGCTGATATTCCTGGCTGTTGCGCAGCTCCTCAGAGCAGAACATCCGGTGATGCCTGCCCAGTACCTCGTCTGCCTTGTAGCCCGTTGCTTTGAGGAAGTTTTCATTTACCTCCAGCACTTCACCGGCTTTATTAAACGCGATGACCGCCATTGAACGGCTGATGGCCTGCACCAGCGCATCCTGCTGCTGTGCCTCACTGATACGCTCGGAGATATCTGCTGCCAGCTTAATCACCTTGATGACGCGGCCATGTTTGTCTTTTACTGACACATAGCTGGCTTCCAGCCAGACCGGATGGCTGTCTTTGCCCAGGCGCAGGTATTTACCACTAAAGCTCTTGCCGCTGGCAAGGCGCAGCCAGAACTGGCGGTACTCGGCTGAGTTCACCATTGATGGCGGGCAAAACATACTGTGGTGACGACCCACAATCTCTTTCGCGTCGTAACCCATCTTGCTCAGAAACAGGGCATTTGCGCGAAGAATGATGCCATCTGGGGTAAATTCGATGATCGGAACCGCATCGTCCAGTGCTCTGAGCGAATCGGCGGCGTGTTTATGCTGGTGTTTAGGAAAAACAGAAAATAGTTTTTTTAATATTGTCATTTTTATACTGCCATATTGAGTGGTCTGGATGAGTTATCGGCAGGATAAAGAACGGGCTTGAGACAATGGCGAATAAACAAGCAACAGATTGTGACAAGGTTAATAACTTCGATACAGGGCTGAATACCGGACGCAGCGCTGCCTGATGACCGCGTTAAAAGGGGAAAACTGTCATTGTGCTGAGAAACATGTGCACTTCAGGTCAATCGCGCTATCGGCGAAAGAAGACGTTCTCATCGTCCGCGATAAAAGCCCAAAAAAAAAGCTGCCATCAGGCAGCTCTTTCGCTTTGCTCAACATAACGCTGTTATTTATACAGCTCAGCAGTCATGTGAACACGATCGTTGGTATTGGCTTCGATGATTTTATACTGTGCGCCCTGCTGCTCAGCCTGGGCAGCAATTTTCGCTTCTGTGCCATCGAGCGTTGAACCGGTGGCGGTAACGGTTTGTGCAAAAGCGGAAGCTGACATCAGTGAGAGCGCAGCAACGGCGGCAAGTGAAAGTGTTTTCATGGTTTTCATAATCCTGTTCCTTATCTTGTAAGCGGGAAAGCGGTTCGCTTTCGATGGGGATAATGATAACCACTGTTATTAATACATAGTTAACAATAAGTGCCGTTATTGTGATCATGCTATCTATTGCACTGATAGCGCTTTGCTGCTTTTGGTTCTGCCGGATTGACTGAAGAACATGGGTAATGGTTGCCATAGCAGGTTTTAGAAAGCGGATGAGGGATGAGTTGCTTGTCATGGAGGCGTTGAGAAGGCGGTTAGCCGGGCACACTCAACGCAAAACAATTGATTGCGTGGTGCATTTAAAACGGGCGACACAACAAAAGCCGCCCGGGGGATCCGTCAGGCGGTGGTGTTGATATTGCGCCCTACCGCCGGGTTAGCAGGAAGCGCGGTGACGCCTTCAACCAGTGTCGTGATGGTATCTGCCTGTTGGTTCAGGGTTTTCTTTAACAGCGTCGCATTGGCTTCACCACGTGCCTGCCATTGCTCCAACCCTGCAGACAGCGTTGTGAGTTGCTGAATATCCATGCAGTTGCTCCTTATGTTGACTGAGCCCCGAATGGGGGTCACATAATACCGGCGACGGATTTCGCCAGTTGCGCATAAAGTATCGGCAATGATGAGATAAACTTGAGGATGGTCGGTGTTTTTTTAAGCACGACCTCTGGANGCCGACAGAACAATGATTCGCGCTAACCCTCAGACGNAAATGATACATGTCGTCAACTCTCGTCTCGTTTCATCCCACGCTCATGCCTTCCTGACCGCGCCCCGCGTCGAGTTAAGAACCCCTGTCGACCTTGCCTGTCTTCAACCCCGTCCCGGCAGCATCACCTCCACCAAAAGTCATCCTTATCCCAACGCGACCTGATGCGCAGAATTACTGCGATTCAACCAGTCAGAANCCTGCATAAATGAGAAGTATGTCTAATATTTCCAACAAAAAAACGTACAGTAACTTTACCAAAACATCAGTTTATGTAAACAATCTGAACGCCTGTTATCAGGCTTACCGATCCTAAACAGAGGAACTAACCATGAAACTGAAAAAAGTTAGCAAGAAATCCACGAAAAAACTGGGCGGCGCAACCTGCGGCTAACCCATGCATATAAAAATCGGGGCCGGTCGTTTGCACCGGCCCTGCTGTCCGCGCTGAAGGAAAAAATGCCATGCAAAAAAATTATCAAACCTCACCCAAATTTGTTCATAACCTCTGGACCACTAACGAAGATGGTGAGCACTACCTTCGCTTCACGGGTGGGCTATACGAAGTAGAACAAGGGGATGCGCAAGATTTTTATAAAATACGTGGTTACTGCACCGGCCATAATACCATCGCTGACATTGCTAAAAAAACCAACGTTCCCGTTCAGCGCATTGAGGAGATGGTGACTTCTCTTAGCGATATTGGGATGCTCAGAAACGAAAAAAAACCGCACAATGAAGACATCCTTGAAAAAACAATTCAGGCGTGTGAAATGTGGGCCGAGCAGGTTGAAGAAACGCATCTGTTCAATAAATTTCTTTATGGCGATACGCACCGTAACGTTCTGACAGGCTTCTTCATAGAAACCTGGCATTACATTAAGGCCTTTCCGGACATCATTAACGTCGCCATTAAGAGTACAGACAACCCTGAACTTCAGTCTGTACTGATGACTTATAAGCTACAGGAAACTGGCCACGAATCATTCATATTAGAAACTCTAATTAAATTNGGTATGAAGCAGGAAGAAGTTGAAAATGCCATTCCGCTCGTTTCAACACTGAATTTGATTAATATGATGAAGGCGCTGTTCATAACACATCCCTCGACGGTCTTTCTGATTGCAAAAGTGATCGAGTCTCACGATTTTGACGAGGCTGAGGTGAAAAATGCCATTCAGGACATTAATAGCCATTACGATCTTCAGCCTGGAACTCTTGAACCTTTCTTCAAACACTCTCAAATTGATTATGAATTAGGCCATTCACGTCTTCTGGACGATCATCTGCATCTTGTTACCCTTGCTAACATGGAAGAAACGTCCTTCATACTGAATGCCCTACACGATATCAAGCATGCCATCGATCTTCAGTGCCTTGAAATTGAGGAGTATTATTCGAAAGAAGGTAACTATATTCCTCGGCAGCGGGTCGACTACTTCGGGATTTGACTATGTTTCCTGTCCTGCTCTCGGCGCTTACGTCAGGTGTTTCAATGGCAGTGTTTTTTACTGCCATNGCCTGGTTTATTGAGAGTACATTCGGGTCGAGTTTGCTGGTNTCAACGGTCTTGTCATCGGGCTACATCATCACGTTCTTTGCTCTGCCCTTCATTGGACATATAACGGATAAAACGACATGTAAGCAGATGCTGACGATTATGTATGTCCTGGGCGCCATCAACGCTCTGGCCTTTTTTTTAATCAATCCAGGCGAGCTCAGTGCCCTCCTTTCGTTTACGGTCATTTTGTTATCCACATCCGTATTTACGTTGATTCGCGCCTCTGATCAGGTCATTCGCGCCACCTATATGAAAAAGGTGTTGCCTGAGCAAAAGCTTTACCACGCGAACCGATTGTTGGAAATGGTCAGGCAGGGAATAACGTTTCTTTCAGGGGGCGTGGCGTTTTTTATCCTTCAGGACAAATCTATTCACAACGTGTGCTTGGTTATGCTTCTCTGCTTCACGCTGTCATTACTGATTAACGTTTTTATTCCGGTGGATAATGTCAGCGGCGCTGAACCTGAAAGCCATAANACGTTAAAAGGTGGCATGTATGTTAAAGGTTATGATTTCTTTCTGGGGGAACAAAAACGCGTTGTAGAACTGCTTTCTTTGTTTCCATATATCTGTGTGGTGTTTCTAAATGCCTTATATCCTGCGCTGTTTACACAGATCGGTGCCCCAGTGAGCGCATACGCGATTCTGGTGGTTCCTTACGGGCTGGGCGCAATTGCGGGTAGCATGTTAAATTCTCAGCGCTATCTGCCGACCCTGAAATCTGTATATCTGCTTTTTGGCACGGTGTTTATCCTGGGTTTACTGCTTCCTTTACTCTTTAAAACCCTCAGCGCCGTATATGCGTGCCTTTTCCTTATCGCCTTCTGCCATTGCCACATCAGGGTAAGACGAAACACACTGATCATGACCCAGTCAGACAGCCAGGCGCTGGCTCGTATCCTCTCCTTTAACGAGATTGTATTTATCTGTCTCTCAACGGTATTAGGCCTGGGATTAAGCGTTATGGCCGATCGACTGGGATTCTGGCTGGCCTGGGAAAGTGTCATTGGTCTTAATATCGTGGTTCTGATGCTGATTACAGCGGTACGACGGGTTCCGACATCAACGATCGCCGTGAGTAATGCAACAGAAAATGGGCGCTAAAGGAAAACGGAGATCGGTGCCGAAGCCTGATCACATCAAGGCGTTAAGCGCCAATCGACTGCTCTGGCATGGCGCGCAACCATGGCTGACAAAAGCGTTGAATCAGTATCTGTTTTAACTGAGACGTTGCCCTGTATTCTTAAACAAACATCGGTTCAAAACTCACCGGAAAATTCAGTGAATTTGCGATAAAACAGGCTTCGTGGGCGTGATGATGCAGTGCTTCGGCTCGGGCTACATCATCTTTATTACGCAGCGCCACTCTGGGTTTTAGCGTAATGCGGGTAAAATGGCCACGATCCCCTTCGACCATGGTGCCTTCAGCTGAATCCTCATAAGCGTCAATAATAATGCCGGCATCGGCGCAAAGATGCAGATACCACAGCTTATGGCAGGCCGATACTGACGCCAGCAAGAGCTCCTCTGGATTCCAGCGCGCGGCATCACCACGAAATGCCGGATCGGCACTAAGTGCGACCGTGGCTTTACCTTCACCGGACAGTTCGCCGTTTCGGTCATACGCCGTGTAAGACTGCGTCCCGGCGCCGCGATTACCCGTCCAGCGCACGTTGACCTGATAATGATGCTCCCGTGTTGCCATTCGAGGCTCCTGTGAAAAGTGGTTATCGCTATTTGCGTTTATGGGCAACGGCCAGCATCGTGCGGCCCAGTTGGCGTTCGGCCTGGGCATAGTCGCGCTGTGCGACGACAACGAACAGCGCGTCCAGGATATTTAACTGCGCGATGCGCGCAGCCGCGTTTTCACCGGTCAGAGGCGAGCCCTGGGCGGTCGAGCAGATAACGGTATCGGCAAGGTTAGCCAGTGGTGAACCAATGGAATTCGTAATGGCAATGACCGGGACGCCTTGCAGCTGCGCGGCCTTCACCGCTTCGATAATGTCTTTAGTGCGGCCGGAATGTGAAATGGCGACAACCACATCCTGTTCGTTCAGTAACGCAGCCGACATCAACATCATATGCGGATCGTCGTAGGCGGCCGACCGCGTGCCGATGCGCAAAAACTTATGCACCGCATCCCGCGCGATTTGCGCCGAGCCGCCGAAGCCGTAGAAGTCTCGCTGGCGGGCGTTTGCCAGCAGCTCTGCGGCTTTTTCAAAGGCCGCCATATCCAGGATAGCCAGTGTTTCTTCAATAGCCTGAACAGAGGTGCGAAAGACCTTACTGACGATCTCACGCGTGGTATCGCTGGGAGAAAGCTCCTGATGCATTTCGGTGATGGGCAGGCGGTTATACAGGGCTGCTTTTATGCGTAACTCTTTGAAACCCTTGAAACCCAGCTTCTTTGCTGTCTTCACCACCATCGCCTCTGACATTTCGCAACGGCTGGCAATGGCTTTGATAGAGACATTCTCATCAAAATCGCTTGATAACACGGCGTGAACCAACCGGGCTTCAAGAGAAGTTAATGAGGCGATCATTAGTCGTAACCGGGGACCTATAGCACTGACATCATCAGCTCGATTACTCATGACATACCTTGTTGGATGATTATTTTTTAAATCTATCATGTCATGAGGTCCGATCGCCACGNCGCCCCATGGTCGGCATGGCGATGCATCAACAGGGTTTACAAAACTTACGCCTTTCGTGTGACAGCAGGCGCTTTATTGCGGAGCTTCCGCCGCTCAGAGAGCCACTCTTTAAGCACAACACCGCCCGATGCCACTATCAAAATCGCGCCCCACAACGCGAGCGTGATGAACTGGCTAAGATCGAGCAGAATCGAGGCGGTAGACACCAACTGCAGAATCAGCAGCGACAGAATCACGCCGCTGACCCGGCCAAATCCACCCAGCGGATCGACCCCGCCCAGTACCGCAGCCAGAATAGCGACCAGCAGGTAGCTTTCACCGTAGGCCGCATTCGCCGAATCGAAACGCGCCATCATGATAATGCCCGCGATACCGGCAAATAAGCCCGAGATCAGATAAACCCATACCAGGCTTTTGCGCGTGTTAATGCCGGAATAATGGGCCGCTCTTTCATTGGAGCCGATCATGGCAATCGATTTGCCCAGTGGGGTTTTATTGACGAAAATGCTTAACGGAATAATCGCCAGTGCAAAAATGATGAGTGCAAAAGGGATGCCAAACACCGTACCGTTGCCGATAAACACAATCGGCGCCGGAAAGCCGGAAATCACATCGCCATGGCTGAATCCGATGGCAATGCCCTTCACCGCCGTCATCGTGCCCAGCGTCGCCAGCATCGGCGGCACGCGCAGGTAGGCCACCAGCACGCCATTCAGCAAACCCACCAGCGCTGACAACACAAGGCCCAGCAGCAGTGCGCCAATTTGTAGCAGATCCCCTGATGCCCCCTGCATTTCAGGCATGAAGGTGGTCAAGGTGTAGGCGACCGTTAACGCGCACAAGTTGGCGGTGGCGATGATCGAAAGATCGATACCGCCGGAAAGCATAGGAATCATCATGGCGAGTGCAAGAAATCCCAGTTCCGGCAGCTGGAAGCCCATCGATCGCAAACCTGCCGCCGCAAACAGTTTGTCGCCTTCAAGCAGCCCAAGACCGATCACCATAACTATCAGAATAAACAGCAGCCGGACGTTGGTGGTTCCCAGCCGTTTTTCCACCTGCTCCAACACGTTGCCAGTCTGCTTCATGATATTGCTCCTTCATCGACGAGCTTGTTCTGTTTGCGGGTTTCTCTGGCCATCATGATCATAGCGGCGATGATCACCAGGCCGGTGCTNAACAACGACCAGTAAGATGAAACACCCAGCAGGATCAGGCCATTCTGCATCACTGCAATCAGCACCACGCCCAGGACGGTGCCCAGAACGGTTCCCTTACCGCCGGTCAGGCTGGCACCGCCGATGACCACCGCCGCTACCACGTCCAGTTCCCTGCCAACCAGTGCCGTCGGGGAAACCGACTGGGCAAGTTGTGCCTGAACCAGCGACGCCAGACCAGCCAGCGCCCCCATGTAGCCATAAACCAGCATATTCAGTTTGAACACGTTGAAGCCTACGCGTTGCGCGGCATCCGGGTTGCCACCGGTGGCATAGATTTGTCGGCCGGTGTTACTTCGGTTGAGCAGCAGCCACGTCAACACAAACGCCAGAACCAGAGCGATAATCTGGAAGTTCAGCGCATAGGTAGCCCCTTGCGCATCGGTATAGAACACCAGTTCAAACCCGGCGTTAAACCAGTCCGGCAGCATGAAAATGTCCTGGCCGCTGGTCACCGTCAGCAGAATGCCGAAGAAAACGTTTAGCGTTGCAATAGTGATAATCAGCGCGGAGGTCCGCAGCACGTTAACCAGCACGCCATTGATAAAACCCAGTACGATGCCCAGGCCGATAGCAACGGCAAAAATGCCCACCCAGCCCAGCCCCATATTGTTCGCTAAGGTCAGGGCGACATACTGGGTAATGGAGGCGGTGGCCGCAAAAGAGAGATCGATGCCGCCGGTAATAATCACCACCAGCAGGCCCGCAGCCATGATGCCAATAAAGGCTGTTGCGCCTGAAACGTCCAGGAGGTTTTGTAAGGTTGCGAACTCCGTGGTGAATACGGTCAGGAACACAATCATCAGGGTCATTACCGCCANCAGGCGGCATTCGTGGGTGTGAATAAANCGCGGGAGGAAATCACGCATTTACTGCCTCCTTTAATTCTTCTTCGCTGCAGCGGCCAGGGAAGTATTCCCCATTAAGCCTGCCGCCGCGCATCACTAACACCCGATCGCTGTGATAATAAATCTCGGGAATCTCATCGGAAATCATGATGATGGCGATACCGCTGGCGGCNAGTTTCCGCACGATGGCGTAAATACCGTCTTTGGCATGAATATCGACGCCCACGGTGGGGCTGTCCAGGATCAGCAGTTTGGGTTGCGTCGCCAGCCATTTTGCCAGCACCACCCGCTGCTGGTTGCCGCCTGACAGGGTTTTGACTTTGTTGTCGGGATTACCGGCTTTGATAGACAGGGAGGCAATCGCGTCGTTGACCGTTTGCTCATACAGGTCGTCACGAATGAGTCCGGCTTTGTTCACCAGCTTCTCCACTACAGAAAGCGTAATGTTAGCGCTAATGGACTGCTCCAGTACCAGGCCCAGTCCCAGACGATCTTCTGACAGATAGGCAATGCCGTGTTCAATAGCATCGCGGTTAGATCGCATTTGTACGGCATGACCGTGGAGTTTTATTTCGCCCTGATGTGGGCGCGTCAGACCAAACAGGCTCAGCGCTAATTCGGTGCGTCCCGACCCCAACAGGCCGGTGAGACCGAGAATTTCGCCACGCCGGATATCAAACGAAATATCCCGATACTCACCTTTACGGGACAAGTTGCTGACTTCGAGCACCGTTTCGGTTTGCGGTCTGTCTTTGGCAACGGATTCATAATGGAACTCTTTACCCGTCATCAGCGTGGCCAGTTTACGGTCTGACATCTCGCGGGCATCAAAGGTGCCCAGCTTCACGCCATCGCGCATCACGGTCACGCGATCGGCAATTTCCAGTACTTCATCCAGACGATGGCTGACAAAAACAATCGTGATGCCGCGCTGTTTAAGCTGCAGGGTGAGCTTCAGTAAGGCGTCCACTTCATGGCGCGTCAGGGAGGAGGTGGGTTCATCCATAATCACCAGCCGGGCATTCGCCGCCATCGCCCGGCAAATTGCCACCAGCTGACGCTGAGCAATAGAGATATCAGCCACTTTGTCATTCAGGTCGAGCGAAACGCCAATGCGCGCAACCGCTTCGGCCGCTATCTCATAAATCTTTTTCCAGTTAACCCGTTTAAAGCGGCCGGTATGCTGACCGATGGCAATGTTCTCCGCCACGGTTAAATTAGGGAACAGAGACAGGTCCTGATAGATCACCTGCACGCCCAGACGGGTGCTTTCTACTGGCGTTAGCGGCGAAACCTCATTTCCGCTAATCGTAATACGGCCACCCGGCTCGGGCTGATGTACGCCAGACATCACTTTGATCAACGTCGACTTACCGCAGCCATTCTGTCCGCACAGACAATGTACCTCGCCCTCTTCAAGCGTGAGGCTGACATCTGAAAGTGCATGCACGCCGCCGAATATTTTCGATATGCCATCGAGTTGTAAAAATACAGGCATAGCACTATCCCTTACCTAATCAGAATACGGGGAACTGGCCGGGTTCTGTTGAACCTGGCCAGCATCAGCATTGATGGTGAGAATTACAGACCGAGTTTGACGAGATCGTTAACGTTGGCTTTGGTGATCTGAAGGATGCGGTCCACCATGATCACCTTGTTTTGGTTATCCACAGTGGCTTCCCCCAAACCCGGAATGGTCATGCCGGTTTTGAATTCCGCATTATCCAGCGCGAGGCGGGCCACATCCGTCATGGCCAGCCCGGCTTCTTTCGGACTCCACAGGAAACCTTCACGAATCACACCAGACATAATGTATGCCCGCGCCTGGGAGGGAATAGTGGTCCCCACCAGGGCGATTTTTTTCTCCAGATGACGTTTTTTCAGCACGTTACCTGCACCGATCGGACCGTTCGAGCCCATCGACATAATGCCCGTCACGTTCGGATGTGCTTTCAGAATATCCTGCGTAACCCGTTCGGATTCATCGATAAAGTCCGCGCCAGGAAAGCGGTCGGCGGCCAGTTTCATATTCGGGTAGTGCTCTTTTTGGTAGGCGATAGCGGCATCGGCCCACTGATTGTGACCCGTGGTCGTCAATGTGCCGACCAGCACGACATATTCCCCTTTTTCACCCATCTCGCGCGCCAGGGCTTTCATCTGTGCTTCGCCGTAAGCTTTCGCGCTCATGAGCTCCACATCCCAGGTTTTGCCTTCCTGGTTTGGACCTTCCTGAGTGATCACCATGATGCCCGCATCACGCGCACGCTTCACGACCTGCGCTGTGACTTTGGTATCCAGCGGAACCAAACCAATCACATCAACTTTTTTGGCAATCAAATCTTCAATCAGCTTCACCTGCTGCGCAGGATCGGCTCGCGTGGGTCCCACCATTGAGGTTTTAAGATTGTTTTTTTCGCCGCCCTCTTTTAATCCCTGATTAAGGATATTGAACCAGGGCACACCGGCTTCTTTCACCACGGTCACCATGGTTTTGGTTTCGGAGGCCAGTGCGGACATGGGAAAGGCTAAACTTACTGAGACGGATAACAGCGTAGAGATGCTTAACAGTTTAATTATATTGCGGCGATTCATTTTGCTACCCCTGGTTATCATTAACATGATGAAATCTTCTCTTGTCAGAAATTGATATAAAGCGTCCGCTGCCAGCAATGACAACGGCAAATAAATAATCAACCCTGAAAAGTGGGTATTCGTAGTAATAAAAAGAGAAAATAAACTGTTCTACCGGTTAAGGGTTTTTCCCATTTTCCAAAACAAACCGCATAATTGTCCTGGTACACTCAAGAATTTACTTAAATGAATAACAAAGTAAATTACCTGCCACCAATAAAGATTCCTTCTTTGATAAAGCTCACACATTTCATTAACAAAATCGCGGCAGCGATCAAACTGAATCGTGGATCTGGGCTTCTTCATGCTGGCTTTCCTGCGCGTTAAGGTAGCCGAGCGTGATGCTGAAGCAGGCCCGTTCCCCTCCGGCCAGTGACCGCACATTCCCGGCACGCTTTTCTGCCAGATAACCTTCAACGCCGCAGGTCGCCGGCATCGCGAAGGCGCACACCTTCTGCATGTTATTCGCCAGAATCCAGCGCGTCAGAAACGGGAAGTGTTCCGGGTTATAGTTCACCGTAAAGGCATCACCTTCCGGCCGCCTGAGCATGACATGGACCTGACCATCCTCGGCTTTACGCAGATTTTTGATGTAGAAAACCAGTTCAGGATCGGGCTGCAACTCAGCGTTAAGCACTTCTGTGCTGGCGGGATCGTGCCTGAGCTGCTCAAGCCTTGCCAGATAGGCATCATTCGCTTTCACGATGGCCGGTACTGACGAACGGATCACCGTGTCGGCCGCCGTAAAGGCCGCAGGCTGAATGATGCGAGCGCCTTCGACATAGGCAAAGTTAGCATGGCACATGTACATCAGATCCATGGGATTGCGCGACAGGTTCTCTACCTCCATGCACACTTCAAAGGTCGCGCTGTCCGGACGGATAACCACCCGCGGCTGGGCCAGATAATGGTCACCAAATCCCATCAGGTATTCACGCTCACTCACCAGTGCCAGCCACGGCCCCTGCGCATCCTCGCCCGTTTCAATACGTGCCCGCTGCATAGGTGCAACAGGCATTTCACCGTGCAGAGCGTGCGTGTCTTCCGCTGTGGGGTTACCGTTGCGCAGCAGCCCTGAGTGATACATAAAGCAGCCGTAGGTGCCGACAATATCGCTGGCAGGACGTGGCTCGGTAAAACGGCTTTGCATTGTCAGGTCAACGCCATCAAACATGGCCTGCCAGATCATCTGACCAAAATAAGGAAGCACCACCAGATGACC
>JGI24739J22299_10000276_pt1 | contig 17212 bp, 17 predicted proteins | sample KBSCornC5_FD_22299 | JGI IMG/M metagenome (IMG submission 22299)
CGAGCGTGCCGGTGTCCGCGCGAAGCTGATCGAGCGAGCCGGTGAGATCGATTTCGACTGGCTGGATGGCGTCACGACGCTCGGCATCACCGCCGGTGCTTCCGCGCCCGAGATACTGGTGCGCGAGGTCGTCGATCTTCTCGCGACGCGCTTCACCGTCAGCGAGGAGCAGGTCGAGATCACGTCGGAAACGATGCTGTTCAAACTCCCCCGCACCCTCGCCGCCGCCTGAGCCCCCATGGCCGTCTACACTCAGGTTTCCGCAGAGGAGATGGCCGCCTTCCTCGCCCGCTACGATGTGGGCGAACTGGTCTCCGCAAAGGGCATTGCCGAGGGCGTAGAGAACAGTAATTTCCTTGTCGACACAGATAGAAGCCGATTCATCCTCACACTCTATGAGAAGCGAGTCGATGCCGGCGACCTGCCCTTCTTCATGGCGCTGCTCGATCACCTCGCCGACCGGAAGCTGCCCGTCCCCCGTGCCCTGCGTGATCGCGACGGCGTGCAGATCCAGACGGTCGCGGGCCGCCCCGCTTGCCTGATCGAATTCCTGCCCGGCATCTCGGTAACCCACCCCACCAACGCGCAGGCCCGTGCCACCGGCGAGGCGCTGGGCGCGATGCACCTCGCGCTCGCCGATTTCGATATGGAGCGCCCCAACACGCTGGGGCCGGCAGGCTGGAAGGCGCTGGCGGAACGCTGCGGCCGTGATCTCGACCAGATCATGCCTGGCTTCGCCGACCGCGTCGCCGCCGAGCTTGCGGTGATCGACCAGCATTGGCCAGACGCGCTGCCCCACTCGGTGATCCACGCAGATCTCTTCCCCGACAATGTGCTCACCCATCATGATGCCGTGACCGGCGTCATCGATTTCTACTTCGCGTGCAGCGAGATCAGGGCCTGGGATCTGGCTGTCACCCACACCGCATGGTGCTTCGAGAATGACGGCACCGGCTTCGATCCGGCCCGCGCCGCTGCACTGGTCGCAGGCTATGAAAGCAGGATGCCGCTCCTTCCCGAGGAGCGCGCCGCCTTCCAGATTCTCGCGCGGGGTGCCGCCCTACGCTTCACCCTCACCCGCGCCTGGGACTGGCTCAACACGCCGGCCGATGCGATGGTGACCCGCAAGGATCCCCTCGCCTTCCTCCGCCGGCTCGATTTCTACGCCGACGCCGATCCCGTCCAGTTGCTCGGCCGATGACCACGGCATTGCAGCATGTCGCGATAGCCACCGACGGCGCGTGCAAGGGCAATCCCGGCCCCGGCGGCTGGGCCGCACTGCTCCAGTTCGGTGATCGCGAGCTGGAACTGTCCGGCGGCGAAGCGCTCACCACCAACAACCGCATGGAGATGATGGCCGCGATCCGGGGACTTGAGGCGCTCAAGCGGCCTTGTCAGGTCACGCTGTCCACCGACAGCAAATATGTCCTCGACGGTATCACCAAATGGATCCACGGCTGGCAACGCAACGGCTGGCGCACCGCCGACAAGAAGCCGGTCAAGAATGCCGATCTCTGGCAGTTNCTNGTCGCCGCCACGGCCCCGCACAAGATCCAGTGGAAATGGGTGAAGGGCCATGCCGGCCACGCGGAAAATGAGCGCGTCGACGAGCTGGCCTGCGCCGAGGCTTTGAAGTTCGCCCAAAATTGAACGTCATCCCAGCGAAAGCTGGGATCTCACTTTAACTCTTCCGGAAAATGAGATTCCAGCTTTCGCTGGAATGACGAAATTAAAAGCGTCCCGGCGAATAACGCGCGACATCGATGCCTCGCACCGCATCGGGCAAGGTCCGATCCAGCAACAATGCCGCCCCAATATCCGCTGCGGCTGGCGCGGTCTGGATACCGAAACCGCCCTGTCCCGCGAACCAGAAGAACCCTGGAGCCTTGCCATCGAATCCATAGACCGGCGCACGGTCGGGCGCGAAGCTCCGCAACCCCGCCCAGCTATGCTCCGGCCTCACGATGCGCCAGTCGAACGCCCGTTCGAAGCGATCGATGGCGACCGCGATATCCATTTCTTCCGGCGCGGCATCGCAAGCAGCCGTGGGCACTTCATCATGCGGCGACAACCACAATCGTCCGCCCGCCTCCGGCTTGATGTAAAAGCTGCCCCGCACGTCGATCGTGAGCGGCAGATCAGCCGAAGCAGCCGGGTCCATGATCAATTGAACCACGGTGCGTCGAAAGGGCGAGATATCGATTGTGGAAGCGCCCGCCATCGCCCCGATCAGGCCGGCCCATGCGCCGGCTGCATTGACGATAATCGANGCGCTGACAGCATCTGANCGTGTCCCGATTGTCCAACGGCGTTCATCATGTGTCAGCGACACGACTTCCGCATTTGTCAGCAGGCGAGCACCGCTGGCTTTCGCTAATTTCAGATAATGAGCGTGAAGCGCGGCAACGTCGATGTCCTGGCAGCTGGGTTCAAGCACGCCAGCGCGCCATTCCGGCCTGAGAGCAGGAATGATCCGTTCGATTTCTCCGCGCCCCACCCGCTCCAGCAGCACGCCGCTCTCCGCGAATTCCTCTAGGAACGCGTCGAGCAGCGCTTCATCCTCTTCCCGCCCGATCGACAGCGATCCGCGCGGCTTGAGGAAACCCGCTCCCGCGAGAAAGGCGTGGGAGGCCGTCGTCAACGGCTGAATGGCTGGGCCGCCATAGGTTTCCGACCAGAAAGCGGCCGATCGCCCCGTCGCGTGATATCCTGGGTTCGATTCGGCCTCGATCACCACGACATCGGCCGCATCACCGATCGCGGCCGCCAGACTGGCCCCAGCCATACCGGCGCCGATGATGGCGATATCCGCCGTGATCATGTGTTGTTTCGTCCGATCGAAATCAGGAAATCCTTGATGTCCGCTAGGGCGCGCAAGCGGATCGCGTCAACTTCGCGCAGGATCTCATGCTCCGAATCTGGATAGGACACGATCCGCGCGCCGGGCAGGCGTCGGGCGGCTTCCCTGATAGCCGGTGCCTGCACAAGCCGGTCGCGATCGGCACAGAGCAACAGGATCGGAGTGCCCACGGTTTCAAGCACGCCCGGCCCGAACAGCTCGGCAATCGAATCCCAGCTGTCACGAAGCCAACCCCAGGTCGGTGGGCCAACATCGAGCATCGGATCCTGCGAGCGCCACCACAGTTCGTCCTCGAACCGCTCTCTGCTGTGGGTGAGATTCCGCTGGCGATGGCCGCTGCCCTTGTCCTCGGACCAGGCAAGCTCCTCGGTCCAGCCGATCGCGCAGAATAATCGCGCGATCACACGCCCGAGCTTTTCCGGGATCATCCCGCTATTCAATCCCAGCATCGGCGAAACCAGCACTAGACCGTCCACGCTGGGCGCCCGCTCGATCAATAGCCGNAGTGCCAGATGGCCGCCCATCGAGTGGCCGATCAGGTGATGCGGGCCGGGCGTGCGCGCCAGCCAATCTCCGCAATATTCAGCGAAATCCTCAACCAGCCGGGCATAGGGCGGACTATGCCCGATTCGGCCGTCCTCCAGCATCCGGCCGGAGCCCCCCTGTCCGCGCCAGTCGAATCCCTCGACCGCCCAGCCCTGCCGCCGCAGATCATCGAATATCTCGATATATTTCTCGATAAAATCGGCTCGCCCGGTCTGGAACAGCAAGCTGCCGCGCGGCGCGCTTCCCGGAGCGGGCAGAACACTGAAATGCCGCAGCCGCCAGCCGTCGGCCGCCGCCCACTGCCCGATTTCCAGCCAGCCGGGCCGCACGCGGCGATCGATTTCCTGCAATTCCATGTGCTCTGGTTACTTTTTGGTAAGTGACACCGTCTAGTCTTAACGCATGTTCGGGGGAGCAAGCTATCTGATCGCAGCATTGCTGGCGATCGCGCTGATGCGCGCGGCCTGGGGAGATCTTCAGAGCCGCACCATTCCCAATTGGCTTAATGTCGCGATCGCGGCGGGCGCCCCGCTCTGGTGGTGGGCGAACGGCTGGGGGCTCTGGCCCGATGTGGCGATCCAGCTCGGATTCGCCGCCGGCATCTTCGTCATCTTCGCCTTCTGCTTCGCGATCGGCGCGATGGGTGGCGGCGACGTCAAGCTGATCACTGCGCTCAGCCTGTGGCTGCCCTTTGTGGCGCTTATGCAAATGCTGTTCGTCATGGCCGTGCTGGGCGGGGTCGTGACGCTGGTAACACTGGTGATTCATAAACTTCGCAAGCGCTCCGGCCCGCCCGAGGTGCCCTATGGCGTAGCCATCAGCATTGCTGGGGTCTGGGTGCTCGCGAACGATCTATTAACCATTCCTGGTNCATAAGCCGGNTTTGACCACGGACCTCATCGAAAGCGACTGGTGTCATGGACGTTAAGAAAATAGCCCTTCTGGTCGGCGCGCTCGTACTGGCGCTCGTTTCGGCCTTCATGGCCAAGAGCATGTTCGGCAGCGCAGGCACGCAGGAAGCAAGTGCCGCGGCGCCGCAGCCGGTTGTGCCGGACGGGCCGGAAATCCTCGTCGCCACCAAGGCGTTGCAGGTCGGTACGATCATCGATCCGGAAAGCTTCCGCTATCAGCCCTGGCCGAAGGACCTCATGAAGAGCGCCTATTTCGTGAAGGGCGAGGCCGATCCGGCCGCGCTCGCCGGCACTGTCGTCCGTTACCAGATCACCGCTGGCCAGCCGCTCACCAACGGCGCGCTCGTGAAGCCCGGCGATCGCGGCTTCCTCGCCGCGGCGCTTGGCCCGGGCATGCGTGCCATCACCGTTCCCGTTTCGGCGCAGAGCAGCGTCGCCGGCTTCGTCTTCCCGGGCGACCGGGTCGATCTGATGCTGACGCAGGACGTCACCGGCGGCGGCGACGGACCCGCGCTCAAGGCGACCGAGACCATCATCAGCAATCTGCGCGTGCTCGCCACCGACCAGCGCACCGACAACAAGACCGATGACCAGGGCAACACCCAGGTCGTCACCTTCTCGACCGTCACGCTCGAAGTGACGCCGAAGATCGCGGAGAAGATCGCGGTCGCCCAGTCGATGGGCTCGCTGTCGCTGGCGCTGCGCTCGATCGCGGACAACACCCAGGAACTCGAGCGCGCGATTGCCGCCGGCGAAGTCGATGTGCCCAAGGGCACTGATCCGAAGGCCGAGAAGAGCATGATGCTCGCCATCGCCTCGCACCCGAACGACCAGAATACCACCGTCACCGTCGGCGGAGACGTGTCGCGCTTCCAGCGCCGCAGCGTCCCCGCCAAACCGCAACAGGCCGGACCAGGCGCTGGCGGCGTCGCCCCGCAGGGCCCGTCCGTCCGCGTTGCGCGTGGCAATGCAGTCGAATTCGTTGCCGTGGGGGGCAAGTAACATGATGTTCAAATCCATGAAGCGCAGCGGCACCGCGATCGCGCTGATCGCGGCCTCGCTGGGGGCAAGCCTGATCGCACCCGCCGGTGCGCCGGTGGTGGCGGCTCCGAACAGCCAGCCGACCGAGACGGTCACGCTCTCCGTGGGCCGCGGCCAGCTCGTGAAGCTCTCCGCGCCGATGGCGGACCTGTTCGTCGCGGACAACAACATCGCCGATGTGCAGGTGCGCTCGCCCACCCAGATCTACATCTTCGGCAAGGGCCCCGGCGAGACCACCGTCTACGCCACCACGAAGGGCGGCGCGGTCGTCTATTCGGCCAGCGTCAATGTCGGCACCAATCTCAACAGCGTCGGCGCGATGCTGAAGCTCGCCATGCCGGAAGCCGCGATCACCGCGACCCCGATGAACGGCCTGGTGCTGCTCACCGGAACCGTCGCCGCACCCGGTGATGTCGAGGAAGCACAGCGCCTCGTCCAGGCCTTCGTCGGTGACAAGATGCAGGTGGTCAGCCGCCTCAAGACCGCGACCCCGATGCAGGTCGCGCTTCATGTGAAGATCGCTGAAGTCAGCCGTGATCTGGTCAAGCAGGTGGGTGTCAACCTCCTGTCCCGCGACACGACCGGCGGCTTCCTGTTCGGCATCGCGCAGGGCCGCAACATCGGCACGATCGGCAACCAGGATCTCTCCGGCCTGCCCAAGCTCGACGCATCGTCCATCTTCGGCCTGCCCAGCGGTTCGTTGAGCCTGCCGTTCGATCCGACCACGGGCCAGTTCATCGCCAAGCCGGGCACCCTGTTCGATCTCAAGAATCTGGGCGTCTCGGGCAAGACCGCGATCGGCGCCGCCGGCCACATCTTCGGTCTGGATCTCGCCGCCGCGATCGATCTCGCCGAAACCGACGGCATGGTGACCACGCTCGCGGAACCGAACCTGACGGCGCTCTCGGGCGAAACCGCCAGCTTCCTCGCCGGTGGCGAAATCCCGATCCCGATTTCGGAAGGCCTCGGCACCGTCTCGGTGAACTACAAGCAATATGGCGTCAGCCTCGCCTTCACGCCGACGGTGCTGGCCGACGGCCGCATCTCGATGCGCGTCCGCCCGGAAGTGTCGCAGCTCACCAGCGCCGGTTCGGTGACGCTCAACAACTTCACCATCCCGGGCATCTCGACACGCCGCGCGGAAACGACCGTGGAGTTGGGTTCGGGCCAGAGCTTCATGATCGGCGGCTTGCTCAGCAATTCGCACAACAACTCGATCGACAAGGCGCCTTTCCTGGGTGACCTGCCGATCCTCGGCTCGCTGTTCCGTTCGAACAACTTCCGCCGTCAGGAAAGCGAGCTGGTGATCATCGTGACGCCGTATCTGGTGAAGCCGGTCTCGGCCAACCAGATCGCGCTGCCGACCGATGGCTACAAGGGCCCGACCGATGCCGAGCGTCTGCTCATGGGCCAGACCTTCTCGGGCAAGACCGGCCAGCAGCGACCGATGCCGAGCACGGCAGCGCCGGTCACCAAGCCGACCATCGGCTCGGCCGCTCCGCTCCAGCCGAAGGAGCAGCAGGCGCGCGGCGATGACCGCGCACCCGCGCCCCGCAAGGCCGACGCGAAGAAGTCATCGCAAACCACCGCTTCTGCCGATCCCGGCTTCTCGTTCAATTGAGGGTCGCGATCATGATGGAGACTAAAGCCATGCGTGCCTCCTACACCACCCTCGCGCTTGCGGCGGCCCTGGCGCTCGGCGCCTGCGGCCCGGTCAATCGCGGGCTGGAATCAGCCAACCAGCCGGTGGTTCAGCGCACCGACTATGTGTTCGACGTCGGCAGCTACGGTGTAACGCCAAGCGAAGAGCGCCGCCTTGCCGACTGGTTCGATGCGCTTCAGCTTCGCTACGGCGACCGCGTCTCGATCGACAGCCATGGCTCGGATGATAGCTCGCGCGCGGCGATCGCGGCGGTGGCCGCCCGCTATGGCATCCTGCTTTCGGACACCGCTCCGGTGACTCAAGGGTCGGATCAGCTCACGGGCGTCCGCGTGGTCGTCAGCCGCAGCACCGCCAGCGTGCCCAATTGCCCGAACTGGGATCGTGCGGCACAGCCGGAATTGGCGGCCTCGGGCATGTCCAACTTCGGCTGCGCGACCAATACCAACCTGGCCGCGATGGTCGCCGATCCGGCCGACCTCATCCAGGGCCGCAACGCGGGCCACAACGACCCGCAGGTGATCAACCGCGCGATCAAGGCGTATCGCGAGAAAGATCCCACGGGCAAGGGCGAACTCAAGCAAGAGAGCGCGAAGGGCGGAGGCAACTGATGAACGCACCATTTAAGATCCACGGAGCTGCCGCCCGCGAAGCCTTCACCGCGTTCGTCTGCGATGATGCGACCGCCGAGCTGCTGAAGCCGATCGCGACCGAGAATGGCTGGGATCATGGCCGCATCAACAAGGGCGGCCTGCGCAACGCGGTGCAGACCCTGTCGGTTTCCGCGAGCCCGAACATCCTGTTCGTCGACCTCTCGGAATCAGGCGATCCGCTCAACGACATCGGCTCGCTTGCCGAAGTGTGCGAGCCCGGCACGGTGGTGATCGCCACCGGTCTGGTCAACGACGTCCGCCTCTATCGCGACCTCGTCAACAGCGGCATCCAGGATTATCTGCTCAAGCCGCTGAACCCCGAGCAGCTGCGCGAGGCTTTCAATCAGGCACAGATGATCCTCGCTGGTCCGCGCGCCAGCGAAGCGGTTGTCGATCGCCCGCATATGATGGCGGCGTTCATCGGCGTGCGCGGCGGCGTCGGCGCGTCCACCCTCGCCTCCTCGGTCGCCTGGCAGCTCAGCGACAAGCAGAGCCGCTCGACCGCCCTGCTCGACCTCGACGTCCACTTCGGCACCGGCGCACTGACGCTCGATCTCGAACCCGGCCGCGGCCTGACCGATGCCATCGAGAATCCCGGCCGTATCGACGGCCTGTTCATCGAGCGCGCGATGGTGAAGGCCAATGACAAGCTGTCCGTGCTCTCCGCCGAAGCGCCGATCAATCAGCCGATGATGAGCGACGGCACTGCCTTCTTCCAGCTCCAGGAGGAGATGAAGCAGGCGTTCGAATGCACCGTCATCGATCTGCCGCGCACGATGCTGATCCAGCATCCGCACCTGCTGTATGATGTACAGACCGCTGTCGTCGTCACCGAGTTCACCCTCGCCGCGACCCGCGACACGATCCGCATCCTGAGCTGGCTCAAATCGAACGCGCCGCAGGCGAACGTGATGGTAGTCGCAAACCGCGTATCGGCCACGGCGCCCGGCGAGATCACCCGCAAGGATTTCGAAAGCTCGATCGAGCGCACCGTCGATGTGGTGATCCCGCTCGACGTCAAGCTGGCGACCCAGGCTGCCAAGCTCGGCAAACCGCTGATCGAGGTTGCTAAGTCGACCAAGGTCGGTCAGGCGATCCAGGACATCTCCGGCCGTCTGGTGGTCGCGGCGGAAAGCGGAGACAAGCAAGCCAAGGCAACCGGCAAGTCGCTGCTCGGCAAGCTCGCCGAACTGAAGACCAAGATCCCGAGCAAGAAAACGAAGGCCGCCTGATATGGTGGGCGCGACGCCCTTCGTGATCTTCCCGCTCCTGTTCGGGGCGATGATCCTGCTCGTCTATTTCGCGCTGGCAACGCCCGCCAATGCGAAGGCGCAGTCACGCCGCCTCGAATCGCTCAAGGTTCGCCATGGCGGCGGCGGTGCGCCGACGGCGATGGAAGCCCAGATGCGCCGCATCCTGGCTTCACGCGAGACGAAGCTCGACACCTGGTTCATGCAGTTCGTGCCCAAGCCCGAGCTGCTGCGCAAGCGCATCGCCATGACCGGAAAGAGCTGGACGCTCACCCATTATGCGTCCGCTGCTATCGCCATCACGATCGTAGTCGCCGGTGCTCTCATCTTCAAGGGCATGCCGATCGTCCTTGCCCTGCTGGTCGGGGCCTTCGTCGGGATCGGCCTGCCGCATATGGTGATCGGATCGCTGGTCAAGCGCCGCGTCAACGCCTTCACCACCAAATTCCCTGATGCGATCGAGCTGCTCGTGCGCGGCCTGCGTTCGGGCCTTCCGATTTCCGAGACGATCTCGGTCGTGGCGCAGGAAGTGCCCGGCCCTGTCGGCTTTGAATTCCGATCGATTTCCGACAAGATGAAAATCGGCAAGACAATGGATCAGGCATTGCAGGAAACTGCCGATCGCCTGGGCACGCCTGAATTCCAGTTCTTCTGCATCACCCTCGCCATCCAGCGCGAGACCGGCGGCAACCTCGCCGAGACGCTGTCGAACCTCGCCGATGTGCTGCGCAAGCGCATGCAGATGAAGCTCAAGATCAAGGCGATGTCGTCCGAATCCAAGGCCTCGGCCTATATCATCGGCGTGCTGCCTTTCATCGTGTTCGGCCTGATCCTCGTGATCAACCCGCCCTACATGATGAGCTTCTTCACTGATCAACGGCTCATGGTAGCCGGCGGCTGCGGCCTGATCTGGATGTCGATCGGCGCCTTCATCATGAAACAGATGATCAACTTCGAGATCTGACGGGGACACGAGCGAACATCATGCCAGGCACCGGTCCCAAGATCCTCGGTATCGACGTCATCATGGTGGCGACCGGCCTCAGCGCCGTCGCCGTCCTGCTGCTGATCTACGCGCTCTACATGGCGACGACGGTACGCGATCCGATGGCCCGCCGCGTCAAGGCGCTCAACGATCGCCGCGAACAGCTGAAGGCCGGCATTACCGCCTCGCGCACCAAGCGGCGTGCCTCGATCACGGGCAACACGAACCAGTCCACCGATCTGATGCGGGGCCTGCTGAACAAGCTCAAGGTTCTGCAGGACAGCCAGCTCCAGACCACGCAGCTCAAGCTGATGCAGGCCGGCATCCGTTCGAAGGATGCCGCCGTCGCGGTGATCTTCTTCCGGATGGTGATGCCGATCGTGATCGGCTCGATCATGATCCTGTTCGTCTATCTGCTCGACTGGTTTCCGGACTGGTCGGCGCTCAAGAAATATATGGTCGTCGCCGGCTCGCTCATCGGCAGCTACAAGGCGCCGGACATCTGGCTCAAGAACGTGATCACCAAGCGCACCTCCGCCATCCGCAAGGGCCTGCCCGACGCGCTCGACTTGCTCGTGATCTGCGCCGAAGCCGGCCTGACCGTGGATGCCGCGTTCGCTCGCGTTTCCCGTGAACTTGGCCGCGCCTATCCTGAGCTGGGGGACGAATTCTCTCTCTGCGCGATCGAGCTGAGCTTCCTCACTGAGCGCCGCCAGGCGTTCGAGAACCTCGCCCGCCGTATCGATCTCGATGCCGTGCGCGGCGTGGTCACGACGATGATCCAGACCGAAAAATACGGCACCCCGCTCGCCAGCGCGCTGCGCGTCCTGTCCGCCGAGTTCCGCCACGAGCGCATGATGCGCGCTGAAGAAAAGGCAGCACGCCTCCCCGCGATCATGACGGTGCCGCTGATCTGCTTCATCCTGCCGGTGCTGTTCGTCGTGATCCTCGGCCCCGCGGCCTGCTCGATCTCCGACAATTTCGTGAAGTAAGTCAGACTTCTAAACTTCGTCATGCTGAACTTGTTTCAGCATCCACCAAGCCACTTGCCGCAGCGCCCGCTGGACAGTGGATGCTGAAACAAGTTCAGCATGACGGAAGCTGTCAGTTCGTGTGGGCATGATCTAAAGGTCGGCGCTATGACCCGCCAATCAGCCCCCGCCGCGCTGCGCAACCGCGACCCGATCCTCGAAATCCTGCGCCCCGCCCTGCCCGAACGCGGCCTGGTACTCGAGATCGCCAGCGGCACCGGCGAGCATGTCATCCACTTCGCAACCGCGCTCTCCGGACTCAAATGGCAGCCGTCCGATCCCAATCCCGACTCGCGTACCTCGATCGCCGGATGGATCGAAGCGGAAGGACTGGCCAATGTCCGCCCACCCATCGATCTGGATGTCCATAACCGCCCCTGGCCGGTCGCCGATCTTGCCGCGATCCTGTGCATCAACATGATCCACATCAGTCCGTGGACAGCGACCGAAGCGTTGATGGCCGAAGCCGGCGCGCAATTGCCATCGGGCGGGCTGCTCTATCTTTACGGACCCTACAGGCAGGCGGCGGTCCCCACCGCACCGAGCAACATTGCCTTCGACGCGAGCCTGCGGCAGAGGAATGCCGATTGGGGGCTGCGTGATCTTGAAACGGTTGTCGAGCTGGCGGCGGCATCGGGCCTGATGCTCGAACGCACGGTGACGATGCCAGCGAACAATCTCTCGGTCCTGCTCAGGCGAAAGTGAAGCATCCCGTGACCGCCACCGTTCACGACAATGACGACCTCAAGGCGCTGATCCGCACGATCCCGGACTATCCCAAGCCGGGGATACTTTTCCGCGATATCAGCACCCTCCTGCTCGACGGCGTGGCCTTCCGCACGACGATCGATCGCATCGCTGACCGTGTTTCGGGCCGACCCATCCAGCTGGTCGCGGGCATCGAAGCGCGTGGGTTCCTCGTCGCCGCGGCACTGGCGTACAAGCTGGGCGCCGGCACGCTGCTGCTTCGCAAGCGCGACAAGCTCCCCGGCATTTGCTTGGGCATAGACTATAGTCTGGAATATGGCATGGACCGGCTGGAGATCCACGCCGATGCCTGCCAGCAAGGCGCAAATGTTCTTCTGGTCGATGACCTGCTCGCGACTGGCGGCACCGCCCTCGCCGCCGCCACGCTGCTCAGGAATGTTGGCGCAACGCTGGTCGGCACCGCGTTCATCGTCGACCTGCCCGATCTGGAGGGGTCGGCCCGGCTGCGCGATGCGGGGCTTGCCGTCGATACCCTCATCGAATTTCCGGGGCATTGAACATGACCGTTATCAAGAAGATCGGCATCATTTCTGGCGTTGCATTCGAACTCGAATCGTTCGTTCCCAGCAAGGGCGATACGGTAGAACTTGCCGGCCTCGGCGTGCGCACGTTGAGCCATGCCGGCAAGCAGATATTGCTGGCCTGCGAGGGAATCGGCAAGGTTGCCGCCGCGACCACCGCGTCGGTGCTGGCGGTGGCGGGCAAGGTCGATCTGCTGATGGTGATCGGCACGGCGGGCAAGATCGGCACGCGCCCGGAAACTTTGTTCAAGATTACCAATGCTTTCGAATCTGATTATGGCGCGCGGCGGGAAGATCGTTTCGTGCATTATTCAGCCGGCAGCGTCCCCATCGGCCCCGCCAAGCTGCACTTCTACGAAGCGATGCTGACCCCGAAGCTCGACCTGCCGCCGGCGCGGATCGCCACCAGCGATTCCTTTGTCGAGTCGGCCAGCCATGCCGCCTATCTGCGCGACACCTTCTCAGCCGATCTGGTCGATATGGAAACAGCGGCGGTTGCCCATGTCGCCTCGCGCCNACGCCTGCCCTGGTGCGCGATCAAGTCGACGACCGACGAGGCCAATTCCGAAAGCGCGGTCGANTTCCACGCCAATCTTGCCGCCGCCGCCCGTGCCGCCGCGGAGGCCGCAGAGAATTTTATCGCCGGGCTTTGAGACCCGGCGACCAGCCGGGCGACGCCAGTTCAAACCCGTCGAAGCTGAACCCNGGCACGACCACGCACGCGACGAGCGCCCAGCCATCGCGCGCTTCNGCTGCCTGCCATTCACCGGGCCGCACCAGATGCTGGGGCCGCTGCCCCGTCAGCACGTCCCCGCCAAGCGTGATCGTCGATGGCTCCCCGACGTCGCCCGACGCTGTCCGCAGCAGGATCGGGCTGCCGGCATGAAACAGCCACATCTCCGCCGCGTCTACGCGATGCCAGTGCGATTTCTGCCCCTGCTCCAGCAGGAACAGGATCGCCGTGGCGGCATCGCGCTCGCCCGGTCGAGGCGCCTCGGCGCGCCACGTCTCGCGAAACCAGCCGCCCTCCGGATGCGGCGCAAGATCCAGTTCCGTGATGATCTGCCGGGCGTCGTCCATTGTCGTCCAATAAGGCGATGCCCCGCGCTTGCCTACTGAGTCCGACCGTTGGGATAGGCCCCTTGCAGCACTTCGTTGAAATGCCGCCGGATCGCATCGGTGCATTCGCAGGCAGAGCGCTGCAATGCGCCGACGTCGCGCACTATGAACCCGCCCCGGCGCGTCTCGATGATGCCCTCGGATTGAAGCGATTTCAGCACGCGGTTCACATAGCTTCGCCCGACCCCCAGCATCTCGGCCAGTTCGTCCTGGGTCATCCTGACATGGTCGCGCCCCGTGCGGTCCACCGCCGCCAGGATCCAGCGAGACGTGCGCTGCTCGATCGTATGGACCGCNTTGCAGGCCACCGACTGAAAGATCTGCGCCACCAGACAATCGGCATAGCGCGCGAACAGATGCCGCAAGCTGGGCGAGCGCATCTTGATGTCCTCGAGCTGATGGGAATCGATCCGCAAAAACGCATCGCCCTCCTGCACCGACATGCGCGAGAAGGACGGCAGCGATCCGTTGCTCACGATCCCGCCGGCCACCCCTTCGCGGCCAACCAGCCCCGTCTCCACATTACGCCCGTCCTGCATCATCACCGTGAAGGAGATCATGCTCGAACCACATGGAAAATAAGCGAAACGCACATTGTCGCCCGGCTCGTAGATCACCGTGCCGGCCGGCCCGGTCCAGCGCTGGAAATGGGGCCTGAGCAGCGAAAGGTCCTCAACGCTCAACAGGCGCAGCAGGTTGTTGGCAGTCCAACTCTCATGGATGTGGTCGTTCACAGAGGTCCCTTGAAGCCAGGATCGTTACGGGCGTGTAGCCCACATCTGGATAGAGAAATGTCCAATAGTGCTCAGAGTTCCCTGGAACCGCGCCTGGACTAATTTCGATTAGTGTCTTTGTTTCGGATCGGGAACGGAGGGGGCTTCACGCGCGTACGCGCGCGAGGGGCTGGCGCTTTGTCCGACCCTCCGCTAGGGCGGTCAAAATATCGTAATAAGATATTGCTCATTCTCATCTGAATAACGGAATCCCCCTTGGCCAGCGCACCCCCGACGATCGAACCCAGCGACATTTCTCCGATCTCGATCGTGGACGAAATGAAGTCGAGCTATCTCGACTATGCGATGTCGGTGATCGTCGCCCGCGCGCTGCCGGACGTGCGCGACGGCCTTAAGCCGGTCCACCGCCGCATCCTCTACGCCTCGGACGAAGGCGGCTTCGTCCCCGGCCGCCCCTATCGCAAATCGGCCAAGATCGTCGGCGACGTGATGGGCAACTATCACCCGCATGGCGACGCNGCTATCTACATGGCGCTNGCCCGTTTGGCCCAAGACTGGTCGATGCGCGTCATGCTCGTCGACGGCCAGGGCAATTTCGGCTCGATCGATCCCGATGCCCCCGCATCGATGCGGTACACCGAAGCGCGGCTCTCCAAGGCGGCGATGACGCTGCTGGAGGATCTCGACAAGGACACCGTCGATTTCACGCCGAACTATGACGGCTCCCGCAGCGAGCCGCAGGTCCTCCCCGCGCGTTTCCCCAACCTGCTGGTCAACGGTGCAGGCGGCATCGCGGTCGGCATGGCGACCAACATCCCGCCGCACAATCTCGGCGAGGTCATCAAGGCCTGCAAGGCCTATATCGAGAATCCCGGCGTCACGATCGATGAGCTGATCGAACATGTCCCCGGCCCCGATTTCCCGACCGGCGCGATGATCCTCGGCCAGGGCGGCGCCCGCGCGGCCTATCACACCGGCAAGGGTTCGATCATGATGCGCTCGCGTCATGTGGTCGAGGAAGGCCGGGGCGACCGCCGCTCGATCGTCCTGACCGAAATCCCCTATCAGGTCGGCAAATCCGGCCTGGTCGAAGGCATCGCCGAAGCCGCCAAGGACAAAAGGATCGAGGGCGTCAGCGACATCCGCGACGAATCCAACCGCCTCGGCATCCGCATCGTCATCGATCTGAAGCGAGACGCAACGCCCGAGGTTGTCCTCAACCAGCTCTGGCGCCATACGCAGGCGCAATCCAGCTTCCCGGCCAACATGCTCGCCATCCGTGGCGGCCGCCCGGAAACGCTGACGCTGCGCGACATCATCGAGAGCTTCGTCAAGTTCCGCGAGGAGGTCATCACCCGCCGCTCGAAGTTCGAGCTNAACAAGGCGCGCGAGCGGGCGCACATCTTGCTCGGCCTCGTCATCGCGGTCACCAATCTCGACGAAGTCGTCCGCATCATCCGCGCCGCCTCGAATCCCACCGAAGCGCGCCTCAGCCTGCTCGCCCGCGAATGGCCGATCGCCGAGATCGCCAGCTATATCGCACTGGTCGAAGCGGTCGAACATGAGGTCGAAGGCGACACCTACAAGCTCAGCGACACGCAGGTCCGCGCCATTCTCGACCTGCGCCTCCACCGTCTCACCGCGCTCGGCCGCGACGAGATCGGCGACGAGCTTGCCAAGCTGGCCGCATCGATCGCCGAGCTTCTGGAAATCCTCTCCAACCGCAAGCGTCTCTACGAGATCATGGTCGAGGAACTCGACGCGATCGACGCCGAATTCTCGACCCCGCGCCGCACCCTCATCGCCCCCGCCGCCGACGGCATCGACGACGAGGATCTGATCGAGCGCGAGGAAATGGCCGTCACCATCACGCTGGGCGGCTATATCAAGCGCACGCCGCTCGACGCCTATCGCGCCCAGCGGCGCGGCGGCAAGGGCCGCTCCGGCATGGCGACCAAGGACGAGGACGCCATCACCAAGCTGTTCGTGGCGAGCACCCATACGCCGGTCCTCTTCTTTTCGACCCACGGCAAGGTCTATCGCATGAAGGTCTGGCGCCTGCCCGAAGGCGCCCCGCAGGCGCGCGGCCGGCCGATGATCAACCTGCTCCCGCTGGCCGAGGGCGAGACCATCTCGACCGTGCTGCCGCTGCCCGAGGACGAGAATGAGTGGAAGAATCTCCACGTCGTCTTCGCAACCGCCCATGGCGGCGTCCGCCGCAACAGCATGGACGCCTTCTCGAACGTGCCCAGCAACGGCAAGTTCGCGATGCGCTTCGACGAGGACGCGACCGATCGCCTGATCGGCGTCGCCCTGCTGACCGAGGCGGATGATGTCCTGCTCGCCACCCGCGAAGGCAAGGCGATCCGCTTCGAGGCGACCGCCGTCCGCGAATTCCAGAGCCGCACGTCGACCGGCGTGCGCGGCATCACCCTCAAGGGCGACGACGAGGTCATCTCGCTCTCGATCCTGCGCGGTTCCGACGCCACCACCGACGAACGCGAAGCCTATCTCCGCGCCGCGCCGTGGAAGGAGAATGAGAACGAGCCCACCCTCTCCCCCGAGCGCATGAAGCAGCTTGAGGAAGAGGAGGATTTCATCCTCACCGTCTGCGCCAACGGCTACGGCAAGCGCAGCTCGGCCTATGAATATCGCCGCACCGGACGCGGCGGCCAGGGCATCACCAACATCGACAATATCCGCCGCAACGGCTTGGTCGTCGCGAGCTTCCCGGCCCACGCCCACGAGCAGCTGATGCTCGTCACCGACCAGGCCAAGCTCATCCGCATGGGCCTCGACAGCTTGCGCGTCATCGGCAGAGGCAGCGCCGGCGTCCGCCTCTTCACCGTCGCCGACGACGAACATGTCGTCAGCGCCGCCCGCATCGACGAGGAGGAAAACCCCGAGGACGAGGCGGAAGAAGCGGTGGCAGGCGAGATTGCGGCTGGCGAGACCGCTATCTCGGAAACCGACGAAGGCGATCCCGAACCGGGCGAATGAGCCCACCCGTCATCCCAGCGAAAGCTGGGATCTCACTGCCTTTAACCCCACTGTAGAAGTGAGATGCCAGCTTCCGCTGGCATGAGGGCTATGTTGTGGCTACGCGACTGTCCGGTTTCAGTCGCGAAATGGC
>JGI24739J22299_10000278_pt1 | contig 17161 bp, 12 predicted proteins | sample KBSCornC5_FD_22299 | JGI IMG/M metagenome (IMG submission 22299)
CGGCCTCCGCCGGGGCGACTGCATAAAGCACCCGATAGATTTCCTTGGGGCCCCGCTTCTTGCCTTGAGCAAGTCGTACCGCTAGCAGGCTCGACGCGCGTACCCGCGCATTTTCCAGCAATTTAATTACAAAGACCTCAGCGACATGGCACGTATCGTGATGAAGTTCGGCGGCACCTCTATGGCCGGCATCGAACGCATTCGTAACGTCGCTGCGCGCGTCAAACATGAGGTCGATCAGGGCAATGAGGTTGCGGTTGTCGTTTCCGCCATGGCGGGCGAGACCGATCGCCTCGTCAATTTCTGCCGCGAGGCGAGCCCGCTCTACGACCCGCGCGAATATGACGTGGTGGTCGCAAGCGGCGAGCAGGTGACGAGCGGCCTGTTGGCGATCACGCTGCAGGCGATGGGGGTGAAGGCACGCAGCTGGCTGGGCTGGCAGCTACCGATCGCCACCTCCGACGCGCACGCCTCGGCGCGGATCGCCAACATCGACAGCGACAAGATCGGCGCCGCCATGCACGGCGGCGAAGTCGCGGTCATTCCGGGCTTCCAGGGCGTTACCGAAGACGGGCGCGTCTCGACGCTCGGCCGCGGTGGATCGGATACGAGCGCGGTCGCGGTCGCGGCGGCGATGAAGGCCGATCGGTGCGACATCTATACCGATGTCGACGGCGTCTACACGACCGACCCGCGGATCGTGCCCAAGGCACGCAAGCTGCAATATGTGACCTATGAGGAGATGCTGGAGCTGGCCTCGGTCGGCGCGAAGGTGCTCCAGACCCGCTCGGTCGGGCTCGCGATGAAGGAAAAGGTCCGCGTCCAGGTCCTCTCCTCATTCGACGCGCCCGGAAATGACCCCACCCCCGGCACGATGATCGTGGACGAAGACGAGATTGAAGGAAGCAAGATGGAACGCCAGCTCATCACCGGCATCGCCCATGACAAGAATGAGGCGAAGGTCACGCTCACCGACGTGCCGGACCGGCCAGGTGCGGTGGCGAACATCTTCACCCCGCTCGCCGATGCGAACATCAATGTCGACATGATCGTGCAGAATGTCGCGCACGATACCGGCTCGACCGATGTGACCTTCACCGTGCCGGGCGCCGAGCTCGCGCGCGCGCTTGACGTGCTCAACAAGGCGCAGGAATCGATCGGTTACCAACAGCTGATCCACGACAATACGGTCGCCAAGATCTCGGTCGTGGGCGTCGGTATGCGCAGCCATGCTGGCGTCGCCGCCCAGATGTTCAAGGCGCTGGCCGATCGCGGCATCAATGTGCTCGCCATCACCACCAGCGAGATCAAGGTCTCGGTCCTAATCCACGAGGATTATACCGAGCTCGCGGTGCGGGTGCTGCACACCGCCTATGGCCTCGACGCGACCGAAGACGCGGCCTGAGCGCTGCCGCCTCGTCACTGCGAGGCGCCGGCTATGCCAGCAACCATGCGATCCGGCCGACGTGCAGGGCCGGATTGCGTCGCTAGGTTTGCGATAGCGGAGGCGACCTCTCTCGACTGAACGCGCCAAAGATCCGCACGTGATAGCCGATCGCCGTAGCACGCCGGTCTAAACTCGGCTGGTTGCGTTCAGCCTGGTTTGCTGGCCCACCTGCGCCGATCCCGTCGTTGCGCCTCCGGCTTCCCGACAACTTAAAATGCAGAGGCCGCGAGAGAGGAAAAACAAAAAACACCAGAAACGAACTTGATGACTGAGCGCGCGCGGCGGCGGCCGAAAGGCTCGCGCGAAGCGATTTACAGGGGGCGGCGCAGCCGCTGCAGCACCGCGCGCCACCGCCCAGCCGATTGGATAGTATAAGACATTGGAAAGAGCCGATGCCGCACCGAAAGCGCGACATTATTCACAGAATGGATCGGCAGGCTTCGTATGCATTTTACGTACAAATGTCAAGTTTTCCGACGGGCAACGGGTGTTCGGTAAATGGCCTCTATTGGGCCGACAGCCGACTGGCCGGTTTTGGGCGGCAGGAAGCGGGAAGCAGACGTTCGTTCAGCTGGCTGATAAGGCTCCAAAGACCCGCACCCCGACGTTTGCTCGGCCGCCGGTCCGTGCCGGTCTCTACCGTTTCTTGATGCGACGCGAGCGCTACCCGAGATCGCGTGGCGTCACCGCCCGACGGTGGTATCGACAGGCAGGCGGCTTGAGGTGTCATGGTCTGTAGATCCAATAAGTTGGGGAGTGTCAAGGCTTGGCTTTGGTCGGCAAGCGGAACGGCGCACCCAGCCGATTGAAGGCATTCATCGCCGCGATCGCGATCGTCAGGTCGACCAGGTCGCGTGGCTCGAACACTGCCGCTGCGGCGGCATAGGCCTCGTCCGAAGCGTGGGTCTCGCTAACCCGCGTAACTTCTTCGGCCCAGGCGATCGCCGCGCGATATCGCGGATCGAACAGGTGCGGCACCTCAGCCCAAACCGGCAGCAGCACCACCTTGTCGAGCGGCATCGTCTTGAGGAGATCCCGCGTATGCAAGTCGATGCAGTGCGCGCAGCCGTTGATCTGCGACACGCGCAGGAACACGAGGTGGATCATCTCTTCGGGTAAATTGGTCGCTGTCGTGATGTAATGGTGCACGCCGAACAGTGCCTGGGCCCCCTTCGGCGCCACTTCATGCCACACCAGTCTCTTGATCTCGTTCATGCCATCGTTCCTTTCGCAGCAACGTCCAATCGACGCTCGCTGCACTGACGAGGCGGGCTCCGACGGTGTGACATCCCCAAAGGATTTTTGGTTCCGCCCGCGGTCATGTCACACTGCGCCGGGGTGGCTCGTCAGATCAGGGAAACCATTGGAGCGACGCAAGATGACGAGGGTCGACAGCGTGGAGGTGCCAGCAAAGACGATCGAACCGAGCTCTCGCTTGGCTGATTTTCAGCGTGAGCGGAAGCGGCTTGTCCGCCTGGCCTATCGAATGCTCGGCTCGTTCAGCGAAGCCGAGGACGTCGTCCAGGATAGCTGGTTGAAATGGGAGCAGGTCGAAGGTGGCATCGATTCACCTGCCGCCTATCTGACGCGCGTCGTCACACGGCTATGCCTCGATCGCCTGAAATCCGCTCGCTCGCGCCGCGAAACCTACATCGGCCCATGGCTGCCGGACCCCCTGGTGGGCTCGACCGATCCCGACGAAACGATCGCCGACGATATCACGGTCACGCTGATGCTCGCTATGGAGCGCCTATCCCCGCTGGAACGAGCGGCTTTCCTGCTGCACGACGTATTCGACGTGCCTTTGAGCGATATCGCCGTGGCACTTAATCGCGAGCCAGGCGCGGTGCGCCAGTTGGCGTCTCGGGCGCGCAAGCATGTCCAGGCGGCTCGACCGCGTTTCAGCGTCGAGGCGGCCGAGGCAGACCGGATCACGCAAGCGTTCTTCGTTGCCGCACGCGATGGCGATACTGCTTCGCTTGCGTCGCTGCTTGCACAAGAGGTCGAGATCCACTCGGACGGCGGCGGCAAGGTCCTTGCCTTCCGCAACGTGGTTCGCGGCCTTGATCGCGCGCTACGCTTATTCGCTGGACTGCGGCGCAAGAACGCGCCGACCGCCAAGCTGCTGTGCATGGCGGAGATCGATGGATTGCCTGGCTACATTAGCGTCGACCGCGGCCTCGTGCAGACCACGGCCCTCGATATACGCAACGGCAAGATCGCGGCGATCTACATCGTTCGCAACCCCGACAAGTTGCAGCACCTGATAGGCGATGTGATCGGCTAGAAACGACTACTGAAGGCTTCGCCGCTACGGGGCGCGGAGCGGCCGCTTTTTGGGACCGGGCAGCCGCACAGTGAACGACCGCTACTGGGTCGGAAGCAGCCATTGGATCCGATCCGGCAGGGAATGGCGCCTTGTGGTGGAAAGTCGCCATTAGCGGGTCCTGCCTCCCCGACCCAGCAAGCCTGCGATCGAGGAACGCCCTTCCCGCCGCTTGACTCATAAGTCTACATATATAGCATAGAGATAACCCGCCTATCCGGTGGGCCTGAGGGCACGTCATGGCCAAAGCCGCTACATGGCTATTCTACACCTATCTCGCGCTGAAGATGATCCATCTCGTCTTCGGCGCTCGGCGACCAGTTGATGAACCGCCCAGGGCCTTGTTGCAGCGCCTTCGCAGCGGGGAGCCAGCGCTCTTTGCAGTTGCCTTCACGCTTTCTGTGCCTTTGGCAGTATGGAGCAGCTGGTACTTCAACCGAGGTTACGGGCGCGGGCTCGTGCACTCAATCGACTGCTTTGGACGGCTCGGTGCTGCCGAGGCACTGCCGCCGGTTCGGCGCCGCTTCGATGCGTACGCGCTGTATGAGAGCGCGCTCATGGCGGAACAGGGCGCTGGAGACGCGGCGGATTGGCTAAACGTGCCCCGAAGTTCGACCAACATTCGGTTGCAGGCATCGCTCTCGATCTACCGCAAACGATACGCACTTCTCGCGCGGCAGGGTTCGGCAACCGGGATAGCACACGAGACCGAGGCCATCGAACGCTGCCTGCGAGAGCCGGCACCCAACATCTGACCGATGCACGTTTACACGGATAGCTTTTCGAAGAACCACCGACTGCAACTGTCCCCGCCGCACCGACGATCACCCCCGCCGGTACCGGCGCGATGTCCGCACTTGGGGTCGCAAGCTGCCGTTTAGCGGGCACCTGAACGAACGTCAGCTTTCGGGATCCACGCCGAGGGGCCTGAACGTCGGCATTTGGGGCGCAAAGCTGCCGACGTTGCGTGCAATATGGAAGCCGCCCAAATCCCGAAATGCGGGTCTGCGCCAGCCCATACATTCCCCCTCCGCCCGCCATGTCCTGACAATTGGGCAGCCGTCGTCCGCATCACTCGCTCCGGCTCGCCGGAAGCACTTGAGAGGGCAGACGCCCCGAGCTCACAACAGCCAATCTAGCGCTGTCTAGCCCTCCGATGCACGGTTGGGATGGAGGCAAGCGCGCCAACGATCAGCACGCAATGGTCCCTCAACCGAAGGGCCGCTTACACGTGCACCCGTTCGTCAACCGGGCTCAAGTGAACGCAAGGAAGGCGTCCTTGGCTGAAAGAGGACATTAGCCCTCAGCGTTGGGCCCTCGTACGGAGAATTCTAAGCTGCTCGGCTGCGTTGCCATTCGACGGGTTAAGTCGAAGTGACTCTTCGTAGCTCGCAATCGCTTGCTCCACATCGCCTGCGCCGAGGTAAGCCTCACCGAGACTGTCGTGGGCATTGGCGCTGCTTGCATAGAGGTACGCGACGAGCTTGAATATCTCCATCGAGCCGCGCCGATCGCCGGAACGGAGAAGCCGATAGGCCCAGCTGTTGAGTTCGCCCTCGGGGAGATCGAGCGGTGTTCCGGATCGGGTGGCGGCGTCCACCAATCCGGTTGCTGCCGAAAAGCCGCGACTATTGAGCTGGTCACGCAGATTGGCCACGTCGGACGCNCGAATGCTTGGCGCAAAGACATGGGCGACATTGTCCAGGAAATCCTCTGGATTGGCTCCCGAGAGGTTGGTCAGCACCACCACTGCAAGCTTCTTATCAGGATAGACACTGAAGGCAGAACGCCCCCCGCCCAGCCCGCTCGGAATGACAAGTTCACGCCTCGTTCTGAGTGGCCACCCAAGTGCCCACGATGCACGCGTACCGTCGACGAGCCGGGGCGCCGACCAGAGATCCTTTAAACTCGGATCTGGTTTGATCAGCTTTCCATCCATCAATGCCACCAACCAGGCAGCAAGGTCGGTGGCCGTAGCGTTTATGCCTGCGCCCGGAAGCAGACCGGAGGGAAACTCCTCGTAAACCGGTCGCAATGTCCCTTGAGGCAGAGTGCTGTAATCAAATCGGTAGGACTGAGACTTGCCAAGTATGACATCCCTGGAGTCGCCAAACCCTGCCGTTGGCATGGGCACCGCCGCGAACTGGTGCGCCTTGGTGAAAGCAGGGAACGTCTCACCGCTCAGCTTCTCGATAATCTTGCCGAGCAGCAGATAGTTCGTTTGGTTGTAGCTCGATCGTGTCCGCGGCGTGAACTCCAGTCCCTTTTCCCGAACGATCGACCAGGCTTCGGCCTCGCTCGCTCCGAGCATCGCCCCAGTTCGTGGATCGATGATGTTGGGCAGGCCTGACACATGTGCGAGAAGATCCCGCACGGTCGCGGCACGCCAGCTTGGGGGCAGATCGTCGAGATAAACTGAATTCGAGGCGTCGAGATCTAGTTTTCCGCGCTCGACCAGCTGCATGATCGCGACGCCGGTAAAAGACTTTGTCGCGGAGTTGATCGAGAACAATGTTGCATTGCTGACCCGTACGGGTGTCTGCAGGTTCGCCCACCCGTAGGCGCCGGCGAATATTATCCGGCCGTTTTGAGCCACTGCTACCTGCGCTCCCGGGATGCGGCGCTCCTTCATTTCCTGTGCGATTAGCGCGTCGATCTTCTGTGACAGGGCGGTCGTGCCCGTCGCATGGATCGGCGAGCGTGCCGCGTTGGCTTTGTCGGCAAGCTGCCCCGCCAGTAGGTAGGCAACTGTGAGAAGGGCAACGGGCAAGCGCATGGGGCATCCTTCCAATCGAGTGGAGGAAATAAATTGCGGTAGAAAGGATAGAGCGAGGGCCGAACCTAGGTCGGCGACCGGGCTCTCGATTGCATAAGCTTCGCTTCCACGGCCGCCTCATGGGCCGGCGCGTCCTTCATCGTCGCGATCTCGACCAACCGCTCTAATGCTGCACGCCGTGCTGGTTCGGTTCGCGCGGAGGAATCTGCGAGCGTCTCTCGACCCGGCGTCCGGGTAGTTGCGGCGAGGCCAGTATGGCTCCTTTCCCCCGGAAAGGAGGCCCTGCCCGATGAATCAACGTCGTCATCCGAAGTTTGAAACGCGGCCCGCTCGGCTGCCGGAAGGCTCGCGACGTGAAGTCTCTCATCCCTCTGCGCAATTTCGAACAAGGGCGCGGGCAACAGCCGCGGTGCAACGAGGAACATAACTCCGGCAAACATCGCGAAGACAGCCACGTTAGCCGCGCGACGGCGCCCCTTGCCCTGTGCCCTGGCGAGGCTCTTAAGGCGCACCTTCAGCAAGTCTGCCGGTTTCAGAGTGCAGAGCGACCAGGCGTTTCGTTGGCAAGCCGCCTTAGCGAGAACCCAACCATATTCGTACCTGCAGGCGACGCCCTTTGCGGCGATCACGTCGGCATCGCACGCCAGTTCCTGATCCTCCCGGAACCGGCGAAACGCGGCATGCGCAAGGGGGTTGAACCAGAGCAACGACAGCAACACCAGCGCCGCCACATTCGAAAGCAGATCGCCTCGACGGTGATGCATGAGCTCATGCACGAGCACCAGCTCGCATTCTTCATCGCTAAAACGACTGCGAAAATCTGACGGCAGTACCACTTGGGGGCGCAATACTCCAACGGCAAGCGGCCCTTGAGCAGCGGCGCTCGTCCAGACCCGCACTCTCTCGATCTGAAAGTCAGAGCCAGTTTTGGCTGCTACTAGCATCTGCGTGAAGCGGCGGTTGCGGAGAAGCTGGAATAGCAGATAGCTGACGGCGCCCCCCAACCAGGTAGAGGCGAGCAAAGTGTCCCAGTATTGACTATCCAGAGGGAGCTGGACGTCCATTAAGAGTAGCGGTGGCGATGCCATATCCGAAGCTTGCGAGTTGATTGCCGTAAACAAGCTTTGGAAGGTCATTCCGCCAACCGGCAACGGTGGCATAAGCATGCGTGCCAGAGGCAAAAGCCAAAGCGCATAGACAGTCTTCGGGCCCGCCCATAGGGCGACTGGCCGGCGTGCCAGAAGCACCAAGCATAGGAGAAAGCTGGATGCCAGCAGCGTCTCTTTCAGCCACTCCATCATGCGCGCAAAGCTTTCAGCAAAGCTTCGATTTCTTGAATATCTTGCTCGGACACCCGTCCTGATTCTGCCAGTTGCGCGACGAGGGGCGCCGCACGTCCTTCGCAAAGCCGATCGACCAGCCGACCAGACTCCGCGCGCAAGAACTGCTCGCGGGTTATGAGCGGATGATAGAGAAATCGATTGCCGTCGCCTTCATGCGCAATGGCGGCCTTCGTAACCAGCCGAGCCAGCATGGTTTTGACCGTGCTGATGCTCCAGCCCTGACCGGGTCCCACACGCCCAAATATACCTGAAGCCGACAGCGGCGAATCTCGCCATAACACTTCCATGATCCGCTGTTCGGCCTCGCTGATCCGTTCCACCTAGCGACTCCTCGTCTACGTTTGTGGCTATATCGTCTACAAATGTAGATGTCAATGCGGTCCCTTGCCGCCACTGCAATGCTGTCTATCGCCTGGCTCGATGCGGCGGGCGCTGCAGCGGCCGATCTCAAGCAAATTCTTCCAGAACCGGGAGGGCAAAAATGGCCGCGTAGCGGAAATCACCGCAGTCGTGCCTTCTCAGCCTTTCCAGCGGCCCGGGCCCGAAAGCCGAGGCATTTCTAAGAGCTCTTGGCAGTGCCCGCCAATGGGGCGGACATCAAACTAGCTCGTCGACCCACCTCACCCAAACCGCTTCGCAAACGCCGTTCGCAACCCTCTCCTCCCCACCAGCCACCCTCAAAATATCCCTCCGGCTTGCGGGCTGAGCCTGACGGGGGCAGAGCGTGGGTCATGACCGATGCTTCCGCCACGATCGACCGCCCTGCCTCATCCACCACCCCGGCGCACCCGCGCACCGACGCGCTGATGCGCCGTGGCGCCGAATTCCTCGGCACGCGCTACGCCATCATGGCGGGCGCCATGTCGTGGGTGTCGGAGCGCAACCTCGTCTCCGCAATCTCCAATGCCGGCGGCTTCGGCGTGATCGCCTGCGGCGCGATGACGCCCGCTTTGCTTGATGCCGAGATCGCGGCCACCAAGACCATGACGGACAAGCCGTTCGGCGTGAATCTCATCACGATGCACCCCGATTTGTTCGAACTGATCGACGTCTGCGCCAGGCATCAGGTCGGGCATGTCGTGCTCGCGGGCGGTCTGCCCCCCGCCGGCTCTCTCGATCGGATCAAGGGGTCCGGCGCCAAATTGCTCTGCTTCGCGCCCGCACTCGCGCTGGCGAAGAAGCTGATCCGCTCGGGCGTCGACGCCTTGGTGATCGAGGGGATGGAGGCCGGCGGCCATATCGGCCCGGTCTCGACCAGCGTGCTCGCGCAGGAGATGCTTCCCGAAGTCGCCGACCAGCTTCCGGTCTTTATTGCGGGCGGTATCGGCCGCGGCGAGCTGATCGCCGGCTATCTGGAAATGGGAGCCGCAGGCGTGCAGCTCGGAACGCGCTTCGTCTGCGCGCATGAATCCATCGCGCATCCCAATTTCAAGAAAGCCTTCATCCGCGCCTCCGCGCGCGACGCGGTTGCGAGCGTGCAGATCGATCCGCGCCTGCCCGTCATCCCCGTGCGCGCGCTCAAAAATGCCGGTGGCGAACTCTTTACCGCCAAGCAGCGCGAGGTGGCGCAATTGCTCGATGAGGGTAAGGTCGAGATGGCCGAAGCCCAGCTCCAGATCGAACATTATTGGGCGGGCGCACTCCGCCGCGCGGTGATTGAGGGCGATGTCGAACATGGATCGGTCATGGCAGGCCAGTCCGTCGGCATGGTCACCAAGGAAGAGCCCGTGACCGACATCATTACCAGCCTGCTCGACGAGTCCGAGGCTGCGCTCGCGCGACGCTGAGGCGAGATTACCGCCGCGCCGGCGAACCGGCCAGCAGCACGAGCCGCGTCCGAGCTGCTTACCACCCGAGACTGATGATTTCCGGTCAATGAATCATGATGACCGGCAGGACGCGGCCAAATGAGCGGGCGTCCCCTTCCTTGCGGGAGGCCCGCCGTGAGTACCGACCTAAATAGGTGGTCCTCACGGCGGCGGCGGAAGGTCAGAACTGGAAGTTCACGGCCAAAGCGTAGGTGCGGCCGAAGTAGGAGGTGTACAGGGGATCCTTCCGCTTCGTGTCGGTGTAGAGGCGGTTGGTCTCGTCCGTGATGTTCGACACCTCCGCGATCAGCTTGATATTGTCGTTGATCTTGTAGGAGGCGGACGCGTCGACGAAGATCGAGCTGGCATTGCCATTTGCGTCGCTGTCGGTCGGACCGGGCACGCCAGTCAGGAACGCCGCGCGATAGTTGATCGTCGAGCGGATGCTGAACTTGCTGTCTTCATAATAAAGCGTGCCGCTCGCCGTCTCTGGCGATAGGCCGACCAGCGGCGCCCGGCGCGAGAGCGTCGGCGAGATGATGTAATTGATGCTCGACCGCACGCGAGTGAAATTGGCGAGTGCGCCGAAGTTGCTGAGCATGCCCGGCAGGAACCGGAATGGCAGCTGCAGATTCACCTCCACCCCACGCAGCGGCCCACCGTTGGTGTTGTTGCTGCGCGTCACGCTGAACAGCTCGTCCGGGGTAACGCCTGTTCCCGTGCCTTGCAGCAGGGACAGCGGCAGGCCGAGGTCGCGGAACGGCACCAGCTGATTGGTATTCTGGATGTAGGTTTTGATGTCTTTGTAGAAATAGGCGACCGATATCAGCGAACCGGGTGCGAAATACCATTCGAGCGAGGCGTCGAAGGTGTTGGCTCGGATCGGATCGAGATAGGGGTTGGTGATCGATGCGGTGCGGATCACGATGTTCGCGCTGCCGCTGGGGATCAGTTGCCCGTAAGCCGGACGCGACATCACCCGCGCCGCCGAAAAACGCCCAATCAGCTTCGGCGTGATGTCCAGCGCTAGGTTCATCGACGGCAGCCAATCCCGATAGGATCGCTTCACGCGCGAAATCACATAGCGCGTCGGGAAGGGCGAGCCGGCGGGAGCCGCCGCTGGGATCGGTCCATAAGTATCAAGATCGGTGTGGACGTAACGGACGCCGGCATCGCCGCGCAGCGTGAAGGGCAGGACCTCCTTGGTGTCGAACTGCAGCATGGCGTAGCCCGAGGCGTATTTCTCATAGACCCCGCCGTAGGTGCCCTTGGCGCATTCGACGCTGCAATATTGATAGCTACCGAAGTTTACCGCCTTGCGGAACTTGTCAGGATCGATCGCCAGGAAATCCTGCATCTGGCCATCCAGATTCTTGCCGACGCCCTTCGTCTTGAAGGTTATATCGGCCAGCGACACGCCTGCAGGCAGCGTCTGCGGCAGCGACTGGGCGGGGATTAGCTGCCGCTCGCGCGCGGTATATTTGTTGGTGCGATACTGGCCACCAGCCTGAAGGGTGAAGTTCGGTATCGCCTCCCACGCCGCGTTGAGGTCGAATGTCTTGCTGAGAATAGTGTTCTTACGGATGAAATTCGAAATCTGGCCCCGTTGCGTGCCGTCGGGCAATGGCGGACCGTAAAGGAAATTGGCGGGGTTGGTCAGATCGATCCCGTAGCCGATCTTCGGAACATCCTTGTTCTTGCGGAAGTCGATCGAGAAATTGTCGGTATCGTTCGAGTCCATCGCGACCTGCAGGCGATTGACCTTCAGAACCGATTCATTGACGCCGGCGATACCGAAGACGCGGAATTTATCCGACAGGCGCTGGTCGAAGTTTAGGTTCACCTGCTTGAAGGTTGAACTGAAGCGCTCGTCTTGCATTTCCGAACGCAGGTCCACACCGTCCCACAGCGCGTGGATCAGCGATCCCTTGTCATCCACCTCGATGTCGCGGATCGACATCATCGGCTGCCCGTTGTTCGAAGCCGTACGGCCCATCGAGCGCGCATCGAGCATCGTGTCGAGACGATTGACCTTGAAACGCGAATACAGGCCGTCGAGCGAAATATCGGTGTCGTCGGTCGGCTTCCATTGCAGGGTCACCGAACCGGCCAGACGCTGCTGATCCTGACTGCCCTTCACCGGACGCGGCAGGCGCGGCAGGAACACGCCGCCACCCGGACGGCCCGACACGCCCGTGCGGCTCATGATATAGTCATAAGCGGTTTTGGTGCTGGTGCGCGGGTTGCCGGCACTGCAGTTATTGGCGTCCGCACCCACCGAGACACCGCTATTGGCATAGCTCGGCGACGGGCTGGTCACCGGAACGCCCTGATAGGTGTAGCCGACGGGCGTACAATAAGGAAAGATGATGCTGGTCGGGGCCGTGGCGCCCGGCAACGTCACCGATTGCGACTGCCCGGCGACGTAGGACGGCAGGATGTCGACCGCCGAATAGGCATATTCGTCAATGTGGCGCTTCGCGTAAGCAATGCTGGCGAGCACACCGAACGAGTCGCCGAACTTCTTGGAAACCAGCGCGGACAGCCGAGGATCGGCTTTCTTGCTGATGTCGTTGTAGATGCCGCGGGCGGTGCCCGAAAATACGAAATCCTTCTTCTGATCGAACGGCTTGGGCGCGCGCAGATCGACCGTTGCGCCGAGCGAGCCTTCCTCGACATCGGCCGAGAGCGTCTTGCGGACGGAAAGGCTCGAGAAGATCTCGGTCGGGAAGGTCACGAAGTCGAACGAGCGTCCCGTGGCAACGCCACCGCGAATATCGCTGCTGCTGACCTGCGAAACGCCTTCCATGCCGTTGATGCGGACACGCGTGAACTGGGCACCAAGGCCGCGAACCGAGATGTTGCGCCCCTCGCCGCCGTCGCCGCGCGACAAAGCGACACCCGGGATACGCTGCATCGATTCGGCCAGGTTGGAGTCGGGGAACTTGCCGATGTCCTCGGCGACGATGCTGTCGATCGCCGCGGTCGCGTTCTTTTTCTGGTTCAATGCGCTGTTGAGAGAGGCGCGGAAGCCGGTGACCACGATCTCCGCTCCCGGGGCGTCCGCCGCGGGCTGTTCACCTGCTGGGCCGCTTTGCCCTTGCGCCGCCTGGCTATAGGCCGGCGACGCCATGCATATGCTCACCAGGCTCGCCGAGATTAACAACCGGCGCTTGCTGCAGCTATTGCGATTCATTCCCCTCTCCCTTCGGACCATCGACCTCCGCCCCTATTGGACGCGAGCAATGGATTCTCATTTTGCGGGAGGCTATCATTGTCAGACAGGTGTAGCAACCATGGCTGACAGGTTACACTTTCGGGTAAGACTGCATTGTAGGAATGCACGTCTACGCGTCAGGCCATATAATGGCAGCGCCGCGTGGCCGGTGGTTTGATTGGCTTTAGACTGTGCGGCGGGCCAAAGCGCGCCGGCGCCGGTCACTCTCCGCGCGAGCGCGCTCGACAGCTTCGGTCTCGGTCACGTGTAGGAGGTGATCGATGACGCGCGTGAGATGGTCTCGCATGGCATTGCGCGCGTCGACGGGCGATCGGGCCTCGAGCGCCTTCAATATGCGGCCATGCTCGGCCATGCGACTTTCGGTGCCAAGGCTGCCCGCCTTCAGCAGCACTTCGCGCGCGAGCGGCGAGCGGAAGCGCATGTCCCAGAAATCGGTGACGGCAGAGATGATCACAGCGTTGCCGGTTGCCTCTGCAATGGCGAGGTGGAAGCGCCTGTCAGCGGCCTCGGCCGCCTCCGAATCTTCCTGCGCCATGAGCGCCAGCAACTCGCGAAGCTCGGCAAGCTGCGCCTCGTCGATCTCGGTCGCGGCCACCGCCGCCACTTCACCCTCTAACAGCCGACGCGCCTCGATTATCTCGAACGCACCGATATCGAGCTCGCGCTCTGGGTTGGCCTCCGAAGAAGCGAGCACGAACACGCCGGAGCCCTTGCGCGCCTCGACCAGGCCCTGCATCTCAAGCGCGATCATCGCCTCACGGATCGTCGGCCGACTTACCTGAAAACGCTCGGTGAGGTCGCGTTCGGGTGGCAGTCGGCTGCCCACGGGGAAAATGCCACTATCGATGTCGGCGACGATCGCCTGCACGATCTTGCGGTAGAGTTTGCCGCCCCGTTCTTCCCCTGACATCTCGTTCCTCACTCGATCGGGGCATCCCCACCCCGCAGCCGCGCTACGCCACTTATCTACTTCGCCTATAGCGCCCGCTCGTCAAGCCTTAGCAGACAACCTGCGAAAATTGCCCAGCCAAAAGGTATGACAGGCCCTTGCATGTGGTCAGGCCGCAATCTAACCTCATCGAAAAATAGGAAAACATAAACAGCCGCTTTCGGGCGGAGTATAAGGCGAAGATGCTATGATATCGTCCGAGGGTGCACGGCGTTTTGATCGCTTCCACACGAACAAGTTGAGGAGGGACGCGATGGTCGGCTGGATTGCGGCTTTCGCCCTGTTCGCCGCGCCAGCCGTTGCGACGGCCGCTGCTCCTGCCACGACGCACAATCAGGCATCTTGGCGCGACGTGACGCCGAACGCCGGTCTGGCCGGTTGGCACAGGGCGGGCGGGAATGCAGCGTTCGAGGTCCAGGGCGGGGAGCTTGTCGGTCGAGCCGCGCCGGGATCGGCAAACAGCTGGCTCGTATCCGATGCGCAATATGGCGATTTCATTCTGGAGTTCGATGCCAAGACCGATTCCGCGCTCAATTCCGGTGTCATGATCCGCGGCCAGAGCCGGCCGGATTATCGGAACGGCGTCGTCTTCGGTTATCAAGCCGAGATCGATCCCTCGAAGCGCGCCTGGAGTGGCGGCATCTATGACGAGCAGCGCCGGCAATGGCTTTACACGCTCGGCCGCAACGAAGCCGCGCGACGCGCCTTCCGCCCGGGCGACTGGAACCATTATCGTGTCGAGGCGATCGGCAACCGCTTGCGGACCTGGTTGAACGGGGTGCCCGCGGCGGACATTACCGATGATACCGATGCGCGGGGCTTCATCGCGTTCCAGGTGCACGCCATCTCCGATGCGCAAGCAGGCCGTGGGCCCGAGGTGCGGTTCCGCCACGTCCGTATCATCAGCGAAGGCGCGGCGCGCTTCGCGTCGCCGGCGACTTCGCTGGAGCAGCAGGGCTGGCTTACCAACCGCCTATCCGATGGCGAGCGACGTGCGGGCTGGACATTGCTGTGGGACGGTAGCTCCACGCGGGGCTGGCGCAGCGCGAAGGGCACGGGCTTCCCCAATAATGGCTGGTCAATCCGTGACGGCGTTCTCTCCGTCGGAGGCGGCGGCGGCGATATCGTCACCACCCGCGACTATCGGAATTTCGAGTTGTCGGTCGATTTTCGGCTGACTCCGGGTGCGAACAGCGGGATCAAATATCGGATCGATCCGGAAACACTGATCGGCCTGGAATATCAGCTTCTCGACGACGCGCGCCACCCTGACGCGAAGATGGGTCGCGACGGCAATCGCACACTGGCCTCGCTTTACGACCTGATCCCAGCGCGCAATCTGTCCGACCCGGAGAGTGCGGGCAAGCGCATCAACCCGCCGGGTGAATGGAACCGCGCCGTGATCGTCGTGCGCGGCCGGCATGTCGAGCATTGGCTGAACGGCTTCAAGGTCGTCGAATATGAGCGCGGCTCGCCCGAATTTCGCAGCCTGGTCGCGCAGAGCAAATTCGCTGGGAACGCCAACTTTGGCGAAAGCGCGCAGAGCCCTATTCTGCTCCAGGATCACGGTGACCGGGTCGATTTCCGCTCGATCAAGCTGCGCCAGTTGCAAGGGGAATGACGATGTTGGACCGCCGGACGATGCTCAAGGGCGCGGGCGCCACGCTCGGAGCCGCGATGACCGCGCGCAGCTATGCGCAGATCAAGGGCGCCAATGATCGACTGCGCGTGGCGGTGGTCGGGGTCAACGGGCGCGGGCAGGCGCATATGAGCGCCTTCTCCAAGCTGCCGAACGTCGCCGTCACGCACTTTGTCGACGTCGATTCTCAAATTCTGGCGAAACGCGCTGCCGAATTCACGGCCAAGGGTAATCCCGCGCCCAAAACCGAGCGCGATTACCGCAAGCTGCTGGCTAGCAAAGCGGTCGATATCGTGACCGTCGCGACCCCGGATCACTGGCATGCCAAGCTGGCGATCGACGCGATGGACGCAGGCCGTCACGTCTATTGCGAAAAGCCGATCGGCATTGCGCCCGCTGAAGGAGAGGCGCTTATCGCCGCACAGCAGCGCACTGGCCGGCATTTGCAGGTCGGCAACCAGCAGCGATCGAGCATCGAAACGCGGCAACTTGCCGAGCTTATCAAAGCCGGCGAACTCGGTGACGTGTACGAGGCGCAGACCTGGTATGCCAATAACCGCACTTCGATCGGGCGCGGGCACGAGACCGATCCCCCGCCATATCTCGACTGGAATATGTGGCAGGGGCCGCGTCCGCGCGGTCCCTATCGTTCGAACCTTGTTCCTTACAACTGGCACTGGTTCTGGAAATATGGAACCGGCGAGACCTGCAACAATGCGATGCACGAGCTGGACGTCGCGCGCTGGCTTATGGGGCTGACCTTCCCGCATACGGTGAGCGCGCGCGGATCGCGCCAATTCTACCGTGGCGACGATTGGGAGATGTACGACACGCTCGCGCTCGATCTTCTATACGGCGACGGGCGGGTAATCCGATGGGATGGAAATAGCTGCAACGGCATGCTGCGTTATGGCCGGGGCCGCGGCGTGTTGCTCCTGGGCACAAAGGGTTCGGCCATTGTCGACCGCAACGGTTTCGAGCTTTACGACCTCGCGGGTAAGCCTGTGCGACAGGTAACTGCGGCGGCGAGTTCCGAGACGACTGGGACGGTTGGAGAGGGCGCGCTCGATGTCCTGCACGCCGGCAATCTCGTCGACGTCATTCGCGGCCGGGCGAGTGCACTCGCCTCGCCAATCCGCGAGGGCCATATCAGCACGACGCTTTGCCACCTCGGCAACATTGCCTATCGTACCAATTCGACACTCGCGGTGGATACCGCCACGGGCAAGCCTTCAGGAGCCGAAGCGATGAAGCTGTGGTCGGTCGACTATGAACCAGGCTGGGAGGTAAAGGCCTGACGCCCAAGTGATCGCCCCGATGATTGCGATGCAGACCGAACGGTTCGCCGCCATGGGGACGCGGGTCGAGCTGCATGGGTTCGGCTCGCACGATCCCGATGTGCTGCGGGCGGCGCGGTGTGCGATCGAGGCGGTCGACGATGCGCTGACGATCCATCGACCCTCGCCGGTGACGGCGCTGAACGAGTGCTTGATGTCGGGTCGCCCGTATCGGATCGAGGCCGCTTTGCTGCTTAGCGCGCTGACCGAGATCGATGCCGCCTATGCGTCGACCGGTGGCTTGTTCGATCCCGCCGCGGACGTGGCCAGGCCAGAAGCGGGGGGGGGCATGATCTCG
>JGI24739J22299_10000279_pt1 | contig 17149 bp, 13 predicted proteins | sample KBSCornC5_FD_22299 | JGI IMG/M metagenome (IMG submission 22299)
CTCGTCAACCAGCGCATCGCTCTCCTCGAGCACGGTGTTCATCCAAGGCTGTCGCTGTTCCGGTCGTGTAAACGCGGCCTCGATCCATGCCTGCGTAACCGGCCGTGGCGGTGTTATAGCGAGATCCCGATAGAATAGCTGGTCCGTTGGCCGGCTCTCGCGCCACCGCTCTATGAAACGTTGGGTCAGGCGCCTGGTGTGCGATGGATGCGCACCGCTTCCCGGCCGGGCGCTCGAGTCGATGTGGAGGAGCGTGCTCATCTATTTTCACCTCTTGCCAATGGTCTATGGCCAAGAGATGTTCATCTGTGCCGTTCAGAACAAACGGGAAAAATTGGTATCATGGGTGAATTCAGTTTGTCCGAGTCGCGGCGACGGCTTCCGCTGTCGGCGCTTCGTTCGTTCGAGGTTGCGGCCCGGCGCCTAAGCTTTCTCAATGCCGCGCACGAGCTTGGGGTGACGCCAGCCGCCGTCAGCCATGCCATCCGGCAGCTGGAGCAGGACCTTGGCTGCACATTATTCAGGCGGCATATTCGAAAGGTCTCGCTCACGCCCGCCGGCGAGCGGTTGATGGCCGATGCGGGCCAAGCCTTTGACCTCCTCGCGGCCAGCCTTTCGAGGTTGAAGCAAGGTCAGGCTGAGGTCACGGTCACTGCAACGATGGCGTTTTCATCCCGCTGGCTGGTTCCGCGGCTTCGGCGCTTGCGCGAGGAGCATCCCAACCTATCGATCAAAATATTGGCGACCGACGCAGTGGTGAACCTGGACGCGGGCGGGGCGGATTTNGCGATCCGCTACGGTTTGCAGAGCGCTGCTGCAGGGCGTGAACGGTTCCTGTTCCAGGACCGCTTCGCTCCGGTTTGTGCTCCGGGTCTCAAAATCGGGAGCCTCGACGATCTCCGATCCTTTCCACTCATTGAGACCTTGTGGACCAATGAAAGCCCGCTGGCGCCAACCTGGGCGCGATGGGCTCAGGCCGCGGCGCTCGCCACCGCGCTGCCGCCCTCCGTCATCAAGGTAAATGATGAAGGGCACGCAATTCAGGCGGCACTCGTCGGCCAAGGGATAGTGCTCGCNAGCCTTCCGCTCGTGAAGGACGAGCTNGAGCGAGGGCTGTTGCTTCAGCCCTTTCCTCCCACGCTGATCGGCCCTTCATGCAGAATTGTGGAATCCAGTGCGCTAACGGCGGCAGCCGCTTTGGTTCGCGACTGGATCGTGCGGGAATTTGAAGGGACGCCGAAGTCGGGCGACACTTAAGCTCCGAACCTGAGCAACATCAGCTGCACCCGTACGAGCCCATCAAAACCGGCCCACCCCATTCGCTTCTGAGGGGAACCGTCTGTTAACCTGGGTCGTTTAATTCCAGGGCCATTGTAACTTGGGTGGCACGACGGCGATGACCCTTCCGGATCGATCGGAACGACGATCGCAGGCGCCCAATCTCGCCTTTCTCGGCTGCCTCTACCTGGTGGCGGCATCCTTTTCCGCTGGTCTGTCGCGCTTTCACGGCGCCATCGCCTTCATATGGGTCGCAAATGCGGTCCTCTTAGCTACGCTCCACTGCAGTCCCCGCTCCGCGTGGCGAGGTCAGGCGCTCGTTTGCTTCCTCGCCAGTGTCATCGCGACCTCGTCCTTCGGGATGGGAACTGCGCCGGCAGTTCCGCTCGCCATCGTAAACGTGTCAGAAGCCATTGCCGGGGCGATCCTGTTGCGAAGGCTCGCTGATGGCAGCGTCACGCTTTCATCCGGGCGTCAGATCTTCCACTTGCTGATGACCGCGCTACTGGCGAGCGGGGCATCCGGCGTATTGGGTGCGGGAATCGCCAGCCTCGCGACCGGGCGCGGTTTCCTCGAAAACTGGCTGACGTGGACCTGCGGCCATGCGCTCGGCGTGCTTACCTTCACTCCGTTCACGCTGCTGGTGCTCCAAGGCGACGTTGTCGGCGGATACCGCTCAGCGGCGCCGGCCGAAAAGGCGAAGTCGGCCCTTCTCCTTTCCCTTGTGACCATCGCTTCGTTGCTCGCATTTGCCCAGACGACATACCCGCTCCTTTTCGTGCCATTCGTGCCGATCACGTTCGCTGTCTTTCGCATGGGGCGACTGGGAGCAGTTTTCTCTCTGATTCTATTGAGCGCTATCGCATCGATCCTGACTGCCTCAGGATATGGTCCGATGCACCTGCTTACGGGCGGGCCGGGCGCCCGTGCGCAATTCCTCCAGCTCTATCTCGCGGCAGTCATGCTCACCGCGCTTCCTGCGGCAGCCGAGCTCAAGCGCCGCAAGACTATGTTCTCCGATCTTGAACGAAATGCCGCGCTCCACCAGGTTATCGCGGATCGGACAGGCGACGTGCTGATGACGTCGGATGTTGATGGTACCATCAGCTACGTTTCGCCGTCGGTTAAGACCATGACGGGTTTCGATCCGTCGGCATTCCTAGGGCGCCGCGGCCGCGAGTTCATCGTGCAGGAGGATCGGAGGGGAGTCGTCTCAGCCCATCTACGTGCCCTTGCGAAGCCTGACGAGACAGTGATGGTTGATTACCGCGTCCGCCGCGCTTCGGGCGAGATCGGCTGGTTCGAAAGTCACATCCGCGCGATCGTTACTGAAGACGGCGGCGCAAAAGGCGCCGTCAGCATCATTCGCGAAATTTCTGCGCGAAAGGCGCGCGAAGCCGATCTGGCGATCGCCGCCGCTACCGATCCGCTCACCGGGCTGCTCAACCGCCGCGCACTCGAAGCAGCTTTCCGTCGACGGATCGCGGAAGGAGGACGAGCCCCAGACGGGTGCGTCGCCGTCTTCGACCTGGATCACTTCAAGAGCATCAACGATGCCCACGGGCATGCGGCCGGCGATGTGGCGCTGCGTCACTTTGCCGCCATGCTTGCGCGGGGTGTGCGGGGCGGCGACGTCGTAGCCCGCATCGGTGGCGAGGAGTTTGCAGCCCTCTTATTCGGGGCAAGCCTCCAACAGGCTCAGCTTATCTGCGAGCGTATCCGCAAGGACGTGCGTTCCTCCCAGATCGACCTCGGCGAGGGAAAGCTCCTCCAGATGACCGTGAGCGTCGGTCTCGGGAACATCGATCACGCTCATTCGCTGGAGGGCGCTATGGCGGCCGCGGACGCGGCGCTCTACCGCGCCAAGAAGGACGGGCGGAACCGTCTTGCTATCGCCGCCTAATGTCCGTAGCCTTTTGGCCGTGTTGCTGGCAGCGCGCGGCATCACGCCGGCGAACATTGTGAAACTCCGCTCCGAAGGTCCGCAACCGGTCGGGCTTCATGATCATTTCGACAAGATGAAGCTGTGGGCCGATCACGGTGGATTTGGTGCACGGTTGCGGCGCGTGATCGGACGGCTCGCACGCTCGTCGCCGAGCGCCGCTACCGTCGCAAGCGCCTTGTGCCTTTTACTTATCGTGTCTCTCGATACCCTGGCGCGCGCCGCTGAGCTCAGGCTTGTCCCGCTCTATGTGCCTGCGCTCTGCGTCATCTGCTGGGCCCTCGGCCGCTGGCGCGCACTTCTGTTTGCGGCCGCTGCCGCGCTGATTGCGATCTNCCCGGACGTTCTGGCCTCGGCCGCTCCCTTCAGTCCCGCTACGGCGGCCAATGCGCTCATTCGGGCGATCGCCTACATTTTCCTTGCGTTAATCATCGTGAATTACCGCAGCACCTATGATGAAGCTCATCTGCGGGCGACCTACGACGGCCTTACCGGTGTTCTGAACGCGAGCTCGTTCCACGCGGCAGCGGCAAAGAAGATTATGGCGGCGCGCCGGCGGGGACAAACGCTGATCGCCGTCAANATCGATGTTGCGGGGCTCCCGGACATTCCGGCAGCACACGGGCTATCCTCTGCCGATTCAGCGCTGCGTGCAGTCGCCCGGACCGCCATGGATTCTATCCGTGGGTCGGACCTGGTAGGTCGGCTCGGGTGGCACCAATTCGGCTTCGTCGTGCATGTGCCCTCTGAACATCAAGCAGAGCCGCTCGCCAGGCTTCTGCACGAGCGCCTTTCGGTGGCGCTGACTAAGACCGGCCTGCCACTTTCATGCACAATGGGCGTGCTGGTGATTTCCCCCCGATCGACGCTGTCGGATATCGAAGCGTTCGACACCGCACATCGCATGGTACGCACCGCGAAGGAGCGCGGGGAGACGGTGGCGATCAGGGACGACCTGCCGGCCTAGAACTGGGGTCGTCTCGCGTCCTTACTGAAGCCGCAGCGACCCCAGCGATGGTTGCCACCGGGCCTGTTGGTCGCATCCTCTCTCACTGCTAGGGGAATGCAAAGCTCCGCGCCCCGGGGCTAAATTATGGAGAGAGCGTTGAACGGCGAGGCTTGCTGTACCGGCCAATCCCGGCGGAACTTCCTGGCGTCGGCTGGGACGGCGGCACTTGCCGCGGGCGCCACGCCGATGGGGCTGAATCGCGCGGTTGCCGCGGTCCTTCCGCAGCCAGCCAGTGCGGTCCAGCCGGCCGTGCGACCTTTTGATCTCACCGATGTCGATCTGGGCGAGAGCGCCTTCCTGCACGCGCAACGGATGACCGAGGCCTATCTGCTGCGGCTACAGCCCGATAGGATGCTCCACAATTTCCGCGTGAATGCGGGGCTTCAGCCCAAGGCGCCGGTCTATGGCGGCTGGGAGTCCGAACCCACCTGGGAAGACATAAACTGTCACGGCCATACGCTTGGCCATTATCTGTCGGCCTGCTCGCTCGCCTGGCGCTCGACGGGAGACCGCCGCTTCAAGCAGCGGGTGGATTATATCGCCGGCGAATTGGCCGAATGCCAGAAAGCGTCCGGAACCGGCTTGGTCTGCGCCTTTCCTAAAGGGCCTGCGCTGGTCGCGGCGCACCTGCGCGGCGAGCAGATCTCAGGCGTGCCCTGGTATACGTTGCACAAGGTTTTTGCCGGGCTTCGTGACGGGGCGCTACTTGCCGACAGCGGCGTGTCGCGGGAGGTGCTGATACGCCTTGCCGACTGGGCGGTGGTCGCGACCCGGCCGCTATCGGATGAGCAGTTCGAAGCGATGCTCAATACCGAGCATGGCGGCATGAACGAGGTTCTTGCCGACCTCTATTTCATGACCGGCAATCCGGATTATCGCGCACTGGCGCGGCGCTTTTCGCATAAGGCGATCCTGGAGCCGCTTTCCCGTGAGCGCGACCATTTGGACGGGCTTCACGCCAATACGCAGATACCGAAGATCGTCGGCTTCGAGCGCGTGTACGAAGCGACGGGCGATACCGCCTATCGCGACGCAGCGGTCTTCTTCTGGAAAACCGTGGCGCAGACCCGATCCTTCGCCACCGGCGGCCATGGCGATAACGAGCACTTCTTTCCCATGGCCGAGTTCGAGAAACATGTCTTCTCGGCCAAGGGGTCCGAAACCTGCTGCCAGCACAATATGCTGCGGCTCACCCGTGCCCTGTTCATGCAGGATCCGCGCGCCGATTATGCCGATTATTACGAGCGCACCCTCTACAACGGTATTCTGGCCTCGCAGGATCCGGACAGCGGGATGGCAACCTATTTCCAGGGTGCACGGCCGGGATACATGAAATTGTACCATACACCGGAGGATTCATTCTGGTGCTGCACCGGCACGGGCATGGAAAATCACGTGAAATATCGTGATTCCATCTACTTCCACGATGACCGCACGCTTTACGTGAATTTGTTCATCCCATCAGCCGTGCGCTGGGAAGAGCAGGGGGCAGTGCTGACCCAGTCCACTGCATTCCCGGAGACACCATCGACAGAATTGCGCTGGAAGCTGAAGCGGCCGGCAGAGCTGACGCTGAAGCTACGCCACCCGCGCTGGAGTCCGACAGCGAACATATTGATCAACGGAACCGAGGCCGCGCGTTCGAGCAGCCCCGGCAGCTATGTCACGCTTGCCCGAACCTGGCGGAGCGGAGACCGCGTGGAATTGCGCCTTGCGATGCACACCGCGATCGAGCGGGCACCGGCTGCACCCGACATCGTCGCCTTCACTTATGGTCCGCTGGTGCTTGCGGGCGCGCTTGGGCGCGACGGCTTGGCACCCGGTTCGGACATCATCGTCAACGAACGCAANTATGGCAGCTACAACGAGGCTGCCTTCACTCCGCCGACCTTGCAGGGGGACGCGGAGGTGCTGNGCGGATCTATCCGCCCTGGCGACAGGCCGCTGGAGTTCACGATCTTGTCGGCGGAGCAGCGGCCGGTGCGGCTGATCCCCTATCACCGGATCGCGCATGATCGGTACGCGACCTATTGGAAGCTCAGATCGACGGACGTCTGATCGCGGCTGCCCGCGGCCTCTGCCCATGGCCGAAAAGGGCCAGAAAGCCGATCACCGGATCGATATGGCGACCTTTGTGGGGACTACCAATTCCACATCGTTCCATCTTCTAGCCGCGCGATCGGCAACTGCCGTGGATCATAGGGATATTTTGCCGCCAGCGTCTCGTCGATGTCGACGCCGTGGCCCGGCGTTTCGCCGCAATAGAGCAGCCCATCCTTGAAGCTGTAATCATGAGGGAAGACCTCATCGGTCTCGGGTGTGTGGCGCATATATTCCTGGATGCCGAAATTGGGCACCCAGGTGTCGAAATGCAGCGCGGTTCCCATCGTCACGGGCGAAAGATCCGTCGCGCCGTGGCAGCCGGTTCGAATTTGATACAGGCTGGCGAGGTCCGCATGCACGCGACAATTCGCCGCAGTATCGCCTGCTCACCAGCAAGGTACGCGCCGCCGGCGTCGCTCCGCGCGTGTCCGAACATGCGCGCATCGTCGACGCGCTGGCGACTGGCGACCCGACGGCTGCACGTGAGGCCATGCGCGATCATCTCGATCGCGTTATCCGCAGCCTGCTCGAAGCCACCGAAGTGGAAGCGATCGAGCGGGCACGAGCCGAAATCGAAGCAAGGCGCAGGCGTTTCTCTCTCACGAGCTGAATATCCGCCCCGGATGCAATTGCCCGACTATCCCTTCGCACCGGGCGGAAAACCGGGCGGATCAGATCAATCCGAGATGCTGGCCGGTGTGCGTCAGGTGGGTCATGGGCGCGTCTCAGCCACCGGGACTCCGACGTGGGTCAGGACGTGGTTATCCTCTGGCACCCCGGCGATCATGATCGTGCGCTACGCTGCTACCGGAACGGATGGCGTGATCGCCGCCGCGAGCTCCATGATCGGCACGAAGTCGGCAGCCTTGAGGCTGCATGCGCCGACCAGCAGCCCGTCGACGCCCTCTATGGCACTGATCCAGCCGGCATTGTGCGGGTTCACCGAACCGCCGTACAGGATACGCGTTTCGGCAGCGGCAGCGCCATAGGCGCGCATCAGACTCTCCCGGATCGCGCTGTGCATTTCGCATATTTCAAGCTGACTTGGTGTGCGACCCGATCCGATCGCCCAGATCGGCTCGTAGGCAATCACCATGCGTTCGGGCGTTCCAGCCATCGGGAGCGAGGCGCACAGCTGCTGGGAGATAAGCGCGGCTGCATTGCCCTGGCGCCGTTCCTCGACGCTTTCGCCAACGCATATGATTGGCGTCAAGCCGGAGCAGAGTGCCGTGGCCGCCTTGGCGCTGACCTCCTCGCTGGTCTCACCAAGCGCACGGCGCTCGCTGTGGCCGACAATCACATAATGGGCGTCGATCGCGCGGAGTAGAGCCGCGGAGGTGGACCCGGTGTGGGGCCCTTCAAGCATGTGATGACAGTCCTGCCCCCCGACGCTTAAGCGAGGCGCGGCTTCGCGTGCCAGGCCGATCAACGGAAAAGGCGGACAGAGCGCGACATCCACATCGAGCCGGCTGGCTGCCTCATTTACCGCTTCGAGTTCGGACAGAGGAACGCAGCTCGCGACCATCTTCCAATTTCCGACGACGAGCTTGCGACGCATAGGTCAAGCTGGCCCCAAGCGGGCTTCAAGCGCCTCCTGCTCGCGCCAGAGCGCGGGCGGCAAGCGATCGCCGAAGCTTTCGAGATACTCGCGGCTGAGCGCGGCCTCCTGGCGCCAGACTGAGCCGTCTACGCTCAGCAACAAGTCTTGATCGGCATCGGCCAGATCCAGTCCCTCAAGATCGAGTGCGCCGGCCGTCGGCAAACGGCCGAGAGGCGTGTCGATCGCCTGTGCCTCACCTTCAATCCGTTCGACGATCCATTTGAGCACGCGGATATTGTCCCCGAAGCCAGGCCAGGCGAACTTGCCTTGCGCATTCTTGCGGAACCAGTTGACCATATAGAGGCGGGGCAGACGGCCCGGGTCGGACTGCGCGGCCGCGCCTATCTTCAGCCAATGCGCGAAATAGTCTGCCATGTGATAGCCGCAGAAAGGCAGCATCGCGAATGGATCGCGCCGCAGCGTACCGATCGCGTTCTCGGCAGCCGCCGTGCCCTCCGATGCGATATTGGCGGCGAGATAAACGCCGTGCTCCCAGTTAAAGGCTTCGGTCACGAGCGGCACCGCCGACGCGCGCCGGCCGCCGAACAATATTGCCGAGATCGGTACGCCATCCGGTGAATCCCATTCGGGCGCGATTGCCGGGCATTGTTCCGCGGGTGCGGTGAAGCGGGCATTGGGATGCGCTGCGGGCGTACCCATGTCGGGCGACCAGCGCCNCCCTTGCCAATCGGTCAGGCCTGACGGGGGAGTCGCCGTCAGGCCTTCCCACCAGACATCACCCTCTCCCGTGAGGGCGGTGTTGGTGAAGATGCAATTACCGGTGAGCGTCTCGATCGCATTGCGATTGGTGGCTGGCCCCGTACCCGGCGCCACGCCGAAGAATCCGGCTTCGGGATTGATCGCGTACAGACGGCCGTCGCGGCCGAAGCGCATCCAGGCGATGTCGTCGCCGATCGTCTCCGCCTTCCAGCCGTTCAAGGTCGGCTCGAGCATCGCCATGTTGGTTTTGCCGCAGGCGCTGGGAAAAGCCGCTGCGACGTAATGCACCTGACCCTTGGGCGAGGTGAGCTTGAGGATCAGCATATGCTCGGCGAGCCAGCCCTCGTCTCGTGCCATTACCGACGCGATGCGGAGCGCGAAGCACTTCTTCCCGAGCAAGGCATTGCCGCCATAGCCCGAACCGTAGGACCAGATCTCGCGCGTCTCGGGATAGTGGACGATCCACTTCTCGTCATTGCATGGCCATGGCACGTCCCTGGTTCCGCCGACCAGAGGCATGCCCACCGTATGCACGCAGCGGACGAAGAAACCGTCCTCCCCCAGCATGTCCAACGCGGCCTGGCCCATGCGCGTCATGATCTTCATCGACAGGACGACATAGGCGCTGTCTGTCAACTCAACGCCGATCGCGCTCTTGTCTGAGCCCAACGGCCCCATGCAGTAGGGCACGACATACATGGTGCGGCCCCGCATGCAGCCCGCGAACAGCGGATCAAGCTTGGCCCGCATCTCTGCGGGATCGCACCAGTTGTTGGTGGGGCCGGCATCCTGCTCGCGTTCCGAGCAAATGAAGGTGCGGCTCTCGACACGCGCCACGTCGCGCGGATCGGAGCGGGCATAGAAGGAATTGGGGCGGATCGCCGGGTTGAGTCGGGTGAGTGTGCCCTGCGCGACGAGCAAATCGCTCAACTCCTGCCATTCGGCCTCGGAGCCGTCGCACCAGCGGATCGCATCGGGTTGGGTATGCGCGGCGATTTCGGCCACCCAATCGAGCAAGGCGCGGTGCCCCGCCGGCCCTTCCGCACTTTCTTGCCCAGGACGTATGGCCAGCAACTGGTCGAGCATGAAGCTCCCCCTCTCCACTAACGCGGCTTTTCGCCTGACTGTGGCCTAGGGCGAGTTGATGACGATAAACAAATTCGAATAGCGGGAAGGGTATAAGCTCTAGCTATAAGTGGTGTCATGACCGATCCGTTCGCCCTCAATCTGCGACATCTGCGTGCGCTTGGCGCGATCGCGGAGTGTGGCCATATCAGCGGCGCGGCCAAGCTGGCCGGTCTGTCGCAACCCGCACTGACGCAAGGCTTGGCTAAGCTCGAGGCGCAGTTCGGCACGGCTTTGTTCGATCGCCACCCCCACGGAATGGAGGTCACCGCGACGGGCAAGCGCGTTCTCGCGCGCGTCAATCGGGCGATGGCGAAGCTGGCGCGAGCGGTCCGCACGGCCGCGAAGAATGCGCGTACAACCAACCCCGAGAACCGGCTGACCAGTTCGCAGGTGCGCGCAATGCTGAGCGTGGCCGAAACCGGCAGCTTCGTTGCGGCCGCGCAGTCGGTCGGCCTGTCCGAACCCGCATTGCATCGCGCGGTGAAGGATTTGGAATTGCTGTGCGGGACTGCGTTCGTCGAGCGGCGCGGACGCGGTATTGGTCTAACTGCGGCTGGCCACAAGCTCGCGCGCGATCTCCAGCTTGGTGTCGCCGAACTCTCCGCCGCGCTGGAGGAAAGTGGCCACGAAGGCGGCCAACTCTCCATCGGTGCGATGGCATTGTCACGCTCATTGCTTCTTCCGGCGACGCTTGCAGCGCTCTCGCAAAAAGCGCCGAGCGCGCATGTCGACGTGGTCGAGGGCTCCTATCTCGAGCTGGTAGAGTTGCTGCGTAGCGGCAACGTCGACGTGATCATCGGCGCGCTCCGCGTCCAGCCGCCGCGCGATCTGCATGAGGAGCCGTTGTTCACCGACCGGCTGACTGTGATCGGCCGCGCAGACCATCCGCTTGCCGGCAAACATGCGAGCTTTGAGGACCTGTCCCGCTTCCCGTGGATCGTCGCGCGGCGTGCCTCCGGCCTGCTGGACCGTTGGCAGCAACTGTTCGACAAGGCTGGAATGCCCCGGCCTACCGCGCCCATCCAGTGCGGTTCCGTCGCCCTCATCCGTGGCGTGCTGGTGCGCAGCGACTTTCTGACGCTTTTGTCGCCCGATCAGGTGCGCGCGGAAATCGACGCCTGCCAACTTGTCGAGATCCGGTCCGACGCTCCCGATACCGCACGTACGATCGGCGCAATCACCCGGCGTGATTTCTATCCTTCACCCCTGCAGCGGCTGTTTTTCGAGGAACTGCGGGCAGTAGCGAACGCGCTCTCGATTCCAAAAATCGAATAGTGGCTTCTGGCGTGATCCAGTCGCAAGCTGCAGATGCGGTGGCGATCAGGTCGAGATTGCTCCCTGCGGCCTCAGCGTGGCCACGGCTCCTCGCCAGGCCCTGAGCGGGTGCCGTCAAACAGCCTTGCGAGTCAGTTGAGAGCTCGGCGGCGCCAACGACGATTTCTGCGCCGTCTGACTTGAAGGATAAAGTGCCACAAAGCAGGGCCCGCTCACGTGCGACGCTTCTCAAGGCAACGCGCAGGCGCCAAAATGGCCAAACTGCAGAGTGGCTCCCCTTCGTGGAAGCTATTCGAAAGTCGTTTCGAGAGAATGCAAGAGCAATCGCGTTATTGTTATCCAGCTATCGGCTCCTGGAGAGAGACAGCGGTTTAGCGAAGGGTTCGCCCCAACGATCCACACCGCGGCGGTCGTAAGCCAGCGCTTTTGACCGCCGACCCCAAAGTGTCAGAGAAACACGGCTCGAGAGAGCCCGCCATCGACTGCGATCGATTCTCCGGTGAGTCCGCTCGCCCGTTGAGAAACCAGGAAGAGGATTGGATCGGCGACTTCCTCCGGTTCCAGCATGCGCTTGACGGCCGACGGATCCGCAGCTTCCCGTTTGACGATGGCTTCCACCGTGACGCCTTCGTCGCGCGCCATCTCCGCGAACCAGCTCTCGATATGTTCGGTGCGGGTGACGCCGGGATGGACGATATTCACGGTGATGCCGTCCGGCCCCAGATGGTCGGATAGCGTCTTGGTGAAATGGACCAGCGCGGCATTGCGCATACCGCTCAGCGCCTCGGTGCAGCGCGCGGTCAAGCCGCCGACATTGACGATCCGGCCCCAGCCCGCCTTGCGCATGTGGGGCACGCAGGCCTGGCACATGCGGAAATAGCCGATCAGCTTGGTGTCGAGGTCCAGCTTGAGCGCCTCGACATCCGCCAGTTCGATATTGTTGCGGACGAGGCCTCCCGGCGCGGCGGCGCAATTGACCAATATATCGACTGTGCCGAACCGCTCGATCGTCTGGCTGACACAGGCCTGAACCGCCGCCGTGTCCGTCATGTCGGCCGGAATGGCGATACATGTGCCGCCCGTCTCGGACGAGATCTGCGCCGCCGCTCGCTCCAGTGCGTCGCGCGAGCGTGCCGTGATCACCACGCTGACGCCTTCGGCGGCCAGCTTGCGTGCCGTCTCCCTGCCGATGCCAACGCTGCCGCCGGTGACGATCGCCACCTTGCCGCCCAGGCCCAGATCCATGCTCATAATCGCCCCCCTCAACAAGATTTATGCGGATTCAGCGCGACCGTCGCCGTCGCCCGCCCCGCGAAGTCGGCGCGCATCGTAGTGCCAAGCGGCGCCTCGACCATCCCGGTGCAGCTTCCGCTCGCAATTACCATGCCCGCGCGCAAAGGGCCGCCCAGCGCCGCAAGGTGGTTGGCGAGCCAGGCAACCGCAATCGCCGGATTGCCCAGCACCTGCGCGGTCGAGCCGGTGATAACCGGCTGCCCGGCACCGCCGAGATGGACTTCGATATCGTTCAGGTCTTCCAAAGCAGTGACGGTCAGCCGCTCGCCGATCACGACTTTGTCGGCATAGACATTGTCAGCCACGATCTGTGCCAGGGTCGCATCGTCGTCGGGGAACAGACGTGCGTCGCAGATCTCGATGCCTGCGTGGAAGGCGCGCGTCGCGGCAAAGATGTCATCAGGAGTGATGGATCCGCTCGGGCCCTCCAGATCATGGCCAAGTTCAAACAGCAATTCGGCTTCGATAATCCGCAGATGACCCGGCCGCACGGCCAGCGCCACCTGGCCCCTGATAAGATCCGTATCAGCAAGGCGGCCGGCAACCGGCGCCGAAACCCCCATCACGGTTTGAGCCTTCAAGGTGGTGAGGCCGAGCTTATAGCCGCCCAGCCTCGCCTGTCGCAGGCGCCAGACCCGATCCTGCGTCGCATAGCCGAGGTCGAGTCCGGTCGGCTCGACCGGCGTTCGCCCAAAGGTCGGCGATTGCTCGAGAATATCCTGCGCCACCCTTGCTCCAACTGTCTCGATTAAGCAACATAATCTGGCAATATGCCACTATTGTTGCATCAACGCATAAACGCATAGCTCAAGGGCGGTCAAGCGCGATCACGCCGCGCCAAATGGTCGGACGGGTTGGCCTCAAGGTGGGACTCGGCCGCGCTCGAGGCGGCTCGGACGTGGTGAGCGCTAGATCTTCGCGCCTTCGCTCGCGACGGTTTCCATGAGGAAATCGACCAGCGCCTTCACCTTGGCGAGAATGTAATGGCCCTGCGGGAACATGACGTAGAGCGGCAACACCGCCGTGACATGATCTTCCAGGATCGGGATGGCGCGCTTCGCCGCGATATCGTCGCTCAGCAGGAAGCGCGGCAGGAAGCAGATGCCCATGCCCGCGAGCATGGCCTCACGGGTCATGCGAACGCTGTTGGACGACATGCGCCCGCTGCGCACCGCAACCACCTGGTCACGCGACAGCCGCCATTCGCCGGGGCGCGACAGATGCGTCTCGATGATGCAGTCATGCTCCTTCAGCTCGGCGGGCGAGCCGGGCGTGCCGCGCTTGGCGAAATATTCGGGCGAGCCGGCAAGCATCATCGGATATTCGCGCAGCTTCACCGCGTGCAGCGCCGAGTCATAGGGTTCCCCGACCCAGAAGGCCGCATCGAAGCTGCCCTGCAGCAGGTCCGCGTGACTGTCCGACAGATTGATGTGCACGCGCACGTCCGGATAGCGCTGCAGGAATTGCGGGAAGGCCTGGGTAATCCGGAACAGCGAGGACACGACCGGCGCATTGATCTTGAGGTCGCCGCGGGGCGTGTTGAGCATGCCCGCCATGACGTTGTTGGCTTCGTTCACCTCGTCGACGATGCGCGCGCAGCGCTCATAAACTTCCCGGCCCGCGGGCGTGAGCGAGATTGTGCGGGTGGTTCGATCGAGTAGCCGCACCCCGAAATGATGTTCCAGCCGCGCGATCTGGCGGCTGACCGCCGCCTTCGAGCATTTGAGCCAATCGGCCGCGGCCGAGAAGCTGCCATTCCGGACGACTGCGGCGAACGCCATCATGGCGACCGCATTGCTGACTTCAACATTGTTGCTCATGTCGCCGATAATCCCCTCCAATGTTGATGATTGTCAACAATAACCAACAGCGTCCCGTGGCGCACATTGTTCACGCAATGCAACTATTGGCTTGTTTAAGGCTGATTGTTGTGCAAAGAGACCCATCCACGCTCCCTTTGGGGGCGTGATTCAACCGAAGCACGAAGGGTTTGCGATGCCTGCACGTCCGGCCAATTTTCACGGCCTTCACATCCGTAAATGGTTCACGGTGGAGGAGGAGACGCTGGCGCTGGAGTCCGGCCCGCTCGCGGACGGGGAGCCCGTCGTGAAGATCGTGATCGCCGCCGCGATCGCGAACCCATATGCCGGGGCGTATGTCGAGTCGCTCGCCGACGTCGTTCGCGAATCGCGCGAATTGGGGCTGGAATTCGGGCGGCGCATCCTCGCCCGCCTCGCCGGCAGGAAGGTCGAAAGCTACGGCAAGGCCTGTATCGTCGGCATGAACGGCGAATATGAGCACGGCAATGCCTTCCTCACCACCGAGTTCGCCAACCCCATCCGCGAGGCCGTGGGCGGCGCACTCGCCTGGGTCCCGTCGACAGGCAAGCGCGGCGCGCCCGGGGTCACGATCGACATCCCTTATGCGCACAAGGACGCGCTCTATGTGCGCTCGCATTATGACACGATCACCGCGTCCTTCGGCGATGCGCCGGCCGCGGACGAGGTGCTGATCGCGATGGCAGTCGCGACCCGTGGGCGCCTGCATCCCCGCCTCGGCGGGCTCAAGGCCCAAGACATCAAGGCCATGGACGGCCTCGGCTGACCGCGAGTCCGACGAGCCTGGACCGCACCAGATGAAGCGCCCGCCCGCCCCGATCGCGATGCTCGACGATGAGCGCGTGCATGTGCGGCTGGTCAACGGCCTTCATCTGTCGGTCCGCGAATGGGGCGCGCCCGACGCGCCCGCGATCGTCCTGCTGCATGGCCTGCGCGGCTATTCCGGTACCTGGCGCAAGCTCGCGGCCGACCTGCGCGGGCGCACCCATTTGATCGCGCTCGACCAAAGGGGGCGCGGCGCGAGCGCGTGGGACCCCGAGCGCAATTATTATACCGATGCCTATCTTGCCGACCTCGAGCAGCTGGTCGACGGACTTGGTCTCGATCGCTTCGTCCTGGTCGGCCATTCGATGGGAGGCACGACTGCTTATGTCTATGCGGCACGCCACCCCGAGCGGCTGGCAGGGCTGGTGATCGAGGATATCGCGCCAGGCTCGTCCACGTCCGGCGACGGCGCGCGCCGGATCGTGGCCGAAATGGCAAGCCTGCCCCTGGACTTCGCCGATTGGGGCGAGGCGCGGGCTTATTGGCGGGCGAGACGGCCCAATCTCGATGCGGCAGCGATCGAGGAGCGGCTCGCGGAGAGCATGCACGCGGCGCCGGACGGGCGGATCGCATGGCGCTACGACGCCCTCGGCATCGGCGCCACGCGTGTCGATCCGGATCCGGCGCGGGTGGTGGATCTATGGCCGGTTGTCGATCGCCTGAGCGTTCCGACCCTCGTCATTCGTGGCGCCAAGTCTGACTTCTGCCCCGGCGAGACGGTGGCGCGGATGGTCGAGCGCAATCCCTCGATCCGCTACGTCGAAGTCGCGGGCGCCAGTCATTACGTCCATGACGACGCGCCCGACACCTTCAACGCCTATGTGCGCGCCTTCGTCCAGCCTTTGCTCGGACCGCACGGATGGCGTCCGCATCAACAATCGCCCGCGATCGGCGGGGCTCACCAGGAGAAAATATCGTGACGCTCGACGTGCAACTGGCGGGCAGGATCGACCGGGACTCGCTGTTCCATCCCTTCACCTCGGTCGCGGATCTGATGCGCGACGGGCCCCGGATCATGGTCGAGGGCAAGGGCGTGCGCCTGCGCGACATACATGGGCAGGAATATCTCGACGGCATGGCCGGCCTGTGGTGCGTGACCATGGGCTATGGCCGCGAGGAGATCGTCGAGGCGATCGCCGCGCAGAGTGCGCGGCTGTCCTTCTTCCATGCCTTCAACAGCCTTTCTTCCGACGTGGTCGTCGAGTGCGCGGAGATGCTGAAGGCGCGCGCGCCGATGCCGACCGCGCGCATCTTCTTCGGCGCCTCGGGCAGCGACGCCAACGAAACCCAGCTCAAGCTGATCTGGTATTACAACAATCTGCGCGGGCGGCCGGAGAAGAAGAAGATCATTGCGCGCTGGGGCTCCTATCACGGCTCGGCGGTGGCGACGGGTGGCCTTTCCGGCCTGCCGAGCATGCACGGCCTGTTCGATCTGCCCCAGGGGCCGATCCTCCACACCGCCAATCCGCATTTCTACCGCTACGCGGCCGCTGGCATGTCGGAGCGGCAATTCTCGCGCAAGTTGGCCGAGGAGCTCGATGCCCAGATCGAACGCGAGGGGCCCGGCACGGTCGCCGCCTTCTTCGCCGAACCGGTTATGGGGGCAGGGGGGCTCATTCCGCCGCCCGAAGGCTATTTCGAAGAGATATTGCCGGTCCTCGAGAAGCATGACGTGCTGCTCGTCGCCGACGAAGTGATCACCGGTTTCGGGCGGCTGGGCACCTATTGGGGCTGCCAATCCTACGGACTGCAGCCCGATCTGCTGACCACCGCCAAGGGATTGACCAGCGGTTATTTCCCGGCGTCGGCTTGCCTCGTCTCGCCCAAGATCTGGGACGTCATCGAAAGCAAGTCCGCCGAAGCCGGGTTGTTCGCGCATGGTTTCACATATTCTGCCCACCCGGTGGGCGCGGCCGCGGCGATCGCCACGCTCAAGCTGCTCGACGAGGAAAAGATCGTGGAAGGTGCCGCCGAACGCGGCGATTATCTGCTTGCCCGCATGCGGGACGCGATCGGCGATCATCCGCTGGTCGGCGAAATCCGCGGGCGGCGCCTGATGCTTGGAGTCGAGCTTGTTCGGGATCGCGCCACCAAGGAGGCCTTCCCGATGACCGATCGGGTCGGACGGCGCCTGCTGG